>Ga0256404_1004065_pt1 | contig 28306 bp, 21 predicted proteins | sample RumenRJG_01DNA_FD_185990 | JGI IMG/M metagenome (GOLD analysis project Ga0256404, IMG submission 185990) | Bovine rumen microbial communities from Lethbridge, Alberta, Canada - RJG_01 | ecosystem: Host-associated > Mammals > Digestive system > Stomach > Rumen | place: Canada: Alberta | collected...
CGGGTGGCCTGTTTGCGGAGCGAAGCACCAGTCGGCGCAGCCGACCGGCCCTCCCCTCTCTGTCGTCAACGGCTGAGTTGAATACTCGGGCCGTTGCTTGCCGGCCCAAAGTTCAAACGATGGCACACGCCCCTGCGGAGGGACGTTTGCGGAGCGGAGCAAACAGGCCACCCGCGCCACCGGAGCCAGCCTCGAACTCTCCGTCACCTACATATATTAGCTATCGAACCTTAAGTTCCTCCTAGCTGCACATGCAAAACGACAGACTTGTAACACTGTAACATGAAATGTACACATGGGCTAGACTCTATAGCAGCATCCTGTTAGAATGGGATACTGTGACTTGTTACTAAATATTACGAATAGAAGAAAGGAGTCGATAACATGTCAACGAAACGTGCCGAGCTGCTGATGCTCTTTGTTACATTTTGCTGGGGGTCATCCTACCTGTTCATGCAGGAAAACCTCAGTACCATCGGCCCCTGCTGGCTCCTGGTCTGGCGCTTCGGCATCGCCTTCGCGGCCGGTGCCCTGCTGCTGGGCCGCACGTGGCGCAAGGTGAATCGGGAGCTCCTGCGCGTCAGTGCCATCGTCGGTCTGCTGACCGCCATCTCCTTCATGGGCATGGTGCTCGGCCTCGAATACACGACGACCTCCAACGCGGGCTTCATGATGAGCACCATGGTCATCTTCATCCCCTTCGTCGAGCGCTTCGTCTACCACCGCGCCCTCTCCCGCAGCATCCTGGCCACCACGGCGACAGCCTGCCTCGGCATCGCCTGCCTCACGCTGCACGACGGTCTGCGGCTCAACCCCGGCGACCTGCTCTGCCTCGGTGCCGCCCTGCTGAACGCCATCCAGGTATCCTACACGAGCCGCCTGCTCGTGCGCATGGACCCCATCACGATCGGCGTACTGCAGTTCGGCTTCACCTCGCTCTTCGGCCTCGTGCCGGCCCTGCTCTTCGAGACGCCAGCCGCGCCAGTCGGTTTCATGGGCTGGTTCGGCATCCTCTACCTCGGCCTCATCTGCTCCGCCTTCGGTTTCACGGCCCAGTTCGTGGCCCAGAAGTACACGAGTGCCGAGCGCATCGGCATCCTCTTCTGCCTCGAGCCAGTCTTCGCGACCATGCTCGGCGTCATCGTCCTGCACGAGCCCTTCGGCCTCATGAGCGCCGCCGGCGCCGCTCTCGTGCTCGCGAGTGTCGTACTCTCGGGCCACAAGCACAGCGAAGAAACTGCGCACAGCCTGCAGGAAAGCTAAACGATACAACGATCTACAACATCATATAAAAACGGCCCGCGCAATGTTCTGCGCGGGCCGTTCTGGTCCTCAGAGACCTAACCTCAATTACACCTTGAATTTCGCCGTAATGGCCTGCATGTCGCTGGCGAGCTTCGCCAAAGACTGCGAGGCAGCGGCAATCTCCTCGTTCGAGGCGGATTGTTCCTCCGTCGCGGCAGAAATCTGCTCCGTCTGTTCCTCCGTCTTGCGGCTGACCGTATCGATATCCTGCACGGCCTGCGCAATCGTGTCGCCGCCATCGGCGACGGTCTGGATCGAATGGTTCATCTCATCCATGCGCTCGCTGATCGTATCAATCTGCGACATGATGCGCTGGAACTCCTCGCCGACCTCGCGGATGGCCTGCACGCCGCTTTGTACCTCATCGGTGCCGCGCTTCATGACCTGCACGGCCTCGTCCGTATCGCCCTGAATCGCCGTGATGCGCGTGCGGATCTTCTCCGCCGCCTCCTGCGATTGCTCCGCGAGCTTGCGCACTTCGTCCGCGACGACGGAGAACCCGCGTCCCTGCTCACCGGCACGCGCGGCCTCGATCGCGGCATTGAGCGCGAGGAGATTCGTCTGATCGGCAATACTCGAAATGGTCTCGATGATCTCACCAATCTGCTGCGAGCTCTCGCCGAGCTTCGTGACGACCTCCGTGGACTGTGCCACGCTCTTCTCGATATGGCCCATGCGGTCCACGGCCTGTCCCATCAGCTCCTGGCCATGCTGGGCGGCCTGTGCCGTCTCCACGGACATCGAACGGATATTCTCCGTATTCGCCGCAACGCTGCGGATATTCGTCACGACATTATCCACGGTCGTATTCGCCGTGTCCACGTTCTTCGCCTGCTGGCTGACGCCGCCTGCGACATCCGCCACGCTTTGGGCAACATTGGTGGAGGCCTGCGCGGACTGCTGCGCACTCGCCGTCAGCTCCTCACTCGATGCGGCGAGCCGGGACGAAGTATCCGTAATGCTCTTCAAAAGATCGCGCACATGGTTCTTCATCTGGTTGAATACCTGAGAGAGCTCGCCGATTTCATCCTGGCTCTCGATGACGAGATCCTCGGCAGACATATCGCCATCCGCGAGCTGCGCCGCATGGTTGCGCAGGCGCAAGATCCGTCGCGTAATGCCCTTCGAGAACTGCAGGCAGGCGAACATGATGAGCAGGATGCTCACGATAGTCAGCACGAGATAGAGATGCTTCAACGTCGCCAGATGACCGAACACGACGCTCTCCGGCACCATGACGCCGACGAGCCATTTCGTATTCGGCACCGTCGCATAGGCGAAGACCTGACCCTCGCCATTCTTCTTCAGCTTCAGGTAGCCCGCACCCTTCTGCGTCATCTGCGCATAGGAATCAGCAAACACGGGCAGGTCGCTGACATTTTTGCTAACGCTATCCTGATCCTCCGAGGCCATGACGACACCAGCATTATCGATGATATAGCCCGTGCCCTGGCCATCGTATTTCAGTTCCTTCACTTCATCCTGCAGCACATCGAGGAAGATATCCTCGCAGATCGCACCGCCGAAGCTGCCATCGGCATTCTTGTACGGCGCCGCCACAGACACGACGAGCTTGCCCGTGATCTTGTCGACGTAGGTATCCATGAACTCATACGTCCCCGACGCCTTCGTCTCATTATAGAACCGCATCGTATACGGACTGAGCTTCGGCGCCAGATTGCCTGCATGATAGCTGAGGATCTTGCCATCTGCCGTGCCGACCGTGATATCGGAGACCTCATTGACATCGTCACCCGTCGTGGAGAGCAGCCGCCGGTATTCCTCCACCGACGTATCTGCCGTCGCCGTCTTGCTGAGCAAATTCGTCGTGGCAATGGCGACCTGTTTCTTGCCCTCAAGCCAGCCATCCATTTTGTTTGCCGCGGCCGTCATCGTCGCCGTGATATCGCTCTCCGTGCTGGCTGACAGCTGGCTGTAAGCCAGCGAATAGCCCAGGATTGATACGATGGCCATAATGACGCCGACAACGCCGGCCAGCGCAAAGAACTTTTGTTTAATTCCCAATTTTTAACCCCCTTCGCGGCACCTCCGTGCCTGCTTTTGCAATCATGTAACGCCTTACACTTCTACAGAAAAAGGAAATTTCCTCTTTCCTTTTTATTTTTTTATCTACTCCGTTTTTACCTGCAACCAAAGTCTCGTGTACAGCTTGTCTGCGATCTCGCCGAGGTATTGGTATGTCTCCTGACCGCGGTAGACCTCCGGCTCCGGGAATGCGATGGCGAGTTCGTCATCGTCCATATCTTCCTCGACGAGCTCCTTCACGCCAGTATTCGGCGTGGAGTAGCCAAGGGACTCGAAGTTCATGGCCGCGATATCCGGCCGGCTGAGGAAATCGATGAACTTGTGCGCATTCTCGACATGGCGCGCGTTCTTCGGGATAACCCAGCCGTCAATCCAGGCGTTCGTGCCTTCCTTCGGCGCCATGCAATAGCGCAGGTCGGGATTCGACTTCAGCAGGTTGATGGCCTCGCCCGAGAAGATGACACCGAGCGCCGCCTCACCCGAGCTGAGCTTGTCGCGGATATCGTCGACGCCATAGGCCTGCACCAGCGGTTTCTGCCGGATGAGCATATCCCGTGCCTCCGCAAGCTGCTGCGGATCCGTCGTATTCATGGAATAGCCGAGCAGGCGCAGCGGAATCATGAAGGCATCGCGCGCCGAATCCTGCATAAGGATTTCATTCTTATACTTCGGATCCCAGAGGATAGCCCAGCTGTCGACGGGTTCCTTGACGAGCTTCGTGTTGTACATGATGCCCACGAGGCCCCAGCAATAGGGAATCGCATAGCGGTTGCCCGGATCAAAGGCCTCTGCCTGCTGCAAGTAATCCTTGCCGATATACTCCTGCGTATTCGGCAGCTGGCTGTAGTCCAGCGGCTGCAGCAGGTCATTCTCTATGAGCTTTTGGATCATGTAGTCGGAGGGGCAGAGCACATCGTAGGCCTCGGCCTCCTCCTTGATGCGCGGGTACATGCTTTCGTTCGTATCGAACTCGTCAAGCACCACGTGGATGCCCGTCTCCTCTTCGAACTGCTCCATGACCTCTGGCGCGAGATAGTCGCCCCAGCTGTAGACGTAGACGACATCGTCGCCCTCCGCCTCATCGTCCTGATCACCGAACATATCACACCCCGCCGTGAGTGCCAGCCCCAGCGCGAGCAGCAGGCATAGCGGGATTTGCCAAAATTTCTTCATCATGCCTGCCCTCCCTGTCTGGCCATGCGGCCGCGATAGCGCCGCAGTACGCGAAAATTCAGCACGAGCAGCACCGTGAAGACGACGACCGCCGCAAAGAAGAGCGTGGAGAGCGCATACATCTCGGGATGGATGCCCAGCTTCAGCTCCGCGTAGATCTCCGTCGTCAGCGTGTCGATGCCCGCACCCTTGGTGAAATAGGTCACGATAAAATCATCGGCCGACATCACGAAGGAGAGCAGGAAGGCCGCCACGATACCCGGCACGAGCTCGGGCAGTACGACCTTGCGAAACGCATAAAAGGGCGATGCGCCCAGATCAAGTGCCGCCTCGTAGCAGACATCGTCCATCTCCAGCACCTGCGGCAGGATGCATAGCATCGCATACGGCAGGCAGATTACGATATGCGCGAGCAGGATTGTATCGTAGCCGAGACGCAGGCCCAGACCGAGGAAAAGCAGCATCAGCGAGATGCCCGTGACGATATCCGCGTTGAGCAATGGGATGTTCGCGACGCCATTAAAGAGCGTGCGCGTCCGCGTGCCCATGCGCCGCATCGCCACGGCCGTGAGCAGTGCCAGCAGCGTCGCACAGACCGCCGCCGTCACGCCGATGGTCAACGTATTCCCGAGCGCCGCGAGGATATCCTCGTTCTCAAAGAGCGCCGTATACCACTCCCACGTAAAGCCCGTCCAATGGCCGCGATAACGGCTCGCGTTGAAGGACTGGGCAACCAGCACGAAGATGGGTGCGTAGAGGAAGAGCATGATCAGCGCGAGATAGATTTTCCTGGTTTTCTGCATCAGACCCGCGCCTCCTTCCGCTCGTTATCCTCAGACGTGAAAAATTCCAGCAACATATTGAGGATGATGAAGATCATGAGTACCATGGAGAGTGCGCTGCCGAGCTGCCAGTCATAGGCCGCCGTGAATTCCTGCTCGATGATGTTGCCGATGAGCAGGACTTTGTTGCCGCCCAGCAGGGCGCTGATCACGAAGGTCGTGAGTGCGGGGATGAATACCATCGTGCAGCCGCTGATGATGCCCGCCCGCGTGAGCGGCAACATGACGTAGCGCAGCGTCTGCCAGTGGCTCGCACCAAGATCCCGCGCCGCCTCGATGACGCTCTTGTCGACCTTGCTCACCGAGACGAAGAGCGGCAGCACCATATAGGGCAAGAAATTGTAGACCATGCCGATGACGATGGCCGCCGGCGTATTCACCAGCTGCAATGTGGGCAGGCCGAGGGCCCCGAGGAACAGGTTCAGCACGCCGTTGCGCTCGAGGATGGTCTGCCAGGCCATGGTCGTGAGCAGGGAATTCATCCAAAGCGGCAACAGGAACAACAAAAAGATAATCATGCCGTTCTTCTGCCGATACTCCCGCAGGATCAGGCAGAGCGGATAGCCGAGCACGAGGCAGGCGAGCGTGCTCACGAGTGCCAGCAGCACCGAGAGGCCCAGCGCCTTGAGGTACTCCCACTGCACGGCCTCGCCGAGCACTGCCAGGGTAAAGGTCCCCACCTCATCCGTGAGCCCCGCATGGAGCACGAAGAACAGCGGCAGGACGACGAAGAGCACACCCCAAAGCACGAAGGGCACGCCGAACAAGCGGCGGATAGACCAGTCTTTATGCATCGCCAGCCGCCTCCTCATCTTCAGACGCCGGTTTGGCCATAATCTGGATGTTGTACGGAGGCAGGCGCACGCCCACCTCCTTGCCAGCCTCGTGCCCCGTGATGGTCTGCACGAGCCAGTCAAAGCCGCCTGCGGCAATCGTGATGTCGTAGACCGTACCCTTGAATACCACGGACTGGATGACGCCTTGGAAATCCCCTTCATCGGGGCTCACGATCTGGATATCCTCGGGCCGGATTTGCACATCCACCGGCACATTTTCGCCAAACCCCTTGTTGATGCAGGGTATGTCCTTGCCCAACAGATGCACAAGCTCATCGTGCACCATGATACCATCGACGATGTTGCTGTCGCCGATGAAATCCGCCACGAAGGCGTTCTCCGGCTCGTTGTACACGCTCTCCGGCGTGCCGATCTGCTGAATCCAGCCCTGGTTCATGACCACGACCGTATCGGACATCGAGAGGGCTTCCTGCTGGTCATGCGTGACGAAGATAAAGGTGATGCCGAGCTCGCGCTTCAGCTTCACGAGCTCGCGCTGCATGCTCTGGCGCAGCTTGAGGTCGAGGGCCGAGAGCGGCTCATCGAGCAGCAGCACCTTCGGCTCGTTGACGACGGCGCGCGCAATCGCGATGCGCTGCTGCTGGCCCCCCGAGAGCTCCGTGACCCGCGCGTGCTCGTAGCCGTCGAGGTTCACGAGCTTCAACGCATATTGGATTTTGTCCTGGATATAGCTTCGGCTCTTGCCCTTGAGTTTCAGGCCAAAAGCGATATTCTCCGCCACATCCATATGGGCAAACAGCGAGTATTTCTGGAACACCGTGTTGACCTGACGCTTCTCCGGCGCGAGGCGCGTAATATCCTGCCCATCGAACCAGATCTTGCCCGCATCCGGCAGTTCAAAGCCGCCGATGAGGCGCAGCAGCGTCGTCTTGCCGCAGCCCGAAGGCCCCAGCAGGGTCACGAACTCATTCTCATGCACCGTAAGGTTCAAATCCTCGAGAATTTTGCGTCCCGCAAAACTCTTCTCAATATGCGCTAAACGCAGCAGTTCTTTTTCCATCTCTCATACCTTTCTCGCAACACAAATAAAACCGATTTTAACAAATCTATTATAGCGAAAAAAGGGTGCAGAAGGAATCCTTCCACACCTTTCTTAACAGAAAAATTTTGTATGCAAAAAGCCAGCTGCTATGCTATACTTTCTCATAAGAGCAGTTGATGCGTCAGCTCTCCCGCGAAGGGAGGTGATGCCATGAACTTCTTTGAGAAAGCTAGCCTTGCGCTGGCTCTTGCTCAAGTCGTAATTGGTATCCTTCAGTTGCTGAAGTAGGAATTCAGCACTGACTCGCCGGAAAGGAGTTGCTGACTGTCGGTCCGCTCAGCCCTTCAAGCATTTTAGTCGAGAGAGCTGACGCGCCCAAACATCAGCTGCTCGTTGCTTTTATTATAGCTTATCTGACCAGAAAAATCCACTTTATACAGCATAATTTAACACAGTGTCGCTGCCCGCCTCGACCTCACGGCCCGCACAGATGGGCTGCAGCTGGCGCACGCGGTCATAGTTCACGATGAGCACAGGCGAAATGAAATCGATGTGCTGTTTCTCCAACAGCTTGCGGTCGAGCTTGAGGATGGGCTCGCCCGCTTTTACCTTATCGCCCGTATGATGCAACGCCGTGATGCCTCGACCGTTCATGATGATCGTGTCGAGCCCCACATGCACGAGCACCTGCACACCCGTATCCGTCGTGATGGCAAAGGCATGCTTGGTATCGAAGAACAGCGTAATCTCACCGTCGCAGGGCGCGAGCACCGTATCGCCGGCCATCCTGATGGCCAGGCCGTCGCCCGTGAGCCGCTCCGCGAAGACCGGATCCGGCACCTTATCGAGGGCCATCGTCTCCCCCGAAACGGGAGCGATGATATGAAGAGCTTTTGTTTTTGTATCTGAGGTAATCATAGTCTCAACCAGCTTTCTTTTGCCGTGTGCGCTTCTTTTCTATTCTTTTTCTGCGCATATCGAATTATTCTTTATCTTTGTCGCTTACTGGTATTGTAGCACATTACTCCAGCCTGTGCAAAGGGGCAACCGGTTGCGTAAGTCAATTTTTTTGCAAAATTGTACAGGTAAACGTTTATCAATTTACTAATGTTCTTCATGGAAGGTTCGGCATGTTCTTGCTGACCGCCGTGTGGTGAATGATGTCCTCGACACGCAGATCGACGGCGAGTTCCTGCTTGAGCAGCGTCTCCGCGATATCGAACTCGCGCGGCTGGTCTTCCTCCACGCCACGCAGGAAGTGCTGCCAGGCCTTGCGCGTAATCTCCGTCGACTGCTGGCGCTGGCGGGCGAGGTACTGCGCACCAGGCGGTACTTCGACGTCGTCCAGCTTATCCTGCCGTTCCTGCAGCAACGGCAGCACCTGACCGCGCAGCAGCGTGGCAATGGCATCGCGCTGCAGGTTCGACCACTGCCCTGTCGTACTCTTCACCAGCGTGCGGAACTTCGCCTGCAACTGCTTCAAGCGCGGATTATAGGCATCGACGATGGGCTTGGTCGCCTCGATGTAGGATGCGATATCGCCGTTCTGCAGGGGGGCGATTTTATCGAGATAGTCGCGGTAGTTACGGACGTAGACGACCTGCCAATGCCCATCCTGCGCCTGCTCCATGACGAGCTCCAGCGTGAAGCTCAGCTGCGTGTAGTCCTCAACGACCTGCAACGAGGCGACGGCCGTCTCGCCCTGCCGCTCCACGCCCGCCACGCGCACGAGCGAGGTATTGCGGATCTGCGAACGCTCCAGGAAACGTTCGTAGTCGATGCCGAGCTGGCGCCCCTGCAGGATATCCGTGCCATTTGGCAGGCTCCAGCGTCCGTCTGCGACGCGCTGGCGGATGGTTTCCGCCGTGCCGCCTGCCAGCTGCGGCTTGATGGTCACATAGAATTTCTCGAACATGATACGCGTCTGCGGTGTCAGCGACTGATCATAGGCAAAGAGATCCACGGTCAGGTCATCGTAGGCCTGATTCGTCAGCGTTGTGAGATTCACATAGTGCGCGAACGTCTCGGCATCCTGCTGTGCCACGGCCTGCTGAATCTGCTTCAGCGCATACTCCGGCGTGCGCCGGTAGAAGCCAAAGTACCAGATAAGCGTCCCCGCGAGACAGCCCAACACGAGCATGATGGCGAAGAAAATCCTCTTGCTGCGGCGATTGCGCTGCCGCAGCCGCCGCTCCCAGGTGTAGTCATCCATCATCGTGCGCTGCCTCCTCTTACTTGCTCATACTGGTTATTATACTATAGGGCCGCGTGCTATGGCAAAGGAAACCCGGCTATGATATGATAGAATTTATCAAAAAGAGGAAGGAGGCCGCACCATGAAATGGGTCAATCACGAAATCGTCACCGGCGTCGTCTGCTACAGCCTGAGCAGTGACCCGCTGCTCGCCATCGCGGGCATGGTCGGTGCCATCGTGCCAGACAAGATCGAGGGCAATCCCCGCAGTGGCAATTACTGGTCCTGGCGCGCGCGCCATCGCGGCTGGTCGCACTGGCCGCTCCTCTACCTGCTGCTCGCCCTGCTCATCGCACAGGGCACGCCGGATCTCCTGCATCCTGCGGACATCGCCATGCCGCACCTCGTATTCTGGGGTTGCGTGGGCGCGCTGCTGCACATCGCCGAGGACGCAGTCTGCGGCAAGGTTCCGCTGCTCACCCCCTGGGGCAAGCACGGCCTCCGGCTCTTCGCGGTCGGCTCCGTCACGGAGTACCTCTTTGCCATCGCCATCGTCTGCCTCTGCTGGCTGCTGCACCGCAGCTTTAGCGGCTGACCATTTCGGTCAGCCGTTTTATTTTATCGCTTTGCTATATTTCCTCGCACACAACATCGTGATATGCTAAAATAAAGGTAAACCACGGCAATAAATATTACAGCGAGGTATATGATGACAGTTCAGGCATTCACCAAGAAAAAAGCAGGCAAGTTTCTGCGCCTGCTGGCAGAAAAGTATCCCACTAAGGAAGCGGTCTACGAGAAACTCATCTACCTGCAGTCGCAGCTCTCCCTGCCCAAAGGCATCGAGCACTTCATGAGCGACCTGCACGGCGAGTACGCTTCCTTCTTTCACATCCTCAACAACTGCTCCGGCGTCATCCGTGAGAAAGTTGACTACGTGTTCGGCGAGCGCCTATCGCCCGAGGAAAAGGCCGAGTTCTGCACGCTCATCTACTACCCGGAGGAAAAGCTGGAGCAGATCAGGAATGAACGCCGCAACACGCCGGCCTGGTACCGCCGCAACCTCTCCCAGCTGTTGGAGCTCTCCAAGCTCATGAGCTTCAAGTATCCGGCCTCGAAGGTGAGCGGCTTTATCCCGCAGCGCTGCGCCGCCGTCATCGTCGAGCTCATGAATACGCGGCCCGAGGCGGACAACGCGCAGTTCATCTACCACCAGCGCCTGCTCAATACCATCGTACAGATTGACAGCGGCGCCGACTTCATCATCGCGTTCACCGTGCTCATCAAGCGCCTGGCCGTCGACCGCCTGCACATCGTCGGCGACTTCTTCGACCGCGGCAACCGCCCCGACGCCATATTGAACCTGCTGATGAAGCATCCCTCGGTGGACATCCAATGGGGCAATCACGACGTGCTCTGGATGGGCGCGGCTCTCGGCAGCGATGCCTGCATCGCCGCCGTCGTGCGCAACTCCCTGCGCTACAACAACACCGACGTACTCGAGCGCGGCTATGGCATCAGCCTGCGCCCGCTCTCCACCTTCGCCACGCACGTCTACCCGGATGAAGCCCCGATCAAGGCGGCCGAACGCACGATCACGATGATCATGTTCAAGCTGGAGGGCCAGCTCATCAGTCGCAACCCGGACTTCCACATGGACAGCCGCCGCCTGCTGCACAAGATCGATTTCCGCTCCATCTTCGCCGTGCTGGGCGACGGCAAGCGCTACGAGCTTGACAACGCCTATTTCCCCACCATCGACTACGCGGCAGAAGATCCCTATCAGCTCACCGAGGAAGAAAAAAACATCATCGACGACCTGCGCTCCTACTTCCTCGAGAGCGCCGTGCTGCACCGCCACGTAGACTACCTCTATCAGAAGGGCAGCCTCTACACCCGCTGCAACGGCAACCTGCTCTTCCACGGCTGCGTGCCCATGAACGAGGACGGCTCGTTCCGCACGATTCACTTCGGCGGCCAGGATTACAGCGGCCGCCAATGGTTCGATTTCTGCGAGCACATGGCGCGCGAAGCTTACCTGCACACGAGCCTGCCCGCGCTGGACTTCATGTACTTCCTCTGGTGCGCGCGCCTCTCGCCGCTCTCCGGCCGCGAATGCAAAACCTTCGAGCGCTCGCTCATCCCCGACGAGAGCACCTGGAAGGAGCCCTCCGACCCCTACTTCCGCTACATCAACGATCCCGAGGCCTGCGCCCGCGTACTGCAGGAATTCGGCCTCGACCCGCAGAAGGGCCACATCATCAATGGCCACGTCCCGGTCAAGGTCAAGAAGGGCGAGAGCCCGGTCAAGGCCGGCGGCAAAGCCATCATCATCGACGGCGGCTTCTGCAAGGCCTACCACAAGAAGACGGGCATCTCCGGCTACACGCTCATCTATAACTCCCGCGGCCTGCGCCTGCTGGAGCACCAGCACATCGCCGACGTCCGCGAAGCCCTGCGCGCCAACCACGACATCGAATCCGTCTCCGAGACGGTCGAACTTCAGGCCTTCCACACCACGGTCGGCGACACCGACGAGGGGCGCAAGATGCAGGACGAGATCACCGACCTCTATAACCTCCTCCTCGCCTACCAGAACGGCATCCTGAAACCAAGAGACTGAGCGTCCAACGGCAAATCGCACTATATTTTCATTGAATCGTACTTCAATGAAATATGATTCAATAAATTGATAACGATATAATAAAGGCCAGTACCGAAAATATTGCATCGGTACTGGCCTTTTGCGCGGAACAATGGCGCTTAGAATGCGGCGACTACGGCGCCTTTGTATTTCTCTTTGATGAAGTCTTTGATTGTCTGGCTCTTCAAAGCTTTGATGAGAGCCTGAATCTCCGGACGGTCGGCGTCACCATCGCGGACGGCGATGATGTTGACGTACGGAGAGGTGCTGTCCTCGATGAAGAGAGAATCCTTCGTCGGGTCGAGCTGCACCTGCATCGCGAAGTTGGAGTTAATGACGGCGGCATCGACGTCATCGAGCGTACGCGGTACCTGTGCGGCCTCTACCTCCTGGAACTGCAGGTGTTTCGGGTTCTCGACGATATCCTGCAGCGTGGCTTTTTCCGCTACGCCATCCTTGAGCTTCAACAGGCCGGCTTTCTCCAGCAGGAGCAGGCTGCGGCCTTCGTTCGTCGGGTCGTTTGGCACGCCGATCTTCGCGCCGTCTTTCAGGTCTTTCAGATCCTTGACCTTCTTGGAGTAGACGCCCATCGGCTCGATGTGGATGCCGGCGGCGCTCACGAGCTTGCAATCCTGATGCTCCGTGATGAAGTTATCGAGATACGGCTTGTGCTGGAAATAGTTAGCATCCAGCTCCTTGTCGTTGAGCGCGAGGTTCGGCTGCACATAGTCGTTGAACTCGACAATCTCCAGCTTGATTCCCTCTTTCTCGAGCATGGGCTTGACCTGCTCGAGGATCTCGGCATGCGGCACGGCCGTGGCCCCCACCTTCAGCGTCTTGGCGCCCGAGCTGCTGGCACCACTCGATGAGGACGCGCCGTTGCTGCCGCCGCAGCCGGCAAAGGCCAGCGTGGCGATGAGCAGCGAAGCGATTAGTGCAAATACTTTCTTCATAGATAGACCTCCTTATAAAACCCTTCTCTATGGTTCACGCGGCGCGATGCCGCATAATCCTCCATAACAAGCTAAGGCAGCCGTTCCTTATTTCTTGTCCAGCGACTTCGCGAGGCGGTTGCCCGCGAACTGCACGAGCTGCACGAGCACGATGAGCACGACGACCGTCGCGAGCATCACGTCGGGACGGAAGCGCTGATAGCCATAGCGGATGGCCAGGTCGCCGAGGCCGCCGCCGCCGATGGCACCGGCCATGGCCGATTCGCCGACGAGGCTGATGATGACCGTCGTGAGCTGGGCCACGATGCTCGCGCGCGACTCCGGCAGCAGCACGTGCCAGATGATCTGCAGCGGCGTCGCGCCCATGGACTCTGCAGCCTCGACAAGGCCGTAGGGGACTTCCTTCAGGCTCGTCTCCACCTGGCGGCCAATGAACGGCACAGCGGCGATAACGAGCGGTACCATGGCCGCCGTCGTGCCGATAGCCGTGCCCACGAGCAGGCGCGTCAACGGGATGATGGCCACCATGAGGATGATGAACGGGATGGAGCGGATGGCATTGACCACCGCACCCACGCTCTTGTTGAGCGCCGCATTCTCGAGGATCTGGCCTTTGCCCGTCGTATGCAGCAGCACACCGAGCGGCACGCCGATGAGCGTTGCCACGAGCATGGAGACCACGACCATGTAGATGGTCTGCCCGAGTGCGGGCAGCAGGAGATCAAGCAGGCTGGCGGACATAGCCGATCACCTCCTTCTGCAGATCGCGGCTGCCCAGGTACTGCAGCGCCTCGTCGATGCGGGCCTGCTCGCCGCTGATGCCGATGATCAGGCGGCCGAAGGGCACGTTCTGGATTTCATTCACATCGCCAAAAAGGATGGAGATGGCGAGCTCTGGGAACTTCTTGATGGTATCGGCAATCACCGGTTCGTCCGCGTTCTCACCGATAAAGGTCAGGCGCAGCAGCAGGCTCGTGTCCGGTGCCGGCTCCGGCAGGATCTCCACCTGACGGAACGCCGCGGGCAGGTCGTTGCTGAGCACGACGCTCACGAATTCCTTCGTGATGTCCTGCTGCGGGTGCATGAAGACATCGAGCACGGAGCCCTGCTCCGCGATGACGCCATTCGCGATGACCGCAACCTTGTTGCAGATTTCCTTGATGACACCCATCTCGTGCGTGATGATGACGACCGTGAGGTGCATCTTCTGATTGATGTCGCGGATGAGTTCGAGGATAGCCTTCGTCGTCTGCGGGTCGAGGGCACTCGTGGCCTCATCGCAGAGCAGGATCTTCGGCTCGCTGGCCAGCGCACGCGCGATACCCACACGCTGCTTCTGGCCGCCGGAGAGCTGGGAGGGATACTGCTGCGCCTTGTTCGCGAGGCCGACGAGCTCGAGCAGCGACTCCACCTTCGCCCTGATGTCCGCCTCCTTGCGCCCCGCGAGGCGCAGCGGGAAAGCCACGTTATCGTAGACCGTCGCTGAGGAGAGCAGGTTGAAATGCTGGAATATCATGCCGATATCCTTGCGCGCCTCGCGCAGTTCCTTTTCGCTCAGGGCCAGCATATCCTGCCCGTCAATGATCACCTGCCCCGCCGTGGGACGCTCCAGCAGGTTGATGCAACGGATGAGTGTCGACTTGCCCGCACCGGACAGGCCGATAATGCCGTAGATCTCGCCGGTATCAATGGTCAGATCGATGCCCTTCAGCGCATGCACAGGCCCCGCCGGGCTGGCATAAGTTTTCTCGATATGAGAAAGCTGGATCATGAACCGTTCACTTCCTTGTCGTCTTAACACATATAAATTCTATATGTTTTGCATAGTATCACATTGCTAAACGTTTGTCAATGCTATTTTACAACAGGTTTACACTTTTTGTCCATATTTGCGCAACAGAAAAGCCTGCGGCGCAAACGCCCAGGCTTTCTTGCAAAGACCCCTTCAGTCTCGCTACGCGAGCCAGCTCCCCCAACGGGGGGAGCCACGCCGCTGCGCGGCTATGCACGTCAATCACCGATATAACACAACGTGCCTCTCCCCGTGGGGAGAGGTGCCCCACAGGGGGCAGAAAGGTTCTCCCTCTTTCTCCTCCCATCAAAGCTTGAATCGGCTGACCTCGTTCTGCAGTTCCGTCGCCATCTCGGCCAGGCTCTTGCTGGCGTTGGCGATCTCCTGCACGGACGCGGACTGCTCCTCAGTGGCGGCGGAGACAGTCTCCGACTCCTGCGCCGCCTTGGTGCTCGTAGCCGTGATCGTATCGACATGGCCGACGATGTCCTGGCCAGCCGCCGCCATGCCCTCGATGGCCTGGCTGATCTGCTGCACCTGCTGCGAGACCTCTTCGACGATCTCGATGATGCGGCGGAAGGACTCGCCCATCGCCATGATCTTCTGTGTACCGACCTTGACCTCTTCGCTGCCCTGCTGCATGCCGGCTACGGCGTTCTCCGTATCCTGGCGTGTAGCCGTGATGAGCTCCGTGATCTTGTGCGCAGCCTCCTGACTCGACTCGGCCAGCTTGCGCACCTCCTCGGCGACAACCGCGAAGCCGCGGCCCTGCTCACCGGCACGTGCAGCCTCGATGGCGGCGTTCAGTGCCAGCAGGTTCGTCTGATCGGCGATACCCGCGATCGTATCGACGATTTCGCCGATCTCCTGCGAACGCTCGCCCAGCGCCGTGACCACCTTCGTGGATTCCGTCGTGGACTGCTCGATGTGCTTGATCTGCACGATGGCCTCATCGAGCACCTTGCCGCCGTCACGCGCGATATCGGCGGCCTGCTTGCCATGCGCGGCCGCATCGCTGGCGGACTTCGCCGTCGTCTGAATCGTATCGTTCAGCTCGGAGACCGCATGCTTCGTGCCCTCGACGGCCTGCAGCTGCTCAGACGTGCCCTGCGCCACATTCACGATGCTGTCCGCGATCTGGTTCGACGCCTGGGCGGACTGGTCTGTCGTTGCATTGAGCTCCTCCGAGGACGCCGCGAGGGTCTGACTGCTGTCGTGGACCTTCTTGACGGTCTGCGCGATGCTCTGCCGCATATCGATCATCGCATGGGACAGCTGCCCCAGCTCGTTATTCGCCGTGACCTCATTCGGACGATCGCGCAGGTCGTTCTCTGCCATGAGGTGCATCTCAGACATCATGAGCGACAATGGCTTCATGATGCGGTTCACGATGAAGAGCACCGCGATGGAGATGAGTATGATGAGCACGAGTGAGATGCCCGCCATAATCTTCAGCGTATTCCCTACCGGCGCGAAGATTTCATCCTGATCGGCCACCGTGGCGAGGCCCCAGCCGGCGATCTTGATGGGCGCATAAAAGGCGATCTTGTCCTGCCCATCCGTATCCTTGAACTTCACCGAGCCCGTCTCGCCCGAGAGCATTTTGTCACCGAGAGCCTTGATCTCCGGGTTCGCATTCTCCGTGATTTTGGCCTTCATGACATCATCCTGATTCGGGCTGACGAGGAAGGTACCATCCTCCGCCACGAGCAGGCTGTAGCCATGCTCGCCCAGTTTGAAGTCGTTGACCTTCTACATAAGAGCCTCGAGGTTCACGGCGGCGAGAATCATGCCGACCGTCTTCCCCTCATTGCTCTTTACCAGAGAAATGCTGTTGAAAATCACCTTGCCCGAGGCCTGCGAGATGACCGGCGTGCTGAAGAAAGACTCGTGCTGGCCTGTCATCGTCTCCTTGTACCAGGCTTTATCCTTGTTATGCATCTCCTTGAAACCGCCCGCAGTCCAGCCGTAAAGATTGCCCGAGCCATCGAACGGGCCCCAGCTCACGCTGTCATACGTGCCCGGATAGATCTTCTCCATGAGCGTATAGCGGTACTCGATGTTCCGGTTCAGCATCTCGACATTCATGTTGCGCGCACCGAAGTTATCCGCTGCAAGGCGTGTCTCGAGGCGCCGCTTGTCGAGCCAGTTGTTGATGCTGTCACTCATCTCAGACACGACCTGTGTCGTGTCCCGCGTGATCTGCTCCTCGAATGTCGTGCCGACATACCTGAACGTCACGCCCGCCATGATGAGCAGGCCCACGATGACGATGGGCAGCACATACATGAGGATCTCGGTCTTGACGCTGCGCGCCCTGCCGAGTCCCGATACCTTGTCCTCCAAAGCCATATCCATTTCCCTCCTTAAGCAATGCGGCCTTAGTAAAAACCGATGAACCCCACAATCCATCTCACCGCCTATTTGCTTTTTGAGCATATATTTCCACATCCACTCACGCAATACCTGCCAGATACAAAAAAAATCTTGATGACCACCGCCACGCGCTTTGTAAGTAGTGCGACAATTCGCGATATTTTTTATATATAGTCTTTATATGTAAGCATTTACAAAATAAAAATAAATGATATACTGAGAGCCGTAAAGAGTTGAACAGCAAAGAAAAGCATTGGGGCGAGGCGCCCCGGAAAGAGAGAGTCAATAATGAGCAACATGAAACATTCCACGCGTAAACCACTGATCTTTGGCATGGTACTGGCCCTGGTCATCATCGGGTCGCTGTCCGCAGCGTTCTCCCGCCCGGCGGTCATGGACGGCGTGCTCGCCGCGAACATAACGACGCCGTACGTGCCGCAGGCCAGCCAGTTCACGGGCGTCGATGAGACGGCAGATCATTTTCTCGTGCACTACAATCAGGGTATGGGCGCCGACATCGACTACAACGTCACGGTGAACAAGGACACGCAGCGCGTCGACAGCATGACCGTGCAGTACAACAAGAACGCCGCCGGCCAGAGCGCCACGCTGAACGACCAGCAGATCCGCACGCAGATCGCCCGCATGGCGCCGGCCGCTGAGATCGAGAGCATTGAGCTCGCGAGCGACGCCCGCGGCTCCTTCTACAACGTCACCTACCGCAACAACGACACACAGGTCAACGCCCAGCTCAGCGCCGAGAACGGCAACGTCATGACCAAAACGATCCACTACAACAAATAAGCCTTGCTTTCCAGTTACCTATCTGTTAAAACAGAGTCAATCGAGAGACATTGAACGACAAAACACCCCAGGGGTTGTGACCTGGGGTGTTTTGCTATGCGTTTGTATGCTAGAAATAGAAATTTCATGTTATAATGTATCTGCTGCTCTCCCTACACTCAAGCAGTGAGAGGAGGTGTAACAGCACATGTTCTACTCATTTCTGATGTCGGTTTTGGCAGGTATACTCAGCCACTATATCTGCAAATGGTTGGATCGGCATCTATAAAAAAACAGCCAGCCTGAAACCGAGCACAGTTTTAAAACGTGCAAGACCCCCTGTCATGAGATTAGGCCCTCATGACAGGGGGTCGTTGTGTTGTAACAACACATGCCTACTCGTTAGCCACTTATATTATATCACGAACATATGCCCGCGTAAACTCAATTGTGGATATCGTTGGCAATGGCTCCGGCCGGGAGGCCGTGAGCCTTTTCGATGGCAGCTTCTTCTGCCTTGACCTGGTCGACGAGGGAGTGCTCCGTGGCCTCAGCCTTCATGCGCTTTTTCTCCGTCGGCGCTACCCAGGTGCGCAGGGCCTTTTTGCGGGCTTCACGCTTCTGCTTCGGCGTGAGTGCCCAGTAGTTGCCGTCACCGTCGTTATACTGTGCAGGCTCCCAGTCACCGTAGGACGGATTCGGCAGCGCGATATACTTAAAGCCGAATTTATCCTTGTGCGCGTCAACGATCGCATTGCGCTGGGTCTGCTTCTTGTGATAGGTGCCCAGCGGCAGGTCACCCGCATTGTCGCCGAGGTAGACAACGACGTTGTACTTCGCCTCAATGGCGTCGTAGCGCGGCTGCTTGTTGCTGGTCGTGGTCTTGAACAGCATGTGCGTCTTGTCCACCTGCGGGAAACCGAGTTCCTTCATGTTGCGCGCCGAGCCCTCATACTGCGTGTCCATGCTGCGGTTCGTCACGTAGAAGATCTGCACGCCGAGCTTGTCCACAGCCTGCAGGAAGTCCGTCGCGCCCGGCATCGCGAGGGCTTCGCCCGCCGCGCACCACTCATTCCACGACTTCGTGCTGTAGGCGCTGTCCGTGTCGATGAGTCCCGCCTCGAACGCGCTGTTGTCGAGCACCGTCTCATCCGCATCGAGCACGATCGCGAGCGGCTTCGCGCCCTGCTTGTGCTGCGCCACAGCCTGCTTCACCTGCCAGAGCGCCACATTGTACGCCTGATAGCAGAGCTCACGGTACTCCGCCGAGTTCTGCATCCAGCCCACGGCCATCATGAGCTCATCGTTGAGATCCTCCTGCGTGAACGCCGCCTCCGCCGGCGCCTGCGCCAGCGGCGCCCCGACAAAAGAAACACACAAAGCCGCCGCCACGAGCATCTGTTTCTTCCGCGTCAGCCAAACCATCTTCATCAAAAATCCCCCTGACCTGTAACTAAATCCTTATTACTACGTATCGTATACCCCATATTATACCGTTTCCCCACGAGCCATAAAAGGGACGCGTGTCCCCTTTCGCGAGTTAATTTCTGCTTGCGCAGAGCGCGAACTCTGACTCTAACGCATCATACTCACGTTTTAGCTCCGGATTCTGCAACTGTTCCTGCACAAACTTCTCATAATCTGTCAACACAGTCACGCTTCACTCCTCCTGTCGATAATCACTAACTGAGAAATCGACGATATAATATTTCTTGTTATAACCGAGGCTGTAATTTCTCTACTGAGAACCTTATGCAATAACATGCGTGGTTGCACTAAGGCCTTCAAATCAAGCAATTTGTGGAAACCGACTAGATGATAAAAATGCTCAGGCAAGAATATGAACTTAATGCGTATCTGCTCCTGTCTATAGGCTGCCACAATATGGTAATCCCTGTGCAACAAGGGCTTATATAAAACCGCAGCCTCATACAATGCATCCATCCAACTATCCCCCATACATGACAAAAGGCAACGCCACACGGACGCTGCCTCTTATCATGTGCTTTTCTCTTTGGCAGAACAACCTCCGCCTAGCCGTGATATGGCTCAACACGAACCTCGCAAAACCTCGCTGGCTACATCCACGGCGATGAACCCCAACTCAAACGGTTAGGAACGGATTGGCTACCGCTCCTTGCACTATTATTCTAGCATGTCCAGAGACAGAATGCAACTGTTTTCTTATATCATTTTCTATCATATATGTGAAAAAACGCAGCAAGTCGGTAGTTCACCGAGGTGCTGCGTGTTTTTGGTTCTATTTTATTCCAGGGGTTAGGGATATTTTCCTTGCGCTATGGGCTTATTTGCCTACGTTGGTGTAGGTCGTGGTCTCGTCATTGACGACTTTCTTGCCGCAGTATTTCATGACAGCGCGGAAGAACGTGGCGCTGCGGTTAGCGCGGGCGAGGGCCTCGTCGTGCGTGAGCTCGCGGTTCTCGGCGCGGAGTTTCTGGCCGAGCTCGTAGGACTCGTTGGCGATCTTCAGCATCTCATCGATGAGCTGGTCCTCGGTGTCGAAGTGCATGCTGTCGTCGACCGTCATCTCTTTCGCGATGAGGCGGGCGCCGTCATCATCCCATTTCACCTCGCTGTGGTTCAGCGTCTGATCCACATTCAGATGATGTTTCTTGTTGAAATCATCGTAGACGCTCATGTGCAGCGGCTGGGAAAGGTCGCCGATGTAGTGGCCGAGGATGGCGTAGTTGTAGTCGTCGAAACGGCCCATCTCCGTCCAGGCCTTGCTCTTGCGCGTGGCGTTCACGATGCCGCCGAGGATCCAGCCGTCTGGCGCATCATCGCGGGACTGGCCGATCATCTCCAGCTGCTCATCGACATCCTTGCGCGTGGGGGCCTTGGCGGCATCATAGAAGTGACCCTGACCGTCGCTCTTGCGCAGTTTATTAATGGCAGAGACCGTCTTCGATACGTCCGGCGCGCAGGCATTCTGATAGCTGCGCAGGCCCGCCGTGCGCTCGATGGCCATGTGCGTCTGGTCCGTCCAGGCGAGAGCCGTGGTCGGCGCAAACGTCAGCGCGCCAAAGCTCGCGAGCATAGCGGGGATAATCATCAACTTGGATTTACGCGTGATTTTCATGTTGTCCTCCTGTGTGAAAGAACGAGAAGAAACTATTCCTTGTAAATACACGGCCCGCAAAGCGCGAGCCGTATATCTTCATGACATATTATATATGTGAGAAATCAACGGAACTTGTAGGCAACCTCAGCCATAACATAGTTCTTCCATTTACCATTGGCTGGGTCATAGTTGCTGTTACCGCCCTTATCCTTCATGCGAGCAACTGCCACATCAGCGGACAATCCCTTAGCAAAGGTATGACCATAGCTGAGGCGCACACCGCTGGCGTCATCGACAAACGTCGGATTATGAGAGTCAACTGCATTACAACCGACATTCTGATACTTCAGAGACCAAACATTCGTGCCGGGCTTCTGAAGTGGCAGACCGGACGTCATATCGGATGTCGGACCAGTAAACACTTCGACGTACCAAGCTCTGCGGTCGGATTTGCTATCGCTGCCAATCCAGTTGCTCGAAGCCGATTTAGTGCCCTGACGCATCGAATATTTACGAGAACCATTCTTTACCGAATCCGAGAGATTATATACATACTCACCCTGTACCGTGAAGGCCTTGGCTTTCACCTTGCTACCCACGGAAACGAGATGCAGCTCATTGTAGTGGCGCTGCGTAAAGTTTTTACCCGAGGGAACAAACGTGCCCTCGACTTTTCTCGTCTTTGGTTCTACCTTGCCAGTAGATTCGTTCAGTGCATAGTAGGTCTCGGTTTTATCCTTTTTGTAATAACCGCCCTCATACTCGCCATCGGCATCTTCATTATAGAATGTAGCGGACGTATCGTGATGAATGCCCGTCAGAGAAAGCTGCCATGCCTTGGACAAATCTTTTGTGTAGTTTGCAGCGAGGAAGTTCGAACCATTCTTCTTGCGGCCAAACATGAGCTGCAGGCACTCCGGATCGTACCAGTTACCGAAGGAAACCTGCACACCAGTCAAGTTACCCGTAGAATTATGGATTAAGCCCTGCCCCAGATAAGCACCTTTTTTACCGAGCGTATAATTCACTTTCGCTTTTGGATCCTTCAGTTCCAGGAAATACTGGTCGAAGTAAGCACCCGAGGAACCCGTCTTACCATAATCCGTACCGAAGGAATCGTAATCGCTGTGCAGACGAGCCTGGAATTTAATCGTCTTAGACTGGTAATAGTTGAACTGAATACGGTTATACGTATTCGTATAGTCCTCATAATCTTTAGAACCGTTACCCTTTACACTGTAACCGCCCAAATTCTGACGATCATGAATATAACCCAGAACACCGTTGAACTCGATGCGAGCCTTATCACTAACCTCTGCGCTGGCCTGATTCGTATCCATGATCTGCACGCCGCCCGTGATGCCCATCATGAGGGCCAGGGTCAGCGAAAGTTTTGCTGATTTCTTCATTATATATACTCTCCTATCTTGCTAACATCTGTGGAGGAAGGCCCTTGCGGGGGACACCCTCAGTCGACTTCGTCGACAGCCCCCTCAGGGAGGGGGCCAAGGGAGGGGACGACCCCTTCAGGCCCTGCGGGCCAGCTCCCTCAAAGAGGGAGCCAAGGATTGTTTCCTTCCTATTATGTATGACCGATTTTATATCAACTTACTTTGCGGCTTTAGCCTGCTTGTCCTGGGTGCTCTTTGTCGGGACCCATTTCTTCAGGGCCTTGTTGCGGGCTTCGCTCTTCTGCTCCGGCGTGAGCTTCCAGTAGTCACCGCTGGTCTTGCCGTCGCGGTAGAGACCCGGCTCCCAGTCGCCGTAGGTCGGGTTCGGGAGGACGATGAACTTGTGACCGAATTCGCTCTGATGCTGGTCGACGATGGCGTTGCGCTCGTTCTGCATCTTGTGGTACGTGCCGATCGGCAAGTCGCCGGCGTTGTCGCCCATGAAGACCACGACGTCGTAGTCCTTCAGGATGGCGTCATAGCGCGGCTGCTTGTTGCTCGTGTCCGTCTTGAACATGAGGTGTTTCGCATCCACCTGCGGGAAGCCGATGGCCTTCATGTTCTTCGCGCTGCCCTCGAGCTGCGTCTTGGCACTGCGGTTCGTCACGTAGAAGATGTCTACGCCCAGCTTGTCCACGGCCTGCAGGTACTCCGTCGCCCCCGGCATAGCCGTAGCCTGTGCGGCCGCGCACCACTCATCCCAGGTTGCGTTGCTGTAGGCGTTGTTCGTGCCGATCAGGCCAGCCTCGAAGGCGCTGTTGTCCACGACCGTCTCATCGCAGTCGAGCACGATCGCGAGCGGCTTGTCACCCTTCTTGTGATGGGCAACGGCGGCCTTGACCTGATCGAGCGCCGCATTGTACGCCTGATAGCACAGCTCACGGTACTCCGCCGAGTTCTGGAACCAGGCGACAGCCATGGTCAGCTCGGCATTGAGATCTTTCTGCGTGTAGGCCTCAGCTGCGTAGCTGGTCTGAACTGGTGCCGCGAGGAGCGATACACTCAGAGCGGCAGCCGCAACGAGCGCCTTCCGCTTACTCAGGAAATTCAATTTCATGATCCTTCCCCTTCCCAAAATATAACCTGCGTCATGATCGGGGAATAAATCTTCATCCGTTCACAGGAACAAACCATCACGCATCCTGACAAGCCGGTACTGCGTATCCGCCCGGGGCAGTGTCCTTGTTTCCTGTCCGCCTTTACCGGCCAGCAAGACATATGTCCGATTGTATCTTGTGAGTTTTCTGAATATTTATCTTTCCTCGATGACAGGAAAAGTATAACAAAATTCGCACCAGTAATAAAAGGACGCATGACCCTTAATTGTACACCTTTGTTGACTATTTTCACAGATTTTTCATATAGTTAACCAATTCAACGAATTTTAGGCAGGATTACCACCTGAAATTTCGCTTTTTGACCAATAAATAAAACATAAAAAGGACATACTTCCCTATAAAGCAGAAGTATGCCCCTGTGTGACAGTTTTATTATTTTGTCTTGTTTTTGGCCTTACTTGATGACGTTCCAGTTGTGGTCGCAGGTCGGGGTGATCGTGCCCTTGTCCTGGATGTACTTCATGAGGATACTGCGCACCTGGCCGTCGTCGCCCATCTGCTTGATGGAGTTGAATACGACCTCGGGGCGCTTGTCACCCGTGTAGCCCATGGCTGCCATGTAGCCGCCGCCGCCGTTCATGCGGTAGTCGTTGATGGCCATGGTGAAGCTGTCCGTATCCTTGACATCTTTACCCTGATACTGGAGCTTCGTGATCTTGTGGCCGGACGGCTTGGTCGTGTCGATCGTGTAGTCCACGCCCTGGATCATATCGTAGTTGTAGTCTGGCTGCACACCGTAGTGGTCTGCCGCGAACTCCATGTATTTGCGCAGCTCGGCGCCCGTGATGCGGATGCCATAGAGATAGTTCTCATAGATATAGAGACCTGCGATCTCCTGACGCGTGACAGGGCCCTGCGCGATGCTCTGCGCCGGGTTGAACGAAGCGCATGCCGAAAGCTGCGTGCCAGCGACTTCGCGCTGTACGTTGTTCACGAAGTCCACGATGGCCGAATCCTGATGGTTCGACTCCTTGCCAGAGAACTCACCCGTGGACTGGCCGATGACGCCCTGCAGATACGCGAGGGTCTTCTGATGCCATTTCTGGACACCTTTCACGATCTTCGGATCATCCGCTACACCCTTGACGGAAACGGCCTGCGTCGTGGCCTTCTCGACCTTCCACTTGCCATTGTCCTTTTTCAGCGTGAGCACGCTCTTACCGACGAATTTGCCGTCCTTGCCACTCTCGACGATGGGCACGCCATTGATGACCGCATCCGGATAGACCGTGCCGTCCGGACCTTTGATGCCCTTTGCGTTGTCGATGACGACATGATTATGGGCGCAGATGAGCAGGTCGAGCTCCGGGCAGTTCTTCGCGAGGTTCACGACCTGGTTCTCCGCCGCATCGCGGCCCGGGCGCTCCACGCCGGAGTGCGTGACGCCGATGATGAGATCGACGCCCTGCGCCTTGAGCTCCTTGATGCACTGCTGCATCACCGGAATCTGGTCGACGAAGTGCACACCCGCATAGTGGGACTTCGCCTCGAAGTTCGGGATGGCCGGCGTGACTTCGCCGATGATGCCGACGCGCACTTTCTCGCCGTCGATCTTCACGGTCTTGATCGTGTACGGCTTCAGCGCCGCCCAGGTCTTACCCGTCTTGTCGTCGATGACGTTCGCGGCGAGCACCGTGCTGCCCTTGATGGCCTTCTTCAGGTAGTCGAGGCCGAAGTTATACTCGTGGTTGCCCGTGACGATCGCATCATAGCCGATGGTCTTGAACGCATCGAACATCGGGTGCGTCTGCCACTCCGTCGGATGCTGCACCATATAGGTGTCGAGCGGCGTGCCCTGCAGGATATCGCCCGCATCGATGATGAGCGAGTCGTCGTTCTTCGTCAGCTTCGCGCGGTCCGTCTTGATGACCGTGCTGACTTTCGCGAGGCCGACATCCGCCGGTTTCGCCGTGAAGTAGTTCCAGCCGATCACGCTGCCGTGCACGTCGGAGGTCGAATAGATCGTGAGGTCACCGGCGAATGCCGTGCCCGTCGTGATGGCAGCCGTCAGCGCTGCCAGAGCCATGGTGCGGAATGCTTTTTTCATCTGCATGAGAAAAACCTCTTTTCTGTGATATAGTTTAAATTTTCACACAATTTATATTCGAGCAAAAGGGAACCTCGCGGTTCCCCCCTGCCTATGGCCAAAAGGCCAAAGCATCCTTAAGGAAACACGGATGAATCCGTCAGTGTTCCCTTAGAACTGCCACTCGATACGACCGAACAGCTCTTTATAATCTTTGTCGTTCATCAGGGTCTTGCCCGTGACACCCTTCAGCCAGATGTAGGTGTGGGACATAATGTTGCCGAGGTAGCTCAGCTCCCAGCCCTTCGTGCCGGCATCCAGCGTGTACGTCGGCGTCGGGCCTACGTTCTGGCCGACATGACGGTACGCGAGAGCCATGCCCCACTGGCCTTTGTTCTTCGTGTCGAAGTTCTCGAACTCCTTGTAGCCGAGCACGATGCTGCCGGACTTGTCATAGGCATCAGCGCTGAAGTTCTGGCCATAGTTGCCCTGCAGAGCGATGTTCTTGTCGAAGTGGTACGTGCCTTTAGCCGTCCAGGTCTGCATCTGATCCTCGTTCGTGCTGCCATTCTTGTAACCCGGCAGGAAGCCGAAGTCGTTGCTCTTCAGATAATGGTATGCCGTGCCAGCATTCAGTTTGCCGAGCCAGCCCGTGAAGCCGATCGCCGCGTAGTCTGCGCTGCTGTCTGCCTTCGCACCAGCCAGACCATGCGCATATTTGTAGTACTGATTGCCGCTGCCGTTCAGGTTGAAGCGGCCGGCGTTGATCGTAGCCTTCACTTTGTTGCCGAACTGTGCCTGCGCACCGGAGAACTGCGTATCGAACATGATATCCATATCGATCGTCACCGGCATACGGCCAAAGCGGAACATGCTGTTGCCATAGACACCCTCAGCCCAGAGGCGCTTCAGGCCAACCGTGCCCTGCGTATCCGTGTTGAGTGCACCATAGGCATCCAGACGAGCCTTGACGTTCCAGTGGTCATTGACCTCGGCCTTCGGCTCGAGACGGAACGTCGTAGCATAGTAGTTATCTTTCGTATCCTTGGCACCCTTCGAGCTCGTCTTGGTGCCATTCGGATAGATGTCAACCGGTGCGAGATCATACCGCACGCTGCCAGCATCATAACGAGCCATGCCGTGCCACTGCACTTTGTCAGCATTTTTCTCGAGGCGGGCTACGCGGACGCCAAGGTTATTGAGCTCATCGGAGAACTCAGCTGCCAGCTTGTCCACGAGTGCCTTGTCTGCGCCCTTGACAGCCGACGTGTTCATCTTGGCCATTGCCTTCGCGACCATCTGCGCCATCTCATAGCGCGTGATGTTCTTGTCGCCCTGGAACGTGTTGTCGCCATAGCCGTCGATGACGCCATCCTGCGCGAGCTGTGCTACCGCGTCATAGGCCCAGTGGCCTGCCGGTACATCCGAAAACGGATTGGATGCAGCGAACGTCGTGCCAGCCGTCCCCATAACGATGGCACCCGTCAGAGCTGCGAGCATCATTTTTTTCATTGTCACATTTCCCTTCCTTAAACCTAATACAACATCATAAATAATTTTGAACAAATCGGATTATACCATTGTTTTCTTTCATCAACAAGGGGCGTGTGTCTCTTTTTTGTCCATCAATCATGGACTGTCCATGGCAAGTGGGCAAAATTTGTTCCGTCAAATGTACTTCGTGCCCTGCATGTGTAGGCGGTGAAAGCTCTCCCAAATCTATTGCCCGCCTGCCCGCCACGCACTATAATAAAGCTTGTAAGGGAGATGGACATCCCCGTACCAATCCCTTGCCGGGCAATGAGCCTGTTTGTCCTATTTTCTTTTTTATGGAACCCCTATTTATTCCCCTATTCCCTAAAAATTTTCCCAAATTTCACGGGCGTTCCCCAACGTCCCCTCGCCGGCTGTGCCGGCTATTTTTTTGCAAAAAATAAACGTCCGGCACTAGGCCAGACGGAGGAAAAATGCTATAATATAGACAGAAAAGGAGCTACACCATCACAGTGCGGTTCCCAACAGGAAAGTTTAACGAAGTAAACCGCCGAAGTTGGTCGCTGCCGGCGGTTTTCTTCTACTCATTTAACTTCGAAGAAGCAGAATCATCAGGATCAGAAATATGAAAAAATCGTATTCAGTCATGATGATCACCCCCTAACATGGGTTAGGGGAACCGCCCTGTGTACTTGCTAGGCATAGCACCTTTCCAAGACACATTTTAGCATATCCGACTGTATGTGTCTCCGGAAAAAAAGACGTCTCTGTGATTGCACAGAGACGTCTTTTTTTCCGGAGATGTCACGCAGTAACGATAATACGTGACGTAAATTGATATCTTTCCTACCACCCTTAGTATAGCACAAGAAATGATGCTATGCTATATTTTCCTTTAGTTGAGCAGCATGACAGCCTGGTGCTCAGCGAGGTTCAGGGCGAGTTCACCGTTCTGGACGGTGTAGGTCTTGCCCGTGAGCTGGTCTTTGAAGGTCGTGCCGTCTTTGGCGTTCACCGGGAATGCGAAGTCGCCGGCTTTGTCGTTGTTCATGGCCACGACACCGATCTTGCCGGAGCCGTCGACGGCCGTGCGCTGGTAGGCGTAGAGGCTGCCGGAGGCTTTCAGCGTGGCGAGGTCACCGAGGGCGAAGACATTCTTGTTGTTGTTGCGGACTGCGATGACCTTCT
>Ga0256404_1004066_pt1 | contig 28287 bp, 22 predicted proteins | sample RumenRJG_01DNA_FD_185990 | JGI IMG/M metagenome (GOLD analysis project Ga0256404, IMG submission 185990) | Bovine rumen microbial communities from Lethbridge, Alberta, Canada - RJG_01 | ecosystem: Host-associated > Mammals > Digestive system > Stomach > Rumen | place: Canada: Alberta | collected...
AGAACGAGACGGAGTTCGCTGTTCATCAGTTTGTGCTGCACGAGGAAACTCAGAAGAAGCGGAACGGCAGAGAGGACCGTCGGCTTGTAGAATTCGAAGTCCATAGTATAGTACCTTGCGCCCCGACCAAGAGCTACAGCCGCACCGCACTCCATTCCCCACAGGAGGCCGCACACGAAGCCGAACACATGGTTCAGTGGAAGCATGCACAGCAGTGTGTCGTCCTGAGAGAGAGGAAGCATACAGCTCCCATTATAAGCAGCTGCCAAAAGACTCCGGTCTGTCAGGACGACAGCCTTGCTGCTTGCCGTGGTGCCGGAAGTAAAGAAGAGGATGTCGCTGCCCTCGACAGAAGGATCGGCGGCCTCTGCCCGCGGCGTGATCCCGTCAGTGAGATAAGGAGTCAGCTCTTCCACCAGATCCGAATCGCTGCTCCAGAGAATATCGATGTCCGTCTGCCGGATCTGCTCCTGCAAAAGAGTGTCGGCGGCGTTCTCATCCAGAAGAACGGTCTGCAGCCCTGCTTCAGCGGAAGCGAAGATCGTCTCGACACAGTCGAGGGAGCCGTCGCACAGAACGCCGAGACAGGTCATTCCGAAAGCGCGCATCTCTTCAGCGCGTGCGAACACAGACGCCGCGAAATCGGCTCTGCTCTTCTTTACAGGCGTACCGTCTTCTTCATAAATAAGAAGCGTCCGGTCAGGATCATTATGCGCGAAGAATCTGAGGGCCTCCGCGAAACTATTAAATTTAGGGGGAAATGCTTTAGTCTTCATAGGTCAAGTATAGCATTCTTTAACAAAGAATGTGCAAAAATGCATCAAATGTTAATGAATATTTAACAATTTGGCGGTATACTAGTATTAATACGACTGCTTGGGAAGCAGAAAAACCAGTTTAATAATGAAAGGTAGAGCAAAATGGACAAGAACATCAGGATCTGTATCATCGGCGGAGGCCCGGCAGGCCTCTCCGCAGGAATGTATCTGGAGCAGAAGGGTTACGAGAACTACACCATCCTCGAGAAGAACGACCGCGTCGGCGGCAAGTGCTGGTCTCCGTACTACAACGGACGCCGCTATGAGATGGGCGCGATCATGGGCGTTCCGTCCTACTACGCGGTACACGATGTCGAAGAGTTCTGCGGCATCACCCACGACGGCCCGAAGCTCAACCGCAACTACAAGAACAGACTGGGCCAGGTCATAGAGCCCTTTGAGCCCAAGAAGAATATCAAGAAGATCCCGCGTCTTCTCAAGATGAAGAAGCAGCTCAAGAAATTCGGCGAGCTCCTTGAGACCAAGTATAAGGGATATGATATCAACGGCCACCGCGGCGTAGCGGAAGGACGCTACGAGGGCTTCTCTGCAGCCAGTGCCAAAAGAGAGCCCGTCAGCGGCGTCAACCCCAACCTCAAGGACCTGGCGCTTCCCTTCAAGAAATTCTGTGAGATCAACGGCGTAGAGCTGGTGCAGGACATCTGGATCGGTCCCTTCACGTCCTTCGGCTATGGATATTTTGACGAGATCCCCGCGGCTTATGTCCTGAAGTATCTGGATTTCCAGACCTGCATGAACTTCGTCAAGATCAACCTCTGGACATGGAAGAACGGAACGCAGTTCATCTGGGAGTCCCTGAACGACCATCTCAAGAACCCGGCCAGACTTAACAGCAAGATCGACAAGGTCGAGAGAAAAGACGGCAAGGTCTATGTGACCGTGAACGGCGAAGTTGAGGAATATGACAAGATCATCGTCACGTCTCCTCTCTATGTGCCCCGGAAAGAGAACAGAGACGACGGACTGGTCGGCATGGTGGACTATTTTGACGCGCGCACGGACGAGAAGAAGCTCTTCTCCCAGATCGAGTACGAGCGCTATGACGTGCTGGCCGTCGAGACCAAACCGGAAGACCATCCCGAGATCTCCTACTATGTATTCGACAACATGGTCCCCAAGAGACTGGGCCATCTGATGGTCTACTATCGCCGCTGGAGAGACACGGTGGACCAGGTCATCACGACCTATGCGCTCCGCAAACACAAGAAAATGGAAGAGGTTCCCTATGAAAAGTGCAGAGCCAGAGTTCTCAAGGACCTGGAGGTCATGGGCAACCCCGCTACCAATGTCGTAAACGAGTGGAGCGTCTACTACTTCCCGCACGTGTTCACAAACGCCTACAAGGACGGCTGGTATGACAAGGTAGAGGCTATGCAGGGCAAGTACGACACCTACTACGCGGGCGAGATCATGAGCTTCGGCGATATGGACGAGACCTGCGAGTACTCCCGCGAGCTGGTGGAGAGATTCTTCTGATCTGTCCAAGGCGGACCTGAGGAGATTCTTTCACAGTGAATGACATCACAGGAGACAACCGATTATGAAATTTTACAAAGATCATTATGACGTGATCGTGATCGGAGGGGCCCTGGCGGGCCTCTCCTCCGCGCTCATGCTGGCCGATAAGGGGCTGGATGTGCTCGTGCTCGAGCGCCACAACCTGCCCGGCGGCATCGCCACGAGCTTTGTCCGCGGCGGTATAGAGATCGAGGCTGCGCTTCACGAGATGATGTCCATAGGTCCGAAGAACAACCGTCTCAAGGTAGGCAAGTTCTTCGACGACATGGGCGTCGATATTGACTGGCTGCAGGTGCCGGAATGTTACCACGCCAGCCTTCCCGGTCTGGAAGTCACCTTGCACCCGGGCCTGGAGCGGTTTTCCCGCGAGATCGACGAGCAGGTGCCGGGCACCTATGACAAAGTATTGAAACTCCTGAAGCTCTGTGACACGGTCTTTAACAGCGTCAACGAGCTCTCTATTCATCCCATGAGCAAGCCGCAGATGCTCCTTAAGCACGAGGCGTTCGTCAAGACGGCGGGCTATTCCACCAAGGAAGTGCTCGACACCTTTGACCTGCCGCAGAAGGCGCTGGATCTTCTGGCGCCCTACTGGATCTATGTCGGCAGCGGTTTCTCGGATCTTCCCTTCACCATCTACTCCGTGCTGATGGCGGATTACGTGGGCTACGGCTCCATGATCCCCAAAAAGCTCAGCCATGAGATGAGCCTGAAGATGGCGGAGCGCGCCGAAGAGATGGGCGTGCAGATCGAATATCGCCAGCATGTGGACAAGATCCTGGTGGAGAACGGGCGGGCCTACGGCGTGCGCACGGCGCGCGGCGACGAGATCCACGCGGACTACGTGATCTCCTCCGCTTATCCCAACAAGGTATACACCAGCATGATCGAACCTCTGCGCGAAGTGCCGGCAGAAGCCACCAAGATGGTCAACGGCAGGCGCCTGTCGCTGACTGCTTTCTCGGTCATCCTGATCCTGGACAAGCCGGCCGAGGAGCTGAACATTAAAGATTACAGCATCTTTCGCGGCGACACCATGGACACGGACGTGCTCTATGAGAACCTGGCGGGCCTTGGCCCTTACAGATACCTGACCTGCATCTGTCACAATTACGGCAATCCCGGCGTGACGCCGGAGGGCACCTGCTCCTTCAGCGTGACGGTGCTCCCGCGCGTGGACGGCTGGAAGACCGTCAAGGCGGAAGATTATGACCGCGTCAAGCACGAAGTGGCGAAACAGCTGATTGACGACATGTCGGACTATTTTGGCGTCAACCTCCTGGACCATGTGCTGGAGTGCGTCATCGAGACGCCCATGACCATAGCCCACTACACAGGGGCCTGGAACGGCTGCATCTACGGCTACGCGCACACCATGGAGGACCACATCGTCGCAAGGCTGCAGACGGCGGAAGCGGAGCGCTTCATAGAGGGGCTTGAGTTTGCGGGCGCCCACGCCATCTCCGGAGACGGCATGGGACCGGCGGTGACCAACGGACGAAAAGCTGCCAAGAATATACTGGATGACATTGCGGCGAGAAAGGAGGCAAACTGATGAAAGTCAAAAATTTCTTAGCGGACGTCAGCGGAGCCTCCCGCGTCACGGCGGCGCGCATGATGGCGTTTGACGCCGCTTCGCCCGCGCTCACGGACGTGGACCCGATCGGAAATGTCTCGAGAGAGTGGCATCCCGGCCCGATCGAACTTGTGGTGACCGGGATTAAGCCCGCCTGCAAGACAGCCAAGACCATCCGCTTCGAGCGCACCGACGGCAAAAAATTGCCCTTCTTCTATGCGGGACAGTACATAGTCCTTGATTTCAAGATCGGTGAGAGCCTGATCTCCAGGCCTTACTCCATTTCTTCCGCACCTTTCGAGGCCAGGGCGGACAAGCCCTTCGTGGAGATCACGGTCAGAAGATCCAAGGGCGACGGCTTTATCTGCGACTATGTCAACGATGAGCTGAAGGTCGGCGATATTTTGACAGGTACCATGGGACTGGGGCAGTTCTACTACGAGCCGCTGCGCGACGCAAAGCATGTGGTGGCGCTGGCCGGCGGCGTCGGCATCACGCCTTTCGCCTCCATGGCCAAGGAAGTGGTGAACGGGACGCTGGACATCGACCTGACGATCCTCTACGGATCGGCCTCCTCGGACGATATCGTCATGAAGGAGGAGCTGGAAGCGCTGGACGGAGCCTGCGACAAGCTGCACATCGTTCATGTGCTCAGCGGCGACGAGCCCGGCTGGACCGGCGAGAAAGGGTTCCTGACGGCGGAACTCATCAAAAAGTATTCGGCGGAGGATACTACGTACTTTATCTGCGGGCCGCAGGTGATGTACACCTTTCTGCGCGGCGAGGTGGCAAAGCTGGACGTTCCTGCGAGGCGCGTGCGCTTTGAGGTCTTCGGGCAGGTCAAAGACATCGCTGTCTATGAGGGCTATCCCCGCGATCTGCGCGATGAGACTTTCGAGCTCACAGTGGTACGGGGCATCAGTGAGGTGCGGATTCCCGCCAAGGCTTGCGAGAGCATCGTAGTGGCGCTGGAGCGCGCCGGCATCCGGATCGAGACCGGCTGCCGCAGCGGTGAATGCGGATTCTGCAGGACCAAAGTTATTTCGGGAAATTATTTCGTCTGCCCGGAAGGGGACGGAAGAAGAGAAGCGGACAAAGATTTTAATTACGTGCATGCCTGCGCGGCTTATCCGCTTTCGGATATGAAGATTAAGATACCGATTATGTAACACGGGGTCGGTTCCGGTGAGTGACAGGGGGACGTATCAAGTGACACATTTTGGGACAAAATGTGTCACTTGATACGTACCCCTGTCACATCGCAATAAAAATCAGGGCTCGCTGTGCGGGCCCTGATTTTATTACACGATCATTCAGTTCGTCTGCTCCGTCGGATAATCCGATTTACCGGTAACCGCTCTCTTAATGATCTTAAACCCTCTGTTCAGCGCATAGGGCCCTACACACTTCATCATCTCCTCCGCCGTGTGCATGTCCGCCGCGTGCGGAATGTCGCGGCTAAGGTGAATGGCGTCGAACTGACAGCGCGTCGTGCACAGGCCGCAGCCGATGCACTGGTTGAGATCGACGATGGTGGCGCCGCACTTGAGGCACCGGTTGGCCTCTGTCTTGACCTGTTCCTCCGTGAGCGGCAGGCGAAGGTCGTCGAAAGTATCCGACGCCTTGCCGGGCTTGAACCCGGGTGCCTGTCTGGAAGCGTTGTCATAGGACTCGATCCGTACGTCGCTCCGGTCGAGCTCGATGAACTCGCGCAGGTCGCGCCCGATGGTCAGGGACTGGCCGGGGTGCACGAAGCGGTTGATGGAGACCATGCCTTCCTTGCCGTCTGCGATGGCGTCGATGGCAAATTTCGCGCCGTGATAGATGTCGCCGCCGACGAAGATGTCGGGCTCATTGGTCTGGAAAGTGGTCGGGTTGGCCATGACCGTTCCGTTTCCGCGCAGCTGCACGTTGGTGCCTTCGAGCAGGTCTCCCCAGTCGGCGGACTGCCCGATGGCCATCAAAATATTGCCGCATGGAATGGTGACCGTCTCATTTTCGTCGTAGACAGGCGCGAAGCGGTGCTGGCTGTCGAAGACGGAGACGCACTTCTTAAAGACGATCGCTGTGACTTTGCCGTTCTCCGAGAGCACTTCTTTCGGGCCCCATCCGTTCATGATGGTGATGCCTTCTTCTTCCACTTCCTCGATCTCATCCTTGGCAGCAGGCATTTCCGCGCGGGACTCAAGACAGAGCATCGTTACTTTTCCGTTGGTCACGCGAAGCGCGGTGCGGGCCACATCGGCCGCCACATTGCCGCCGCCGACTACGACGACGTCGCCGCTAAGCTTCACAGAAGGATCCTGGTTCACACGGCGAAGGAAATCCACGCCCGTGACAACGCCCTCTGCGGACTCACCGGGCACGCCGGCCAGCCGGCCGCCCTGCAGGCCGATGGCGATGTAGAAAGCCTTGAAGCCGCGCTCGCGCAGTTCCTGAATCGTCACATCTTTGCCGACCTCTACGCCGCACTCTATTTTGGCGCCCATTCTCTCGATGATCTCGATCTCGGCCTGTACGATCTCCTTCTCCAGACGGAAGGACGGGATTCCGTTCATCAGCATGCCGCCGGGGCGCTTCTCGCGCTCAAAGACGGTGACGGGATAACCTTCCGTGCGCAGGTAATAAGCGGCGGAGAGGCCCGCCGGGCCCGCGCCGATGATCGCGATGGGATAGTCGTCCCATTGATTTCCTTCTCCGTTTTCGCAGACGGGCAGGTATCTCGCAAGTATTTCCGCGGTTTCCTGTTCGCTCTTGCCGCGGAGAAGATCCAGCTCGCGCAGAGCAAGGAACTTCTTGATCTCGTCGATGGCGACGGGGGCGTCCACAAGGCCGCGCGTGCAGCGGTCCTCGCAGCGGCGGTTGCAGATGGCGCCGCAGACTGCCGGGAAAGGATTGTCCTGGCGGATGAGTGCCAGCGCCTCCTCGTAGCGCCCTTCGGCGGCCATCCGGATATAGCCCTGGACGGCCAGATGCGCGGGACATGCCGTCTTGCAGGGGGATGTGCCGGTATCGTAGCAGTTGATCTTGTTGTGGTCGCGGTAATCGGGATCCCACTTGTCTTCGCCCCAGATGTGGTCGTCGGGCAGTTCATGCATGGGATATTTCACCTTGCTGCCGTCCGCCTTGCACAGCTTCTGGCCCAGCTTTGCCGCGCCGGCGGGACATACTTCCACGCACTTGCCGCAGGCGACGCATTTGGCCGGATCCACGTGGGCGCGGTACGCGCTGCGGGACATGTTGGGCGTGTTGAAGAGCTGGGAGGTGCGCAGGCCGTAGCAGCTGCCCGGCGAGCAGTTGCAGATGCCGACGATCCTGTTCGGACCGTCCAGGTTCGTGATCTGGTGGACATAGCCCTTGCGCTCGGCGCGCTCCAGGATCTCCTTGACTTCTTCCTTGCTGATGTACTTGGCGTCCTTGCCGGAAGTTACGAGGAACTCCGCGATATCGCCGACGCCGATGCACATGTGGCCCTCGATGTCGCCCACGCCTTCGCCGCGGATGCGCTGCGCCTTTCGACATGCGCAGACCATGGAGCAGAAGGTGTCATACTTGTCGATCCAGTGGGACAGGTGCTCCACGCTCACGGAGGTGGAGGAGGTGTCGATGGCCTTTTCCACGGGGATGACATGCATGCCGATGCCCGCGCCTCCGGGAGGAACGAGCTTGGCGGCCAGCTCCAGGGGCTCCTGGGGAGCCAGGTTGAACATGGTCGCGACTTCCGGATGCAGATCGGGGAGCGTCTTGTGCTCGACCATGTACTCGCCGGAGCCGACGACCCACTTGGGCACCAGATACTGGATGTGGTGGTCTTCGTTGTCGCGATTCTGCTCCAAAATACCGATCCACAGCAGGTGGTCGATGATCTTCTGGGCCTTCTTAACGCTGATGTGGTTGCGCTGCGCCAGTTCGGCGGTGGTCAGCCCCACGCGGCGCTTCTTGAAACTGAGCAGGAAAGCGACCTCGCGCTTTGTAAGAAGCCGGTCCAGGATCCAGAAATCCATGTGGTTTTCGTGCATCCCGCCCGGGAGCTTCCTGGGGATATTATCGGTGATCATTCTCGCAAGCTTCATCACCATCTTGCGCTTGACCGGGTCGTCGCAGTGATGGTCTTTGATCGGATAATCTCTTTCATTGACATGTATTCTCGGATTTACCTCTTTGGGCATTGCGGAACCTCCTTGTTCTGACTGAAGTTGCATATGTAATTATTATACCATTGCATAGCTGTGAAGATTAAATTTTGTTTGTCTCAGAGGGTGATTTCCGGCCTTTTTCAACAGCCGGTAGTTTGAATCCTTTCGAACAGCGCAGATACAATTATCGTTACAAATGAGGAAAAGGAGAAGGCGTTTGTAAGGTTAGAAAGGCGGTGAGTACAGTTGATGAGAGGATTTTTGATCAAAACGAAATGGTCAAACGGATACTATTGTTCAAAATGCGGGAAATTATTGCCGAACGACCGATACAACATGGAGAAGCACAGTGCGATCTGCTGGAAGAGACCGCTTCATGAAGCGGATATTTTGGAAGAGTATTTTAATGAGGTATATACAATTGAGGATCAACACAAAAAGATCATTCTTACCGTAAACTATCCTTACGTGGAAACACTTCCTGATCATGATGACAGCATTGCCGCTGTTAAATGGAGAACAGTATACAAATTTTACTTTTATAATGGAAAAAACGGGAGCGGTATCTGCTCCAAAGAGGGGAATGACATACCAGGCAGAATAATGAGCCGGATCCGGGAGGGGGAGATCATTCCGGGAATGGAAGAGGAAGCTGCTCAGATCATTCACAGGGCCTTCCCGGAGGTGCTGGCTGTATATGATCTGAGAATGTTTTCCTATATTTGCACACACAAAGGATTTCGTTATTGCGAGGTTTTGCCGGAGAAAGAGGAGAAAGCGCTTTTAAAGCTTCAGCCCGGAGATCATTCTTCAAAAACCGAAATAAAAGACATGGAAGATAATATGTTCTCTTTGCAGGCCAAGGTTTACCGATACAGCAAGGAGACTTATATTCTCAGAGTCACAGCACAGTGGAAAGGAGAGAACACAGTATTTTTATTTTCGCGCGGATATGCGGCGTGCAGCGACTTTTCCCGGGTGGAGGGATTTCTTGAGAAAGGCTGCCGGATGACGGAGAGCTCGAGAAAAGCAGCAGCCTTTTTTGACAAAATATATCCCGAACGTCTTTTGTCGCAGTATATGAAGTATTCCGACAATATTCTGGTCCCGCTGATAGCTCCGGATTATCACAAGGGAATGGAACTTGCGGCTAAATCGGGAACTGCATTACTTGCGGAGAATATGCGGAGCCTTCAGTATTTTGACTGGACACCTTCCTGTTATGATAATCTGAAAGATCTGTTCGGACTTCCGACCAGGGTGCTCAGAAAGCTGAGCAGGGAATGCATTACAGATGAGAATATCGAAAGGCTGGAAGAAGTATTCCGGTACAATCCGGAATTTCTCAATTTTGAGGTCATCACGCCGTCCATGATGGAGTACTTCCTCACAGTTAATGTGACACACAGCGACCTGCCCGGCATTGCAGGCAAGCTGACAGATGAGCAGCAGATCCGGATTCTGAGATTTCTGTCCAAACATCCGGAGGATGGTCAGGCTTACTGCGATTATTTGCAAATTTGCGAAGTTTTGGAAGAGTATGTGTTTGGACTTACGCCGACGATCCCAATCGAGCAGGCGCGGCTTGAGGCTCTGAATGAAGTCAGAAATCTGGAAGATATTGAGCGTGATACACGATTCAGAATCATGACGCAGAGTCCGTATTATTTGAAACTCACAACGTTTATGACTTCGGAAGACAAGGAAATATTTAAAGATGACGATTTCGTGGTGATCGCGCCTCGTCAGCCAAGGGATTTGTTTATAGAAGGCCTTAATATGCATAACTGTGTAAGTATGTACATAAGCAGAGTGGCGCAAGGAGATTCCGACATCTATTTTTTGAGGAAGAAAGAAGCGCCGGGCAAAAGCTTCGGAACTCTGGAGGTGAGGCCTGATGGGAAAGGGAATCGGCGGCTGTCACAGGCTAAAGCGTTCGCCAATGGACGCCTCCCGGGGTCAGCGCAGAAGTATCTGGCAAAGTGGTGCAGAATTAAGAAGATCATCCCGGATGCTCTTGATCTAATATTGGCGGCTTAATTTTGCGGCTGCGGTCAGTTGGGATCCTGTTCCATCTGATCGCAGCCGGAATAATATATAGAAGGAAGCACGAAATATGTGGTAAATTGGACTGAGAAAAACAACTCGGGAGATCAACTATGAGAAATCGCGTCCTATTATTGTCGTTACTAATCATATTGGCTGTGACCGCTGCGATCCCTGTACGGGCTTCTGAAAAAGAGAAAGGGACAAACAAGGGGACAGAAACTTCGGAGGGACAGGCAGTGCAGACTGAAGAGCCCGACCCTTCATCAGCGCTCAAAGTCACGGCGATCGATTTCGGCGACGACGGCTGGGGAGACGGCACGATGATCGAGAGTGCCGGGGAATGCATGCTGATGGACACCTTTATGCCGGAATGTGAGGACGAACTCAAGGAATTTCTGATCGACAACGGATATACGGAGTTTTCTATCTATCTTTCCCACTATCATGCGGATCACTTCTGCAACATCCGGCCCATCATGTGGGACGACCGCTTTAAAGTCACTGCCGTCTATCTGCCGGATGACGGATATCTGTGGCCTACCGACGAGGACTATGGGGCTGAGATCGGCTGGTTCATGAGCATAGACAGAGGAATACGGGAACTTGCCGCGGAGAAGAAGATCCCGCTGATGGTCCTTCATCCGGGAGACAGCTTTCGGGTCGGAGACGCCCTGGTGGAGATCCTGTACGGCACCACTTATGAAAATGAGGACCATAATCCCGCCTACATAAACAACAATTCTCTGGTGGCGCGCATCACGGGAGGCGGGATCCGGTATCTTACCTGCGGCGATATTGAAAAGCTTATCGAGGAAGAGATCCTTGAGAAAGGGATCGACGTTTCCGCCGACCTGTACAAGATGAGTCACCACGGCGGGCCTACCAGCAACAGCTACAGGTTTCTGGAGGCTGTCGATCCGTCCTTCGCTTTCTTTAACAGCACGGAGGATTCGCCGGACCATTTCGCAAGAGACTGGGCGTCGGGACCGGCTGCGGACATGATGGACTTTGCCAATGTACACAGTTCCCGCTACAACGGAAATATTACTTACACGGCCAGGGACGGCGTGATCACGGTTCGCGCTGACAGGAACGTTGTTCCGAAGATCACGACCTGCAAGGCGCCCGGTTCGATTGGATTGTGCATGGTATTTCAGCAGTTCAACGATCAGCAGGAGCCTTTGGAAACAGAAAAAATGAAGGCAGCCGCGGAGGCAGCTGCCGGAAAGAGCGGATTATTGCCGGCTGTGTACAGATGACTTTATGAATGAAAAAATGAATGAAAAAAGGACTGCCGATTGGCAGTCCTTCTTTTTACTCTTCCACAACCTGGAAAATGTAAAATTTTAAATAATACGACTCATCCGACGACCACAGGATCGGGTGGTCGGGCGCCTGGGTCCGGAATTCGATCTGGCGGAGCCTTCTGTGCGCGTCCCTGGCGGCCTCCCCGATGGTCTTTTTAAAGAGCTCGGGATCCATGAAGTGGGAGCAGGAGCAGGTGACCAGAAAGCCGCCGTTTCTGACAAGTTTCATGCCGCGCAGGTTGATCTCTCTGTAGCCGCGGGCGGCGGCTTTGATGGAGTTTCGGGACTTTGTAAAGGCCGGCGGATCCAGGATGACCACGTCATACTGCTCACCTTTTTCAATGAGCTCGGGCAAAAGAGCGAAGACATCGCGGCACAGGAAGGAAACTCTGTCCTCCACGCCGTTGAGCCGCGCGTTCTCCTGCGCCTGCTCGACAGCCAGGTCCGAGGCGTCGACGGCGGTCACGGAGGAGGCGCCGGCGATGGCGGCATTGAGGGCAAAAGATCCCGTGTGCGTAAAGCAGTCGAGCACCTTGGCGCCGCCGCACAGGCGGTGGATCGCCCGCCGGTTGTCTTTCTGGTCCAGAAAGAAGCCGGTCTTCTGACCGTTCTCCACATCGACCATATAGCGGACGCCGTTCTCGGTGATCTGTATTTTGGTATCGAAGGGAGCCGTCAGGAAGCCTTTTTCGCGGGGCATGCCTTCCAGCTCGCGGACCTTGGCGTCGCTGCGCTCATAGATGCCGCGCACTTTGACGCCGTCCTCCGAAAGGATCGTCACCAGCGCTGCCAGAATATAGCCTTTGAGGCGGTCAATGCCGAGAGCAAGGGATTCGACCACCAGAATGTCTTCATATTTGTCGACGGTGAGACCGGGCAGGAAATCGGCCTCTCCGAAGAGCAGGCGGCAGCTGGAAGTGTCAATCACTTTTTTGCGGTATTCCCAGGCACATCTCACTCTCTGCGTCAGAAAAGCCGGCGTGACCGGATTCTCGCGGCGGCGGGAGAGAAGGCGGACAGTGATCTTGGATTTCCGGTTGATGTAACCGTAGCCCATAAAGTAGCCGTCGAAGTCTTCGACGGAGATGATATCGCCGTCTTCGAAGGTGCCGCGCATCTGCGCGATCTCATTGTCATAGACCCACAGGCCGCCGGACTTGATCGTGCGGCCTTCCCTTTTTTTGAGGACGACGGCCGCGTCGACGGCCAGGTCCCGTTCACTGTTTATATCGTAATTATTGACGTCAAATGCAAGCATGCTCTGTTTCCTTCCATATGCTTCTGTTTTCTGTTGTTAGTATGAGCAGCTTTCATTATCGGCGTTCTTTGTGGCGGCGTCAAGTTCCGCCGCATGGCGGTTTTTCCGTGCGCGCGGCGGGCGGCAGCCGCGCTTATAAACGGAGGCCGTCAATCCGCGCAATTCTTGACTGTAAACGATAAAAAGACTATTCTAGAAAGATAGATTAAACACGATACGGGCAGGCATGATCAGGTCTGCCGCAGGGAGAAGCTTATGAACAAGGATAAAGTTGCAGTTCTTACTGACTCGGGGTGTGATGTACCTCAGAATTTCAGAGAAAAGTACAATATCTGGATGCTGCCTCTGCGTGTCATGTATCCGGAGAAGGATTATGAGGACGGCGTGAATATTGACCCGATGATGGTCTACCGGCGCTTTCCGGACGAGTATCCCAGCACCTCCACGCCTTCGCTGGCAGAAGTGCAGGATATGTTTGACAGGATCCGCGAGGCGGGCTATGAGAAGATCATCGCAATCGCGATCTCGAGCGGCCTGAGCGGCACTTTCAACACGATCCGTCTGGCGGCATCGCAGCAGGACGAGCTGGAGGTCTATGTATTTGATACAAAGAACATCTCCGTCGCCTCGGGGATCTGGGCGATCTGGGCGGCCACCAAGCTGGAGAACGGCTGGTCTTTCGAGGAAGTAAAGACAGGTCTTGAGAATAAGATCTATGACTCCAAGGTCATGTTCTACATGGACACGCTCAAGTACCTCAAAAAGGGCGGCAGAATCGGAAAGGTCACCTCTGTCGTCGGGGAAGTGCTCAACTTAAAGCCGATCATTTCCTGCAATGAGGAAGGCATCTACTATACGGTAGGGCTGATCCGGGGCGCCAAGCAGGGAAAGAAAAAGCTTCTGAACGAGATGCTGCAGTTCTGCAAGGGACATCACTGCTGGATCATCGTCGGACACGGCGACGCCAACGAGGAAGCCGGTAGGATGCTGGAGCTGGTGGACACGCAGCTGACCAGCAAGGAGATCCTTTTCGTGAAGCAGATCAACGCCACCCTGGCGATCAACACCGGACCCGGTCTTGTGGGACTCTGTGCGCTTCTTGACCCGTGACATGAAAATTATTCAACACAAATATTAATCTAATTTCATAATTGCACTGGAAAATTCCAAAGCGGAGTACTATAATTGTTCGGGAAATGCACCACGCTAAAGTGATGAACTATAAGTGACTATCAAGTGATCAGGAGGAAACAGTAATGGTTGCGAAGAAAGACATTGATTGGGGTAACCTGGGATTCAGCTATCATGTGACAGATAAGAGATATGTGTCCATGTATCAGGACGGCAAGTGGGACGACGGCGCTCTCATTTCTGACGACAAGATTGTAATGAGCGAAGACGCCGGCGTTCTTCAGTATTCCCAGTCGGTCTTTGAGGGACTTAAGGCTTACGAGACGGAAGACGGACACATCGTATGTTTCCGCCCCGACCTCAACGCGCAGAGAATGTATGATTCGGCGCTGCGTCTTGAGATGCCTCCGTTCCCTGTGGACAGATTTGTCGAAGCCGTCAAGGAGACCGTCAAGGCCAATGAGGCGTGGGTTCCTCCGTACGGCACAGGCGCTACTCTTTATATCCGCCCTTACATGTTCGGAATCAGCCCTGTAATCGGCGTTAAGCCCGCAGACGATTACATGTTCCGTATCTTTACAACGCCGGTAGGCCCTTACTTCAAGGGCGGCGCGAAGCCGATCGTCGTCCGCGTCAGTGACTTTGACCGCGCGGCCCCCAGAGGAACCGGCCACATCAAAGCGGGCCTCAACTATGCGATGAGCCTTCACGCTATTGTGGACGCGCATAAGCAGGGCTTTGCGGAGAATATTTACCTGGATCCCGCGACAAGGACCAAGCTCGAGGAGACAGGCGGCGCCAATATCCTTCTGGTAGATCAGGACAACACGCTGGTCATCCCCGCTTCCGACAGCATTCTTCCTTCCATCACACGCCGCTCCATCCACTATGTGGCAGAGCATTACCTGGGCATGAAGGTGGTCGAGAGAGAGGTCCTTCTCTCCGAGGTCGAGGCCGGCGAGTTCAAGGAGTGCGGACTCTGCGGCACGGCGGCAGTCATCTCCCCGATCGGCAAGATCAACGACCACGGCAAGGAGATTGAATTCTCCAACGGCATGGAGAAGATGGGCCCTGTCATGCAGAAGCTGTATGATACTCTCACAGGTATCCAGATGGGCAGGATCGAAGCTCCCGAAGGATGGATCGTAAGAATTGACTGACAAAGCTCGTCAGTGACAAAAACGGGAATCTGAAAGTGTATGAGAATGCCTCCTGCAAAGCCCGAAACGGCTTTGGGGAGGCATTCATGCGGGGAAAGAACAGGATCTGCATGCGGTCTGCCCATAAAAGTCCGCAAATATGGTACAATAGAGCGAACTATAAATATACACTCAAGGAGGTTCTCTATATGAAGGCACTAATTCTGGCAGCAGGATTTGGCAGAAGACTTCAGCCTATAACAAATACCATGCCCAAGTCCATGGTCAAGGTCAACGGAACGCCGCTTCTTTGCAACGCGCTGAACAATGTCACGGCCTGCGGGATCACGGAGATCGGGATCGTCGTCGGTCACATGGCAGATTATATAAAGGAAAACATCGGCGACGAGTGGAACGGAGTGCCGGTTCGATATTTTGAAAACGAAAGATATCTGGAGACCAACAACGTCGTCTCCCTCTACAAAGCGATCGATTTCTGCGATGACGATATGATCATGCTCGAGTGTGACATCTATTATCACAAGGAAATGATCGAAAAGCTCCTTGAGGGCAAGGGTGAGTGCTCCATTCTGGTGAGCCCTTTCAATCCGGAGACCATGGACGGATCCGTGATCCGCGTCGACGGCGACAAGGCGCTGGAACTGATCCTGGGCAAATGGCAGGGAGAGGACTTCGATTACGCGCCTACCCGCAAGACCGTCAATATGTACAAGTTCGAGAAGGACTTCGTAAAGAATAAATATATGCCCCTGATCCGCTGGTACGTGGAGTGTATGGGAGAGAACAGCTATTATGAAAAGGTTCTCGGGAGCCTGATGTACTACCGCGAGTGCGATTTCCGGATCGTGGAAGTTCCGGAGGAGATGTGGTGCGAGGTCGACGACGCCCAGGATCTGGCGAGGGCCAGGGCGAGATTCGGAGAATGAAATAACGCGGCGGCTCGCCGGAGGGCGGCCCGCATCTTATTTAAAACAGAGAAAGAGGTACTGATTATGAGCGAGAAGAAAATGATGCTCGGCAACGCGGCGATCGCCAGAGGCGTCTGGGAGGCCGGCGCCAAGGTCTCATCGGCCTATCCCGGCACGCCCAGCACGGAGATCAGCGAGGAACTGGTAAAGTATCCCGGCGTTTACGCGGAGTGGGCGCCCAACGAGAAAGTTGCCGCAGAGGTGGCGATCGGCGCTTCCATCAGCGGCGTGAGATCTTTCTGCACCATGAAGATGGTCGGACTGAATGTGGCGGCAGATCCGCTGTATTCTTTCTCTTATATCGGCTGCAACGGCGGACTGGTCGCGGTGGTGGCGGATGATCCCGGCCTTTACAGCTCCCAGAACGAGCAGGACACCAGAATGGTGTGCCGCGCGGCGGCGATTCCCTGCATGGAGCCCGCGGACTCCCAGGAGGCAAAAGATTACATAAAGTACGCCTATGAGATCAGCGAGAAGTTCGACACCCCGGTCATAGTCAGGACGACGACCCGCCTTGCGCACTCCCAGTGTGAAGTTGAGCTGTGCGAGCGCGAGGAGATTCCGGACAAGCCGTACGAGAGAGATATTCAGAAGCATGTCATGATGCCAGGCATGGCCAAGAAGCGCCATGTGGTCGTCGAGCAGCGCATGAAGGACCTCGCGGAGTATGCCAATACAGCTCCCTTCAATAAGGTCGAGATGGGCGATATGACGCTGGACGGCAAGAAGGTGGGCTTTATCACGGAAGGCATCGCTTACCAGTATGTCAAAGAAGTGTGCCCGAACGCCTCGATCCTCAAGCTCGGCATGTGCCATCCGCTTCCTAAAAAGCTCATCGAGGACTTCGCGTCCAAGGTAGATGTGCTCTATATTTTCGAAGAGCTGGAGCCCGTGGTGGAAGAGCAGGTCAGGTCCTGGGGCATCTCCTGCATCGGCAAGGAGATCTTCACGATCCAGGGTGAATACAGCGCCAACATGATCAGAGAGAAAGTCCTGGGAATGGACCTGGGAATCAAGGCTGCGCCGCAGATTCCGCCCAGACCTCCGATTCTCTGTCCGGGATGCCCGCACCGCGCGACTTTCTCTGTTTTGAGCAAGCTGAAGATCCACGCGGCCGGCGATATCGGCTGCTACACACTGGGAGCGCTGGCGCCTCTGTCCGTCGTAGACACGACGGTCTGCATGGGATCGAGCATCTCCTCCCTGCACGGCATGGAAAAAGCCAAGGGACACGATTATATCAAAAACTGGGTGGCAGTGATCGGTGACTCTACGTTCATGCACACGGGAATCAACTCCCTGATCAATATGTTCTACAACCAGTCCCACGGCACAGTTATCATCCTTGACAACCGCACGACCGGCATGACCGGCCACCAGGACCACCCCGCGACCGGAAAGACCCTTTCCGGCGAGATCGTGCCTGCAGTTGATTTCACCAAGCTGTGCAACGGCATCGGCATCACAAACGTGCACGAAGTCAATCCCTTCGACCTCGACGCGCTGACCAAGGTCATCAAGGAAGAAGTGAACAAGGACGAGCTTTCCGTCATCATCGCGAAGGCACCCTGCGCGCTGCTCAAGGACCAGAAGCACCCTTACAAAGTGGAGCCTGTTCCGGAGAAATGTGTGCACTGCGGCGCCTGCCTGCGGCCCGGCTGCCCTGCTCTGACAAAGAGAGAAGACGGCTCGATCGCGATCGACAAGACCATGTGCAACGGCTGCGGCCTGTGCATGAGCCTGTGCAAATTCGGCGCTCTGCAGCAGGTTAAGGCCTGAGAGACGGGAGGTAAGAGAATGGAAACAAAGAATATTATGATCGTAGGCGTCGGCGGACAGGGAACCCTGCTCACCAGCCGTATTCTCGGCGGCGTCATGGAGAACGCCGGCTATCAGGTCAAGGTCTCGGAAGTACACGGCATGGCGCAGCGCGGAGGCAGCGTTGTTACCTTCGTCCGCTACGGCGACAATGTGGCGGAGCCGATCGTGGAAGAGGGACAGGCCGATGTCCTGATCGCTTTTGAGAAACTCGAGGCGATGCGCTACGCGAACTTCCTCAAAAAGGACGGCGTCCTGATCGTCAACGACTGGCGCATCGATCCCATCAGCGTAGTCATGGGCGCGGCGAAATATCCGGAAAACATCATTGAGAACCTTGAAAAAGAGTACAAGGTCTACAGGATCGACGCCATGGACGAGGCCCTTCGCCTGGGCAACTCCCGCGTCTTCAACAATGTCGTTCTGGGGCTGGCTGCCAGGCACATGGACTTCACGAGAGAAGAGTGGCTGAAGGTCATCGAGGAGAAGGTCCCGCCCAAGACGGTGGAGATCAACACCAAGGCGTTCCTTGTGGGATACGAGAAATAAGAATTTCTTCTTGCAACGGGACAAATTCTATGGTAAGCTTATCTTCCGTGGGATTTGTCCCGCTATTTTTTCCTTGCTCTCACCGGCGAGTGAGGGCCAGAGACCAGAAGGAGGTAAAGAACACATGAGCAAATACGAGTTAGCCGTTGTTGTCAATGCGCAGATTGACGATGAAACAAGGACAGCCGTAGTCGACAGATGCAAGAACCTGATCGCCCGTTTCGGCGGCGAGGTCGGTGAAGTCGAAGACTGGGGAAAGAAGAAGCTCGCTTATGAGATTCAGAAGATGAACGAAGCGTACTACTACTTCATTCCTTTTGAGGCTGAAGGCACTGCGATCCACGAGATCGAGAGCCGCATGCGCATTATGGACAATGTCATCAGATATCTGTGTGTTAAGAAGGACGAAGCTTAACAGAAAGCAGAGGTCAGAATGAACAAAGTAATCTTAATGGGGCGACTGACAAGAGACCCCGAGATCAGATATACACAGGGCGACAATTCCATGTGCATCGCCAGATATACACTGGCAGTTGACAGAAGATTCAGCCGTAACGCCGGTAATGACGGCAACAACGCGGATTTCATTCCCTGCGTTGCCTTCGGAAAATCCGGTGAGTTCGTTGAGAAATATCTCAAAAAGGGAACGAAAATGGCCGTTACCGGTCGTATTCAGACCGGCAGTTACACCAATAAGGACGGCGTCAAGGTCTATACTACGGAAGTAGTCGTTGAGGACCAGGAGTTCGCGGAGAGCAAGAATGCTGCTTCCGGCGGAAACTATGGCGGAAACGGTAATTATGGTGGAAACAGTAACTACAATGGCGGAAACGGCAGCTACGGCGGAAACGGCGGTAACAACAGCTACAGCGGAAACGGCGGCGGAGCGAGCCGTCCTTCCCAGCAGAGCGCCGATACTTCTGACAGCCTTGACGGATTTATGAACATTCCGGACGGAATTGACGAGGAACTTCCTTTCGCCTGATCGGGCTTTTACGCCAGACCGGCTGTGTACCTGAAATAATACAGGAGGTTAATATGGCTTATACCGAGAGAAAAGAAGCGCCCTTCAGAAAAAGAGGCGGCTTCCATAGAAAAAAGAAAGTCTGCGTATTTTGCGGCAAAGACAATGCGATCGATTATAAGGACGTCGCAAAGCTTCACAAGTATGTGTCTGAGAGCGGCAAGATCCTTCCCAGACGGATCACCGGTACTTGCGCAACTCACCAGAGAGCGCTGACCGCTACGATCAAGAGAGCCCGTCATCTGGCTCTTATGCCCTACACAGAGCGCTGAGCAAGAGGGCAGCGTAGGGTAAATGCAGAGAATTCAGAGGCCTTCTTCCTGACAGTTTGGGAAGAAGGCCTTTCTTATTTCACTTTTTTGCGGGAGCGATTAGTGATATATTGTAGGTATGTATTAATATCACAGGAAATACGATTTCTGAGAGGAGAGACATGAAACTGGAAATAGAAGATTCCTTTTATCAGGAAGAAGAAAGATGCGGCTACCTGGTCAGTGCCCATATGAAAAAGGTCTGGGCTGTGGAACTGGATCTTCTCTATCAGCTGGATCAGGTCTGTAAGAAATACGGGATCAAGTACTACGCGTCCGGCGGGACGATCCTCGGCGCGGAGAGACATAAGGGAATGATCCCCTGGGATGACGACATTGACCTGATGATGCTCAGAGATCAGTATGATCTTCTGTGCGCCCACGCGGATGAGTTTGAGGAGCCCTACTTCTTTCAGACTTTTGACACCGATGAGGGCTACTTCAGAGGGCATGCGCAGCTCAGAAACAGCAACACGACCGGCGTTCTGCTCAGCGAAGTGGAGAAGGATGTGCCTTTTAACCAGGGAATATTCATCGATATCTTCCCTCTGGACAATGTGGTGAGAAACCGGACGCTCTGGGCAAAGCAGATGAAGCGGATCGACAAGTACAGGGAGCAGGCCAAGATCCTCTACAGGACTACGGTCGGCTTTGACGCGGAGAAAGCTTCTGCCAAGCGCAAGGCGGGCCATATGCTCATGCCCCTGCTGAGCAAATTCTACTCCTATAAAGACGCCTACAGAAAGTTTGACGAGGAATGCAGAAGGTACAACGATATCCCCACCAAATATGTCGCGAAGATCAGCTATGATCCCTACGGCATGAAGATGTATGACCTGCGCTCCGAATTTGACGATACGGTCTATCTGGACTTTGAGATGCTCAAGGTCCCGGTGCCCAAGGGATACAAGGTGCATCTGCGCCGCCAGTTTGGAGATTACAGCAAATTCGTGATCGGAAGCAGCGATCACGGGGAACTGATTCTGGATCCCGATACTCCTTATAAAGAGTGGATCCGAAAGTATCGCGAGAACCCGGAGGGATTTATCAATGAGCAGAGGGGAGAGACGTAAGAAGAAACTGAGCGTTTTCTTTAAGATACCGCTTCTTCTGGGCCTGTTCCTCGCGGCGATCACTGTGCTTGTTTATTTCATCGACTGGCCTGTGGGCGTGATCCTCACAGTCTTTCTGGCGATCTACTTTATCTTCACGCTCTACATGTACATCAACAACAGTGAGATCCTGCGCAGGGAGATGCTGAATTTCGCCACTTCTTACGCGCAGATGCAGGGAGAACTGCTCAGGAGTTTCGACGTCCCGTACGCGCTTTTGGATGATACGGGCAAGATTGAGTGGATCAACGACGCCTTCGCGGCCGCTGTGCACAAGGACACCGATTACCGGCGCTCCATCACCACGATCTTCCCGACTGTCCGAAGAGAGAGCTTTCCGGGGGACGGAAAGGATATCCGGATCCAGGTGGAGTTCGAGGGCAGCAGCTACATGGCCCAGATCAAAAAACTGGATATGGCCGATCTTCTTCCCTCCAACACGATGCTGGATGAAAAAGCCAGAAAAGGGGAGTTGTATTCTCTCTTCCTCATCGATAACACGGCGGCGAGACTGGCGATTCAGGAAGTGGATGACCAGAGCATGGTGGTCGGATTTGTCTATATCGACAACTACGAGGAAGCGGTCGACACGCTCGAAGACGTCCGCAAGTCGCTGCTGGTGGCTCTGATCGACCGAAAGGTGACGAAATATTTTGCCTCCATCGACGGAATCTGCAGCAAGATGGAGAAGGACAAGTACCTGATCGTGATGCGCAAGAAAGCGCTGCGGCAATTGGAGGAGGATCACTTCGACCTTCTCGAGGACGCCAAAACAGTCAAGATCGGAAATGAGATGGCGATCACGCTCAGTATCGGAATCGGCCTTGACGGACTCTCTTACGCGCAGAATTACGAGTTCGCGAGAAACGCCATCGACCTGGCGCTGGGACGAGGGGGCGACCAGGCAGTCGTCAAGAATTCGGAGAATGTCACCTATTACGGCGGCAAGAGCAGACAGGTGGAGAAGAGCACGCGCGTAAAGGCGAGAGTCAAGGCGCAGGCCCTCAAGGAGATCATAAATTCGAGGGATACGGTCTTTATCATGGGCCACCGCCTCGGGGACCCCGACAGCTTCGGAGCCGCGCTGGGCATCTACAGGATCGCCCGTACGCTGAACCGCAAGGCTTATATTGTCATCAACGAGAGGACCATATCGCTCAGGCAGGTCCTGTCGCTGTTTGAGAAGAATGAAAATTATGACAAGGATATGATCATCGACAGCATACACGCGATGGAGTATGTCACCGACAACTCCGCGCTGGTAGTCGTCGATGTCAATAAACCGAGCATCACGGAGTGCCCGGAACTGCTCAAGAAGTGCAAGTCGATCGTGGTACTGGACCACCACAGACAGGGCAAAGAAGTGATCGAGAACGCGACGCTCTCCTATGTAGAGCCTTATGCGTCTTCTGCCTGTGAGATGGTATCCGAGATCCTGCAGTACACCGGAGAGAACATCAAGGTGAGACCGGAGGAAGCGGATGCGATCTACGGCGGTATCGTTGTGGACACCAATAATTTCACCAACAGGACGGGCGTGCGCACCTTCGAGGCGGCCGCGTTCCTCCGCCGCTGCGGCGCAGACGTGACCCGTGTGCGCAAACTCCTGCGGGACGATGTCGTCTCGTACAGAGCCAAAGCGGACGCGGTGTCCCACGCGCAGATTTATCTTGACGCCTATGCGATTTCCGTCTGCAGCGCGGACGACGCCCAGAGCCCCACTGTAGTGGGCGCGCAGGCGGCAAATGATCTGCTCAATATCAAGGGCGTCAAGGCGAGCTTTGTCCTGACGCGCTATCAGAATGAAATATTTATCAGCGCCCGCTCCATCGACGAGGTCAATGTGCAGCTGATCATGGAGAAGATGGGCGGAGGCGGGCACCTCAATGTGGCGGGATGCCAGCTGGAGAACACTTCGATCGAAGAGGCAATAGAGACACTCAAGGCCACCATCAGCAAGATGACGGAGGCCGGAGACATATAATGATGCGCGCGGCGCAGCGGCTCGCTCCGCGAGCCTTGATCAGTGCACACGCACGCGAGCGGAAAGAGGTAAATTATGCAGGTAATCTTATTACAGGACGTCAAATCACTCGGCAAAAAGGGCGAGATCGTCAAGGTAAGCGACGGCTACGCCCGCAACTATGTGCTCCCCAAGAAGCTCGGCGTCGAAGCTACGGAGAGAAACAAAAATGAGCTCAGGCTTCAGAAGGCGCACGAGGACAAGGTCGCGGCGCAGAAGCTCGCAGACGCCAAAGCTATGGCGGAAGATCTCACGGCGCGCAAGATCGTCGTCAAGATGAAGGCGGGCGAGAACGGCAAAGTGTTCGGATCCATTTCCGCCAAGGAGATCGCGGCGGCGGCCAAGGAGCAGCACGGACTGGATCTGGACAAGAAGAAGATTCAGGTCGCGGAGCCCATTAAGTCTTTCGGAACTTTTGAAGTCCCGATCAAGCTCCACACACAGGTGACCGGAAAGCTCAACGTGGTCGTACAGGAAGCGTAAGGAAACTAAGGACGGGTTTATGGCAGGGGAAGATGCAATCAAGCGGGTGATGCCCCACAGTATAGAAGCGGAACAGTCCGTGATCGGCGCAATGCTGATGGACGCGGAGGCGATCGAGGTCGCCATGGAAATGCTCAGGGAAGAGGATTTCTACGCCCGTCAGTACGGCGTGCTTTTTACTGCGATCACAGAGATGCACCAGAAAGGCATGGCGGTCGATCCCGTCACGCTGCAGACGCGGCTGCGGGAGATGAACCTTCCGCCGGAGGTCTACGGCAGCAGTACGATTCTGGAACTGATCGAGCAGGTGCCCACCTCGGCCAACATCAAATCCTACGCCAAGATCGTCTCGGAGAAAGCGCTGCTGCGCAGGATGATCCGGGCCAATGAGGAGATCGCGGGGGCCTGCTACACGCAGAAAGACGACATGGACGTGATCATGAACCAGGCAGAGAAGAAGATCTTCGAGATCTCCCAGAGAAGAGATTCCGCCGGGTTCGTGCCCATCCGCCAGATCGTCATTAACGCCATCGAGAAGATCGAGTACGCCAGCCATATCAAGGGAAACGTGACAGGCCTCTCCACCGGATTTACGGACCTGGACAATAGAACGGCAGGGTTTCAGCCTTCTGACTTCATTCTGATCGCCGCGAGACCTTCCATGGGCAAAACAGCGCTGGTACTCAACATCGCCCAGCACCTGGTGCTCAAGGAGAACCGCTGCGTCGCTATTTTCTCACTGGAAATGTCCAAGGAGCAGCTCACAAACAGGCTTTTCTCCATGGAATCCCATGTGGACGCCCAGAAGATCCGAACCGGAGACCTGACGGAGCAGGAGTGGGCGGACCTGGTCGAGAGCGCGGGCAATATCGGAGAGAGCAAGCTGATCATTGACGACACGCCGGCGATCTCCGTTCAGGAGCTGCGCTCCAAGTGCCGCAAGTACAAGATGGAATTCGGCCTGGAGATGATCATCATCGACTACCTGCAGCTGATGAGCGGCAGCGGCAAATCCGGCGAGTCCAGGCAGCAGGAGATCTCTGAGATCTCCAGATCCCTCAAGGCCATCGCCCGTGAGCTGAATGTTCCCGTTGTCTCGCTGTCCCAGCTCTCGAGAGCGGTAGAATCCAGGCCTAACCACAGGCCCATGCTCTCCGACCTGCGTGAGTCCGGCGCCATCGAGCAGGACGCGGACGTCGTCATGTTCATTTACCGCGACGACTACTACAACCAGGATTCGGAGAAAAAAGGAATCGCCGAGATCATTATCGCCAAACAGAGAAACGGCCCGATCGGCACAGTGGAACTGAGCTGGCAGCCGGCACTGACCAAGTTTGCAAATCTCGCCAGATAAGAGGCGGCGCTATCCGCATACATTCGCTGATAGATACTACAAGGAGGAAGACGCAGATATGGATCGCTATTTTGACCCAGAGGTGGAATGCGCCTCACGGGAGCAGATCACAGCCTGGCAGAACGAAAGGCTGGTAAAGCAGGTTGAGAGAGTTTACAACAACGTCCCTTATTACAGAAAGAAAATGGACGAGCTCGGAGTTCGTCCGGAGCACATTCGCGGGATCGAGGATCTACACCTTCTTCCGACGCTTACCAAAGACGATCTGAGAGATCAGTATCCCTATGGACTCATGGCGGCGCCGCTGTCCGACTGCGTCAGGATCCATTCCACGAGCGGCACGACGGGCAGAAGAGTAGTGGCTTTCTACACACAAAACGACGTTGACCTGTGGGAGGAGTGCTGCGCGAGGGCCCTTGCGGCGGCCGGAGCGACCAAAGACGACGTGGTGCAGGTCTGCTACGGCTACGGACTGTTTACGGGCGGAGCGGGCCTTCACGGCGGTTCTCATAAGCTGGGGAGCCTGACGCTTCCCATGTCCTCGGGCAACACGGACCGCCAGCTTCAGTTCATGACGGACCTCGGGACGACGATCCTGTGCTGCACGCCTTCTTACGCGGCCTATCTCGCGGAATCCGTAAACGAGAGAGGGCTCAGAGACCGCATCAAACTCAAGGCCGGAATTTTCGGGGCAGAGGCGTGGACAGAGGAGATGCGCCGCGGCATTGAGGAAGGCCTGGGCATCAAGGCGTACGATATCTACGGACTCACGGAGATCTCCGGACCGGGCGTCGCCTATGAGTGCAGCGCGCAGCACGGCATGCACGTCAATGAGGACCACTTCATCGTGGAGACGATCAACCCCAAGACCGGGGAGCCTGTGCCTCACGGCGAAAAGGGTGAGCTGGTATTCACAAGCCTCACCAAAGAAGCTTTTCCGCTGATCCGCTACAGGACCAAGGATATCGGAATTCTCTACGACGAGCCCTGCTCCTGCGGAAGGACGCACGTGAGAATGTCCAAGCCGATGGGAAGAAGCGACGATATGCTGATCGTCAAGGGCGTCAATGTATTCCCGTCCCAGATCGAGACTGTGCTGATGAACTGCGGCTATCCGGCTAATTATCAGATTGTTGTGACCAGAGCGAATAATACCGACCGCATCGAGGTGCAGGTCGAGATGACGCCCGAGATGTTCTCGGACTCCCTGTCCGAAGTGGCGGGAAGAGAGAAACAGCTTGTCGCCGCGCTCAAGGCGATGCTGGGCATCTACTGCGTGGTCAAACTTGTGGCGCCCAAGAGCATCACGAGAAGCGAGGGCAAGGCAAAGAGAGTGATCGATAAGAGAAATCTTTATCAATAATGTCTCTATCAACAACGTCTCTATCAATAATGTTTGGCGACCCTCTCGGTGAGGAGAAAAGGAGGTTCAAATGACAGTCAAACAGATTTCTGTGTTTTTGGAGAACAGGCCCGGCGCTCTGGCGGAATTTACGAAAATTCTGGAGAAGAGCAGCATCGACCTGAGAGCCCTGTCCCTCGCGGAGAGCGAGGACTTCGGAATTGTCCGCGTCATTGTCGATGATCCTTTCAATACGATTCAGATCCTCAAGGAGGAGGGCTATGTCTGTTCGATCACGAAGGTCATTGCCGTGGAGATCGAGGACAAACCCGGCGCGCTGGTCAACATGCTGAATATTCTCGGGGACAATAAGGTAAACCTTGAATACTCCTATGCTTTCCTCGCCAAAAAAGCGAACAGCGCGTTTATGGTCTTCCGCGTGGCGGATAACGACAAAGCGATCAAGGTGCTCACGGCAAACGGCATCCGGCCGATCTGCCACGAGGATATGGAGCAGCTGTTCAAATAACGCTCTGCGGCGCATCTTATAGCGCAGGGGAAAGAAATTACATTATGTGAGACGAAAAGAAAAGAGCCCGAGGCATATGCCTCGGGCTCTCTGTCATTTTTTACTTAATTCTCTGCTTAGCTGTTGTACAGCAGGCTCTCTCAATGGTTAAGAGGAACTCAACCCTCAGAGATAGCGCCTACAGGACACTGAGCTTCGCAAGCGCCGCAATCGATGCAAGCGTCTGCATTGATCTCGTACTGGGAATCGCCCTGAGCGATTGCGTCAACGGGACATTGTGCAGCGCAGGAACCGCAGCTGATGCAAGCATCACTAATAACACGTGCCATGATAGTGGTCTCCTTTCTTATTCAAGTTAGACAAGCCTAAATAGCCTAATTTGCATTCAAGGCACAGATACAACCGTATCTGTGCCTTGAAACAATCATATCTTATCCCTTTTTTGAATGGCCGTCAAGAGAATCACAAAATGTCAGTCTCTTTGGAGCGGTCTTTTTCAGGGACGGGAGACCGGCTCTGAGAGGCCGGATCCTCCGTATTCGGAACTGAATCACTCGTTGTACAGAGCACCCAGTTTCTCGAGGTATGCATATTTCGCCTTTGCATTTGCCTCGTTCTCTGCATACATAGCGTCTGCCTTTGCAGGGTTGGAGCGCTTCAGGGATGTGTAGCGAACCTCTCCGCCGAGGAAGTCCATGTAAGGATCTGTAGCGGGCTTGGAATCCAGGAAGAACTTCTTGGCGCCGCCGGCAGGATTGAATCTGAACAGATTCCAGTAACCGGTCGTAACCGCGAGCTTCTCTTCATCCTGAACCTTAGCCATACCCTTGCGGATACCGTGGTTGATGCAAGGAGCGTATGCGATGATCAGGGAAGGTCCGGGATATGCCTCAGCCTCACTGATCGCCTTGATGCACTGATTTCTGTCAGCGCCCATGGAGATCTGTGCGACATATACATAACCATAGCTCATAGCCATAGCTGCGAGATCCTTCTGCTTGGTCTCTTTACCGCCTGCTGCGAACTGAGCAACCGCACCGACAGGAGTAGCCTTGGAAGCCTGTCCGCCTGTGTTGGAGTAAACTTCAGTGTTGAAGCAGAATACGTTGATGTCCTTACCGGAAGCAAGGATGTGGTCAACACCGCCGTAGCCGATATCGTAAGCCCATCCGTCACCACCGAATACCCACTGGGACTTCTTGGCCAGGAACTGCTTCTGCTCAAGGATTTCCTTAGCTGCGTCGGAGCCGTCAGCCTCAAGAGCTGCTACCAGAGCATCCGTTGCTGCGCCGTTCTCAGCGCCGACAGCGAAGGTGTCGATCCACTTCTGAGCTGCTGCCTTAACATCCTCGCCTGCTGTCTCAGCAATAGCCTCGACCTTGGACTTGAGGTTTGCTCTCAGGGACTGGTTTGCAAGAAGCATACCATAACCGAACTCAGCAGCATCCTCAAACAGGGAGTTGGACCATGCAGGGCCGTGACCCTTGTGGTTTACTGTGTAAGGAGTGGAAGGTGAGGAGTTACCCCAAATGGAGGAGCATCCTGTTGCGTTCGCGATGTACATACGATCGCCGAACAGCTGAGTGACCAGCTTAGCATAAGGAGTCTCGCCGCAGCCTGCGCATGCGCCGGAGAATTCAAGCAGAGGCTGCTTGAACTGGGAGCCCTTAACTGTGGTCTCTTTGAACTTGTCGATAACATCCTGCTTGGGCTCGAATGTTACTGCTACGTTGAAAGCATCCTGCTCGTTAGGCTGCTTCATGCCTTCCTCGAGTCTCATCATGTTCAGAGCCTTGTTGC
>Ga0256404_1004068_pt1 | contig 28274 bp, 20 predicted proteins | sample RumenRJG_01DNA_FD_185990 | JGI IMG/M metagenome (GOLD analysis project Ga0256404, IMG submission 185990) | Bovine rumen microbial communities from Lethbridge, Alberta, Canada - RJG_01 | ecosystem: Host-associated > Mammals > Digestive system > Stomach > Rumen | place: Canada: Alberta | collected...
TCACGTTGAGTACGAGACCGAGAAGCGTCACTATGCTCACGTTGACTGCCCGGGACACGCCGACTATGTGAAGAACATGGTAACTGGTGCTGCTCAGATGGACGGTGCTATCCTCGTTGTTGCTGCTACTGACGGTCCCATGCCTCAGACCCGTGAGCACGTGCTGCTCGCTCGTCAGGTGAACGTTCCCCGTCTGGTGGTGTTCCTCAACAAGTGCGACATGGTCGACGATGAGGAAATGCTTGAGCTCGTTGAGATGGAGGTTCAGGAGATCCTCGCTCAGTATGAGTTCGAAGATGACACCCCCATCATCCGCGGTTCTGCTCTCGGTGCCCTGAATGGTGTTGAGAAGTGGGAAGACAAGGTTATGGAGCTGATGAATACTTGCGACGAGTGGATTCAGGAGCCCCCGCGCGCTACCGATAAGCCCTTCCTGATGCCTGTTGAGGACGTGTTCTCGATCACTGGTCGTGGTACCGTTGCTACAGGTCGTATCGAGACTGGTGTCATCCACGTTGGTGATCCCGTTCAGCTGCTCGGTCTTGGTGAGGACAAGAACTCGGTTGTTACCGGTGTTGAGATGTTCCGCAAGCTGCTCGACGAGGGCCAGGCTGGTGATAACGTAGGTCTGCTGCTCCGTGGTATCGACAAAAACGAGGTGAAGCGCGGTATGGTGCTCTGCCATCCGGGTCAGATCAAGCCCTTCAAGAAGTTCAAGGCTTCTATCTATGTCCTGAAGAAGGAAGAGGGTGGTCGTCACACTCCGTTCGGCAACAAGTATCGTCCCCAGTTCTACCTCCGCACCATGGACTGCACGGGTGAGATCACTCTTCCCGAAGGCGTTGAGATGGTGATGCCTGGTGACAACGTGGAGATCACGGTTGACCTGATCTACGCTGTCGCTCTGAACAAGGGTCTGCGTTTCGCTATCCGTGAGGGTGGCCGCACCGTTGGCTCGGGTCAGATTACAGAGGTTTACGAGGACTAATCTCCTTACCTCCTAGGGAATCTGGAGGAAATCCGGGGTTCCTAGTTTCTCTAGACAAATCTAGAACTCAATACAAAGCCCCCGCTCGAGGGTGGGGGCTTTACTTACGGGAATAGCTCAGTTGGTAGAGCATCGGTCTCCAAAACCGAGGGTCGTGGGTTCGAGTCCTCCTTCCCGTGCTAAAAATAGAAGATAATATGCTTAAGACATTTAAGAAATTCGCAAATTATTGCAAGGCTTGTTACGAAGAACTTGCGCATAAGACAACTTGGCCTACATGCCGTGAGCTGACGCACAGTGCAGTGGTTGTATTATCTGCTTCCCTTATCATTGCGCTGGTAGTGTTCTGCATGGACTCTGCGTTCAGATGGATTATGAGCATGGTTTATCCAGGTTAATCGTAAAAGGAAATGGCTGAAACAGGAATGAAATGGTATGTGCTCCGGGCTGTTAGTGGCAAGGAAGCCAAGGTGAAGGAATACATCGAGGCTGAGATGAAACACAACCCGCTGCTGCAGGCTCATGTTTCTCAGGTGTTGATACCGATGGAGAAGCATGCTTCCTTGCGTAATGGCAAAAGAGTGGTCAAGGAGAAGATTAGTCTCCCTGGCTATGTCTTTGTGGAGGCTAACCTGGTTGGTGACGTGGCGCACACGCTGCGTTTCACTCCCAACTGCTTGGGATTCCTTGGTGGACTGGACAACCCGTCGCCCGTACCCCAATCGGACATCAACCGTATGCTTGGCAGTGCCGAGGAGACCGAACTCGTGGATGATATCACCATCCCGTACATGGTCGACGAGACAGTGAAGGTGACGGATGGTCCGTTCAGCGGCTTCAGTGGTATCATCGAAGAGGTGAACGCCGAGAAGCACAAGCTGAAGGTAATGGTCAAGATCTTCGGTCGGAAAACTCCGCTGGAGCTTGGTTTTATGCAAGTCGAGAAAGAAGGCTAAGGGATTGTTACGGATCCTCTGGTCGACTTTCATATCATTCAAACTTTAATATTAACAAAAGAAATGGCTAAAGAAGTTGCTGGATTAATCAAGTTACAGATTAAAGGTGGCGCTGCGAATCCTTCTCCCCCCGTGGGTCCTGCTCTGGGTTCCAAGGGTATCAACATCATGGGATTCTGCAAAGAGTTCAACGCCAGAACACAGGATAAGGCAGGTAAGATCATTCCTGTCGTTATCACTTACTATACCGATAAGTCGTTCAGCTTCGAACTCAAGACTCCTCCTGCAGCTGTACAGTTGAAAGAGGCAGCCAAGGTACAGAGCGGATCTGCTCAGCCCAACCGTCAGAAGGTCGCTTCTGTCACATGGGATCAGGTGCGTGCTATTGCCGAGGACAAGATGAAAGACTTGAACTGCTTCACAGTTGAATCAGCCATGAAGCTCGTTGCCGGTACTGCTCGTAGTATGGGTATCACAGTGAAAGGGGATTTCCCTGGTTAATTAACTATAAACTTCAATTAAAAGAACATGAGTAAGCTGACAAATAATCAGAAATCAGTCGCTGAGAAGATTGAAGCAGGGAAAGCGTATACGCTGAATGAGGCTATGAACTTGGTGAAGGAAATCACAACAACCAAGTTCGAGGCTTCTGTTGATATCGACGTACGACTGGGTGTGGACCCGCGTAAGGCCAACCAGATGGTTCGCGGCGTTGTATCGCTGCCGAATGGAACTGGCAAGGTGACGCGTGTGCTCGCACTCTGTACTCCTGACCAGGAGGCTGCCGCAAAGGAAGCTGGCGCTGATTATGTAGGTCTTGACGAATATATTGACAAGATCAAAGGTGGTTGGACAGATGTTGATGTTATCATCACAATGCCCTCTTGCATGGGTAAGGTAGGTCCTCTGGGCCGTGTGCTGGGTCCCCGTGGCCTGATGCCGAACCCGAAGAGCGGTACTGTCACTATGGACGTTGCTAAGGCAGTGAAGGAAGTAAAGCAGGGTAAGATTGACTTCAAGGTCGACAAGACTGGTATCATCCACACGTCGATTGGTAAGATCACGATGACTCCTGACCAGCTGTTCGGTAATGCAAAGGAATTCATTGCTACTGTTATCAAGCTGAAGCCTGCCGCTGCTAAAGGTACATACATCAAGAGTATCTTTGTTTCGAGCACGATGAGTAAGGGTATCAAGGTTGATCCGAAATCAGTTGAGTAACTCTAAAAGTTTTGTAAAATGAGAAAAGAAGTAAAAGATACTATTGTTGTAGAGCTTGGACAGAAGCTGAAGGAATATGCACATTTCTATCTGGTAGACATTGCTGGCCTGAACGCTGCTGACACAAGTGACCTGCGTCGCAAGTGCTTCAAGAACGACGTGAAGCTGATCGTGGTAAAGAACACGCTTCTCCACAAGGCTTTTGAGGCAAGCGAGATTGATTTTGAGCCCCTGTATGGTGCTTTGAAGGGTAACACGGCCCTGATGTTCACGAACACGGCCAACGTTCCTGCCAAGCTCCTGAAGGAGTATAAGGACAACAAGAAAGAGATTCCTGCCCTGAAGGCTGCCTATGCTGAAGAGAGTATCTTCGTGGGTGCCGACAAGCTGGCTGAACTCTGTGCAATCAAGAGCAAGAGCGAGCTTATCGCCGACGTTGTTGCACTGCTGCAGTCCCCGATCAAGAATGTTGTTTCTGGCCTCAACGCCGGTGGCAAGATTCACGGTCTCCTTGACGCTATCGCTGAGCGTAACCAATAAGCGAAAAGATAACATTAACAACATTGTAAAACAAAATTTAAATCTTAAATAAAAATGGCAGATATTAAAGCTATTGCAGAAGAGTTGGTAAACCTTACTGTGAAAGAAGTTAACGAGTTGGCAACAGTCCTGAAGGACGAGTATGGTATTGAGCCCGCTGCTGCAGCTGTTGCTGTAGCTGCTGGTCCCGCTGCTGGTGCAGCTGCTGCTGAGGAAGAGAAGACATCGTTCGACGTCGTTCTCGCCGAGGTTGGTGGTGCTAAGCTGCAGGTTGTGAAGGCTGTGAAGGAAGCTTGCGGTCTTGGTCTGAAAGAGGCTAAGGATCTCGTAGACGGTGCTCCTGCAACCATCAAGGAAGGTCTGTCTAAGGACGAGGCTGAGAACCTGAAGAAGGCCATCGAAGAGGCCGGTGCTAAGGTTGAGCTCAAGTAATTGCTGAGCAATACGAATTCTTTTTTGAAAATATGGTTAGGATCTTCCCAGTCGGTGGGTCCTAACCTTTTTGTGTCTTTTATAGAAAAATTGGGCCAATCAGGCCAATTAGTCCAATAAACAAACATACTTTATGGCTTCGAAAAAAGTTGATACCAGAATTAATTTTGCCAGCGTGCAGAATCCGATGCCTTATCCGGATTTTCTCGATGTGCAGTTAAAGTCTTTCAAAGACTTCCTACAGTTGGATACTCCGCCTGAGGAACGCAAGAATGACGGTTTGTATAAGGTGTTCGCCGAGAACTTCCCTATCACCGACACGCGTAATAACTTCGTTCTTGAGTTCCTGGATTACTTCATCGACCCGCCCCGTTACTCTATCGACGAGTGCCTGGAGCGCGGCCTGACTTACAGCGTACCCTTGAAGGCCAAGATGAAACTGTACTGCACTGACCCCGACCACGAGGATTTTGGTACGGTGACGAGTGATGTTTTCTTGGGCACGATTCCTTATATGACGAGCAACGGTACGTTCATCATCAACGGTGCCGAGCGAGTTGTCGTGTCGCAGCTTCACCGTTCGCCCGGCGTGTTCTTCGGACAGGGTGTGCATGCTAATGGTACTGTGCTTTACTCGGCCCGCATCATCCCGTTCAAGGGTTCGTGGATTGAGTTTGCTACTGATATCAACAATGTCATGTATGCTTACATCGACCGTAAGAAGAAGTTGCCCGTGACAACGCTGCTGCGTGCCATCGGCTTCGAGCAGGATAAGGACATCCTGCAGATCTTCGACCTGGCCGAAGAGGTGAAGGTGAACAAGAAGAACATGAAGGAAGCCATTGGCCGCAAGCTTGCTGCCCGTGTGCTGAAGAGTTGGAATGAAGACTTCGTCGACGAGGATACGGGTGAGGTAGTTTCCATCGAGCGTAACGATATCATCATGGAGCGTGAGACGGAGCTCACGGCAGAGAACATCACGGAGATTCTTGACAGCGGTGCCCAGTCGGTGCTGTTGCACAAGGATGCCGAGATGGCCAATAAGTACTCCATTATCTTCAACACCCTGGCCAAAGACCCGAGCAACTCGGAGAAGGAGGCTGTGCTGTACATCTATCGCCAGCTGCGTAATGCTGACCCTGCTGATGACAACAGTGCAAAGGAAGTGTTCATGAACCTCTTTTTCTCAGACAAGCGCTATGACCTGGGTGAAGTAGGCCGTTACCGTATTAATAAGAAACTTGGTCTCGATACAGATATGAGCGTCCGCGTGCTGACGAAGGACGATATCATCGAGATTATCAAATACCTGATTCAGCTTGTGAACTCGAATGCCACCGTCGACGATATCGACCACCTGTCGAACCGTCGCGTGCGCACTGTCGGTGAGCAGCTGTCGAATCAGTTCTCCATCGGTCTGGCCCGCATGAGCCGTACCATTCGTGAGCGCATGAATGTTCGCGACAATGAGGTGTTTACGCCGACCGACCTGATTAATGCAAAGACTATTTCGAGCGTCATCAACTCATTCTTCGGAACCAACCCGCTGTCGCAATTCATGGACCAGACCAATCCGCTTGCCGAGGTCACGCACAAGCGTCGTCTCTCTGCTCTGGGTCCTGGCGGTCTGTCGCGTGAGCGTGCCGGTTTCGAGGTGCGTGACGTTCACTATACCCACTATGGTCGTCTATGCCCGATTGAGAGCCCTGAAGGCCCGAACATCGGTCTGATTTCGTCGCTTTGCGTCTATGCAACCATCAACGAGCTTGGCTTCATTGAAACTCCTTATCGCAAGGTGAACGACGGCGTGGTTGATCTCGATAACGAGAATGTGGTCTACCTGACTGCTGAAGAAGAGGCTGAGCACATCATCGGTCAGGGCAATGCCCCGCTGAAGAAGAACGGTTCGTTCATTCGCACTTATGTGAAGTGTCGTCAGGACGCCGACTTCCCCGTGGTTGCTCCTTCGCAGGTTGACCTCATGGACGTGTCGCCGCAGCAGATTGCCTCTGTGTCGGCTGGTCTGATTCCTTTCCTGGAGCACGATGACGGTCACCGTGCACTGATGGGATGTAACATGATGCGTCAGGCTGTGCCTCTGCTTCACAACGATGCTCCTATCGTGGGTACCGGTCTGGAGAAGCAGGTTTGTGAAGACTCTCGCACGATGATTGTGGCCGAGGGCGATGGTGTCATTGAGTATATCGATGCTACGACTATCCGCATTCTCTACGACCGCACACCTGATGAGGAGTTTGTCAGCTTTGAGCCGGCTCTGAAGGAATATCGCATCCCGAAGTTCCGCCGCACGAACCAGAACATGACCATCGACCTGCGTCCTATCTGTAAGAAGGGACAGCGCGTGAAGGCTGGCGACATCCTCACCGAAGGCTATGCAACCGAGAATGGAGAGCTGGCTCTTGGTCGTAACCTGCTGGTGGCTTACATGCCGTGGAAGGGATACAATTATGAGGATGCCATTGTGCTGAGCGAGCGCCTGGTGCGCGACGACGTGCTTACCTCCGTCCATGTCGATGAGTATTCGCTTGACGTACGTGAAACGAAGCGTGGTGTTGAAGAGTTTACGGCCGATATCCCCAACGTCAGTGAGGAAGCCACGAAGGACCTCGATGAGAACGGTGTCATCCGTGTGGGTGCCCGCGTGGAGCCCGGCGACATCCTGATTGGTAAGATTTCTCCGAAGGGTGAGAGCGATCCTTCTCCGGAAGAAAAGCTGCTGCGTGCCATCTTCGGTGACAAGGCTGGCGATGTGAAGGATTCTTCGCTGAAGGCCAATCCGTCGCTGTCGGGTGTCATCATCGACAAGAAACTGTTCTCTCGTGCCGTGAAGACCCGTGAGTCGAAGAAGCAGGACAAGGTGCTGCTTGCCAAACTTGAGGAAGAGTACGAGGCCAAGAACAAGGATCTGCGTGACATCCTGATTGAGAAGTTGATGAAACTCACCCGTGGTAAGACTAGCCAGGGCGTGAAAGATTATACAGGAGCAGAGATTGTGACCAAGGGTAGCAAGTTTAGCGCTGCCACACTGCGCAATCTGGAATATGACGGTATCCAATCGAATGGCTGGACTGGCGACGAGCACAAGGATATGCTCATCCAGAAGCTCATTATGAACTACCTGCGCAAATACAAGTTGCTTGATGCCGAGCTGAAGCGTCGCAAGTTTGCCATCAGCATCGGTGATGAGCTGCCCCCAGGTATTCTGCAGATGGCTAAGGTCTATGTTGCCAAGAAGCGTAAGATTGGCGTCGGTGACAAACTGGCCGGTCGTCATGGAAACAAGGGTATCGTGTCGAAGGTCGTACGTATGGAAGATATGCCGTTCCTTGAGGACGGACGTCCTGTAGACCTCGTGCTGAACCCGCTGGGTGTGCCTTCGCGAATGAACCTCGGTCAGATTTTCGAGGCCATCCTTGGTGCTGCCGGTCGCAAGCTGGGCGTGAAGTTTGCCACACCTATCTTCGATGGTGCCAAGCTTGACGACCTCTCCAAGTGGACCGACAAGGCAGGTCTGCCGCGTCTTTGCTCGACACGTCTGTACGACGGAGAGACAGGTGAGCAGTTCGACCAGCCGGCTACGGTGGGTGTCACTTACTTCCTGAAGCTGGGTCACATGGTTGAGGACAAAATGCACGCTCGTAGCATTGGCCCGTACAGCCTTATTACCCAGCAGCCGCTTGGCGGTAAGGCCCAGTTTGGTGGTCAGCGTTTCGGTGAGATGGAGGTTTGGGCATTGGAGGCCTTTGGTGCCAGTCACGTGCTTCAGGAAATCCTCACCATCAAGTCGGACGATACCGTGGGCCGTTCGAAAGCCTACGAGGCCATTGTCAAGGGCGACAGCATGCCTACGCCGGGTATTCCTGAATCTCTGAACGTGCTGCTGCACGAACTTCGCGGTCTTGGACTTAGTGTGAAACTCGACTGAACCGGATTGAATATTGATAACTGAAAATTGAAAATTCTGAAATATGGCTTTCAAAAAAGATATAAAGGTAAAGAATAATTTTTCCAAGATAACCATCGGACTGGCATCGCCAGAGGAAATCCTGGAGAATTCGTATGGTGAGGTCACCAAGCCCGAGACCATCAACTATCGCACGTATAAGCCAGAGCGCGACGGTTTGTTCTGCGAGCGCATCTTCGGTCCCACACGAGACTATGAATGTGCCTGCGGCAAGTACAAGCGCATTCGCTATAAGGGCATCGTCTGCGACCGTTGCGGTGTAGAGGTTACCGAGAAGAAAGTGCGTCGCGACCGTAGCGGCCACATTGAGCTCGTCGTACCCGTTGCCCACATCTGGTATTTCCGTTCGCTGCCCAACAAGATAGGCTATCTGCTGGGTATGCCCACCAAGAAACTTGATGCCGTCATCTACTATGAGAAGTATGTCGTCATCAAGCCCGGTGTCCTGGAAGGTAAGAAGGATGCTGAGGGCAATGAGCTGCTGGGTTCGAAGAAGTATGACCTGCTCAGTGAGGAGGAGTATATGGACCTCCAGTCGCAGTTGGATCCCAACAACGACCTGCTCGAGGATACTGATCCCAATAAGTTTGTCGCCAAAATGGGTGCCGAGGCCATTTACGAGTTGCTCGCCAGCCTCGATCTCGACGCTATTTCCTACGAACTGCGCGACCGCGCCAGCAACGACTCTTCGCAGCAGCGCAAGACTGAGGCTTTGAAGCGTCTGCAGGTGGTGGAGGCTTTCCGCAGCAGCCGCGACATCAACCGCCCAGAGTGGATGGTGATGAAGATCATCCCTGTTACTCCGCCTGAGCTGCGTCCCTTGGTGCCCCTCGATGGCGGTCGTTTCGCAACCAGCGACCTTAACGACCTATATCGCCGCGTCATCATTCGTAACAACCGTCTGAAGCGCCTCATGGAGATTAAAGCCCCTGAGGTCATCCTGCGCAACGAAAAGCGTATGCTTCAGGAAGCTGTCGACTCCCTGTTCGACAACTCTCGCAAGTCCAGCGCTGTGAAGAGTGAGTCCAACCGTCCGCTGAAGTCGCTTTCTGACTCGCTGAAGGGTAAGCAGGGCCGCTTCCGTCAGAACCTGCTCGGTAAGCGTGTCGACTATTCAGCCCGTTCGGTGATCGTTGTCGGCCCCGAGCTGAAGATGGGCGAGTGCGGACTGCCGAAGCTGATGGCAGCCGAGCTTTACAAGCCGTTCATCATCCGCAAGCTCATTGAGCGCGGCATCGTCAAGACAGTGAAGTCGGCTAAGAAGATTGTCGATCGCCGTGAGTCTGTCATCTGGGATATCCTTGAGAATGTAATGAAGGGCCATCCCGTGCTCCTCAACCGTGCACCGACGCTTCACCGTCTTGGTATACAGGCCTTCCAGCCTAAGCTCATCGAAGGTAAGGCTATCCAGCTCCACCCGCTTGCATGTACGGCATTCAATGCCGACTTCGACGGCGACCAGATGGCAGTCCACCTTCCGCTTTCCAATGAGGCTATCCTTGAGGCCCAGATCCTCATGCTTCAGAGCCACAACATCCTGAATCCTGCAAACGGTGCGCCTATCACGGTGCCCTCACAGGACATGGTGCTCGGTCTCTACTATATTACCAAACTGCGTCCCGGTGCCAAGGGCGCTGGTCTCACCTTCTACGGTCCGGAGGAAGCCATCATTGCCAACAACGAGGGCAAGTGCGACCTTCACGCACCTGTTAAGGTAATGGTCGACGACATCGTTGACGGCAAGCGAGTCCGCCACATGGTTGAAACCTCCGTAGGTCGCGTCATCGTCAACGGAATCGTGCCCGACGAAGTAGGATTCTTCAACGATATTATCTCGAAGAAGACCTTGCGTGGCATGATTGCCGACGTCATCAAGAACGTCGGTATGGCTCGTGCCTGCGAGTTCCTCGATGGTATCAAGAACCTCGGTTACCGCATGGCTTACGAGGCTGGACTTTCCTTCAACCTCGACGACATTATCGTGCCGCCAGAGAAGGAAGGTATCGTGGCCAAGGGTCAAAAGGAGGTAGACGAAATCCAGGCCAACTATGATATGGGTTTCATCACCGACAACGAACGTTACAATCAGGTCATCGACGCTTGGACACACGTCAACAACGAACTCGGCGACATCCTGCTGAAGGAGATGACCGAGGCCGACCAGGGCTTCAACGCTGTTTATATGATGCTTGACTCGGGTGCCCGTGGTTCTAAGGATCAGATTAAGCAGCTCTCAGGTATGCGTGGTCTGATGGCCAAGCCGCAGAAGGCTGGTGCTGAAGGTCAGCAGATTATTGAGAACCCAATCCTTTCTAACTTTAAGGAAGGTATGTCGGTGCTTGAATACTTCATCTCTTCTCACGGTGCCCGTAAGGGTCTGGCCGATACGGCCATGAAGACGGCCGATGCTGGTTACCTGACTCGCCGACTTGTTGACGTCTCCCACGACGTTATCATCAATGAGGAAGACTGCGGTACGCTGCGCGGCCTTGAATGCACCGCTCTGAAGCAGGGCGACGAGGTCATCTCGCCTCTCTCCGAGCGTATCCTCGGACGCGTGTCAGTCCACGATATCATCCATCCCACCACGGGCGAACTCATCTGTGCTGCAGGCGAGGAAATCACCGAGGAGAAGGCTGCTGCCATCGAGGCATCGCCTATCGAGATGGTTGAGATTCGTTCCGTGCTCACCTGTGAGTCGAAGCGTGGCGTCTGCATGAAGTGTTACGGACGCAACCTTGCCACACAGCGCATGGTGCAGATGGGTGAGGCCGTGGGTGTCATCGCAGCCCAGGCCATCGGTGAACCGGGTACACAGCTTACGCTTCGTACGTTCCACGCCGGTGGTGTGGCAGGTAACGCAGCCGCCAATGCTTCCATCGTTGCCAAGAACGATGCACGCATCGAGTTCGACGAACTGCGCACAGTTCCCTATACCGAGAAACAGGGTGAGCAGGAGGCAGAGTGCGAGATGGTGGTCAGCCGTCTGGCCGAAATCCGTTTCGTCGATCCCAATACAAAGATTGTTCTTTCCACGCTGAACGTTCCTTATGGTTCTTCGCTCTACAAGAAGCAAGGCGATATAGTGAAGAAGGGCGACCTCATCGCACGTTGGGATCCGTTCAACGCTGTCATCGTGACCGAATATGCCGGTAAACTCCGCTTCAAGGACGTCATCGAAGGTACCACCTATAAGGCTGAGACCGACGAGACCACGGGTCTGACTGAGAAGATCATCACCGACTCGCGCGACCACACGAAGGTTCCTTCCTGCGATATTCTGGATGCCGACGGCAACGTCATCGGTACCTACAACTTCCCCGTAGGTGGTCACGTAGTTGTGGAGGACGGTGCTCAGATTCTGACAGGTCAGACGCTTGTCAAGATACCGCGTGCCGTGGGTGGTGCAGGTGATATCACGGGTGGTCTGCCTCGTGTCACTGAGCTTTTCGAGGCCCGCAATCCCAGCAACCCTGCCGTGGTTAGTGAAATCGACGGCGAGGTGACCATGGGAAAGGTGAAGCGAGGCAATCGCGAAATCATTGTCACTTCGAAGACAGGCGACCAGCGCAAGTACCTCGTCTCGCTCTCCAAGCAGATTCTGGTGCAGGAGCACGATGCCGTGCGAGCAGGAACACCGCTTTCCGACGGTGTCATCACCCCCAGTGACATTCTCGCCATCAAGGGTCCCACGGCTGTGCAGGAGTATATTGTGAACGAAGTGCAGGACGTCTATCGTCTGCAGGGCGTGAAGATCAATGACAAGCACTTCGAGATCATCGTCCGTCAGATGATGCGCAAGGTGCAGATCAACGACCCGGGTGACACCACGTTCCTCGAGGACGCTCTCGTCGACAAGCTCGACTTCGCCGAGGAGAACGACCGTATCTGGGGTAAGAAAGTGGTCACCGACGCCGGCGACTCGGAGGTCATGCAGAAGGGTCAGATCGTCACTGCCCGCCGACTGCGCGACGAGAACTCCTCGCTGAAGCGCCGCGACCTTCGTCCCGTACAGGTGCGCGATGCCGTGCCTGCCACGTCTACGCAGATTCTGCAAGGTATCACCCGTGCAGCACTGCAGACGAAGTCGTTCATGTCGGCTGCATCGTTCCAGGAGACTACCAAGGTGCTCAATGAGGCTGCCATCCGCGGCAAGCAGGACTTCCTTGAGGGCATGAAGGAGAACGTCATCTGCGGACATCTCATCCCTGCAGGCACTGGTCTGCGTCAGTGGGATCGTATTGTGGTAGGCTCGCGCGAAGAGTATGACCGCATGCAGGCCAACCGCAAGAACGTTATCGATTTCGGTGATGCAGAAGTAGCTGAATAACGCAACATTGCAATAATATCCGGGGCAACCCAGCCTGACCATTCAGACTGGGTTGCCTTTTTTTATGATATTATAGAAGATGTTGTGGGAAGCCCCTTTGTTATCTGCTAAACGTTATGCTTAGATTGATTTAATTGAGTTTTGAATCGTTCACCTACAAACCCTTTGCCTATTTCACCAGCCATCAGGTCAAAATGAAGAAATACGGGGGGAGTAGGGGTTAGATCATAGTAATCCATTTCAGCAATAGGCAGGCGGAAATAGACAATCTTGTCATAGCTGCTATAGAGGCGAGACAGGACGGTGTTATGCTCGTATATCCATTTCTTGACGTCATCCTTAACATCGAAGTTCACCATGCCAGAACAGCGAACTGATATGTTGTCGGCATAGGCTAACACCTCTACATTGGGATTTTGCATCAGTTCCTTCCAGACGGCTTTTTCTGCTGAAGTGGAAAAGTAAAGCACGTTGTTCTCCTGCTTCATAATCTGGAACATGCGCATTTTAGGAAGGTGGCCATCGCTTGTAGCGAAAGCCACCTCATTGTGGTTGCGCAGAAAGTCAAGTGCTTTCTGTATCATTGGCGTCTACCAGTTAAGCGGTTCCTGAAGAATGTTACCATCTGTCATAGGACTGTCGGCATCTGTAAACGCATTGGCCTTATACTGGATGCAGAGCATTGTCAGATTCTCGTTGCCGGTGTTCTTCAGTGCACGCTTACCATCGGGAGCTACGCGTATTATAGAACCCTCGCTGACGGGGAAAATCTCACCATCCACCTGATACAGTCCTTCGCCTTTCAGGATGAAGTAAAGTTCCTCGTGGGTCTTGTGAGTGTGCAGAAAACCGCTGTCCTGACCGGGAACGAGTGTCTGGAACGAGAACTCGCTACCCGTTGCGCCGACGGCCTGTCCTGCAAACACCTTACCCTGAATGGTCACATTCGGTCCCATTGGGAGTTCGTGCTCGATAATTTCACTCATTTTGCCTACGCTTACTGCGCTGTAGTTCTTACCAGTCTTAATGGTCTCAATTTGTTTCATACTTCTTATTCGTTTAAATGTTTATTATTTTGTTTTCGACGGTGCAAAGGTATGACAAATTTTTCTACCCCACAAGAAGGCACTTTTTGGTGAGATAGTTACCAAAAAGTAGGAATTGTGATGATATAAGGGATTGCAGAAAACAGCTTTAACTCAGATTAACATAGTTTATTTCCGAAACTTGGTTACTATTTGCTACTTTTGCAGCATAAAAGGAAAAAACATATAGTTATGGCAGATATTAAGGCAGAGTATTTGGCCTGTCCCATCAGGCAAGTGTTGAGTCGTTTCGGCGACAAGTGGTCAATGTTGGTGCTTTATATGCTTCACACCAGCGAGACAGGTGTTTTACGATTCAATGAAATCCGTCGGCTGATGACAGATTGTTCCCAAAAGATGCTCTCACAGACGCTGAAGAATCTGGAGCAGAGTCACCTCGTTCATCGTGAGGTTTATCCAGAGGTTCCTCCTCGTGTGGAGTATTCGCTGACTGACACGGGCAAGTCGCTGATGCCCGTTCTCACGGCGTTGATAGACTGGGGTAAAGAGCATTTTAATGATGTATTAACAGATATACAGGTAGGCTAACCCCGACAAGGCTCATGCCGACCTTTGGCCCTGGAGTGTGTGGCGATAAAGGGCAACATAAACCACCAGACCGCGCGAGAAGGGCGATCTGGTGTCGTTGTTGGAAGACAAAATTGGGGCGGAACTCGAGAATGGACGGCAGCTTTATGCCTCGCCGCGGCCATTGCCGAAGGGAGCGATGGTGCGCTGGGGCTGACCGGGCAGCTCAATGCGTCCGAACTGCTGCTCGTACTTGTAGAGGTTCTCCTGCAGAGCACCCAGCAGGCGCTTGGCATGCTCGGGAGCCATGATCACGCGGCTGCACACCTCGGGCTGTTGCATGCCGGGCAGGTGGCGTGCGAAGTCGAGCACGAAGTCGCTGTGCGAGTGGGTGATGAGTGCGAGGTTTGAATACTCGCCCGAAGCAATCTCGGGCTTCAGGTTCAGCTGCAGTTGCTGTCCCTGCGATTTCTGGTTGTTGTCTGCCATAATTCTTTTCTTAAGTTACTATTATTGTTTCTTTCTGTTCTGAAAATCAGCGAAGAGGTAATCAGTAGGCGCGGAGCAGGTCGAGTTCTTCCAGCACCACGAGCACGTTCTCAGCTCGGTTCTTTTCTCTTTCGGGCAGCGCGCTGTACCAATCCCACAGGTCTTTGCGGTCTAGATGGGGCATAATCAGCTTTTCTACTTCCTTATAGGATAGGGAGGTAGCGTTCTTGCTGTCATCGTTCAGTACGTAGCACAGATGATATTTCAGCGCGGCATTCATGCTGCCTGCGGCGGCCAGACCGCCCAACAGTCCGAATTGACCACCCACGAGTGAGTTCATCCGCATCCGGCCTTGATCTTCGTTCACAAAACACACCTTGTCGCCATCGTAGCGGTAGCCAAGGGCATAGCCGCGGGCCAGCTTCGCCTTGTTCCCCTTCAGCTTCCGGCAGTTCACATAGAGCGCATCGCCCATCACGACAAACAGCGCCTCTTTCTTCAGCAGACTGGCCTTCTGCTTGTCGTCGCTGTCGAACCTAAAATCATTACCACCCACCCAGAGGCGGCGGCTGGTGCTGTTCACCTTCATTTCTACACCCTGCAGCACCTTCCAGTTGCCAGCCTTGAAGTCGGCGTAGGTAGTGCAATAGCGGGCCGTGCCCTTCATGCCTACCACTTCTGTCGTGTCGTTCTCCGTCTGGGGGCGGCGCCATGCGGGTTCGGCAATCTCTTTGTTCCTCACAAATGAGTGTGACTTCCCGTCAGCGTCTGCTGATGTCCTCTTTTCGGGCCTGCTCCAGCCGTCGGGCAACGTTATTTCTCCGCCTTCATGATCCTTTTGTGCAAAGGTGCAGAGGGTTGTCATGCTGAGTAGCAGCAGTACAAATGCTTTCTTCATAGTCTGATCTATTTGTTTATTTCGTCTTGCAAAGGTAGCGTTTTTCTCTGAAAACAAAAAGAAAAACCGCAATTCTTTTTGCATTTCGCTCGCTTATTCGTACCTTTGACATACGTCGAAGATACTTTCGCTCGGGAATGAAAGAAAAAAATATTCTTTTTCTTTGCATTTCGCTCGCTTATTCGTACCTTTGCAAAGAAATCTGAACCTAATAATAAAAAAGATGAAACTCAGAAAAGTCATTTCCATCCTCTCGCTGGCAGCGATGCTGCTGGCTATGCCCGCCGTGGCCAACGCGGCCACGACAGCTGCCCCGAAGGGTAAGCCCGGCACGTTTACTACTGGCAAAGGCACCTTCCTGCTCAACGGCCAGCCCTTCATCGTGAAGGCGGCCGAAGTACACTACCCCCGCATTCCGCGTCCCTACTGGGAGCACCGCATCAAGATGTGCAAGGCGCTCGGCATGAACGCCGTGTGCATCTACATATTCTGGAACATCCACGAGCAGCGTGAAGGCCAGTTCGACTTCACCGGCCAGAACGACGTGGCCGAGTTCTGCCGCCTGGCCCAGAAGAACGGCATGTACGTCATCGTGCGCCCCGGACCCTACGTGTGTGCAGAGTGGGAGATGGGCGGACTGCCCTGGTGGCTGCTGAAGAAGAAGGACATCCGTCTGCGCGAGCGCGACCCTTATTTTATGGAGCGCGTGAAGATATTTGAGGAGAAGGTGGGCGAGCAGCTCGCTCCGCTGACCATCCAGCGCGGCGGCCCCATCATCATGGTGCAGGTGGAGAACGAGTACGGCTCCTACGGCGAGGACAAACCCTACGTCTCGGAAATCCGCGACTGCCTGCGTGGCATCTATGGCAAGGAACTTTCGCTTTTCCAGTGCGACTGGTCGAGCAACTTCGAGAAGAACGGACTGGATGATCTCACCTGGACCATGAACTTCGGCACCGGTGCCAACATCGACAACCAGTTCCGCCGTCTCGGCGAGCTGCGCCCCGATGCTCCGAAGATGTGCTCGGAGTTCTGGAGCGGCTGGTTCGATAAGTGGGGAGCCCGCCACGAGACGCGCCCCGCCAAGGACATGGTCGAGGGTATGGACGAAATGCTCTCGAAGGGCATCTCCTTCTCGCTCTACATGACTCACGGCGGTACGTCCTTCGGCCACTGGGCCGGCGCCAACTCGCCCGGCTTTGCCCCCGACGTGACCTCCTACGACTACGACGCCCCCATCAACGAGTATGGCCAGGCCACGCCAAAGTTCTGGGAGCTGCGCAAGATGATGCAGAAGTATTCAGACAAGAAGCTCCCCGCTGTGCCCAAGGCTCCGATGCCTATCATCACCGTGCCGAAGTTCGAGCTGAAGGAGTTTGCCCCACTCATCGACGGTGCTACTGGGCTATACGATGACCCTAATGAAGACCTCACAATGGAATCGCACGATATGGGTTGGGGAACAATGATCTACGAGCAAGAGCTGCCAGAAATAACAACCCCCAGCACCCTGAGCATCAACGATGCCCACGACTTCGCACAAGTCTTCATCAACGATAAGTATATTGGGAAAATTGATCGCGTAAAGAATGAGAAAAGTCTGACGTTGCCTGCCATCAAGGAGGGTGACAAACTGTTGATTTTGGTCGAAGCGATGGGACGCATTAACTTTGGCCGTGCTATCAAGGATTTCAAAGGTATCACTCAGGATGTGACCATTGAGACGAAGAAAGGCGATTTGGAGTTGAAGTACACCCTAAAGAAATTTGGGATGTTCCTCATTCCCGATGATTACCAGACGGCAAAATATGCCTTTAGTCCTGATGGCGACCTCGGCTTCTATCGCAAAGTGTTTGGCAAGCGTGGCTACTATCGCGGCTACTTCAACCTCTCGAAGGTAGGCGACACCTTCCTGAACTTCGAGACGTGGGGCAAGGGACAGGTCTGGGTGAACGGCCACGCTATGGGTCGCATCTGGAGCATCGGCCCGCAGCAGACGCTCTACGTGCCCGGTTGCTGGCTGAAGAAGGGCAAGAACGAAATCATCGTCCTCGATGTCGTGGGCCCGAAGCAGCCCGTCGTCTGGGGACAGGACAAGCCCGAGCTCAACAAGCTGCAGCTGGAGAAGAGCAATAAGCACAACAACATCGGCGACAAGCCCGACCTGAACTCCGCCACTCCCGTCGTCGCAGGCGCCTTCAAGGGCGGCAACGGCTGGCAGACCATCAAGTTCGACGGTCAGAAGAAGGGCCGCTACCTCGCCATCGAGGTGGTTTCCAACCAGGACGGCAAGGACGTCACCGCCATCGCCGAGCTCTACCTGCAGGGGGCTGACGGCAAGCGCCTCTCACGCGAACCCTGGGTGGCTAAGTATGCCGACTCGGAGGAGGAGAACGGCAACCACACGCTCGATAAGGTCTACGACCTGCAGGAGTCTACCTACTGGCAGACCGTGCGCGGAGCATCGATGCCACACCTCCTGGTCATCGACCTCGGTTCTGAGCAGACCGTCACCGCCCTCGAATACCTGCCTCGTGCCGAAGAGGGCGCTCCCGGCTCAGCCAAGAACTTCCGCGTGTTCCTCTATTAATCGTCATGATTCGTCGGGGCAGAAGTCTCGCCTTGCTCCCTTCTCAAGGTTCTTTCCCATCACTTTTCATGGAGTGGGGGAGTGAAGGGGTGGTAAAGAGACGCAAGCTTCTGCCCAGGAGCGTAAGAGGGCCTTCGCAGGAAAGCTCTTCATGATAACTATCAAGCCTCTTTCAGGTTGCGCGTCAGCCTGTTGGAGGCTTTTTTTATGCGTCCTCAGTCAGTCCGTTTGTTTCCTAAAGCGCTCCTCTTGTCTTCCTCAAATAGTCCTTTTGAAAGCCCCGGAGCTATCTTCCAGATAATCGATGTCATGCAAATCAGGTTGCAAATTGAGTTAAATTGCAAGGCAATCTGAGTTAATTTGTACAACAATTTAAGTTGATTTGCAAAATAATCTGAGTTAGTTTGCAAAGCTATCGTCTGGCTCTGCACAGTTAGGCAGATGCACAATTAATGGTTGCCACCTCCTTCACGTCCCTACAGGAACGGGGGAACCAGAGGAAATGCGTGTTAAAAACATGAAAACGCTTGCATAAGTGGCCGGAAAGTGCTATCTTTGCCCCAAAGAAAGCGATGATAACTAAAGACTTAGATGAAGGACATCATCGCTTCCCCAGCAGCACCGCAGGCCACGACACCAACCCGCATGCGCCGCGGCCGGATAAACTATCTTTACAGCAGAAATCGAACAAACATGAAAACGATGACGAGATTATTAACCCGACTTTTGATATGGGCATCCGGCTTGCTGTGGTCGGCTGGTGCTTTTGCTGCAGGTTGGCCTTCGGCTGCTGATGCTGCCCCCGACTCGCTGCTGACACAGCGACAGGAGAACTTCGAGCGCTTTGCCCGGCAGAATCCGCAAGAGCGCGTGTATCTGCATTTCGACAACACCTCTTATTATAAAGGCGAGCACATTTGGTTCAAAGCATACGTGGTGGACGGCGCTTCGCTGAAGGCATCTGACTTGAGCCGCATCCTCTATGTAGAACTCGTGAACCCTATCGGCTTTCCCGTTGAGACGCTGAAGCTGATGGTGAGAAACGGTCAGACCAGCGGCTCGTTCCTGCTGAAAGACACGCTGAACGCCGGCTTCTACGAGGTGCGTGCCTACACGGCATGGATGCTGAATTTCACACCCGGCGTACCACCGTCGGTGAAGAAGAGCGGCGACGACTACGGTCATGGCTGGGACCGCCTGTCGGGCATCCTGGCCCAGGACTTCTACGGTGAGCGTTTCCAGGAATACCTGCGTGGCAACGCCGGCATCTTCAGCCGCGTGTTTCCCATCTACGACCGTGTAGAGAACGGCCAGTATGGCCAGAAACGCATGCCTCGCCTGCCCAAGGCCACCGCATCGCTGCTCGACAACGAGCACGACAAGCTGAAGATAGACTTCTATCCTGAGGGTGGCAACTTGGTGCGCGGCGTGCCCACGCGTGTGGCTTTCCAGGCCCGGAGCACCGAGGGACGCACGCTGAACATTGAAGGCCGCCTCCTGCGCGACGGAAAGGAGATGGGCACCTTCAAGACCGACTATGCCGGTCGCGGTTTGTTTGGCATGACCAGCGATGAGAGCGATGAGGCCGAGGACGAGCTGATGCGTGGCTTGAAGCTCAGCGTCGCCTATGAAGGTCGCGACTACACGTTCCGTCTGCCCCGTGCCCACAGGCGCGGCTACGTGCTGAACGTGTTCTCCACCGGCGAAGATTCCCTGCGCGCCAGCGTGGCCCGCAACAGCCTGACCGAAGGTATGCGGCTCGGGCTGAGCGTGACGTCTCGCGGCACCACGCTCTATTACAATGTGCTTGACATGACCGCGGCAGAGCGTGTCAGCGTCGTCGTCGACAAGGCATCGTTGCAGACGGGCGTGAACATTTTCACCCTCTTCACTGAGGAAGGCAAGGTGCTGGCCCAGCGCGAGGTGTTTGTGAACAATCACGACATGGACGGTCTGCGCCTGCGGGTGTCGATGCCTGAAGAGGGCACGACGCTGAAGCCTTACGAGCAGGTGACGCTGGACTGCCAGCTGGTGGATGCCGATGGAAATGCGGTGAGAGAACGCAACAAACTGTCGATGGCCATCACCGACGGGCTCTACCGCGACGGCACCTATGCCGATGGCAACGTGCTTTCCTATCTGCTGCTGGGCAGCGAGGTGAAGGGGTTCATTCCGCATCCCGAATACTATTTCGAAGCCGACGACCGCGAGCACCGCACCGCTCTCGACCTGCTGATGATGGTGCAGGGGTGGACGCGCTACGACTTTGAACGCATGATGAGCGGCGAACGCTGGGATCCGCTGATGGCGGTGGAGCGCGGACTGAACTTCCGCGGCCGCGTTGTCGACGACCATGGGGAATACGAATACTTGCTGTGGAAGAATCTGAAGAAGCCTATGTGGGTGTTCAACGAGTTGATTACGCCCTACGACGGCGTTGTGTCGGCCGAAATCAGGACCGACTCACTCGGTTTCTTCACGTTCAACCTGAATCCCTTCTTCGGGACGTCGCGTATGGCGCTCACGCTGAACGAGCAGAGTGCCGAGGTCATCGGCATGGGTAAGGCTGGCGTGGCGGGTCATAACTTCTCGGTCTACAAGAATCGGCGCCCGGGCTATCTGCTGGGCAAGCACGTCATCCCGATGAACGCCTATTCGCCCGTGGCCCGCAACTACGATTATTACGAGACGCGCGCCCTGAACGAACCCGTAGACCCCAACATCTTCCGCAACGGCTACATGGCTATGAACAAAACTTCGGCTGCCCCCTTCACCTACTACGACCGTCGTAGTCAGGCCTACGTGCTGCCCGAAGTGACGAAGGCGAAGCGTCGTGGCTGGGCCGACTTCCGCGGTGTGAAGCCTGCGGCCGTCATCGATGTGCGACACATGATGTCGTATCTTTCGAACATCTTCGGCACCATCAACGATTTCGATTTCAACACCCACCTGTATGAATACCACGACGATGACTTCCGGCTCATCGGTCAGGACATGACCAAGGGCGGTTGGTGGCAACCCGACGAAGCAAGAGAAGGGCTCTATCAGAACAACTTTGCTGACGACCGCTTCTTTGCTGACATGGAGCAAGTGCTTCGCGAGGCGAAGGAACTGAAGCCGAGTGGGCAAAACGCAGGCGCGATAGCTGAGGCGACCATAGCCGGCAAAGAAGCCCGCCCGATGCGCGACTACAACAAGTGGCACTCCTACAAAGACTATAAGTTCGACCAGGCGTTCCGCTCATATCACAACTTCTATAAGCTTCTCATGCTGATGGGACTGGACGGCATGAACCTGACGTTCATTGATGCGCCGGAGTACGGCCAGCAGACCGTCTTCCGCGAGCCGGGCTTCTACGGACGCAAGGAGAACCTTGCGCCAGGCATGCAGTTCTTCCCTGCCGACGTGAACTTCAGCAAGCTCTATCTCTATGCCGATGCCGACGACCGTCGCCTGATTCATCAGGAGGGTCGTTATCGGGAAGTGATGACACCCTATTTCGCTGAACGGTCGAAGAGCAGCACGTCGCCGCTGACGTCGATCATCAACTTCAAGACCGACCCGCTCTATCCGGCCGGTCTGCCGCAACCCGACTTCTACGGCTATCGCATCGACTTCCAGGGACTGAGCGACCCCGACGAGTTCTATCGCGTGGACTACAGTCTTGACCCGCTTCCAGAAGAAGGCGACTACCGTCGCACGCTCTACTGGAATCCCAGCCTGGTGACCGACAATGAGGGCCATGTGCGTGTGTCGTTCTGGAACAATGGCTTCACGGAGTCAATAGCCGTATCAGCAGAAGGCGTCACGCCGAACGGTTTCATCACAAAGGAGGTGACACGATGAAGATGAAAATGCTCACACTCTTTCTATTCCTTCTCGTGAGCGCTTCAGTCCTTTCTGCACTCCCCTCTGACGGGGGTGGGCTACCCCTTCACGTCGATGCCCGTGTCATTGATGCGAAGACAGGTGAGCGGTTACCGTTTGCGTCGGTCTACATCAGTGGGCAGAACAGCACCATATCGAATGCGGAGGGTGAGTTTGTCATCGATGCCGATTCGGCCGATGTGCTGCGCATCTCGTATGTGGGTTATAAAACGGTACGCCTGCGGGCTGTCGACATAGGGCAGGAGGTTCTGCTCAGTTCGGAGGGCGAGATGCTGGGTGAGGTGGTGGTGCTGGGCACCGACTTGGTGGTCCAGAACGCTCTGAAGCGTATGAAAAAGGATAACAAACGGTATAGGAAGACAAGGGGGAACTACTTCTATCGGCAGGTGGGCTACACCGACAGGCAGTGCCATTCCTTCCTGGAGTCGTTCTTCACGGCTCGTTCGGCATCTCAGGTGAGCGAGATGTCGCTGGTCACCGGCCGCTATCTGTCGGTGGCAAGCATGCGTACGATCAGCCCTGCCAATTTCTTTACCTTTGCCCAAGTGCCGGTTTTTTCTAGCCAAAAAAATATACCTTCCACCGAACAACTCGTTCCCTTGCATCGGGGCTACGCTCGCGATTACCTCACAGAGATGAGCCTGGTCGGCGATGACGAACGGCGTGTCTACGTTATCAGCTTCGTGCCGCGCGACTCAAATGCCTGGGCTATCGAGGGGCGCCTGTATGTGGACGCAGAGACTTTTCAGCTGCTGAAGTACGAAGGGCGCAGCACAAAGGAATGGGTGTCGCACAAGGTGGGCAATAGGGCCGAGGTGAGGCCCATTGACTATTCGTTTGTCGTCAACTATCAACTCGACAACGGCTTTGCAGAAGTGAACAGTGTGCATTTTCGTACAAGCTATACGGCCGACGGCCATAAGTTTGAAACCACGGGCGTGATGTTCAACGTGGCCGACCGCTATTTCACAAGCCGTGGGACATTGCACTTCAACGACAACCTGATGGACCTCATTGGCCGGAAGGGGCTCGACCGCGGTTTCTGGGAACAAAACGAGATTGTGAAGCGCACGCCTGTGGAAGAAGAGGCGGTTGAAATTTTCGAGTACGACAACCTCTTCGGCGTGTTCTGATTTGGTTCAAGTTCCGAAACTTAGTACAGGTGAACCTTATTGTTCTTGGCGGAATCAGATGTGCTTTGCCACGGGCGTGGCTGCTGTTAGTACCCCAAAAAGTAGCTGACCGACAAGAATTTGCATGCCAAACACTCGGTAGTGCCGCTTTTCGATGAGATTGATTTGTTATTTATTGTTAAATAGTTGAAGTTGCGAAAAAATAATCGTGCATTTATTAATGTATTTGTGGAAAAGTTCGTAACTTTGCAGCCCGAAATGCCGTATTGTGTCCTTTCGTAAGGAATGGGGGAGATATGTGCTTTCGTAAAAAGTTGATAATTAACAAAATAATATATATAAATCAAAAAAAGTAAAATTATGCCTACTATTTCACAATTGGTAAGAAAAGGCAGAAAGGATCTCGTAGAGAAGAGCAAGTCGCCCGCTCTGGACGCATGTCCTCAGCGCCGTGGCGTATGTGTTCGCGTCTACACGACGACTCCTAAGAAGCCTAATTCGGCAATGCGTAAGGTTGCCCGTGTTCGTTTGACAAATCAGAAGGAAGTGAACTCCTACATCCCTGGTGAGGGTCACAACCTTCAGGAGCACTCCATCGTGCTGGTGCGCGGTGGTCGTGTGAAGGATCTTCCCGGTGTGCGCTATCACATCGTTCGCGGTACACTCGATACCGCCGGTGTAGCCAACCGCACCCAGCGTCGTTCGAAGTACGGCGCCAAGCGTCCGAAGCAGAAGAAGTAAGACGCCGCTGCCGATGGCGTTCGGCGGTTTATAAGATTCAGGTTGAGGAGTTGGTAAGCAATGCGTGAGCATCACTTCGGAACTCGATCCAGTTGGGAGGAAAACTGGAAAGACTTGAAAACTTTGCCGCTTGAAAGCTCGTAGACCGCCGAACACCATTTCACTTTTCAGAAATAAACAAAGGTCCAGAAAGGACACATTATTATTATATTTATTAATAGTTTTGCTGGAGAATTGTTATAAAGGTTGAGTAAATGTCCGGGTGCGGACGTTGAAGAACGTGAAGACAGCCCCACGCAGAATTTTAATTTTAAACAAAAAATGAGAAAAGCAAAACCCAAGAAGCGTCTGGTATTGCCAGACCCAGTGTTCAACGACACGAAGGTGTCGAAGTTCGTCAACCATCTGATGTTTGATGGTAAGAAGAGTATTTCCTATGACATTTTCTACAAGGCCCTCGACATTGTGAAGGACAAGATGGCCAAGGAAGAGAAGGCTCCGCTTGAGATTTGGAAGCAGGCCCTCGATAACATCACCCCGCAGGTGGAGGTGAAGAGCCGTCGTATTGGTGGTGCCACGTTCCAGGTGCCTACTGAAATCCGTCCCGACCGCAAGGAGAGCGTCTCGATGAAGAATATGATCAGCTTCGCCCGCAAGCGTGGCGGTAAGGGTATGGCCGAGAAACTGGCTGCCGAGATCATGGACGCCTACAACAACCAGGGTGGTGCCTTCAAGCGTAAGGAAGACATGCACCGCATGGCCGAGGCTAACCGCGCATTTGCTCATTTCAGATTCTAAATCAAGATACAGGTAATAGCAAGGTAAAAAGATTATCAAAGGTAATAATAACAAAACAAGAAGCACTATAAGAAATGGCAAATCGCGACTTACATTTGACTCGCAACATCGGTATCATGGCTCACATCGATGCCGGAAAGACAACAACCTCTGAGCGTATCCTGTTCTATACAGGTAAGACCCACAAAATCGGTGAGGTGCACGACGGTGCAGCCACGATGGACTGGATGGCTCAGGAGCAGGAGCGTGGTATCACTATCACGTCGGCTGCTACTACGTGTAACTGGAACTATGCTGGCAAGCAGTTCAAGATCAACCTGATCGACACTCCGGGACACGTCGACTTCACTGCTGAGGTGGAGCGTTCGCTCCGCGTGCTCGACGGTGCCGTGGCCACCTATTCGGCTGCCGACGGCGTGCAGCCCCAGTCGGAGACTGTGTGGCGTCAGGCTGACAAATATAACGTTCCGCGCATCGGTTATGTGAACAAGATGGACCGTTCGGGTGCCGACTTCTTCGAGACCGTGCAGCAGATGAAGGACATCCTGGGTGCTAACCCCTGCCCCGTGCAGATTCCTATCGGTGCCGAGGAGAACTTCAAGGGTGTCGTTGACCTCATCAAGATGAAGGCTATCTTGTGGCACGACGAGACCATGGGCGCCGAATACGACATCGAGGAAATCCCTGCTGACCTCGTCGACGAGGCCAACGAGTGGCGCGAGAAGATGATCGAGGCAGCTGCCAACTTCGACGACGACCTGATGGAGAAGTACCTGGAAGGCCTGGACATCCCCGAGGAGCAGATCATCGCCGCCATCCGCAAGGGCTGCTGCTCGATGGAGCTCACCCCGATGGTGCTCGGTTCGTCGTATAAGAACAAGGGTGTGCAGCCGCTGCTCGACTACGTCTGCGCCTTCCTGCCGTCGCCCCTCGACACCGAGGCCGTGATGGGCGTGAACCCCAACACCGACGAGGAAGAGGGCCGCAAGCCCAGCGAGAATGAACCCACAGCAGCTCTGGCATTCAAGATTGCCACCGATCCCTACATGGGCCGTCTGGTGTTCTTCCGCGTCTACTCGGGTAGCGTGAAGGCCGGTTCGTACGTCTACAACCCCCGTTCGGGCAAGAAGGAGCGCATCAGCCGCCTGTTCCAGATGAACTCGAACAAGGAAATCCCCATGGAATCGATTGACGCAGGCGACATCGGCGCAGGCGTAGGCTTCAAGGACATCCGCACCGGTGATACCCTCTGCGACGAGGAGCACCCCATCGTGCTGGAGTCGATGACCTTCCCCGACACCGTGATCTCGATCGCAGTGGAGCCGAAGAGTCAGGCCGACATCGCCAAGCTGGACAACGGTCTGGCCAAGCTGGCCGAGGAAGACCCGACGTTCACCGTGCGCACCGACGAACAGAGCGGCCAGACCATTATCTCGGGTATGGGCGAGCTGCACCTCGACATTATCATCGACCGTCTGAAGCGCGAATTCAAGGTGGAGTGCAACCAGGGTAAGCCTCAGGTGAACTACAAGGAAGCCATCACGCGCACCGTCGAGAACCACCGCGAGACCTACAAGAAGCAGACTGGTGGTCGCGGTAAGTTTGCCGACATCATCGTCAACGTGGGTCCGAAGGACGCCGACTACACCGAGGGCGACCTGCAGTTCATCAACGAGGTGAAGGGTGGTAACATCCCCAAGGAGTATATCCCCTCCATCCAGAAGGGCTTCGAGACTGCCATGAAGAATGGTATCCTCGGCGGCTATCCCATGACAGGCCTGAAGGTGACCGTTGTCGACGGTTCGTTCCACCCCGTGGACTCCGACCAGCTGTCGTTCGAGCTCGCTGCTATCAACGCCTATAAGAACATCTGCCCGAAGGCCGGCCCCGCCCTGATGGAGCCTATCATGAAGGTGGAGGTTGTCACTCCCGAGGAGAACATGGGTGACGTGATCGGCGACCTGAACAAACGTCGCGGTCAGGTGGAAGGCATGGAAGAGGCCCGCTCGGGTGCACGCGTCATCAAGGCTATGGTTCCCCTGGCTGAGATGTTCGGCTACGTGACAGCTCTGCGTACCATCACTTCCGGACGTGCCACCAGCTCGATGGAGTACGACCACCATGCACCGCTCTCCAGCTCTATCGCCAAGGCTGTGCTGGAAGAGGTGAAGGGTCGCGCCGACCTGGTGTAAAAACCTCACCCCTACTTTTCCGAAGGAGTGGAGAAAACGAACAAAGCAGGAGGGTCGCTGAGCAAATGACTCTTTAGCGACTCCTCCTCTTTAAAATAATCGTAAATTATAAATCATTAAATCGTAAATTAAAACATGAGTCAGAAAATTCGTATTAAGCTGAAGAGCTACGACCACAAATTGGTCGACAAGTCAGCCGAGAAGATTGTGAAGGCAGTGAAGGCTACCGGCGCCGTTGTGAGCGGTCCGATTCCCCTCCCCACCCACAAGCGCATCTACACCGTGAACCGCAGTACGTTCGTCAACAAGAAGGCCCGCGAGCAGTTCCAGCTCTCGAACTACAAGCGCCTCATTGACATCTACAGCTCGACCGCCAAGACTGTCGACGCTCTGATGAAGCTCGAACTCCCCAGCGGTGTTGAGGTGGAAATCAAGGTCTAATACCTCTGAGCAGATTTCAAGAATCTTATCATAAAGCGGTGCATCCAGCTGGATGCACCGCTTTTGTAGTTTCAATATGTGACCTTGGGAAAAAGGGACAAATAGTATGTCATCGCTTCTGGACCCGTTTGGCCAGACCAATGGCGGAAGAGGGACATACGAGGCGGCAAAGATGGCAACCGACGCATTTCGTGCCGACAATTCGGGGTTGGCGTGTTTCCGCGTTGAAGGTAATAGCCTGGTGGCCGCCATCTTGACAAGAAATGTAGCAGCGGCCGCATCCGATACAGCGTTCGTAGTCGATTTTCGGAAATACGATGGTATCGCGATCCAAGTTTGATGGCAGATAGAACTTGGGCAGAAGTTCGCCCACAAAGTCTTCCACGTTCTCAATGTCTCGCTCGGCCATGTAGGTCTGCAAACCCGTGATTAGGTCGTCAATGATACGATAGCCATATTGCATGACAGCAGTGCAGATTTGCACATTACGGCACCCCAGTTGGATGAACTCCAGTGCATCCTTCCAGTTCTCGATACCTCCTATGCCGCTAAATTGGATGTTTTTCATGATGGGATTCTTCGCCATAGCCAAGATGTGGCGTAGGGCAATGGGTTTGACGGCTTTGCCGGAGTAACCCGATCCTGTTTGGCAACCGCTCACCTCAGAGCCTTCGCCAAGCGTCACACTCTTGATAGTGTTTATGGCAGAGATGGCATCTGCACCAGCAAAATAGGCTCCCATGGCAGGTTGGGAGATGTGGGCAATGTTGGGTGTCATCTTTGGGATGACAGGGATTTTCACATTGCGTTCCGGCTTAATTGCTTTCCAAATTAAGTCTCATTGCTTTTGTCGTGTGCCCCTCCTATGTTCGAGATTCCATGGTTTTATTCGTGAGAAGAATGGCTCCATGGTTGTAACTACTCAGTCTTTTTTTGTCGGCGCAGCTAAGTTCTAAAGTTAAAGTTTTTTAAAGTTGTTCGTGACAGAAATCAAGTTTTGTTGTATTCCGCCGAGATGTTACAAGTTTACATGACAGGC
>Ga0256404_1004069_pt1 | contig 28271 bp, 27 predicted proteins | sample RumenRJG_01DNA_FD_185990 | JGI IMG/M metagenome (GOLD analysis project Ga0256404, IMG submission 185990) | Bovine rumen microbial communities from Lethbridge, Alberta, Canada - RJG_01 | ecosystem: Host-associated > Mammals > Digestive system > Stomach > Rumen | place: Canada: Alberta | collected...
AATTTTCAGGATTACATTCAAAGTTTGAAATTATGGATATATTGAACAGACATATCAAATAGTATGCTTAATTAGATTTGTTTAAAGGTCAATTTCTATTTTTCATTTTCAATAAATGAAAAATCCTTACCTAGTTGATTTTCAATTTCCTTTACTAAATCAGATGGTTTTATATCCAAGCCCTCTGCTATTCTCCAAAAGGTTGAAAATTGTATATCACGCTCTCCTTTTTCTAAATTAAACCAAACAGACTTACTTAAATCTATTTCATTTGCTATTTGTGTTATTGATTTTTTGTTTCTCAATTTTTTTATTATCTTGGCTAAAGTTTTTTGTAATTTTATTTTTTCTGCTTGCATATTTTATATTATTGATTTAATATAAAAACGTTGTGTTCTTAATAAAGAACAGAAATGTAATAAATCAAAATGAAATATAACCAAATTTTATTTTCTAATTTTGATACAATGATAGAACATTATTACGGTATATCTTACAAAGAGCAATTGCCTGAATTTATAAAGCATGATTTTAAACAAGAGTTTTTTGATTTATCCAAAAAAGAAAAACATATTTTGCTTACAAAAAGAAACAGATATTCAGTAAAAAAGTGGCTTGTAAAACATAAACTTGATAATAGAGTTGAGAAAATTACCAATTCCAAAAAGCTGTGGAATATTTATATAAAAACAGTGTTACGATTAAAATTAATACTATTGAAGATGAAGAAGAATTTTTAAATAATCCGCATTAAATTAATTCAAAATTTCTTTTAATGTGTTTATAGCATATTCGATAGCGTTACCATTTATTTCAAAAGCTTGTTGGCAGGCATTAATGCTTTTTTGATAATATGTTTCATCTGATAATAGTTTTTTCGCTTCCTGTTTTAATTCTTCAACATTATTAACTATTTTTGCTGCACCTAAATCACAGAGTATTTTATATACGTCTTTAAAATTATGTATGCAACTACCTGATATTACAGGTTTATTGTATATTGATGCCTCAAGCGGATTGTGTCCGCCTGTTTTGTTAAAACTGCCGCCTATAAATGCAAAATAACACAATGAATATGCTTTTCCGAGTTCACCCATGGTATCAAGCATAATTATTTCTTTGTTATCAAACTTATCGTTATTGGTTCTTAATCCGTAAGGTAAACCGGATTGTTCAATAATGTGTTTTACTTCTTCCTGTCTTTCCGGGTGTCTTGGTGCAATAAGAAGTTTTATGTCAGGAAATTCTTTTTTTAATTCACAAAATACAGGCATAAACAGTTCATCTTCACCTTTATGAGTGCTGCCTGCAATTATAATTCTGCCATTACCTAAATCAAAATCACATTCTTTTGCTTTTATATCAAATTTTAAATTTCCCATAAATTCTGTTTTATTTGCACCTAAAGATATAAACTTTTCTTTATCTTCAACAGATTTTGCCAATATTTTTGTATAATTCTTCAATACTCTGCTAAAGAAAAATGACAATCTTTTGTAAATATTGTATGTTCCGTCAGAAATTCTGCCGTTTACAATTAAAAGAGGAATATTTCTTTTTTTTGTTATATGAGCTACATTAGGCCATAACTCTGTTTCTGCAGTTATAATAACTGATGGTTTGACTTTACTTAAAAATCTGTTTATACAAAACGGAAAATCAAACGGAAAATACGTTATAAAATCAGCAACATCTGACATTTTTTTCTTCGCAGTTTCCTGTCCTGTAGGTGTGCCTGTACAAACAATTATTTTTTTATCGGAAAATGTTTCTTTTGTCTTTCTTATAATATTTTCAAGCATAATTGTTTCTCCGACTGAAACACCGTAAAATACTATGGCACCTTGTATTTCTTCGGGAAGTTCAAAAAATCCCAGCTTTGTTTTAAATCCTGCGGTTAATTTTGGTATAAATATCCCTAATATCAACCAAAATGGCAATATAATAAAAAATACAATTGTCGATAAAAATCCGTATATCATTGTTATCCTAATTATTTCTTATTAAATATTTATTTTTGTAATCTTCAAAGTTTTTATTGAAATCTGATTCGCCTGCTGTTTTTATTTCATGTAAGTATCTGTGTTTATCAAATTGAGATTTTTCAACCTGAATTAAACAAACACCTACGTTAGAACAGTGATCTGAAACACGTTCAATATTATTCATAACTTCCGTGAACATAAAGCCAAGCTCTATTGTGCATAAACCGTTTTGAAGTCTGTCAACATGTTTATCTTTTGCTTCAGAAATCAATATATCTATAACTTGTTCAAGCGGTTCGATTTTTTTTGCTTTTTCTAAATCATTTTCGCAAAATGCATCTGTTGTCAAATCCATAATTTCTGATAGTGCATTTGTAACAGCAATTATATCATCTTTTGCATCTTGAGAAAATTCAATATTTTTACTGTTCATTTCTTGTGCTACTTCCAAAATATTAACAGCATGATCGCCTATTCTTTCAAAATCACTTATGCAATGCAGTAATTTCGAAACTTCGTGGCTGTCTTTTTCTGATAAATCTTTGTTAGAAAGTTTAACCAAAAATGTACCGAGTTTATCTTCGTATAAGTCTATTCTCGGTTCTTTTCTCAAAATTTTATCCATACGCTTTTGACTAAATTTGTTTATCATTTTTAAGGAACGGAAAAAATTCTTTTTTGCCATAACAGACATTGTTCCTGCCATATTTTCACATTCTACAAGGGCAAAAGTTGGAGATAACAACAATCTTTCGTCCAAAAATACAGTATCCTTTTCTTCTCTTGAACTTGGCTTAACAGCCCATATTGCTATTTTTTCAAGTACTTTTATAAACGGTATTAACATCAAGGTTGTTGCGATATTGAATATAGTATGGCAAAAAGCAATTCCTACAGGATTAATAGCATTTGTTAAAAATTTAAATTGAAAAATGATATTACCAATGTAGAAAAACGTTAGAAATATTGCTGTACCAATTAAGTTAAATGAAATATGAACAGCAGCAACACGCTTTGCATTTGTACCTACTCCAATACTTGATATTAAAGCAGTAACACAGGTACCGATGTTTTGCCCCATAATAATAGGTATTGCTATACCATAGGTTACTCCGCCTGTTAGAGATAGTGCTTGTAAAACACCTACTGATGCGGCAGAACTTTGAATTATTCCCGTAAATAATGCACCGATTACAACACCTAAAATCGGATTTGTAAATGCGGTTAGAATTTTTGTGAATTCAGGCATGTCAGCTAAAGGTTTCATTGCTCCTGACATTAAATTCATACCATACATAAGAATTGAAAAACCAATCATTATACGACCAATATTTTTTCTTTTATCGCTTTTTGCTGCCATTATCATTATAATACCAATTAGTGCGATTATAGGTGAAAATGATTCCGGTTTTATTAGCATTAAAAAGAAATTATCACTTTGAATACCTGATAATGATAAAATCCAAGCGGTAAGTGTTGTACCTACGTTTGAACCCATAATTATTCCAATTGTTTGACCGAGTTCCATAATACCTGAGTTTACAAGTCCTACAAGCATTACTGTTAGGGCAGAGGATGATTGGATTGCTATTGTAATCCCGGCTCCGAGTGCTAATGATTTAACAGGGTTTGATGTCAATGTTTTCAACATTTTTTCTAATTTGCCGCCTGCAACTTTTTCCAAACCTGATGACATTACACTCATACCATATAGGAAGAATGCCAATCCTCCGCATAGCGTAAATAAAGAAAATATATCCATTTTTCTAATTCCTTCCAAATTTCTATACTTCAATTATAAAATAAAAATTGTATTATAAAATATAAATGTAACTATATTGTAATGTTTAAGGTTTAACACAAATAATATATTGTTTATTTTTTTTGAATTTTATTTTATTCTATATATAGGAGATTTAATTGTATGGTAAATGAAAAAAAATGCCCGTTTAATAATAATATTTGTAACTCAGATTGTGCATTATATATAAATCCTGAGGATTTAAACGAGTTATTGGTATCAAGACTTTCATCACTTGGCGTATTAAATAGGGATAGCGGAGTATGCTCTTTAAAAACTATTGCAATGAGCAATGCAAGAACTATTTTTGAGCGTACAACTACAAGAAAAATGTAATTATGAAGCGTATTTTTTTAGTATTTTTATTTATTATTTTAAACATAAATGTTTCTCAAGCATCTGAATTATATAATACTGATAATCTTACTGTTTTTAGTGAAAAATCAAAATTTGGTCTAAAAAATAAATCAGGTGAAATTATTGTTGAAGCAAAATATAAAAAACTTATACGGCTTGGAAATTCTTCTTGGATTGTTTTGGCTAAAAATAATAAATTCGGTTTAATTGATTGCAACGGAGAAATTCTTATTGAACCAAAATTTAAAAACGTAGAAAGAGTTTTTACTAAGTTTGTAAAACTTGGTAATTCAAAAGATTTTGGACTATATGATGAATATGGAAAAGTTATAATTCCACCGGAATTTTCCTCTATTGAACCGTTATTTGGTAAAAAATTTTTAACAATAAAAAATTTTAAATACGGAATTTATAAAGACAATGGAGAATTGCTGTTAGATAATAAATTTGATTTTATATATATGCCTAATCCTGAAACAATGAAACTACAATATGAAGGTGAATGGTATCAAATAACAAATATAAAAAGAGGTGAAGAACTTGATTTTTCAGCACTTATATCTGAGGAAAACAAAAATACTAGTACGATATCCGATGTAATTAAAAATTCAGGAATTGGAGCAGGATATACTGTAGTTACTGCAACTGATTACGTATTAAAAGTTTTATCTTCTATTTCACCTGCCTATGAGGATACAATTGATGATTTGATGTTATCTCAAGGAGTAGATACAGTATTTATTTTAGTTAAATTAAGCTGGATACCAAGATTTCCGATTACCTATGCTAAAAATTATTATAAAAATTTGGTAACTCCGAATAATAGTCCTTTGTCTGAAATAAGACAAAGTATAAAAGGACAGTTAAGCGATTAATACTTTTATTTGTGGTATTATAATTAATGTGAAAATAAAAAATAGAAAGGAAAAATATGGAAAAAATTGAAAAATACCAACTCTTATTATCTTTTACAATAATTAGTATCGTAATTCTATTATCATCATTAATATTTGCATCAAAAATGCCTAAAAATGATAACATTACTGTTACAGGTTCTGCATCAAAAATAGTTAAATCAGACAGTGCAAGTATTACAGTTTATATTGATTCAAGAGGTGGTTCAAGAAAAGAAGCATATAACAAAATAAAAACACAAATGCCAGTGGTATTTGAATATCTTTCTTCTAAAGGTATTGATAAAAAAGATATTCAATGTAAAGCAATGAATGGTCATTATACATACAAACAAAATGCTAATGGGTATGTTACTGATGAAGTATCAGGTTACAATGCAAGTCAATATATTGTTGTAAAATCAAAAGATGTTGAAAAAATAAAGGAAATTGCAAATGATATTCAAAATTTGGTAAATAAAGGTATCAATATAGAGGTTGAACAACCTGAATATTATTATTCAGACCTTTCTTCAATTAAAATTAACCTGTTAAAAGAGGCAACAAAGGATGCAAAACAAAGAGCAAAATCCATGCTTCAGGCAACAGGTTCACGTGTCGGAAAGGTAAGCTCCGTGAAAATGGGAGTTTTCCAAATTACTCCACCTGATTCAACAAGTGTTTCTGATACAGGTGAAAACGATACATCTACTATTGATAAAAAAGTTACTGCTGTTGCAAATGTTGTATTTAAAGTAAAATAAAATAACTTTGTAAGGTAAATCAAAAAAGAGGTTGTCTGTTTTAGACAACCTCTTTTTTGATTGAAAATTTATAATTTATTATAAATTTTTATAAAACATCTCCAAACATATCTTGCATGAATTTGTCATGGTCTTTTTGATCTTGTTCAGTATTTTTCTTAATTTGGTCAAATACACTTGTTACATCTACTTTTCTACCATCAGCACCAACTGCATATTCTCTTTTTTTAGGTTGTTGAGTCTTTTCTGCTTTTTTAGAGGATTGTGCTTTTTGTGTGTTTTGCTTAGATGTACCGGTGTTTGTTCTAGGTTGTGCTCCCGAAGTTCTTTTGATAGGTTCTGTCATGATAATTTCCTTTTCCTTTTTCTCTTAAATGTACTATTTATTATAAAATAAAAACAATAAAAAATTTGCTAAAATATTAAAAATATTACTAAAGTTTTAATCAAATTTGCCGTTATATATTATAATAAAGATATTAAGCATTTTATAATTTTATATTGAGATAATAATAAAAGGATATATTTATGGCATCAGCGAATAATTTATATATAAAAAGAACTGATTTTACAAGTATGACAAAAGATATGACATTTGAAAATGTCAATGGTTTCTACTATGAAGGCAGCTTTTACAAAGACTTTAAAGAATTATATATAGACGGAAACGACCTTGTTGTTATAACAAATATTAATAATTATAAAACTATATTTAAAAGCTATGTTAAAAAACCGTTTAAATTAATAAGGGCTGAGGATGAAGGTCTAATAGATTTAATTGATACAGGTTTAATACAAAATAATGAACCGATAACAGAACCACAACGAGGTAATACAGTAAAGGGTACTATATATTCGGATAATATATATTTAACAGGATATGAAGCCCCTAAAAACATAAAAAAATTAAATGTTAATTCTGATAAAGGAAATGATACTATTATTGCTGAAAATTTGGATATTGCATTAGTAATAAATGCAGGAAACGGTGATGATATAGTAAAAGTATCAGGCGGAGAAAATACAATATCGGGTGGAAAAGGAGCAGATGAATTTGTGTTTGAAATGGGAAATTCAACACTTTCTGTAATAAAGGATGCATCCGAGGAAGATAAAATTAAAATTGTAGGTGATATTTCTATTAATGATTTAATTTTTGCTAAAGGTGGAAATAACCTTATATTAATATATAAAAATGGTAACGTGGAAGATAGAATAACGATAAACGGATATTTTAAGTCAAAAAATAAAATAGATGACATCTATGTTGCAGGTAAATTATATTCAATTGAAAATTTATTAAGTTTTGGTTATTGGATAAGCGGAAAAGGTGGAATATCAGGAACAAAAGAAGACGATATCATAATTGGCAGTCTTTTTAATGACTCAATTAATGCAGGTGCCGGTGATGACATTATTTATGCAAATGGGGGTAATAACAAAATAAATGCCGGAGCAGGTGATGATACAATATATTCCGGTTCCGGCAATGACACTATTAACGCAGGTGCCGGTGATGACGATATTTATGCAAATGCAGGAAATAACAAAATCAATGCAGGTGCAGGAGATGATACAATACATTCCGGTTCCGGTAATGATATAATAACAGGCGGAGCAGGTAGTAATACAATAATATATTCTGCTGAAACATTCGGAAATGATACGATATATTTAACAAAAGGTGAAAATCTTGTTATAACGGGATTATCAGGTGAGTTATTATATTCTCAGGCGAAAAATAAGGCAGACTTATTAGTAACAAATGAATATGGCACAATTACTTTAAAAAATTATTATTCAAAAAATACGGGTGCAAATGTTTTGATAAATGGTATCAATTTACAGGAAACTGTAAAATTAGACCAAATAACAGCATCTTATTTCTACGATAAAATACAAAATAAGTATATTCAGAAAAAATATACCGGTTCAGCTTTGGCAGAAAATATAGATGTATCAGGACTTAAATATGCAGTTAATGAAAAAACAAATGCAGGTGTAACAATTAATGCAAGTTTTGGTAATGATATAATAAAGGGTTCGAAATTTAATGATACAATAACAGGCGGAGCAGGTAGTAATATAATAATATATTCTGCTGAAACATTTGGAAATGATATAATACATTTAACAAAAGGCGAAAATATTGTTATAACAGGTCTAGAAGGCATCACTACGTATTCACAAGGAAAAAGCAAATCAGATTTATTAATAACAAATGAATATGGTACAATCACTTTAAAAAATTATTATTCAAAAGATTTAGGTGCAAAAGTTCTGATAGATGATGTTAATTTGGTTGAAACCGTAAAATTAAATCAAGTAACTGCTACATATTTTTATGATTTTGTAAAAAATAAATATATTCAAAAAACATATACCGGTTCTGTTTTAGCTGATAATATAGATGCTTCAGATCTTAAATATGCTGTTAATGAGAAAACAAATGCAGGTGTAACAATTAATACCGGTCTGGGTAACGATATAATAAAGGGTTCAAAATTTAATGATAAAATAACAGGCGGAGCAGGTAGTAATACAATAATATATTCTACTAAAACTTTCGGAAACGATACAATTACTGTAACAAAAGGTGAAAAACTTACAATAGATTTATCAGAGTACGGATTTACCAAAGCAGAAGATTTAAAAGATTTCATATTTGAAACACGAAAAGGATTTGAAATCGCTCCTAAGTACAAAGGAGAAAGAAAAGGTATTATATTTCTTCAAAAATATACTAATATGCAAGATGTTCTTATTAAATTGGGAAATGATAATATAATAACACTCAATGACTTATCGGCAATAGTTCCTTATTATGGTTTTGATGTTAATGGTGTTTATGAGGGAACATCTCAAGCTGATGAAGTAAATATTTCACTTGATAAAGATTTAACAATAAATACTTATGGAGGTAATGATAGCATAACAGTTTTAAATAATGCATATAAAACAGTTATTAATGCCGGAGCAGGAAATGATGTAATAAATATTTCAGGTACAACAACTACTGAAATTACACCTGGTTCCGGTAATGATACTATTAAAACCGGCTCCGGTATATCTAATATATATCTGACATCAGGTGGGGGTAAGGATACGCTTATAAATAGCGGTGGAACTGATACTATTTATTTTAATAAAAATACAAAATATTATATTTCATACAATAGTGATGGACAAACTGTTCTTAATTATAATTCCGGTAAAGATTCAATAACTATTGGTTCTTATAATTCTGAAACTTATCTTAAAATCGGAAATAATGACGCAGAAAAAGTTGACACTTCAAAAAAATTCCTATTGGGAGCAGATAGTACAGAAACAGTTACTTTAGATGGAAATGGCAAAGTAAATTTACTTGTGGTAAATAAATATACAAATAAAACACTTACTTATTCGCTAGAAAACCTTTCATCAAGTCAAAGAAAATTTACATTTACAACACTTGAAAATGGCAGATTGCTAATAAAAGGTGATTATCTAAAAATGATAGCTGAACAGGGACAGAGTGATGATATAATTTTAATGGGTAATAATAATTATGTTGATACATCTGACTGTAATGATATTGTAAGAGCAGGTTATACCGTTGATAATTTAATATCTTCATATAATTATAAATATTATGATTGGACATCTAAAGAAACATACAATAAGTCCGTTTCTAATAATACAATTATAACAGGTGATGGAAATGATCATATTATATTATATGGAAACAATAATAAAATAAATGCAGGTGCCGGTTCTGATACAATGCTTCTCAAATCTGCAGGACAAGGTAATCAATACACAAATATTGATGAATATTATATTCAATGGGAAACATTAATCGAAAATTCGCAAAATGGAAAGATAGGATTATTCGGTCAAGAGGGTAGAGGTGATTGTAGATTATTTTCTCTTTTATATAGTTTGCAGCAACATTATGATATGACTTCTGATGTAAATGATTCAATAAGAGATTTGGTTTTAATAAATGAAGTTGAATCAGGTGTTTACAATGTTGAGTTTAGTAATTACAATGGTCCGGGTGATAAATCTTGTGAAATAAATGTAAACGAAGTATATGCAAATTATGGCAGTTATAAACCGTGTTCTGGAGATATTGATGTATTTCTTATTGATGAAGCTATGAATCAACTTATCGAAAAAAATGATGAATCTGAGGGTTACACTCAGGTTGATACAGTGGAAGAAGCAGATTATAATACTATAACTCAGTATCTTTTCGGTACAAATAAAGCGGGATTTTATGAAACAAAAACTGATTTAAATGAGTTGGCAAATAAGTATTTTAGCAATGACATAAGTAATTTGACTATAGGTATATCAGAAATGAACTATATGGATTATTATATATATGAATATTATTATGATTATCTCTTAGACTATGACTTGGAAGCCGACTCGAATTACATGAGTTTGGAAAAATATTTGGCTCAATATAAGGATGAAATTGACAATTATAAAAACAGTCATATTAATAATGACCAGCTCGGATATATAACAGGACATGCTTATGCATTAAAAGAATTTAACAATAACTGCATGGTACTTGTAAACCCTTGGGACTCAGGAGATTGTATAACTATTGATTTAAAAGGATTCGATAGTGAACTTTATGATAAAGAACGTAACTTGTATATTTCAGTTATAACTTATGATTGGGGCGATGAAAAACAAATAACTAATGGCGGTGAATGGAACAAATTTGAAAAAACAGAAGATATTTATATTGAAAATATTGCTTATCAAACAGCAGAATGGCTTTCATCAGGCAGCGTGGAAGTTTCATTAGTTGATATAGACAATAATCAAATATCAAATATTGATATGCAATTATATACTGTAATTTAGTTTGTAGTTTTATAAATAAAAAAGGTAATTATATACAATTTTACACAAAAGATTAAAAAGTAGTACACGCATTGTATTTTACAGACCTCTACTTAAATTAACAATAAATTAACGCAAAATTGAGGATAAGAAATGGCGTTTGTTCTTCATTTTTTATTAAGTTAGCCATTTCCCGAAATGAGCGTTTAAATTTATGTGAATGAAGTAGCCGTCTGAAAAATACAATACGTGAAAATATTATTTATGTAAAATTGTATATAGTTGCCACAAAAAAATAGCAAGACTCGGGATCGAACCGAGGACCTCCCGGGTATGAGCCGAGCGCTCTCACCAGCTGAGCTATCTTGCCATTTTTTACAATATTCAATTGTATATTGATTATTTCATAAATCTTGTTTTTTTTCAAGTATTATTTTTTATATTTTTCTTTAGCATTATTGTAATGCATTTAATCTGTTTTCCGGCTCTGTCATGCTTGTTATACGTAATCCAAAGTTATCTTCTATTACAACAACTTCACCATGTGCTATCAATTTTCCGTTAGCAAATAAATCTACAGGTTCTCCTGCAATTTTATCTAATTCAATTATAGAACCCCTTGTCAATTCTAATACCTTTTTTATTGGTAATGTTGTTCTTCCAAGTTCTACAGTTAACTGTAATTTTATATCAAGTAAATTGTCCAAATTTTTATTTGCTTCTCCTGAAGCATTTTGAGCATCATCAAATGAAGCAAATCTTACCGGCTGAACTGTAACTGTTTCTTCACTTGTATCTATATCTTTTTGTGTTTCAAACGGAGAATTATTTGAGAATGTTTCATTAACTTCTTGAGAAGATAATTCATCCGTATTTTCAGATATTAAGTCATTATTTGAAACTTCAGCAGAATTTTCATTATCATTTATTTCATTATCTGAGGGATTATTATCTTGTGGTATATTTTCTTCTATATCGTCATTTTCAAACATTAATCAATCCTTTCATTATTTTTATAGTAATGTTTAAGTAAATCTTTTTGATGGTCATAAGCTTCTGTTATTTTTATGCTTATATGATTTTTAACTGTTCCGGGACGTGCAAAAAATTTTTTATTTCCGTTAACCGTAACAATTAAATCGTCATCTATTTTTGTATCAAGCTTTATTATATCTCCTTCTTTTAAATCCATAAATTCTTCAAGTGAGATTTCAGTTGTTCCAAATTCAACATTTAAGTCAACATTTGAGGTATTAAGTTTTTGAATCATTTTTTGACGTTCTTCTGTTGTTGCAATAATGCCTTTGGATTGAAATATATGTTGTGTTGATAAATTCGCAAGCACTGTTTCTAAAACAGGATAAGGGAAACACAAACTCATAAGACCGAAATATTTTCCTGCTATTTGAACTTCAAAAGTAATTAAAGCTACAATTTCACCTGTTGATGCAATTTGTACCATTTGATAATTATTATCAAGACCGATAACATTTCCTTGTACTGGAATTATATTACTCCAAGCACTTTCTACTCCTTTTACAATTCGTTCTATAACTTTTTTAGAAAGAGCTTCTTCTATATCTGTTAATTCACGCTGTTTAGATTCGCTTATTCCTACACCGCCAAGCATTCTGTCGACAATGCAGGATAATACTTCAAAACTTATTCCGAGTAATATCTGACCGGGCAAAGGATTTAATTCAAAGATACCTATTGTCATAGGTGATGGCATTGAACGGATAAATTCATCATAAGTTAATTGGTCGGTAGATACAACTTCTATTTCTACTCGCATTCGTAAATATGCTGTTAAAATTAAAGAAATTTGACGTGAAAATTCTCTATGAACATCTTGTAATGCCCTCAAGTGGTCTTTTGAAAATTTATCCGGACGTCTGAAATTATATAGTTTATAGCCCTTTTTATAATCTTCTGTTGAAATGTCATCAGAGCTATCCATATTATCCGTATCGATATTTTCTGTACTGCTATAGTACTCATTATTTAGATTTTCATCATCAAAATTTGTCATTATTAACCGTTATTATTGAATTATAAATTCTCCGAAATTTACTCTTATAACTTCTCTTTCACCTGCAAATATAGCGTTTACATCTTCTTTTATTTGTTCTTTTACAAGTTCTTTACCTGCTGTTGTAGCAACTTCATCTGCTGTTTTACTTGAAAATGTTGAAATGACAACATCTCTGATTGCAGGTTTATATTGCGTCATTTCCGCTTCTAACGCTGCAGCAGGATCTACAGCAGCAGCTTCGCTTTCATGTCCATGTCCGCCACTTTTTTTAGCTTCAGGTTCACTTGAAAGTTGAGGATCAGTAGCTGTTCTTGTAACTTCCAATGCTACATTTACTTTTAAGTATTTTTTCTGGTTAGGATCGCTTAAGTTTAATATAAAATCTCCTAAATCAACAATAATGCCTTTTTGAACTTCATCAGTTTCTGTATTTGTTTCTTCTTCTTCTACGTTTTCTTTATTTGTATCAAGTGCTTCCAATTTTTTATTCAATAAATTTTCTTGAAGCAAATAGTTAACTCCAATTAAAAGAATACATATTAAAACTGTTGAAATGATATTTATCATAACAAGCTTTATATTGTTATCAATAGGAAGTTTTACAAGTTCTTCATTTTCCTTTGGTTTTGTATCTTTGGGCTGATTTGGTTTTGCCATATTATTCCTCCGCTTTTATTTCTTCAAAATAATTATATCAACTCTTCGGTTTAATAATCTTCCACCGCTTGATGTATTCTCTGCAACCGGCATGTGTTCTCCATATCCTGCGGCTGATAATCGTTTAGGATTAATTTTGCCTGTTTTTAGCATATATGAAATAATGTTTGTTGCTCTTGCTGTAGAAAGTTCCCAATTTGAAGCGTATGTTTTATTATGTATTGGTGTAGAGTCTGTATGTCCTTCTACTATTATATTATTATCTATTGTTGATATTGTTTGAATTATATCATCAATTGTCTTGTATGCTTCTGTTTTTATTATAGCAGAACCTTCATCAAAAAGCACGGAATTATTTAATCGAATAACCAATCCTCTGCTGTCTTTAAAGAATTTTATATCCTCGTTTTTTACTAAATTCTTTTCAAACAGCTCTTTCAAGCTTTCCAAATTTTGTATTTCAGCCATAGTAATACTTTCCGGAACCAGAACATTATTATCTTTTATTATTTTTGCTTGATATTTCGTAACATTTTGAGATATTGAAAATAAAACTATAAACAAAGCCAAAAGCATTGTAACTAAATCTGCATAGGATACTACCCAGCGATTTATATAATCTTTTGAGTTTGAGTAATAATCATTTCTCATTTAATTAAGCTCTCCTGCCTTCTAATCTTGTGGATTTATTTCTAAATTTTAAATATGTAATCAATTTTTCCTCAATAACTGCAGGATTTTCTTGCATTTGTATTGATATGATTCCTTGTAATATTACTTCCTTTAATAAGATTTTTTCACGTGTTTTTTGTTTTAGATTTCCTGCAATCGGTAAAAATATCAAATTTGCAAATCCTACACCGTATAATGTAGCAACAAAGGCAGTAGCAATACCTACACCTACAGCATCTAAATCTTGTAGGTTTTGCATAACTTGTATTAAGCCGATAACTGCTCCTACAACACCAAATGTAGGTGCATAACCTCCTAATGCTTCAAATATTCTTGATGATATAAGTTCTTCTTCTTCTTCATAAGAGATTTCAGCAGATAGTATATCATATACCAATGTAGGGTTGTTAACATCAATTGCAAGCTGTACTCCTCGTGCTAAGAATGCATCTGAAACATTAGGTAAAACCTCTTGCACTGCAAATAAACCGTTTCTTCTTGCAAAATATGATATTTCTATAATTTCTCGTATTACTTTATTAGAATTATCTTCAATATTTGCAAAAACTGATTTTAGGTTTTTGAATGCATTTATAACTGTTACAAGATTGAAATTTAGTAAAGATGCACAAAAGCTGCCTCCAAGAACTATACATAATGCTACAGGTTGAATAAGCATACTTAGTGAACCACCGTCAAATTTTTGACTTATGAATACAAGTAAAATTCCAAATAATAGTGCTAAACCCGCAGTAATATTCATACACATCACCTAATCCTTAATAAATATATATTCTCATAAAATTTATTAAGTAATATCCTCTGAATATATGAAATTTTCTATTCGTTTCTAAGTTTAGTGATAAATTTTTCTATTCTGTCCATAGCCGTTTTAAGAGTATCTAAAGAATATGCATAAGAAATTCTTATAAAGCCCTCTCCGCTTTCTCCAAATGCATTTCCCGGAACTGTTGCAACTTTTTCTTCTTTTAATAATTTTGTTGCAAATTCTTCGCTTGTCATATTAAATTCTTTTATACACGGAAATACATAAAATGCGCCAAACGGCTCAAAACAATCAAGTTTCATTTCTTTTAATCTGTTTATTAGGAAACACCTTCTGTAATTATAGGATTTACACATTTCTTCAACATCTTTATCGCCGTTTTTTAATGCTTCAATTGCGGCATATTGACTTGTTGTAGGTGCGCACATTATTGCATATTGATGTATTTTTGTCATTTGTTTTATTATTTCTTTCGGTGCACAAGTATAACCTAATCGCCAGCCGGTCATTGCATAAGCTTTAGAAAAACCGTTTATCAATATTGTTCTTTCTTTCATTCCGTCAAACGAACAAATTGAAACATGTTTATCGTTATATGTTAATGCGGAATATATTTCATCTGACATTACAATAATGTCTTTTTCTTTTATAATCTTAACCAAACTTTCCATGTCTTGTCTTGTTAATATTGCACCTGTAGGATTATTAGGATAAGGAAGAATTAATATCTTTGTTTTATCGGTAATACAGTTTTCCAACTCTTGAGCGGTTAATTTGAATTGGTTTTCTGCTTTTAAATTAATAATAACGGGTTTCGCTCCTGCCATAATTGCACATGGTTCATAAGAAACATAACTCGGCTGAGGTATAATTACTTCATCACCATCATTTATTAAAGCCCTAAGTCCTATATCTATAGCTTCCGAACCACCGACAGTTACTAATATTTCATTATTGAAATCATATTTTATACCTTGTGTACGGTTTATATATTTAGAAATTTCGATTTTTAAATCTTTTAAGCCGGAATTTGAGGTGTAAAAAGTTTTTCCGTGTTCAAGAGAATAAATGCCTTCCTCTCTTATATGCCATGGGGTTTCAAAATCCGGTTCGCCAACACCAAGTGAAATTGCATCTTTCATATCTTGTACAATATCAAAGAATTTTCTTATGCCTGATGACTTTAAGTTAACTATTTTTTTTGATAACAGTTCTTTCACGGAGTAATTGCCTCTCGTATATCATCATTTTGTTCTGAGGTTAAAATTGTACCGTTATCTTTGTATTTTTTTAGTATAAAGTGAGTTGCCGTACTTAATACGCTATCTAATGTTGATAATTTTTCAGATACAAATTGAGCAATCTCTTTTAGGGATTTTTCTTCCAATGTTACAAGTAAATCAAAACCGCCTGAAATTAAATATACAGATTTAACTTCAGGGTATTTATAAATCCTTTGTGCAATATTATCAAAACCCTTGCCCCTTTGAGGTGTTACTCTGACTTCGATTAATGCATTTACTTTTTCAATTGAAGTTTTTTCCCAATTTATAAGTGTATGATAACCGCATATAATCCCTTCTTCTTCCATTTTTTGGATTTCATTTGCAATATCGATTTCTGCCATATTTAACATCATAGACAGTTCTTTTAAACTAATTTTGCTGTTTTTTTCTATTATAGATAAAATTTCTGTTCTCACCTGTTCTCCTTATTTTCATTTTATTATAGCATTATTATTTAATTTTTTACATAGGTGTTAAATAGTCTTTTTTTTATATTTGTACCTTAAATATAAGCACATATCTGTTGCAAGAAATATCATATTTAGCATATAAAGCCAAATAACCCAATCATAATAGAAAAATAATTTATGTATAATTCCGCAAATGTATCCTGTCATAATAAGGCAAGAAAATGTAAAACTCTTTCCGTTTATACTTTTTGCTCTATATGTTTTATATGCTGCAATAGGCCAGCTAACACCAAAACATACCATCATTCCTGCTTCAAATATGCTCATAATTTCTCCTTTAGATGTATATTATAATACTTTATTTTCACATTAAAATATCACAAAGCGGAAGACGGGATTCGAACCCGCCACGTCAACCTTGGGAAGGTTGCATTCTACCACTGAATTACTTCCGCATATTTGCTTTTATTATTACATAACAAATTATTTTTTTCAATGTTAATATATAAAAAAAGGAGTACATTTCTGTACTCCAAAAATCCAACTATCACAAATCATATTTTATTTATAAATTTAAATCTCTAAAGTTGAGGTCTGTTACTGTTATATAATAGACTGCTTCCCAAACCTGTTGTGGCTTGTGCTTGGTTTGTATCAACAGTTAATGTAACATTGTATGGGGTAAATACAAAAACCATATCACCTACTTTTTGTGGTTTTCCGCCTAATGCATTAGCAGCACCGCATACAAAATCTATTGTTCTTTGAGATTGTTCTTTATCAAGTAAGTGTAAGTTTAAAACTATTGTTTTTTTATCTTTTAAATTTTGTACAATTTGACCTGCTTCACCAAATGAACGTGGCTCAATAATCATTACTTCTGTTCCTTTTAGGTTTGGATGAGCAATAACTTTTAAATCAGCTCTGTCGTTTCTTGTTTGGTATGAGTCTTGTTGATAAGCAGGTGCAAGAGCTAAATTTCTGTCTGTTGTACCATAATCATCTTCATAAGCTTCTTCATCTCTTGTTTCATCAATCATATCTTCAAATATACCGTTATCTCGTTGATCCATTCCTTGTGTTAAAAAGTCTACAATTCCTTTTATTTTTTCTGTAATAGCCACTAATTCGTCCTCCAATATTAATTATGTTTGTGTTCAAGTAAATAGTTTTCTGCCGATTCTGAGCATTGTAGCTCCATGTTTTACGGCAAGCGGGTAATCATTACTCATACCCATTGATATTTCTTTTAAGCTGCAATTGTACCTTATTGCTAAATTCGTTTGTGTTTCTTTTACATCTTCAAATAATTGTTCAAGTAATTCGGTATTGTCTGTCAGCGGTGCAATATTCATTAGCCCTAAAATTTCTAATCCTTTTAAGCTTAGGATTTCTTCAAAACTTTTGGTTAATTCTTCTTTTGAAAAACCAAACTTTTGTTCTTCATTTGCATTATTCAACTGTAAAAATACTTTTTGTTTTTTAGAGATTTTTAAAGCTTCATTTGATACTGTTTGTGCGATATGTAAAGAATCTATTGAATGTATAAAATCAAAATTTTTAACCACTTTATTAACTTTGTTTGATTGTAAATGTCCAATAAAATGAAATTTTGAATTTTCTTTTATTTCTTTGGGTAATGAATTTATTTTTTCAATTGCTTCATTAGCCCTCGATTCGCCAAAGTTTCTCAATCCGGCACTGTATGCATCAAGTATTGCATCAAGTCCATAATACTTTGTTACTGCGATTATATTTGGTGTATAAGGTGCAATTTTCTCTTGTATCTTTGATAAATTGTCTTTAATTTGTTCAATCATAGATTTTTACCTACAAGAGCCGTTTTTTGAATGTAAGTTTATTATAACCCTCGTTTTTAAAACGGACAACTTTTTGTTTTTTTATTTTTTTGTTTTTCCCGAAAACCATGTAACAACATGGTTTTCGAGAAAATTACTTCTGTTAAGATTTCTTAATATTTGTTTTTTGTTGTTCAAATATGTATTCTACAAGTTTATTATTTTATTATCTTCCTAATTGAGAAAGTATTTCCAGAACTTCACTTGCTGTACCAAATACACGAGAGTTTGCATTGATTGCCCTTTGTGCAACAATCATATTTGAAAGTTCACGTGCCAAGTCAACATTTGATGATTCTAAACCACCTGCAAGTAATGAGCCGGTACCCATTTGACCTGCAATTGTATATGTTATAGGACCTGAGTCCGGACCTGCTGACCATAAGTTATCTGCTTGTGATAACATACCTGCTTCGTTTGTTATACTTGCAAGTTGAATTACCATACTTTCTTCTGTACATAATAACGGATTTACTTTTACAGGAGAAGGCGGTGTTGTTGCTGTTTTATCACCGTCGATATATACACCTGTTGATGTAATGTATCTAAATTGGAATGTGTTTGAATTATCTAAATATACTGTCAACTTATCTCCGTTATCATAAGTTGCTTCAATTGAGCCGTCAGGTCCGATTGTATATGATTGCAGACCTGTCATATTTGTTGCTGATGTTGTTGGATTAACATCTACTGTATAACTTATAATATCAGATGTTGTACCTGATGTACCGGTTACTTTGAAGAAATTCAATTCATCTGCAATATTTGTTGTTGTATGCTCCTCAATTTGTAATGTTATATCATCATTATTCATTTTCCATGTAACAGTACCATCGTCATTTGTTGTTGCTGTTAATGTCGGAGTTGTTGTCCAACCGCTTTCCGATGAAATTGCAGTATTTAATTTAGAAGCTACACCTTGCATGAATGTATCAAATTTTGTAGTACCATCTATCTCAACATCTGCACCTGAACCGGCATCTCCAATTGTAATAGAAACTGTTTTTGTTACAGGAGAAGTTCCAGTACCATCAGTTACTGTTACAGATAGTGTACCTGTTGTGAATGATGCATTGTTTAATTCAGAGAGTTGTCTATCTTTAAGGTCTGCATCACCTGCCAGAACTCTTGAAAAATTTTGAGGAACTCTTATAGGGCTAGAGGATGATTCTTGTGAACGTAAGCTCGAAGCTCCTAATACTTTTAAACCGGATGCCGTAATCATATTACCGTTTGCATCAAGAGAAAAACCTCCATCACGTGTATAATATATTCCTCCGCTCGCATTCATTACTGTGTAGTAACCTGAACCTTGAATCATGGAATCGCTGTTTCTATCTGTTGATAGAAAAGAACCTGTGTTAAAGTTTCTTGCAATTGCTGATAGTTTTACACCTAAGCCGATTTGTTTAGGGTTTGTACCACCTACTGTTTCTGACGGTGCGTTACCTGCAGACAATGTATTTGAAAATAATGTTGCAAATCTCGCATCGGCTGATTTGTAAGCTGTTGTGTTGATGTTTGCAACGTTATTAGATACAACGTTGATTGACTGCTGGGCTACATTTAACCCTGTCATTGATGTGAATAATGCTTGCGACATCTTACCTCCTTGTGTCTTTATAATTAATTGTTATTTTTATCTTTAATTAGAATAAGTTTGTTGTTTATTATTTTGGTCTTTTATGACGGATTTTTTATTGTTTGAACATAAGAAATTGGATATTTCTCTCCGTTTACAGTTACCATTCCTGCTCCATCATCAAAAGATGCCTCTGTTACATTTCCTGAAATGGTTTTATATAAAGGATTTCCTTTATCATCTAATAAAGGATTTCCACTTGAATCAATTTCAGGTACTGATATTGTTACATCTTTTCCGACAAGTGAAAGTGTTTGTGATATAGAACTGCTTTGTAAAATGTTCTCATTCATTGACGATAATGTTTCCGCAACACTTTTGAAACTGTCATTTAAATTATTCATAGCTTCTAAGCTTGAATACTGTGCCATTTGTGCAAGCCATTGGCTATTATCTGTCGGTTCTGTCGGATCTTGCTGTTCCATTTGTTTTAACATCAATTTCAAAAACATATTACTGTCGGTTACATCATTACTTGACTTAGTTTCTGTCTTTGCTTCAGTAATTGCTGTTTGTGTTTTCATTGATGCGATTTCTGTTGAAATACTCATTTCCTCATTTACCTCCCCAAGTCGTTTTTACAACTTGTAACTTATTTTTCCCGTACTTCCTTTTATATTTACGGTTTTTTCTGTTTGTAATGTATCTGCGGAATTTGTAACCTCCGGTTCTTCATTATTTTGTTCCATTGCTTGTTTGTGTATAAAATCAAACGTTTTACGGTCATTTTGTTCATTCTCTTTATTGTGTTCGGAATGTGAATTTTTACCGTCTTGTCCAAGTTCACCACTGTCATTTTGTTGGAACATACTGTTATTGTTACTATCAGAGGATTTTCCGGCTTCTGATACTTTTACACTTAAGTTATTTACATTCACTCCTTGTGATTGTAATGTCGATTTTAAATTATTAAGGTCTTTTTCCAAAAGTTCTTTTGCTTGTTGGTTATCTGCTAAAATATGTGCTGATATACCATTTTCACCTTTTGTTATTTGAATTGTTAATTTACCTAAACTTTCAGGTGTTAAACCTATAACTATTTTTTTACTGTTTGCTAAATTTGTTGCATCAATTTTTGAGCGAATTTGACTTAATATGTCTATATTATCCAAATCTTCTGTCGGTTGTTTTTGTTGAGAATTTTCCGCTTTTACTGCTTTATCTTGAGTTTGCATGAAATCTGTTTTTACATCGTCTGCGGATGTTGTCTGACTTTGGACTTGGTTTTGTATTTGTGTATTATTATTCAAATCTTCTGCTAATTTGTTTCTTAACATTGATTCTTGTGATGTTTCCACAAATTTGTTATTGCTTGTTTCAAGTTCATTTGACATTTCAATATCTTCAACTTTTGCATCGGCATTTTGCAATGTTTGTGTATTTATGCCTGATTTTGCTAATGTTTCGTTTGCTTTTTGAATTTTGTTTACATTTTGAGCTTTATCAGCATTTTGAACTTGTTTTGCGAAAGGTGTTTGTACAACTTTTATATTGTCATCAACTTTTATTTTTATCGGTTCAATAGTTTCTTCTGCTTGTTCTTTTGTATCAGAGTTTGCTTGTTTATCTTTTTGTGTATTTAATGTAAATTTTTGCTGTACAAATTCTATACCTGTTATGTCATCTTTTATTTCAGATTGTTCATCTGTAATAATACCTGTATTTTGTAAATTTTTATTGTTTTTGCTAACAGGTGTTTCTATATTCTGTTTCATTTCAGAAATTTGTTCAACAACACTATTATTATCAACAGTTGTCTGTTGAGTATTATCTTTTATATCTGCTATTCTAGGTTCTATAGTGTTTTTGATTAAATCATTTACATTGTTATCAGAAGTTACTTTAACTTCAGAAGTTAAAGTTTTTAAATTATCATCTGTGTTTGCTTTAAGATTTGAAGTTATATCTTTTGAATTATCCTCTGTATTTGTTTTAACATCGGAAGTTAATGTATTTGAATTATCTTCTATATTTGCTTTAACGTCAGAAGTTAATACATTTGAATTATCTTTTGTGTTTACTTTAACTTCAGAAGCTAAAGCGTTTAAGTTCTTATCTGTATTAGTATCTAATGTTTTTTCGTTTACATATTTTTCATCAATATTGTTTGATAATATTTTATCATTTTGTAAATCAGTTTTTACGTTTTTATCTTCAGCTAAGTTTGTATTATTAGTATATTGTATATTATTTGGAGTTTCTTTTTTTACATCTTTGATAAAATTATTATCAGATTTATCATTATTTTTGATTTCAGGTGTTAATAAGTTATTTATTGTATTATCTGCAATCTTTGTATTTGAGTTGTTATTATTTTCTTCTATAACATTAAAAGTTTGATTTTGCATATCTTGTGCATTCAAAATATTATCAGTGTTGTATAAATCACTGATTAAATCCTCTTTTGAAACATTATCTACATTTTCTAATGCTAAATTCAGAGATTGCATATCTTGTTCTGTCAAATTCAAATCATTATTTTGTATTGTTGGCAATTCTGCTTTATTTTCGTTTAGCATTTGAAAATATAAAGCAGAATTATCGGCAAATGTGATTTTAGTTTCATCTGTTGTATTTTCAGAAATAAAATTTAAATTTTCTTTTAAATTTATTTCTTCTTTACTTTCAATTAAAGATGTTTTATCAGATTTAAAATCTTTGTTTTCTGTAACAGATACTTGATTGTCAAGTGTTTTGTAATCTTCATTTACTGTTTGTGTATCTTTTTCAGTATAATTATTTTTACTTTGTGTTTCTGTTTTATTAATACTTTTTTCTGATGATTGAAAATTACGTTTATCTTGTGCTAATGATTGATTATCATTTTTAACATTAGTATTGGATACGGTATCTTTTTTAGTGTAATTTTTGTTTGCATTATCTAAAAAATTACTAAATGTGTTATCGTCTTTAAATTTAGTTTTATCTTTAGACATAAAATCTTTAGATGTTTTTGAGGACATCTTTTCTGTTAAGTCTGTAGTTGTATACATTAAATCAAATTGTTTTGTCATTTAAACCTTATCTTGTTTGTATCGTGCCGTAACGATGTCGTCTATCTCGTTTTCTTCTTTTTTTTCTATCGATTTATAAAATCGTTTAGATTGGTTTTCTTTTAGTTTTTCTAAAACTTTTACGTCTTTTAGTGCTTCATTAACAGCTTTTTGTTTTAGTTTTAGAAGATTTTTGGTTTGATCTATCAATACCCATTGTTTTTTTATATCTTCGGTAAGTTTTACAAGGTATCCTTGATAATTGGCAATCTCGAAAACATTTATTTCTCCGTCTGTGGAAAATCCGTCAAAATCGTTTTTAAATCCGCCTTGAGATTGTACCATTTCATCGTATTTTTCTTGGTATTCATTCAACAGTTTTATGACTTTAGCCATTTCTAACCGTTTATCTTCAAGTGTACGAGTTTTCATCTCAAGCACAGTTTGAAGCCGAAATTTGTACTGTTTCAATTCTTACCTCTTTACCCATAAAAGATTATTATTTCTTTTACGTTATAAGATTACAATATTAAGTAGTAATTGACCATACTTCAAATGGTTGAGATTTTTATAAAAAAATCAAGTTAATGTACTAAAATATTTAAATATGCTACAATTGTAGCATATTTAAATATTAATATGTAAAATTTGAAATAATAATTTAGTTGTTTTTTAATACTCGATAAATTCCGCATTTACAAGACAAAGTTCTTCTCCTGTAGATTTATTTTTTACGGAGTGTCGTGTAAAATTATTTTCGATTTGAATTTCTGATAAAACTTTATTATTAAAACTTATTTCTTTTTTATAAACTATATCAAGTGTTTTTAGTTTGTGGTTATCTCTAAATTCTTTTGGTAAAGATTCAAAAGCCCAAATTATATAATTTGCATTATTTGCATGTCCGTTTACATCAATATCATCAAATCTTATTTTAAATTCTTCTGCGTAATCGACTCTTTCAAGTTCTTTAACCTTAACGAAAGACAAATCGTCTTCTCTTTTTTCTACTTTTTTAAATTGTTCAAAAATATCGCCAGGACATACCATTGCCTTTGTGTTTATATCAACTAATGTCCAATAACTTAATACTCTGCCCATAAGATTATTATCTTCAGAATAAATTTCAAAATCACGGTGTGCAAATATCTTATTATATCCTCTGGCTTCAGTTTTGAATATTAAGTTTTTTGCTTTAACAGGATAATTTGAAAATTCCATGTGATATTTTAATAAATACCAGCCCAAATTTTTTGGGTGAATGTCTTTATATCCAAAGTTTGCAGCATCTGCACCATTTGTTGCCATATCCTGTAAAAAATTAAACATGGCAGATGGTTTTAAGCATTCATTATAATCAACTTCGCTATATCTTACAGGATAGATTTCTTTTAAATAGTATGGTGAATTTTCATTTATCATAATGACTGATAATACTCCTTAATTAATTTACAATCTTCTTCAATATTTGGACTTTCGCAAACTAAAGCACCTTTTACTCCAAAACTTTTTAATGCTTTTAATAAATCCTTATAATTCATATCAGATTCTTGTAGCGGAAGGTGATTTCGTTCACCTTTATCAGTGTAGTTTATTCCTGCTAAATGTCCATGAAAATTATTTATTGCTCTTTCACCCAATTTTGAAGATACTTTTTCTAATATTTCACAAAACTCATCATAAGTGTTATGACTTCCGCCATATCTGGCATGTAAGTGAGAAAAATCAATACATGGCAGAACTTGTTTAAATTCTAATGAAAGATTTATAATCTCATCTAAATCTCCCCATTGTGTCGCCTTACCTGTAGTTTCAGGTCTTATCCAAATGTCGTTTCCGCTTTTTTCAAGAGTATCTATTATTTTTGCTGTTCTTTCAACTACTCTTTTGAAAACAATATCTTTGTCATTTCCCAAATAGAATGCTGCATGATAAGTTATACTATATGCACCTGCTTGTTTTGCAACTGTTGCTGTATCAATTATTCTTTCAATACTTGCACTAATTTTTTCTTCTTCTCTTGCATTTAAATTAATAAAAAATGGGCCATGTGCCGTGAAAACATATTTATCAGATGCGTTTTTAACAACCTCTTTTGATTTATCGGACATTCTGACACCTTGTACAAATTCAAGTTCTATTCCGTCTAAATCCATATCATCTAAAATTTTTAAAGCATCTGCATATCCGATTTTTTTGTCAGTTCTTAAAGGCATTCCTGCTGTTAAAAAATGTAATTTATCCATTATACAAACACCTCACCCTCTTTTGGTGCGATAATTCTTAAAAAGTCTTGAGTGTTTCCGACAAAAAAACTTCCAAATTGTACGGTTGTAGGGCAGATAAAACCATTACCCGTTGCTATTAAAAATTTATCTTTATCAACTTTTGCAACAGTTCCAGGTTTGTATTTTTTAGAATTTCCGCCATATACTTTTACCATAAATACTTTCATCATATTAGTTCTAAAACGTGTTGATGCAATCAAAAATGGGTTTAATGCTCTTATAAATCTTTCTATTTCTACTGCTGATTTTGTATAATCAATAAATAAATCCTCATCTTTTAATGACTGTCCTGATATAAATTCGCCATCAGGTTGTTTATACCTTACTAATGCCCCATGTTCATATTGCTCTAAAACTGAAACAAGCATTTGCATACCAAGCATATTTAATCTGTTAAAAAGAGTTCCCATTGTTTCTATATCTGATATAGGTACTTTTTTCTGTGCAACTATATCTCCTGTGTCAAAACCCTCATCCATAAAATGAATAGTTACACCTGTTTCTTTTTCATTATTTATAATAACTGTGGAATAAGGATTTCCACCCCTGTATTTAGGAAGCAGTGAAGGATGAACATTTAAAAATCCGTCTTTTACTGAATTTAAAAGCTCAACAGGAATTTTGTAATTGAAAGAACATACAACGGCTATATCTGCATTTAAGGATTTTATATAATCAAGAAAATTTTTATCTTTTAGGTCAGACCATTCTATATAATTCATTTTTCTTGATAATGCAAATGTTTTAAAATTGTTGTAGGTATTATGTGTAGGTTTTGCACCCATAACTCCCACAATATTAACACCTGCTGCTAAAAGTCCATCCAAACAGACATAAGCCATATCAGGTATTCCTACAAATAAAACTCGTTTTGTAAATTTTACAGTCATATTTCCTTTTTATTAAAAATGGCTGAATATAAGAAGCATTAATTGTTCATTCTTATTCAGCCATTTCTTTTTTTTACACTTTTGCAGTTAAGTATTTTTCTGCTTGTTCTTTTAATGTTTCTGCTTTATCAGTTTCTTCCCAAGGAATATCCAAATCTGTTCTTCCAAAGTGTCCGTAAGCAGCAAGTTTTTGATAGAATTTACCGCCATTCTTTGCAGGTAAGCCCCTTAAATCGAACTTATTAATTATACCTTGAGGTCTTAAATCGAAGTTTTTAGAAACTAATTCAGATAAGTTATCATCTGAAATTTTACCTGTACCAAATGTATCAACTAAAATAGAAATAGGTTCTGCTACACCGATTGCATAAGCCAATTCTATTTCACATTTTTCTGCTAATCCTGCTGCTACAATATTTTTAGCAACATATCTTGCAGCATAAGCAGCTGAACGGTCAACTTTCGTTGGATCTTTACCTGAAAAAGCTCCACCGCCGTGTCTTGAATATCCGCCATAAGTATCAACAATGATTTTTCTGCCTGTTAAACCGGCATCTCCTTGAGGTCCGCCTATTACAAATCTTCCTGATGGGTTTATAAGGATTTTTGTATCTTTATCAGGTTTAATTTTTTCTTTTTTAAATACATGATTAATTACTTGTTCTTTAAGGTCTTTTGCAATAATTTCCTGTATTTTTTCATTATCACTTATTGTACCTATTACCGGATCATGTTGAGTGGAAATAAGAATAGTATGTATTCTTGATGGTTTTCCGTCTTTATATTCAACTGTAACTTGAGATTTTCCGTCCGGTCTTAAGTAATCCAATATACCTTTTTTTCTTACTTTTGCAAGACGGTAAGATAATTTATGAGCAAGGTTGATAGGTAAAGGCATTAATTCAGGTGTTTCGTTACATGCGTAGCCAAACATAATACCTTGATCGCCTGCACCTATATCTTCTGTTTCACTTGTAGATGTATCCGCATTATCTTTTCTTTTTTCAAGTGCCTTGTTAACACCACCGGCAATATCCGTTGATTGTTCGTCAATACTTGTTAAAACTGCACAAGTTTTATAATCAAATCCACCACCGTTTGCACCTGCGTAACCGATATTTTTAATAGTCTGTCTAACTACTTGTGGTATGTCAACATAACAATCAGATGATATTTCACCGCAAACTAAAGCTAAGCCGGTTGTAACTGTCGTTTCAGCCGCAACTCTTGATTTAGAATCTTTTGTTAAAAATTCGTCTAAAATCGCATCTGATATTTGATCGCAAACTTTATCAGGGTGTCCTTCCGTTACAGATTCTGATGTAAATAAATAATTCTTTGATACCATTGTATCCCTCCTTAATTTTTTCTCTCCGCCGGTAAGTTTTTTCATTCCGACCCGGCAACACAAACAATGATAGAACAAATATTTATATAAATCAAATAAACTTTTACAAGTTTAATTAGGTGCTGTTCACACTAAAATAATTGAGGATAATGCCCGAAAAATCTCTTTATAGCATCAGCATGAGATACTTCGGATTACATGTATATGACGGAATGCTTTTCAACCAAAATACTACACGGCTTTCTTCTTGTTAAGAAAGCCGGCAAAGAAACACCGACACGCAAGCTTTTCACGAAAATATAACCGTTCATTCTTTTAACCGCTCATAACTTGTGCTTAACAGCACTTCAAACAGATGAGCTTAGTTAATATTGAAAATTAATTACTACTAATTCACGGATATTTTCGGCAAAGCTTGCTATCGTCGGAAGAAATACTTTCGTCATTACAGCGGATTTGCGGACGGACGGAGTACTGTCATTACAAATGACAAGTAAAAAACAATGTCATTCCGAACTTGTTTCGGAATCCCACAAGAAAAGAGATGCTATTATAAAGCTCATATTTATGGAGAGTATGTTTGAATTCTGTAGTTTCCTGCATTATATATTTTTTAATGAATTTAAAGCTTTTATTAAGCAAAAAAAAACTCCTGATTTTTCAGGAGCCCTAAATTTTTATTTTAGGAAGGAAATGTGTTAGGTTAGTTAGTGTGTGTGTTAGTTTTCTCTCTCTTTTTTTTTAAACTTGTATCTC
>Ga0256404_1004070_pt1 | contig 28268 bp, 23 predicted proteins | sample RumenRJG_01DNA_FD_185990 | JGI IMG/M metagenome (GOLD analysis project Ga0256404, IMG submission 185990) | Bovine rumen microbial communities from Lethbridge, Alberta, Canada - RJG_01 | ecosystem: Host-associated > Mammals > Digestive system > Stomach > Rumen | place: Canada: Alberta | collected...
ACAGCGGCCTGTGCGGCGGCGAGGCGTGCGATGGGCACACGGAAGGGAGAGCAGCTGGCGTAGTTGAGGCCAATCTTGGCGCAGAACTTCACGGAGCTGGGCTCGCCACCATGTTCACCGCAGATACCGGTGCGGAGGTTCGGACGGATGGAGCGTCCCTTCTCGACAGCCATCTTCACAAGCTGACCGACACCCTTCTGGTCGAGGACCTGGAACGGATCGACCTTCAGGATCTTCTTCTCGAGATAGACGGGCAGGAAGGATGCGATGTCATCGCGCGAATAGCCGAAAGTCATCTGCGTCAAGTCGTTGGTACCGAACGAGAAGTACTCAGCCTGCTCAGCGATGCGGTCGGCGGTGAGGGCAGCACGAGGAATCTCAATCATCGTACCGATCTCGAACTTGATTTCAACACCATATTCAGCAAAGACTTCCTTGGCAACCTTCTCGATGATGGCCTTCTGCTGCTCGAGTTCGTGGAGCGTACCAATCAGCGGAACCATAATCTCGGGCTGAGGATCCTTGCCTTCCTTCTTCAACTCGCAAGCAGCACTGAGGATGGCTCGAGTTTGCATAGCGGTGATTTCGGGGAAGGTAATGCCCAGACGGCAACCACGGTGACCCAGCATCGGGTTGTTCTCGGCCAGCGAAGCCACACGGCGCTTGATGGTCTCCAGGCTCACGCCCATCTCGTCGGCCATAGTCTGCTGTCCGGCCAGATCGTGGGGTACGAACTCGTGGAGAGGCGGATCGAGCAGGCGGATGTTCACAGGCAGTCCGTCCATAGCCTCAAGGATGCCCTTGAAGTCTGCCTTCTGGTAAGGCAGCAACTTAGCGAGAGCCTTCTCACGACCTTCAGCAGTGTCAGAGAGAATCATCTCACGCATAGCCACGATCTTCTTATCGTCGAAGAACATGTGCTCGGTACGAGTCAAACCGATACCTTTGGCACCGAAGGCACGAGCCACCTGAGCATCGTGGGGTGTATCGGCATTAGTACGAACCTGCAGTTTCGTGTATTTGTCGCAGAGGTCCATAAGTTCCTTGAAGTCTCCGCTGAGTTCTGCAGCCTTCGTGGGAACCTCGCCGGCATACACCTGACCGGTAGTACCGTTCAGCGAAATGTAGTCGCCTTCCTTATATGTAACACCGTCAATCTCGACAGTCTTCGTCTTGTAGTCAACATTCAGGGCACCAACACCCGAAACGCAGCACTTACCCATACCACGAGCCACCACGGCAGCGTGAGAGGTCATACCACCACGAGCCGTGAGGATACCTTCTGCAGCCGACATACCGGCAAGGTCCTCCGGTGAGGTCTCGATGCGGACGAGCACCACTTTGTGTCCGTCAGCATGCCACTCCTGAGCGTCGTCAGCGTGGAACACGATCTGACCACAAGCGGCACCCGGGCTGGCGGGCAGACCCTGAGCGATAACCTTTGCCTTCGAGAGAGCTACCTTATCAAATACGGGGTGGAGCAGCTCGTCGAGCTTGTTGGGCTCACAACGCATGATGGCTGTCTTCTCATCGATCATACCTTCGTGGAGCAGGTCGATGGCAATCTTCACCATGGCCGCACCGGTGCGCTTACCATTACGGGTCTGAAGGAACCACAGCTTGCCCTCCTGAACGGTAAACTCCATATCCTGCATGTCGCGATAGTGCTTCTCCAGTTTCTCCTGGATGCCATTCAGCTGAGCATAAATCTCAGGCATAGCTTCTTCCATGGATGGATACTTCTTAGCACGCTCTTCTTCCGAGATACCAGCACGCTTGGCCCAGCGCTGAGAACCCAGCTTCGTGATTTGCTGCGGAGTGCGGATACCAGCAACGACATCCTCACCCTGAGCATTCACCAGATACTCACCGTTGAACACGTTCTCACCATTGGCTGCATCGCGGCTGAAGCAAACACCCGTAGCCGACGTATCACCCATGTTACCGAACACCATTGCCATCACCGAGACGGCCGTACCCCACTCGTCGGGGATGCCTTCCATCTTACGATAGAGGATGGCGCGCTCGTTCATCCAGCTGCGGAACACGGCACAGATGGCGCCCCAAAGCTGCTCGATGGGGTCGTTGGGGAAGTCCTTGCCCGTGCGCTCCTTGATGGCAGCCTTGAAGAGCTTGACCAGCTTCTTCAGCTCGTCGACGCTGAGGTCCTTGTCGAGTTTCACGCCACGCTCGGCCTTCACCTGCTCGATGATTTCCTCAAACGGGTCGATGTCTTCCTTGTTGACGGGCTTCATCTCGAGCACCACGTCGCCATACATCTGCACGAAGCGGCGATAAGAGTCGTAGACGAAGTGAGGGTTCTGCGTCTTGGCCACCATACCCTCGGCCACCTCGTCATTCAGACCCAAGTTGAGGATGGTGTCCATCATGCCAGGCATCGAAGCACGTGCTCCAGAACGAACACTTACCAGCAGCGGGTTCTCTTTGTCGCCGAACTTGCTGTTCATGAGTTCCTCAATATGCTTCACAGCTGCCATCACATCGTCGTTCAGCAGCTTCATGATTTTCTCCTGCCCAACCTCATAGTATTCGTTGCAGCAGTCAGTAGTAATTGTAAAACCAGGAGGGACGGGCACACCAATCAGGTTCATCTCTGCAAGATTGGCACCCTTACCGCCTAACTCTTCACGCATTTTAGCGTTACCTTCAGCCATTCCGTTGCCAAAGGTATAAACTCTTTTTTGGCTCATGTTAAAACTAATACTTATTTATAATGTTGAATTCAAACTTCCTGTGAAAAGTTGCGCAAAAGTACTACTTTTTGTGCAATCTGCCAAAAGTTTTAAGTATTATTTGCAAACTCGGCATTACATTTTTACACATTTCTCAAAATATGCCCTATGGGAGAAAAAGAATGTCATTTCAGACAACACGAGAGACAAGTGTCGCAAAATGGTTAAGAGTGGTTAAATCAGCATTCATTCCAACTTTTTTTTGTAATTTTGCATCTGTTTTGAACGAATCAATGTAAATAAGATAAAAATGAGTAAACAAACGGAAAAAATCAAGGAGCTCATTGCCCGTAGGGAAAAGGCCCGCCTTGGCGGTGGAGAGAAAGCCATCGACAAGCAACATCAGCGCGGAAAATACACTGCGCGCGAACGTATTGAAATGCTTGTCGACGAAGGTTCTTTCGAAGAGTATGACATGTTCAAATTGCACCGGTGCCACAATTTCGGCATGGAAAAGAAGCAATACCCCGGCGACGGTGTCGTGGTTGGTTCTGCAACCATAGACGGACGTCTGGTCTACGTAAGTGCGCAAGACTTTACCGTCAACGGTGGCTCCCTTTCTGAAACTATGTCTCAGAAGATTTGCAAGGTTATGGATATGGCCATGCAAAATGGTGCACCGATGATTTGCATGAACGACTCAGGAGGTGCCCGCATTCAGGAAGGAATATGCTCACTGGCAGGCTACGGTGAGATTTTCGAACGGAATATTTTGGCTAGCGGTGTCATCCCTCAGATTTCAGCTATAATGGGACCGTGTGCCGGCGGTGCTGTCTACAGCCCTGCCCTCACCGACTTCATTCTTATGACCGAAGGAACGAGCTATATGTTCCTGACTGGTCCTGCAGTTGTAAAAACCGTTACCGGCGAAAGCGTAGATGCCGAGAGTTTAGGTGGTGCAAGTGTACATGCCTCAAAAAGCGGTGTAACATCATTCACGGCAAAGACTGAGGAAGAAGCAATGGAGATGATCAAGACATTGCTCTCCTACATTCCGTCAAACAACATGGAAGAGGCTCCACGTATAGAGTGCACCGACCCCATTGACAGGAAGGAAGACCTGCTCAACGAGATTATTCCTGACGATCCCAACAAGGCTTACGACATGTACAAAGTCATTACGGCCTTGGTAGACGACGGAGAATTCTTTGAGGTTCAACCTAAGTTTGCCAAGAACATCATCGTAGGTTTTGCCCACTTCAATGGTCAGAGCGTCGGCATTGTTGCCAATCAGCCCTCGGCCTATGCAGGCGTATTGGATACGAATGCTTCACGAAAAGGTGCGCGGTTCGTACGTTTCTGTGATGCTTTCAACATTCCCATTGTCAGCCTCGTCGACGTTCCTGGATTCCTTCCTGGAACTGGTCAGGAGTATAATGCTGTCATTCTGCATGGCGCCCAACTGCTCTATGCTTATGGAGAGGCCACCGTGCCTAAGATCACCATCACACTTCGCAAGTCTTATGGCGGATCGCACATTGTGATGGGATGCAAGCAACTGCGTGCTGACTTGAACTTCGCATGGCCTTCCAGTGAGATTGCTGTCATGGGTGCTTCTGGTGCCGTGGCCGTCCTCTATGCAAAGGATGTGAAAGCCAAGAAAGAAGCTGGCGAAGACGTCAAAGCCTTCATCGCTGAAAAGGAGGAAGAGTATAGCGACTTGTTTGCCAATCCTTACCAGGCTGCTCAATATGGATACATCGATGACGTGATAGAGCCCCGCAACACTCGCTTCCGCATTTGCCGCGGACTGGCTCAGCTGGCATGCAAAAAGCAAAGCCTGCCGGCAAAGAAGCATGGATGTATGCCGATGTAGTTTTTTATAAGGAGTTCCAAAGAGATAAATTGTCAAGAAAAAAAGTATGGATAAAAACATATTTGCAGCCATAGCATTGGCATTACATGAATACCAGGGCAACAATGTCCATGACAAGGAACCCGGATTCATTTGCATCAAACCCCGTCACACGCTTTGGAATGCTAAATTCCTCAGTATGACACAAAAACCATTGAGAAAATGAAGGAATATAAATATACCATTGAAGGAAAAGAATACAAAGTAGCCATAGGCGAGATTGTAGAGAATGTGGTGACGGTCACCGTAAACGGAGAGGACTTTCAAGTTGAAATGGAGCCAGAACAGAAACCTGAGAAGAAGAAGGTTGTTCTTGGCCAGCCGGCAGCTGAGAAAGAAGAAAACGAAGCCACTCCGGCAGCCACGAACATCAACACGAACAATGCCGTAAAAGCCCCACTGCCAGGGGTCATCACCGACATCAAAGTGGCCGTAGGCGACAAAGTGAAGAAAGGGGACGTAGTCATTGTGCTTGAAGCAATGAAAATGGCTAACAACCTTGAAGCAGAGGGCGATGGAACCGTCACGGCCATCTGCGTGAAGATGGGCGAAAATGTGCTCGAAGACGCTCCACTCGTCGTCATCGAATAAAAAAAGATAAAAAAGTAAAAAGGTGTTAGGGGAAAAAGGTAAAAAACCATAAAAAAGACTTTAAAATGGTTTTTTACCTTTTTCCTTTTTCTTTATATCACTTTTTTTTAGTACCTTTGCGTATCAAATCATTGTATTATGGCAAAGAAAGTATTGTTTATCAATCAGGAAATTTTTCCTTATGTTCCTGAGAGCGAGATGTCAACAATGGGAAGAGACGTTCCCCAAAAGATACAAGAGGGTGGATATGAAATTCGCACCTTCATGCCGAAATGGGGTAACATTAACGAGCGACGTGGTAACCTGCATCCTGTCATTCGTCTCTCCGGAATGAATATCATTATAGACGACACCGATCAGCCACTGCTCATCAAAGTGGCAACAATACCTAATTCCCGAATCCAGGTCTATTTCATCGACAATGACGACTATTTCCTGAAGAGGCAGATGACCGTTGACGAATTAGGCCAAGAATATCCCGACAATGGCGAACGTGCCATTTTCTTTGCCAGAGGCGTGCTTGAGACCGTGAAGAAACTTCGCTGGACTCCCGACATCATACATTGTCAGGGGTGGATGAGCGCCGTCATTCCTCTTTATGTAAAGACTGCCTATCACGATGAACCTGCCTTTGCCAATGCCAAGGTCATCACATCGCTCTTCCACGACCAGCCCAAGGGTGAACTGGGAGAAAACTTCAAGCGTTGCATCGAGTTCAGGGAAGCTACGAACGAATTGTTGAAGCCGTATAAGGAAAAGTTCGATTTCATTGAGCTTGGCAAGTTGGCTATTGACTACAGCGATGGAATCATCGCAGCCAGTGATGACGTCAACAAAGAACTCATTGAATACGCCAACCAGCAGAACCGCATGGTGCAGGGGTTCCCGGGCAACGACTTCGGCGATGCTTACAAACGATTCTACGATCAAGTCTGTCCTGAATAATGACTATTTGATGAACGGACGATTTTAAATACAACGTTCCAACCAATTAATAATAGATAATGAGAATAAAAAGTCTCGCGAGTGTTTTGCTCGCCATATTGGTTATCTCGTCGTGCGACGATACTACGAATGAACTCGGCACATCACTTATTAACAACATGGATTATCTGAACGTCTCAGCCGACTCGTTCAGTGTCAGTTCACGCACCGTAGTAGCCGATTCTGTCTATTCCCGTTCTTCCTATGGATATCTGGGAAGCATTTGCGACCCTGAAACCAATGGCATCGTCACGGCAAACTTCATGACGCAATTCCACACCTTAGAAGACTACGAGCATACCTTTCCCAAAGAAGAGAACGTCATCAGTCGCATCGACGGAAAAGTAGTGGCCGACTCTTGCGAACTGCGTCTTTTCTACACCAGTTTCTATGGTGACTCTCTTGCCCCGATGAAACTCGTTGCTCATGAGATGTCGAAGCCCATGCTTGAGAATCGTATCTACTACTCTAACTTTGATCCTGCCAAGGAGGGTTACTTGCGTAGCGACGGTATCAACAAAGAGAAGACCTACACATTGGCAGACCTAAGCGTTAGCGACAAGGCAAAGAGCAGCACTGGATACACAACAAACATTCGTATCCCCTTGAACGACCCATATGTTGATAAGGATGGCAACCATTATAACAACTATGGTACATACCTGATGCAGACTTATTACAAGAATCCGCCAGTATATGGTGACCAACTCAAATTTATCAAAGAGGTCATTCCAGGGTTCTATTTTGAATCAACAGGCGGTCTGGGGGCAATGGCTTACATTTTCACCAGTAAGCTCACCATCTACTTCCGCTACACCGATGCCGAAGCCGATACCACTTACAACGGTGTCGTACAATTTGGCGGAACAGATGAAGTCCTTCAGACAACAAGAATCGACAACAATCGTGAGACCATCTTAAAACTGGCTGAAGACAACAGCTGTACATACTTAAAAACGCCTGCTGGACTCTTCACCGAAATCACCATACCCGTTGATGATATCTTGAAAGGTCATGATGGTGACTCCATTAATTCGGCAAAACTCATCATCCCCCGTGTCAACGACACTTCGGAGAGTGACTATGCCCTCTCCTACCCTGCCAATTTGCTGATGATTCCCAAGGACAGCTTATACAGTTTCTTTGAAAATAATCGGATTGTCAACAATCGTACATCCTTCCTGGCAAACTCTCCTGCATCAACTGGCAACAACACATACCAATTCAGCAATATCTCTAACCTGATTTCCGCAATGAATATCAATCGTAAATCAGAGAATTGGAACAAAGTGCTGCTTATCCCTGTTGACATCACGGCAACTTCCTCAGGATCAATCGTGAAGATTTCTCACTCCATGGCACTCAGCAGAACACGTCTGGTAGGTGGAAGCGAAAATCGCCATAGCCAAAACCAGCTCAGTGTTATATATAGTAAGTTTAAGTAGAATGGCCGACAACTTTCTGGAACGACAGCGAGAAGACTATGAGGCTCGCAAAAAAGAATGGCTCCTTAGACGGAAGAAGCATTTTCCAAGCATAAGGAAAAAGCCAGAACGACCGGAAGACGAAGCTCTGTAACAACAATCTCATTTAAACGACCAATGGACATTCAGATCAGGAACCTCGTAAAGCGCTTTGGCGAAAACACGGCAGTGGATATCGATACTTTCGACATCCACAAAGGCGATATGTTAGGACTTGTGGGCAACAATGGCGCAGGAAAGACGACATTGTTCCGCCTGATGCTTGACCTGTTGGAAGCTGACGAGGGCGAAGTCCTGTTATCTTATGAAGGTGCTGCATCCCCCATCAAGCCTTCGCAGAACGAGGATTGGAAGTCTGTGACTGGTGCATATGTTGACGAAGCTTTCCTTATTGAGTTTCTCACGCCAGAAGAGTATTTCCAGTTCATTGGACAGGCCAATCGCATGACACAGGTGCAGACCGAGGAACAACTGGCTCTCTACGAACATTTCATGCAGGGCGAGGTCCTTGGCCAGAAGAAACTTATAAGAGATTTGAGTGCAGGCAACAAACAAAAGGTCGGTATCATCGGTGCCCTGCTTGCCCGCCCCGAGCTGGTTATCCTCGACGAACCGTTCAATTTCCTGGACCCATCCTCACAAATCATTCTGAAGCGACTGCTCACGGAGTATCATCAGCAGACAGGTGCCACCATTATTATTTCAAGCCACAACCTGCAACACACCGTAGAGATTTCCACACGTATTGCGCTCCTTGAGAAGGGACACATCGTCAAGGATCTTATGAATGAAGCTGGTTGTGCAGAGAAAGAACTGGAAGAATATTTCAGCATCGACGCTTAGCCGATTCATCTATTTATCATTCATTATATAAAAAAGGCAGTCTGGATTTTCCAAACTGCCTTTTATCGTTCTTGCCATATGCTTTATTATGTCAGCACACTTCTGACAGTGCTCTTGCCAACTGATCAGGACAACTTGTGCTTTTGCTGCCACAGGTGATGCCCTCCAGCATTGCCTTCACCTCAGAAGCCTTCCGGCCCTTCACCAAGGCACAAATGCCTTTCAAATTGCCATTGCAACCACCTTCAAAACGAATATCCTCTATCGTATTATCATCTGAGAGGACGATATCAATTTGTCGGCTGCAAGTGCCCTGTGTCTGATATTGCAAGTGCTTGCTCATTTTATTCGGGCTTCATGTTTGTGTACACAGTCTGCACGTCGTCGAAGTCCTCCAGTTTCTCAACCATCTTGTCGATGGTTTCGCGCTGCTCGGGAGTAACGTCCTTCAGGTCGTTAGGAATGCGAGTGAACTCAGCACCCGTCACCTCAAAACCATTCTCCTCAAGATGCTTCTGGATAGCGCCGAAAGACGAAGGATCGCCATAGATGGTGATTGAGTTTTCTTCCTCATCCTCATCAAACTCGTCCTCTACACCATAGTCAATCAGGTCGAGAATCATCTCGTCCATGTCAAGACCGTCTTTCTTCTTAAAGGTGAAGACCGCCTTGTGGTCGAAAAGGAACGACAGCGAGCCCTGTGTGCCAAGGTTTCCGTTGAACTTGTTAAACACCGAACGCACGTCACCCACCGTACGGGTTGTGTTGTCAGTCAGCGTCTCAACAAAGATAGCAATGCCATGAGGGCCGTAGCCTTCGTAGTTCACTTCCTTGTAGTCGCTCTGGTCCTTACCCATAGCGTTTTTGATGGCACGCTCAATGTTGTCCTTCGGCATGTTCTCACGCTTGGCATTGGCAATGATGGCACGCAGTGCAGGGTTCATGTCGGGCTCCGGACCACCAGCCTTCACGGCAATGGCAATCTGTTTTCCGATCTTGGTGAAAGTCTTGGCCATGTGGCCCCATCTCTTCAGCTTTGCAGCTTTACGGTATTCAAATGCTCTTCCCATAATGAAATATTTACGATTTACTGATTTACTAATTTACGATTGATCTACTTTCATCGCAGCTCGGCACCCAGTTTCTGTTTGAGGCTGGTGATGATTTTCTGCATGATGGCATCAATTTGTTTGTCGCCCATCGTTTTCTGCTCGTCTTGCAGAATGAAGTTCACGGCATAACTCTTCTTTCCCTCAGGCAGGTTCTTGCCTTCGTAGACATCAAACAGTTCCACCTTCTTCAGCAACTTGCGCTCACTCTGGCGGGCTATCTGCTCAATCTGTGCGAATTCCACGCCCTTATCGATGAGCAGAGCCAAGTCGCGACTCACGGCAGGATACTTCGAGATTTCCGTATACTCCACCTTGTTCTTGCGGATAGCCTTCATGAGGGCAGCCCAGTTCAGGTCGGCAAAATAGACTGCATTCTGGATGCCAAATGCCTTCTGAATCTGATGGCTCACGACACCCAACTCGCCCATCAGCTTACCACCACGGTTCTTCAAAGCCAGTCCTGTAGCAAAAATATTGTTCTCTGACTTTTCGCAGACCAGCATTCCCTGTGGCACACCCAGACGGGCCAGCACATTTTGCACGTAGGCATTCAGCTCATAGAATGAAGAGTCTTCGTTCTGATGAATCCAGCTTCCTTCCACTCGCTTACCCGTGACCCATAAGCCCAAGTGCATCTCCTCGCTATACGACTTGATGGGCAAATTGTCTTCGCCTGGCACCTGCTGCTTGTAGTGGTAGCAATTACCGAACTCAAAGAAGCGCAGATTAGGATTCTTACGATTGGCATTGCGCACGATACTTTCCAAGCCACCGAAGAGCAACGTCTGGCGCATCACGCCGAGATCGGCAGAAAGTGGGTTCATGACCTTCACTGTCGTTTCAGTCGTATAGACGTTCAGCGAACCGTCATAGTAGGAAGACTTGGTCAGCGAGTTGTTCAGAATTTCGTTGAACCCGCATCCTACAAGTTGCTCTGCCACAAGGTTCTGTATACGGTGGTCCTTATCCTGTTCGCCAGCCACGGTCAACGACGACTTCAGCTGTGTAGGAATCTCCACATTGTTATATCCATAGATACGCAGGATGTCCTCAACCACATCGCAGGGACGCTGCACGTCAACGCGATAAGCAGGAACTTCAAGCAACAGCCCCTCTTCGGTTTCGCTGAGAATCTTCATCTCCAGCGAGGTCACGATGTCCTTCACAGCCTGCTTGCCTATCTCCTTGCCAACCAGCTGATGAACATAGTCATATCGCAGGTCCACGCGTGCATTCTCGATAGGCTCCGGATAAACATCCTTCAACTGCATCGAAACCTTACCACCAGCCAACTGGCGGCAAAGAATGGCTGCTTGCTTCATTGCGTAAATGGTACCGTTGGGATCGATACCACGCTCGAAACGATAGCTGGAATCTGTCGACAATCCATGACGACGGGCACTCTTGCGAATCCATGTAGGATGGAAGTAGGCAGCCTCAAGCACCACGTTGCGAGTGGTTTCATAAGTGCCGCTGCCCTTGCCGCCAAAGATACCGGCAATGCACATGGGTTCCTCGGCATTGCAGATTGACAGGTCGTGCTCGCCAAGCGTATGCTCCTCTCCATCGAGCGTGACAAACTTAGTACCTTCTGGTTGCGTGCGGACAACAATCTTGTGGCCCTTCACCATATCTGCATCAAAGCAATGCATGGGCTGACCATAGGCCATCATCACATAATTGGTGATATCCACAATATTGTTGATGGGACGCAAGCCAATGGTATTGAGTTTTGTCTTGAGCCACTCAGGACTTTCTTTCACTTCGCAGTCGCTGACGCTCAGGCAGACATAGCGCTTGCAGGCCTCTTTATTCTCGATTTCCACATCGATGGGCAGGCTCTCGTTGTCGACAACAAAATCCTCGCAACCAGGGCGATGCAGCGATGTTTCGTAACCATTCTGGCGCAGCCATGCATATAGATCGCGCGCCACGCCCCAATGCGACAGTGCATCAGAACGATTGGCAGTGATGTCGACCTCTATCACGAAGTCGCTTTCCAAATGATAGTATTCCGCAGCAGGCGTACCCACCACTGCGTCGTCGGGCAGCACGATGATGCCGTCATGACTGTTGCCGATACCGATTTCATCCTCGGCACAAATCATTCCCAGCGACTCATGACCGCGCAGCTTGGCGCGCTTGATTTGAAACTCCTTATCGCCATCATAGAGCACGCAGCCAACATCGGCCACGATGACTTTCTGTCCGGCTTTCACATTAGGAGCACCGCACACAATCTGCTGCGGACCTTCGGCCTTACCCAGGTCGACGGTGGTCAGATGAAGATGGGTGTCAGGAATGTCTTCGCAAGTCAGCACTTGTCCTACAAAGAGTCCCTTCAGACCTCCCTTGATGCTTTGCACTTCTTCCACACCACCCACTTCGAGACCTACCGACGTCAGTACGGTAGCCACCTCTTCAGGTGTGAGGTCGAAGTCGACATATTCTTTCAGCCATTTATAAGAAACGTTCATAACTTATATTAAATATTTTTCTGATTTTACCTATTCTGCAATTCAGCCCACAAAATTACAAAAAAAAAATTACTTTTCGGCTGCTTGATATAAGTTTTTAATATAATTTGTCTGACTGACAGAAAAAAGGGAGGCAAATCAAAAAGGCATGCCCTGATTCAGGCATGCCTTTGTACTTTCGGATTCAGAATTTACTTCACCTTCTCCACGATAGCCTTGAAAGCCTCGGGATTGTTCATGGCGAGGTCGGCGAGCACCTTGCGGTTGATCTCGATACCAGCCTTGTGCAGAGCACCCATCAGCTGCGAGTAGCTCATACCCTCCATGCGGGCAGCAGCGTTGATACGCTGGATCCACAGAGCGCGGAAGGTGCGCTTCTTGTTACGACGATCGCGATATGCATAGGTGAGACCCTTCTCCCAGGTGTTCTTAGCAACGGTCCAAACGTTCTTGCGAGCTCCAAAATAACCCTTAGTGAGCTTCAGAATGCGAGTTCTGCGTGCCTTAGAGGCAACATGATTTACTGATCTTGGCATAGTTCTTTTCTTCTTTTAACGTTCAACAAAAGGGTTAATACTTAACGGAGGCAGAGCAGGTCGCGAACCTGCTTCATGTTCGACTTGTCGACGATGGCCTGGTGCACCAGGTTTCTCTTCTGCTTCTTGGTCTTCTTAGTCAGAATGTGACTGTGATAAGCGTGATGACGCTTGATCTTTCCTGTTCCGGTGAAGGTGAAACGCTTCTTTGCTCCGGAGTTTGTCTTTACTTTTGGCATTGTTTTTTGTTTTTAATTGTTATTATTAGCGGCGGCAACGCATATACCGGGCGTTACGCACCTTTATCTTCATTTGCGATTCTCAATCTTCAGCTTTCAACTTGCTGAGCAGTTCCTCACCACCCTTGGCATTGGCCAACAGTCCATTGGCGGCTGCACTGACCTCAGCCTCCTGCTCCTGGGCAGCCTTGGCTTCAGCTTCGCGGCGCTCGTTGTCGCGCTTCTGCTGACTCTTCTTGGCCACACCAGCCTTCTTGGGTGCGAGGAAGAGGAACATCTTCTTGCCTTCCAGACGGGGCAGCTGCTCCACCTTGGCATATTCCTCCAGATCGTTGGCAAAACGCAACAGCAGCACCTCACCTTGCTCCTTGAAAAGGATGCTACGACCGCGGAAGAACACATAGGCACGCACCTTGTTGCCCTCTTCGAGGAACTCCTTGGCATGCTTCAGTTTGAAGTTGTAGTCGTGGTCGTCAGTCTGAGGTCCGAAACGTATTTCCTTCACCTCAACCTTCACCTGCTTAGCCTTCATCTCCTTCTGATGCTTCTTCTGCTGGTAGAGGAACTTGCTATAGTCGATGAGGCGACAAACCGGCGGCTGTGCATTGGGCGAGATCTCTACAAGGTCGACACCCTGCTGGCGCGCCATGTCAAGAGCCTGTCTGGTAGGAACAACGGAACTTCCGTCTTCGCCTACTATACGCACTTCCCGAACGCGAATCTGCTCATTCACGCGGTACTGATTCTTCATCTTGTCGTTCTTCATTAACTATTTTTAATTGTACAATTTTGCTAAACGGCTGCAAAGGTACAAAAAAGTTTAGAGTTTAGTGCCGTGTGTATAGAGTTATTTTTTGCTTGTTAACATTTTTTATCACAGCAACTCCCATACGCCCGTCGCTAAACCCTAATCTTCAGGTTTTCAATCATTTCGAATCTTCACGGAAAGAGTCATTCCAGATGGCCATAGACATCGTCTGTAACGGGTTCCAGCCATTCATTGCTGGCTCCCTCCTCCACCTTTGTATGATATGTCAGATGTTGCATCCACGAGTCCTTGGCAGCGCCATGCCAGTGCTTCACCTCGGCAGGAATGGCAACCACCTTGCCAGGCGTCAGTTCGACGGGCTCCTTGCCCCACTCCTGATACCAGCCGCGGCCGGCCACGCAGATGAGCACCTGCACCTGCTTGTGGTGAATATGCCAGTTGTTGCGGCAACCAGGCTCAAAGGTCACGTTCACGGGACCGCCATGCTCTGCATCCAGCGGAGCCAGGTAGCTGTTGCCGATGAAGTATTGGGCATAGCCGGTGTTGGGTTCGCCCTTGGGCCACACGCTGAAGTCGACGGTCTCAACAGCCTTCGACGGCTCGCCGAACACGGCAGCCACGGCCTGCTCGCAGCGAACGGCCTCGGCCTCGCCAACGCGCTGGCGCAGCACGGCGGGAATTTCCCTCAACTGCTCGTCCTTGACTCCCATGTTGCGGGCACCGCTCACGTGGGCCCTGAGCTGCGGCTCACAGCCTGGCAAGGCCGAGATGGCACTCACGGTGACGATCTCTCGTTCGGCAAACGTCAGGTTGTTGCGGGCAAAGATGTCGCCAAACAGGTGGGCTTTCAGGTAGTAGTCGGTCTGCGGAGCAAACGTGTAGTTGAAGGGCTGTCCCGAAAGGCGCGTCTGTACCTCAGTGCCCTGGCGCAGGGCATCGTAGTCCTTGGGCAGCGCATCGGCCTCACGACCAGCCTCGGTCGTCAGACCTGCAGACTCGCGATCCTTCAACACCTGCTGCAGCGCACCCAGCGCGTTCAGCGAACGCGGGAATCCCGTGTAGGCATAGAGTTGCGAAAGGGCTTCCTTCGCCTCGCTCACGGTGAGTCCGCCGTTAAAACCATCACTCAGGGCGCTCTTCAGCCCCGACATGTCACCCCTGGCCTCGTTGGCGGCTATTGCCACGAGTGCCTGTTCCTTCGTCGTCAGTTTCATGTTCTCTTGTGCTAATAGGTTGCCCGCACAGCCAAGCATGGCGGCAACCACGATTGTCTTCATTGTTTTCATCGCTGCAAAGGTACACATTATTTATTATTCTGCGCTAACAATTATTACGGAAATAATTACCAAAATTACGGTTTTTGATTCTTCTGCAACGTCTTTCCATCATAAAAAAACGCCCTCCAGCCGCAATGGCCAGAGAGCGTTAAAAGAAAGACCCACATCCCCCGTTGGAAGGGTTGGGGGGCTGGGGGCCAGCCTCTTAATCGTTAGGCTTCAGGTTGGTGGCCTCAAGCATGGCAGCCACTTCCTCGTTGATGCGCTGGGCGAACTCTTCCATCTTCATGGTCTTCTGCTCGCCACCGCCCTGCTTACGCATGGCAACAAGGCCTTCGGCAGCCTCCTGTTCGCCCACGACAAGCATGTAAGGCACACGCTTCAGCTCGTTGTCGCGAATCTTGCGACCAATCTTCTCGTTGCGGTCGTCGAGCGTAGCACGCACGCCCTGCTCGGCCATGTAGGCAGCCACGCGGCGGGCATAGTCGTTGTACTTCTCTGAGATGGGCAGGATAGCCACCTGCTCGGGCGTCAGCCAGAGTGGGAAGTGACCGGCTGTGTGCTCGATGAGCACTGCGGTGAAGCGCTCCATAGAGCCGAACGGTGCGCGATGCACCATGACGGGTGTCTGCTTGGAGTTGTCCTCAGCGGTGTACTCCAAGTGGAAGCGCTGCGGCAGGTTGTAGTCTACCTGGATAGTACCCAGCTGCCAGCGGCGGCCAATGGCGTCTTTCACCATGAAGTCGAGCTTCGGCCCATAGAAGGCAGCTTCGCCATATTCCACCTTTGCATTCAGGCCCTTCTCCTTGCAGGCGTCGATGATGGCCTGCTCTGACTCTGCCCATACCTCATCGGAACCGATGTACTTCTCGGTGTCCTTCGGGTCGCGCAGCGAGATTTGTGCCTCAACGTTTTCGAACTTGAAGATAGAGAACACAGCCTTGATGATGTCCATGACGCGCATGAACTCGCCCTTCACCTGGTCGGCACGGCAGAAGATGTGGGCATCGTCCTGCGTGAACGAACGCACACGGGTCAGTCCGTGCAGCTCGCCCGACTTCTCGTAACGATAGACGGTGCCGAACTCGGCAATGCGCAGCGGCAGGTCCTTATAGGAACGAGGCTTCCAAGCGAAGATTTCGCAGTGGTGAGGACAGTTCATAGGCTTCAGCATGTACTCCTCGCCCTCTTCGGGAGTGGTGATGGGGCGGAAGGCATCCTTCGAGTAGTGGGCATAGTGTCCTGAGGTGACATAGAGGTTCTTGCCACCGATGTGCGGCGTGATAACCTCCTGATAGCCAAAGTTTTTCTGAATCTTGCGCAACATGTCCTGCAGACGCAGACGCAGGTCGGTGCCCTTCGGCAGCCAGATGGGGAGGCCCTTGCCCACGCGGTCGGAGAACATGAAGAGTTCCATTTCCTTACCAATCTTGCGATGGTCGCGCTTCTTGGCTTCCTCGAGCATCACGAGATACTCGTCGAGCATCTTCTTCTTCGGGAACGACACGCCGTAGAGGCGCTGCATCTGCTCGCGCTCAGCATCGCCACGCCAGAAGGCACCGGCAACACTCGTGAGCTTCACGGCCTTGATGAGTCCCGTCGAAACGAGGTGCGGGCCACGGCAAAGGTCGGTGAAGGCACCCTGCGTGTATGTGGTGATAGACCCGTCTTCGAGGTCCTGCTCAATGTGTTCGCACTTGTAGGTCTGACCGTCGGCAGCAAACTCCTTCAGGGCATCAGCCTTAGCCACCTCGCGGCGCACGACGGGCTCGTCCTTGCGGGCCAGCTCGAGCATCTTAGCCTCGATGGTGGGGAAGTCGCTTTCCTTGATCATCTCGCCGCCCGGCAGCAGCACGTCGTAGAAGAATCCGTTCTCTACGGCAGGTCCGAAACCGAACTGAATGCCAGGATAGAGTTCTTTCAGGGCCTCGGCCAGCAAGTGGGCAGAGGTGTGCCAGAAGGTGTGCTTACCCTCATCGTCGTCGAACTTATAGAGCGCGATGGTGGCATCAGCCTGGATGGGGCGGTTGAGTTCTACTGTCTCACCATTGACGGCGCAACTTACAACGTTGCGTGCGAGAGCCGGTGAGATGCTCTCGGCGATTTGAAAGCCAGTCACGCCCTGCTCATACGAGCGAACAGAGCCGTCTGGGAATGTGATTTTTACCATATACAAAATAGTTTTTAAGTTTAATCAGGTGCAAAGGTACGAATAAGTGAGCGGAAAACAAAAGAAAATACGAAGTTTTTTCATTTTTGCTTTCCCCGGGACTTTTACACGTGCCGAAGGCACCTTACACGCGGCAGCACCGCCTTACACGCCCGAAGGGCCTTACACAGCACAACGTGCCCTATCTCGTCCCCTTTTACGCCCTTTCACTCCCCTTTAAACCCTTTATGCCCCTATACGCCCTTTCTCTGAATTTTTCCGACAAAAAAGCCTCCGCGTGAAACATCAAACTAGAGCGTGAAACATCTGGAAGTAAGACCTAATCCGTCCGTCAGCGGCAGATAGACCCTCCAAATCAAGGGGGCAGACCATGCAGAGCTATGAGATAGAGCCCCTATCTCAATGAGTTGTTTGCTGTAACTCTAAAAGCTACATACACTAAACCTATGAGATACATACCCCAGACCTATGCTCTTAAGCCCCCTCACATAGGGAATTGGGGGTCTCGAAAGGCTAAACGACTGACCCTCAGCAACTTAGCGAATATACCAAAATACGGGCGTATTTCGGAAAAAATATTTTCCGGTCGGGAATTTTTAATTCTACGAGGGGGTTGACAGGCAAGTTTTTTTGACAAAAGAGGCTGTGTCAAAAAGGCATTTTTCCTATTTTGACACAGCCTCAGCGAATTGCTTAGGGGAAGAGTGACAACGAAAAATCAGGCGGGGATAAGGAAGTTGATGACTTCCTGCTCTACGGTAACGGTGAAGGGCCCCACGGGCGTATTCATCATTCGGCCGTCGATGCCCACCATTGCGTGCTCAGCCTTGAGGACTTCCACCTTCTGCGTGCGATAGGGATGCACGGAGCGGTGATTGAGAAACTTTCCACGCACGAAGAGGTAGATGCCCTCGAAGAGCTGCGTCATCTCGGGATGATAGACCACCGAAACGTCGAGCTGTCCGTTGTAAGGCACGGCATTAGGCGTCTGGCCGTAGCCGGGGGCATTGCCGATGCAGACGGTCATGATTTTGCGCTTCAGTTCATCGGTGTTTATCTTCAGGTGCATCTTGTACTCCAAGCGCTGGAAAATCATCAGCAGGAAGGAGAAGAGGAAGGAGAGCGTGCGCGAGCCGAAGTAGTGGTGAGTCTGGCGGCGCAGATTCATGATGGTGGCCACGAGACCGATATTGATGCAGTTGAGGAAGTAGCGGCGGCAATGGTCGCCCTGCTTGTTGACGTAGCGGATGCAGCCGAGGTCGATTTTACGGATGCGGCGCTGGCGCAGCCACTTCACGGTCTGCTCCACGTCGTCCTCCTTCAGTTCCCAGAAGTGGGCGAAATCGTTCATCATTCCATTAGGAATGACGCCCAGTGCTATCTCGTCGCGATTCTGCTGGTCGATTTGCATCAGGCAATTCACGGCATCGTTCAGCGCCGAGTCGCCACCAACGATGACGATGGTCTTATAGCCATTGGAGATGAGCATTTTCACCAGACGGTCTACGCTGCCTGAGTTTTCGCTCTGCACGTAGTCATAGTCGATGCCTTCGGCCTGCAGGCATCGTTCAATTTTCTCCCACCGCTTCTTCGGCGAGCTCCAGTAGCCCGACTTCGGACAATAGAGGATTCCCCACTTGTTTTCGTTCATATCGTTGGTCAGTAACAGTTTCTTGTGCAAATTTACTCGTTTTTCGTCAAACGACAAAACTTTTGGCGATTTATGTTAGATTCTTCATCACAAATTCCACCTTCTGCTCCATCGGTAGCAGGGCGTCTACCCAATGAATGGTGAAGCCGCGACGCTTCATGCCGCGGAACCACGTCATCTGGCGCTTGGCAAACTGATGGATGGCTATTTCCAGCCGCTGGAACATCTCGTCGTAAGACGTCTGCCCGATGGCGTACTCCGTAATGAATTTGTATTCCAGGCCGTAGTACATCAGGTCTTCCGCCGGTATGCCGCGGGCGAGGAGTGAGCGTATCTCGTCGACCATACCTTCCTCGAGTCGCTGGCGCAGGCGACGGGTGATTTTCTCACGGCGTGCCTCGCGGTCGATGCTTACACCTATTATTATACTGGGAACGGCGGGCAGCGAGCGAAGCTCCGTTGGATGCTCCAGGTTGTAAGTCTCTATCTCGATGGCGCGGATGGCACGCTGAGCCGTGTCTACGTCGGTTGTGTTGTGCATGTTGGAGCCCGTCTGCTGCTTCAGTTGCTGGAGCATCGCCGTGAGTTCGGCGAGGGAGCGACCTTCCAACTCGTCGCGCAGGGGCTGGTTCTGGGGCACGGGCGAGAGTTGGTAGCCCTTCAGCACCGACTCGATGTAGAGCCCCGTGCCGCCGCAGAGAATGGGCTGCGCTCCCCTACCCTGCACTTCGGCGTAGGCTTTATGGAAGTCCTGCTGATACTGGAAGAGGTTGTACTTCGTGCCGGGCTCGCAGATGTCGATAAGGTGAAAAGGCACGTGGTAGCCTTCCACGACATAGTCGTCGAGGTCCTTGCCCGTTCCGATAGTCATGCCGCGATACACCTGCCGCGAGTCGCCACTGAGGATTTCGGCCTCCTGTCCTTCGAGGTGAAGCCGATAGGCCAGTGCTGCCGCCAGCGAAGTCTTGCCGCTGGCCGTGGGGCCGAGTATGGTGATGAGTTGTTTCTGCATGTTCCGGAACTTGAGTTGCCGCGAGGGGCTGTTAGAAAAGAATGTCGAGGTCGAGCGAGACGGAGGTATAACCATGCTGATCGTCAGGACGCAGGAATCCCAGGAACTTGAAGTAGTCGGCATTGATGCCTGCCCTGAGATGCTGCTTTCCCACCTTGAAATCGACGCCGCCGCCGGCATAGAGCCCGAACGGCATGAAAGCATACATATTGATGAGACCGCCTCTGACGAAGGGGCTGACGCGCTTTTCGGGGTGGAACACATAGGATGGTCCTACGTTCAGAACAAGATACAGATTGTCCATCACGTCGCTGCCGGACTCCGGCCACTCCCACAAGCTGAAAAGCAACATCGTCTGCAGCGAGAAGCCCGGACGCACTCGCTTGAACTCAAAGTCGCAACCCAAGCCCACGCGGGGGATGGCGAAATTCTTCGCATCCGCGTCTTTCAGTTGGTGATGGGCCAGCATGTAGCCTGCCTGAACGCGGAAGTGGGGAGTGGACGTCGACGACCTCTTGGCATTGTACTGAAACACCACGCAGTCGCCATTCTCCTGACAATACTCGCTGTTGTAGTCGCGCGTTATCGTCAGCAGTTTATTGGCGGTGATGGTTCCATTCTGCAACTGCTTCAGCGCCTTATCGCTTTTCTTGAGCATGTCCATCGCCGGCAGCAACGTCTCGTAGTGTTTCTTCTTGGCATCTTCGGCACTGTAAGCCGACAAGTCGCCCGGATCTTTCACCAGAGCCACCTTGCCATCCGAGTCGACGAGGTAGAACTGGGCGTTGGTCCACGTGTCTTCGTAGCGGTAGAGGCTCATGCCGCCCTGCACGAGGTATTCGGCAAAGATGGTCTGCAGCTCACCGTCGACAGGAAAGCGGCGGGTGACGAAATATACGCCGTCGTCCATCATTCGGAATCCGGCTATCTGGCCTGGCTGATAAGTGGCGTATGACGTCTCGCCCTCGCGCAGGAAGTGGCACGCCCGGGCCATCTTGCCGCGCGTCTGATAATCGATGGTGCCACGAATCGTGTCGCCGGTATTGGTGATGATATAGCCTTTTACGGGGTTCTGCTGGGCCAAGACGGCCATGCTTCCGCAAAGGGCCACTGCAAGCAGGAAAAGCGCTTTTCTCATAATCTGTCAGTCATTAAGATGTATTTTCGCCTACAAAAGTAATAAAAAAATGCTGCTCCGCAAAACGAAACAGCATTTTTATCGAAAAAGCCGCCCGACAAACGTCGGACGGCCGTTTCTCTTTACTCTGAGAGCGGAAATTACTTCAGCTCAGCGAGGTACTTGATGGTGCGAACCATCTGAGAGGTGTAAGAGTTCTCGTTGTCGTACCAAGCAACAACCTGAACGAGCGAGTTGCCGTCGCCGATCTTGCTGACCATGGTCTGGTTAGCGTCGAAGAGCGAACCGAACTTCATGCCGATGATGTCGCTCGAAACGAGCTTCTCCTCGGTGTAGCCGAACGACTCGTTGGCAGCAGCCTTCATAGCGGCGTTGATGTCCTCAACAGTCACCTCGCCCTTCACAACAGCGTGCAGGATGGTGGTAGAACCTGTGGGAGTCGGAACGCGCTGGGCAGCACCGATGAGCTTACCGTTGAGCTCGGGAATCACGAGACCAATAGCCTTAGCAGCACCCGTCGAGTTAGGAACGATGTTCTGAGCACCGGCACGTGCGCGCTGCACGTCACCCTTGCGCTGAGGACCGTCGAGAATCATCTGGTCGCCAGTGTAAGCGTGAACGGTGGTCATGATACCGCTCTGGATGGGAGCGAAGTCGTTCAGAGCCTTCGTCATGGGAGCCAGGCAGTTGGTGGTGCAAGAAGCAGCCGAGATCACGGTGTCAGCGGGAGTCAGAGTCTTGTGGTTTACGTTGTAAACGATGGTGGGCAGGTCGTTACCGGCGGGAGCAGAGATCACAACCTTCTTGGCACCAGCCTTGATGTGGGCAGAAGCCTTCTCCTTAGAGGTGTAGAAACCTGTGCACTCGAGAACAACATCAACATCGAGCTCGCCCCAGGGCAGCTCAGCAGCGTTGGGCACTGCATAGATGGTGATTTCCTTACCATCGACGATGATAGAGTTGTCAGTGCAGTCCACAGTGTGCTTGTTCTCACCAATCTTGCCGCAGAAACCACCCTGAGCGGTGTCGTACTTCAGCAGATGAGCCAGCATCTTGGGGCTGGTCAGGTCGTTGATGGCGACCACTTCATAACCTTCAGCCTCGAACATCTGACGGAATGCGAGGCGACCGATACGGCCAAAGCCGTTAATAGCTACTTTTGTCATTTTTTTTGTTTAAATTTATAAAGGGTTAAAAAAATAATCCTTAAATGAGACTAATAATCATCGAAATATGCCCAAAAGCGGACAAATTAGAAGAAATTTCATGCTAAAAACGCATTTTTTCTTATTTCGAGCGCAAAGTTACAAAAAATTTTCTAAATTTGCACATGAAATCAGTCTTAATTAAGATTAAAGATTGATGAATAATGATTAAAGATTGAAAAAACTGGCCTCAGAGGCGCCAGATTGCCACATGAAGATTGCAAAACAGTGCTTAGAAATGCTGTAACTTTTAATATTAACTCTTAAAAAAGTAAGATTATGGGATTTATTAAAGAATTCAAGGAGTTTGCCATGAAGGGCAACGTGATGGACATGGCAGTCGGTGTGATCATCGGCGGTGCTTTTGGTAAGATCGTGAGCTCGCTCGTTGACGACGTGCTGATGCCGCTCGTAGGAATGCTGACTGGCGGTATCGACGTGTCGGGCCTGGCTTACAAGGTGATGCTGCCCAACCCTGTAGAGGGTGGTGAGCCGCTCGCAGGTGCCACGCTGAAGTATGGTGCTTTCATTCAGAACGTCATCGACTTCCTGATCATCGCATTCTGCATCTTCCTGATGATGAAGGCCATCAACAAACTCATGGCTAAGAAGGAAGAGCCCGCTCCCGAGCCCGAAGCTCCCGCAGGACCCACTCAGGAAGAGCTGCTCGCCGAGATCCGCGACCTGCTGAAGAACAAGTAAGAAGCCTATTCCCCCGGTCTCTTCCCATAGGGGGAAGAGGAGAAAGGGAGAAAAAGAAAAAGCCTGCCACCCGTGGTTTGGGGTGGCAGGCTTCTTTTATGGATGCTACCGGATGTAGTCTTTGGCCACAAGGTCATAGTAGAGGGCTTCCAGTTCGCCTATCGACAAGCGTTCGATGCTGTGTTCGATGGTGCGGACGAGCTCGTCGCGACGACTCTCGTCTGACTGGCTGAAACGTGAATGGATCGGCATATCTCTCTCGATGATACTTTGCTGACGGGAAAAATGCTTAAAAATCTGTCACCGCATTCAAGATGCCTTTCAGAATGCCCTTCAGTTCGTTGCCGAAAGCCTTCACCTTGTCGAACACGCCTTCCTTCAAGCCCTTAGCCATGTAGCCGGCACACTTACCTTCCAAATGGCCTATCCTGGCTTTCTCTTCAGGCGTGTAGTCGAGTTCGTGCTTCGAGATGTTCTTGCGAATCTTCATGAACTTCTCGCCGGCCTGCTCCCATTCGGCCACGCTGTAGCGGGCACTGTTGTCGCGCAGTTCTTCGGAGAAGTTTTCGAGTTGGTTGATGGCGTGCTGCTTCGTGGAGCAGGAAGAGAGCCCCACAAGCAGCATCATAGCCATACTGACGGCCAGCGCCGTCCAGACATTTCTTTTCTTCATCGCTTAAAGATAAAACGGTGTTACTTTATTTCTTATTACTCCCACTCGATGGTCGAAGGCGGCTTCGAGGAGATGTCGTAGCAGACGCGGTTGACCCCTCTCACCTTATTTATTATTTCGTTCGACACGCGGGCCATGAAGTCGTAGGGCAGATGGGCCCAGTCGGCCGTCATGGCATCGGTCGAGGTGACGGCACGCAGTGCCACAGGATGCTCGTAGGTGCGCTCGTCGCCCATGACGCCCACCGAGCGTACGGTGGAGAGCAGGATGGCTCCTGCCTGCCATATCTGGTCGTAGAGCGACACTTCCACTTCGCCGTCCTGCATGGCAGCAGGCACACCGGCTGCCAGCACCTTGCGGGCTTCCTCGCCCGTCAGCCGAACCTTGTAGTCGCGCAGTCCGCGGATGTAGATGTCGTCGGCATCTTGCAGGATGCGCACCTTCTCGGGCGTGATGTCGCCCAGAATGCGCACGGCCAGACCCGGGCCGGGGAACGGATGGCGCGTGATGAGGTGCTCGGGCATGCCCAGCTGGCGTCCCACGCGGCGCACCTCGTCCTTGAAGAGCCACTTCAGCGGCTCGCACAGCTGCAGATGCATCTCTTCGGGCAGTCCGCCCACGTTGTGGTGGCTCTTGATGACCTTGCCCGTGATGTTCAGCGACTCTATGCGGTCGGGATAGATGGTGCCCTGAGCCAGCCATTTGGCATCGGTGATTTTCTTTGCCTCGGCATTGAACACCTCCACGAAGTCGCGCCCGATAATCTTGCGCTTCTGCTCGGGATCGGTGACACCTGCCAAGTCGGCGAAGAATTTCTGCGAAGCATCGACGCCTATAACATTGAGTCCCAATACCTTATAATCTTCCATCACCTGCAGGAATTCGTTCTTGCGCAACATGCCGTGGTCGACGAAGATGCACGTCAGCCTATTGCCGATGGCCTTGTTGAGCAGCACGGCTGCCACCGACGAGTCGACACCGCCCGAGAGACCGAGGATGACGCGGTCGTCGCCGAGTTGCTCCTGCAGTTCGCGCACCGTGGTATCGACAAACGAAGCGGCGCTCCAGTCCTGACGCGAGCCGCAGATGTCGACAACGAAATTCTTGAGCAGTAGCGAGCCTTGTTCGGTGTGGAACACCTCAGGATGGAACTGCACGGCCCAGATGCCGGTGTTCAGCGGGGTGTTGAGGACCTCGCGTCCTGCGGGGCACCAGAAGGCGGCATTCTTCACGTCGCGCGTGCTGCCAATCACCTCAAAGCCTTCGGGAATGCGGGTAATCGTGTCGCCGTGGCTCATCCACACCTGCGAGTTCTCGCGGAACCCCTGGAAGAGTCGGTTCGAAGCATCGAGGCTGGTCAGATGGGCACGGCCATATTCGCGGCTGTCGGCTTTCTCCACCTTGCCTCCCAGCGTGTGGCTGATGTACTGTGCGCCATAGCAGATGCCCAGCACGGGCACGCGGCCCACAAACTGCGAGAGGTCCACCTGAAAGGCCTCGGGGTCGTGCACCGAGAAGGGCGAACCACTCAGGATGACGCCTATCACCGAGGCATCGTCCTTGGGAAACTTGTTGTAGGGCAGAATTTCGCAGAACGTGTCCAGCTCGCGCACGCGGCGGCCGATGAGTTGTGTGGTCTGCGAACCAAAGTCGAGGATGATGATTTTTTGTTGCATTTCTTATTATTTTACTGGGGAAAAAGAAGTGTTCCGTTTGCTTTCTTATCGATGGTCAGCCCTGAAGAAACTGCTCGGCCTCGGCCAGCGAGTCCAGCTTGCCCACGTCGAGCACGCGAAGGCCCTCCTTCTGCACGCCGTAGATGCGTGTGCGGTGGCACGTCTGCAGATAGAAATCCATGATGGGAAATCTGTCGGGGAAGCGCTCCATGAGCGGAAACAGCCGTGGCGAGAAGCTGTGGATGCCCGAGAAGGCAAAGAGGTTGAAGCTCAGCTCGGACGTGCCGCGCCTGATGTAGAGCTGGTAGGCATCCATGTCCAGCCGCGCCTCGTCGGGATTCTTCAGCCAGTCGTAGGGACTGCGCAGTTCGCCCGTCGCCGTGTTCACCCATCCCACCAGCCTCATGGCGTTGTCAAGCAGCAGGTAGCGCTGCGTCTTGCGCCTGCTCACCAGCAGCACGGCGTCCTCGTCGTCCAGGTGCTGGCGTCGCAGCCAGTCGTAGTCGACGTTGTCCAGAATGTCCACATTGTGAATCAGCACCGGCTCCGTGGCGTCGAACAGCGGCGCCGCCTTCTTCAGCGCGCCACCCGTCTCCAGCAGCCCGTCGCGCTCGTCGCTGATGCTCACGTCGATGCCGTAGCCGTCCTGAGCCGCTATGTGCTCTTCAATCTGGTCTGCCAGATGATGCACGTTCACCACCAGTCGCCTGTAGCCCTGGCTGCGCAGTCGCGTCGCCAGCCTGTCCAGCAGCGGTTGCCCGCCCACGCTGATCAGCGCCTTCGGCGTGTGGTCGGTCAGAGGCTTCAGTCGGGTGCCCATGCCGGCAGCAAGAATCATGGCTTGTTTCATCTCGATAGTCGCTTTCCGTGAATTATTCTGCAAAGATAGTGATTTTAGTCGAGAACTACGTGCTATGAGCCGAGTTTTAGTTTTTTTTTGCACGCAACCAGGCAAAAACCCGAAACTCTCAACCGCGCCGCAGGCGCACTCTAAACTAAAAAAACTCTAAACTCTCAACTCTAAACTCTCAACTCTCAACAATTTTCACTACCTTTGCCGCCAGATATGAGCAACAATCCCTTTTCCCGAACCCAACTGCTGCTGGGGCCCGAGGCCATGCAGCGGCTCCAACGGGCCCGCGTCGTGCTGTTCGGCGTGGGAGGCGTGGGAGGCCATGTAGCCGAAGTGCTGGCGCGCAGCGGCGTGGGCACCATCGCCCTCGTCGACCCCGACCGCGTCAGTCTGACTAACCTCAACCGCCAAATCGTGGCCCTCCATTCCACACTCGGCCGACTGAAGGTCGACGTCATGGCCGAGCGCATTGCCGACATCAATCCCCAATGCCGCGTCGAGAAGTACCGCCTGTTCTACCTTCCCGAGAATGCCGATGCCATTCCGCTGGCCGATTTCGACTATGTCGTCGACTGCATCGACACGGTGAAAGCCAAACTCGACATCCTGCGCCGATGCCACCGGCTGGGGCTGCCCGTCATCTCCAGCATGGGGGCTGCCAACAAACTCGACCCGACGGCCTTCCGCGTTGCCGACATCGCGCAGACCAGCATGGATCCGCTGGCTCGCGTCCTCCGCAAGACGCTGCGCCGTGAGGGCATCGAGCATTTCAAGGTGGTCTACAGCGAAGAACCGCCCCAAAAGCCTGTCATCACCGACGAAGACACGCAGCACGAGGCCGACGAGCTTGCCGCCAATGGGCGCCGGGCACTGCCCGCCTCCTGCGCCTTCGTCCCTGCCGCCGCCGGACTCGTCATCGGTGGCGAAGTAGTGAAAGACCTGGCGCTGCCGCCCCTTTAGCACCTGCTGCCCCTTTAGCACCTGCTGCCGCCCCTTTAGCACCTGCTGCTGCCTCAGCACCAGCCCCTTCGCTCGATGCCCGCTAAGGATGCCACTCCGCATCCCGAACGCTGGCGCATTCCCCCTGCATTTCCGGAGTATTTTGTTTCAACAAGTCAAAGAACGCTTCGGGCTGCTCGTCGCCAAATGGTTGCCGTCAGTTGGTAGTCGCGTGGCAATGGCTGGCATATTGCAACAGCTTGTTCCAGTGTAAGCGTCTCAAAGGTTTATTATCACTGGCACTTAGAGCCACACATAACAGGCCTTAGTCCTGTAGACATTACCACGCAGCTCCGCATCTTCTGCCGCCGAGTGACGCTGCCATTACCGCCGAGTGGCGCTACCATTGCCGCCGAGTGACGCTACCATTGCCGCCGAGTGGCGCGAGTCTCAGTAGCAAGTGATGCTGCGACAGGCTTCCCCTTTTCCACGCTGCAAAGATACGGCGAAAATGAACACCCTCCAAATTTTAGCCGTTTTTTAGTGACAAAAAAGTAATTTTTCCACAAATTCCCTCTTGCGAAGCACTGTCTATGCGAAGAAAAAAAATGCTGCGCTGCCGCCGCCGTCTGAGCGTCGCGATACACTCGCGCGCGAAAATATATTTAGCTGCTGCTAAGCAGCAGCGTCAGCAGCAGCATCTCATCTTCCTTTTCTCTTTCATCTTCTCCTTCATTTTCTTCTTCCTTTTCATTTTCATTTTCGTCTTCCCTTTCCTCTTCTTTTTCTTATATTCCTTTCCTTCCCCTTTCAAAATCCCTTTCAAAATTCACAAAAAAGCGAAATTTAGCTTGCCTTGCTTTTGCGCATTTTGTAATAACTATTCATTATCACCCCTATACATAGGTGAATCATTTGCCATCTGTTCACAAAATTCACAATTCAGCTATAAGGCCACTTTTGTCTATCTTTAGATTATTTTTGTAAGGAATATTCATAATTGCAAGCCAATATGTATACGATTCGCAGTTTGTAATAGAAATTCATAATTTAAATACTTTGCTAAGATTTCGCCAAAAAAATATGTGAAAAAAGCAAAAAAAATGTATACTCTTTGCCCTTTTGGGGCTATGAATTTAACCTCACAAGTTAACCGACTGAAGAAATTTATGCATTGTTTAAGGAAGTTTAAACAATTTTTAAAAAAACAACGGCGCCGCCTGTGCTCACGCATGGGCGACGCCTGCTGTTATCGCGATAAATCAAATAAATATTAACCGAATTTATTGTCTAACCTTACTCAAGGCGCTCGATGACGAAGTCGCAGGC
>Ga0256404_1004071_pt1 | contig 28264 bp, 31 predicted proteins | sample RumenRJG_01DNA_FD_185990 | JGI IMG/M metagenome (GOLD analysis project Ga0256404, IMG submission 185990) | Bovine rumen microbial communities from Lethbridge, Alberta, Canada - RJG_01 | ecosystem: Host-associated > Mammals > Digestive system > Stomach > Rumen | place: Canada: Alberta | collected...
TTTTGAATTGACTTTTTTTAAAAATTACCTTATGATTAAGATGCGTGGTACAATATATATCACGCCGATTATCTCTCACGATTTAATGTGAGAGTATATTCAACCGAACCCCCTGAAGACACTGTCGTGAGACAGTGTCACTTTATTTTATAAGGGTTTTAGAGATTAAGTAATGATTTTCAAACGACATTTAAACGACATTCTTGAAATTTGCTAATTTCAGGGGTGTCTTTTTGTTATTTATATATGGTACTTATATGTAAACATAATAAAACCCAGTATCTAATTACTGGGCTTTATTATTTTTCATTATCTTTAGATTTATCATTCATATTTTCTAGAGCGTATTCACATGCTTGAATAACAAACTTTGAAAATGTTACATTCTTACCTCTAATTGCTTCTTCAATCTTATTAATTAGTGGTAATGGAAATCTAATAGTTTTATTTTCAGTTTCGATTTTATCATCTTTAATTTTAAACATAGCATCAACCTCTATGTTTATAGTATTACGTTTAATACGCAAAGTATGCATTGCATAATGTATTGCAAAAAAGTATAATTTTATGCTATTATAATATTGAAAATATGATAATTTTAAAAGATGGTATTTATGATAATTATAGGTATTATACTATTTATATTAGGTATTTTCTTATCAATTAGTCTCATATGGTATGGAGCTTTTCTAATACCAATTGGTGGAATTCTAATAAATGCAGGTGTTCAAATTAATAATAATAAGAGATTATATAATTTACTTCATAATGCTAAGTTAGTTGGAAGAAAGCTGAGTAGTATTGAAAAGTCGATAGGACCTCATACATCAGTTAATTTAAACAGTGATAATAAAAGAATATATTTGTGGGACAATTATTTAGAACTTTTATGTGACAAAGATAATAATTGTATAGAAGTTCTAAAAAATATTTTTAAGTGATTTATTGGAGGTAGAGTAATGAAGTTAAAAAGTGTAATGAATAATATTAAAATAATAATGGTGCTTGTAGGAGTATTGGTGTTAGTCCCAACAACAGTTTTTGCAAAAGATAAGATAAATGTATATATGTTTACAGGTGATGGATGTGCTCATTGTATAGAGGCCAAATCAGCATTTGAAAATTTAAAAGAAGAATATGGTGAATATTTTACATTAAATGAATATGAGGTATGGAATAATGAAGATAATGCTACTTTAATGGAAAAAGTAAAAGATAAACTTGGAGATGATATAGAAGGAGTTCCATACATAATAATTGGTGATAATTCATGGGAGGGATATACTGAATCATATTTAAGCGAAATTAAAGACAAGATAGTTGAAGAATACAATAGTGATAATAGATATGATGTTCTAAAAAATGATAAAGCAAGCAATGATATTTCGCCAAACAATGATTCTTCATCAAACAGTAATTCTTCTACGAGTGATTACAGTGAAGAAAATGGAATTTTGGTATTTGCAGTTATATTAATGCTCGTTCCAATAATAGCTTTACTTGTATATTATTATAAAAATATCAAGTCAGCTAAAATAAGTAAAAAACTAAGAGCAGAAAGAAATAAAAAATTTGGTATAATGACAGCAGTCTACTTTATTACACTATTATTAGTACTTTGTATTATTGGATTAATTGATAATGATAATAATAAATATTTAAATGCAAAAATAAAAGGTTGCCCTAATATTACATTAAAGGAGGGATTAGATAATCTTAAGTCCTTCTATAATAAATATAATGTTGATTTTACTTATAAAGTAAAATCTGGTGAATCAGAAAGTGGTGTGGCTCGCACATATTTATATTTGAATAATATGGAAACTTTATATGATTATAATGTATATGTTCCACTAGAATTGAATGATGGAGTTGTATCTTTTAGTTATGTTTTTAGAAATGGTACTGTAGAAAGAGGTATAGTTGGTGGATCTGCCTCAATTGAAGCAGCTTTATGTGGAAATTATAATTAACATTGGAGGTGAATATATGGCAGTTTTTGGGGCTATTTGGGCTTTACTAGGATTATTTATATTAATCATAAGTTTTGTTGCATTTAATCCTTTTACAATTATATTAGGGTTTGCTATGATGGGAACAGGACTTAGAATTGCTAATAATGCAGTTAATAGACGAAATGAAGCTGAGCTTGTTAATAAATTAAAGAATGCCAATTTTGTTGGTAAGAAACTAGAAACTATTGAAGCTGATATAGGAGTTCATACATCAGTTAATATTTCTAATGATGATAAAAGAATATACATTTGGGGCGATTATCTAGAATTACTATGTGATAAGAATAATAAATGTATTGAGGTCCTAAAGAATATTTGTAAGAATAAATAGGTTAAGACTTTTAATAGTCTTTTTTTGTGATTTATAAATTATGGTATGTCATATTGTCAACTAGATTTAGGTCGATGACAGGTGGTTCAAATGGGGTTATAATCTTAATAATTCATGAATTAATTATTTAAAAACTATGTTATAATTAAATGGGTATATAGTTATGTGCAAATTAGGGAGTGGTGAATGAATGAAAAAGTATGTAATAGAAAGAGATGGTCAATTAGACTTCTTTAATAACTTTAGAATAGATTATATCAATCAACCTGTGTTGATTGATAATACTGATGGTGTTTGGAATGGTTGTCTACTTGAGTTTAAATTGCATATAGATAATCCAAACAAGGTATTATTTCAAGCAATAAAGTATTTATCAAGAATGAGAATTAAAGGAGAATCTGTTCCAAAAACAATTGTACTTGTTTCATTGAACACTTGTGAGTGTTATGTTTATGATTCAAATGACTATTATGATGATATTCATAAAGTATATATCGGTGCTTCTAGTATTAATAATGATAATTTTATAGGAAATAGCCCATTATATAAACTAGATATTTCATCAGATATAGATGCAAATAAGCTAATTCATATTTTGAATGATCAAAAAGAAATAAATGAGATGTATATACCTATTGAAATTGATGAAGATTGTATTGTTGGATGGGCAGAAAGATATTATCGTGAGTTACCAAAGGCTACAAAAGGTGATTTTTTAGGAAGCAATGAGGGGTTAATCCCTATTGTTGGAGAAATTAGAGAACCTAGACAATTTAAAGGACTAATAAAACCATACACTAAACAAACAAATGAAAAATTCAAATATCTTATGGATGTATTAAATGATAGACTTAAAAAGAAAGATTTAGGAGCATTTTATACACCAATTCCATATTGTGAAAAAGCTGCGGAATTAGTTCAAATGGCAATAGATAAAGTTCCAGAAGGAAATGATTACATAATATTAGATAGATGTGCTGGGTCTGGAAATTTAGAATCAGTTTTTAATGATGAAGTATTATCTCATTGTGTATTATCAACATATGAATATTATGAGTATAAAGTTTTATTAGAGCGTTTGGGTGATAAAGTTAGAGCAATAATTCCACCAACTGAAAACATGGTTAATTACAGTTTAGGATGTATATTGAATGCTAATGCGCTAGACAAAGATTATATAGAAAATGAATTGATTAAGCAATATATCGATAATCCAAAATGTACAATCATTCTATTTGAAAATCCTCCTTATCGTGATATAACAGCTCAAGACAAAGTAGATGTTAAGAAGAAGTCATATGTATATGAGGAGTTTGTAAAAAATGGTACTGACCAAGCTTCACATAGAGAGATTGCCAATTTATTCATTTGGAGTGCTTTTAAGTATTACTTGAGGCAACCTACAGATTCATATGTTGTATTCTCTCCTGTTAAATATTTCAAGAGTCTTAATTTAGTTGATAGAAAGTTCATTAAGGGGTTTGCATTTAATAGAAAATATTTTCACTCTAGTCCGAGCGTAATATCATGTTTATTGTGGCAAAATGTTAAAGAAAATAATCGTGAAGATTATATGTTAGAAGCATATGATATAGAAAATGATGTAATTAAATATGAAAAGGATTTGAGAATCAGAAAAGTATATAAGACTTTTAATGAATACAATGATAAAAGAAAGTTTCCAGATGATGTTGAGGGAACCGTTTATTGTGATAATGGTACTGGAAAACAATCTATAAAACCTACAGGCTTAAAAATGCCAATATATAATGAAAATATTGTAGGGTATTTAAGAGCGACAAGCTTCAATTTGAATGCTAATTCTCGTTGCTTAACTAGAACGATTACATATGATGCATTAACTCAATCTTATGGGTTCTATTTAAGAAGAGATAATTACGTAACAAAATTACCATTGTTTTCAGCAAAATTATTTCCACAAGATAAGTGGTATGATAAAGATGTATATTTTACTACTTCTGATGGTGGAAATAAGTATGTTGAGGACAAGGAATTCTTAAAGAAAAACTTAATATATGTATCTTTATCTTTTGAAAATCATTGTGCTTCATTTATAGATACTTATGGTAAGCTTGTTAAGAATGAATTATGTCTAGATAAGAATTCAATTGCTAGAAAAGATTTGGAACAATATGATTTAGATGAAGATGATAAGATGCTTTTAAAACTTTATGATAAAATATTGGATGAAATTAAATTAACAGATAATTATGATTCAACATTTACTTATGGTACTAATCAGATTAATAAAGACTTAAATGAATTCACTATTGATGAAAATGATAATAAGATTTACAAGTATCCTGAGTTAAATGGTAACCTTAGAACTCTTCAAAACAGACTGAAAGAGTATTATAAAAAGTATTTATTATCTAAATTATTTGAATATGAATTGTTGAAATAGGACTTAAAGTCCTATTTTTTTATGCATTATTGTTAAGTATTTGTCAGACTATTGTTATGAATTGTTATAAGGGTTGTAAATAAAAAATTACTGGTGTTACATATTACCAAAACAAAGGTTTGGAGGTGAAAAACTGTGAGCCAGTCAAGTATTCAAGCATTACTAGTTAATCCAAATGAATTACCACAATTGATTAAAATGCCTAATACATTAAGAGCACAACAAAAGTTAGTGAATGGTCATATTGAGGTTTGCTATTTGAATGATGACAAAGATGCTTGTGTAATATGCAATGACTATGGAAAATTTGATAAGCGTTGTGAACCTAATCGATGTTTAGGTAACGACATAATTCATGGTTCATTTCTCATTTGTGGAAATGATATGGAAAATGGAGACTTTATTTCTTTATCCCCAGAACAAGTGGAAAAGTATAAAGAACAATTCAATGAAGATAGTATCAAGAAAACTCAACTAAGAATAAATGCTCAAAAATTAGTACATGCAATATTTTACAGAAAGAGGTAATCATGGAAAATAAGAAATTAAAGAATAAAAAGAAAAACCATAAACATCGAAAGCAGAAGAATTTTAATTCAATCGATTTACTTGATAATAGAATTATCTATTTAGATGGAGAAATTACAGAAGATACTGCTAAAAGAATAGTTGAGACATTATTGAAGTTAGATATTATAAATCACAAGGATATAAAAATGTATATTAATTCTGAAGGTGGTTCTGTAAATGCAGGACTTGCAATAATTGATACAATGAACTCAATTAAATCGGATGTATCAACAATATGTTTAGGAAGAGCAGCTTCTATGGGAGCAGTATTGCTTATCAATGGTACAAAAGGAAAAAGATATATAGGTACTAATTCTGAAATTATGATACATGAAGTAGCCACATATGGGGGCAATTATGGTAAAGTTAGTGAACAACATGATAAATTAAAACGAACAACTTATGTTAATAAAAAAATACAAAAAATAATTGCTAGTAAAACTAATATGAGTTTGAAAGATGTTCAGAAAGACACAAAGAAGAAAGATACATGGATTAATTCAAAGAATGCATTGAAGTATGGATTTGTAGACAAGGTATTAGGTAATGGGTAAGTCTAATTGTAATTATGAATATAAAACTACTAATAGCTATAATATTTTAACTATTAATTTTGTACTTAATAAGTATGAAGAAAGTAATCAAGATGATATATTTAACGACCTTATTGCAATAATATCTAAACTTGAAACAAGTAAGACGTTAAGTTATTCTGATATACTTGAAATAAATAAATTCTTACGATTGGCAAGACATACAAAGAGACTTGATATTAGAGATTATTTAATAGATAGCAATGTTTGATCAAAGTAAATTAGATGGGTGGTTATGTGTGAAACGATATGAAAATCGTTTACAGTTTGTTTAGTATAAATAATTAGGAGGTATATATGTTGAATCAAGTTATACTTGTTGGTAGATTAACAAGTGATATAAAAGTAGTTAAGGATGATAATGGAGCAAAGTATGCAGTTATTACTTTAGCAATTCCAAGAAGTTTTAAAAATGCAGAAGGAGAATATGATACTGATTTTATTTCAACAATTGCTTATGATAATATAGCAACTAATACAGCTGAATATATATCAAAAGGAGATATTGTAGGAGTTAAAGCAAGAACTGCTAAATCTTCACAAGATTCGGAATTGCAAATTATTGCAGAGAAAGTAACTTTTTTATCCAAAAGCAAATCAGAAGAATCAGAATAATATCTGATTCTTTTTGTGTGAAATGATATGTCAAAGAAACAGTTGTTACTTTGGTATATCTAAACCTATGGCAAAATGGTTCATTTCAGTATTGAAAATAGATGTAAATGTTCAGTTTACTTTATGTAATGTTACTTTGGGAAAGGAGATGATACAATGAGATATATTTATATGAGACTTTCCACACAGGATAAGCAGAGTTTCCAACGCCAAGAGAAATATGCTCGTGATCATAATATACCTATACAAAATTGGTATCAAGAAAAAGCTAGTGGTGCTAAAAATGATAGACAAGAATTAAATAAATTACTATCTATTTTAAAAGAAGATGATGAGCTATATGTAATAGAAGCTTCTAGATTAACTAGAAGTATGAGATATTTATTAGAATTATTAGATTATGCAAAAGAGAAGAAAATTAAATTAGTAATGGGAGACTTTGTACTAGATTGTAGAGGTAGTTTATCAGTATTAACGCAAGGACAAATATTGATGTTAGGTTTACTAAATGAAATGCAAAGACTTATGATAGTGGAATCTGTTAATGAAGGATTGGCAGCTGCTAGAGAAAGAAATGGAGGTATTAATCCCGGAGGACAACCAAGATTAACTAAGGAAAGACTACTAAAGAAAAAACCTGAGATATATGAATTATATGGAATGTTAAAAGCTAAGAATATATCATTCAAAACATTTTGTGCAGGATTACAGGTATCAAGGAATACAGGATATTCTTATATAAAAATATTAGAAGATGGAAAAAGAGAAATCTAATTTGATTTCTCTTTATTATGCCTATCACTATCTAATTGTTTAAAACAAATCTCACAATGCCATGAACCGTCTAATATTACATTTCCACATCTGCAAATATGAAAAACTTCATTATTGTTGCTCATTGCAAATAATTGACCTTTTAGCATTATCCAAAATGCACTATATATATTTTCAAATGTTCTACTAAAAATGCATTTATGACTAACATCATTATATGTTAGAGTGGTTCTTTCTTGTAGTAATGGTCTATTATCTATGTTATATATCTTTGTTTCATAATGATCTATTATATTAGTAATAATTTTTAAGAACTTATCTCGTTCGTCTTCTCTGATTTCCATAAAATCATTAAATCCAATTTTGTTTCCACATTCATATTCTTTTATATCTTCCTCATCATTTCTCTTTCTTAGCAAATAATTATTAAATGAACTTAAAACCAAATATGTAAAAATTGCAATATCAATAAGAACAAATATTTCAATCTCCTCTTGATGTTCATGATCTACATTATTTTCAACATCTCTATCTTTAATAATTGCTACAGGATTATCTTTACACCAGTTTAGAATTGTTTCTTTGATTTTATTATTAAAAGATGATTTATCAAATATTAAATAGTCACAGTTATATATTTCAATTCCTTCTCTATATTGTATCTTCTTAATACATTTGTATTTATCATATAGTAATTTGCCTAGATGAACAAAGTTTTCATATAGAGTCTTCTTGTCGATGGATTTAACCTTCTTTATCTTATTTAATTCTTCATTTCGTATAGCATACCAATGTCCGTTTGAATATTCAATATCTTTAACATATGATATATTTTCAATTTTTATTATTAAATCATTTAAATCTAAAAATCTAGTTTCATTTAAGTGTCCTGGTTTCCTTTGTTTCATATACTCTCTCCTAATAGAAATAACATATCAATTAAGTTGCTAAAAGTCAATTATATAATAATTCCAGACTTTTTCCAGGGTAAAATTTAATTCTTATATGGTACCTTCTAATTAGCAACAGGGGAATATGACTAATTTACCTATGTTGCAATTTAATTCACAATTGGGAGTTATAGTTCTGAGATATAACTCCTGATTGTAGAAAGGAGGATAATATGGCAAAGACACCTTTTGATATGGTAGATAATTATTTAGATGATTTAAAAACCATTCCAACTAAAATATTTTCATTAGATTTTATACTAAAGGGTGGGATTGAAGAATCTACTACTTATCAGCTAGTAGGCGAATCAGGTGTTGGGAAATCGACCATAGCTTTAACAGTTGCAAAAAACATTTGTGAGCAAGGAAAACATGTAGTATATATTGATAGCGAAGGTTCTGTTTCAAAAGAGTTATTAGAATCTATTGACTTAATTTATTATCTAGATGAAAAACTGTTTACGTATGTTAGGGAAAATACTTTCAGTAAAGTAGAAGAAATACTTGATAGCCTACTTTCTACTGATGAAGTTTCATTAGTTATTGTGGATAGTATTGCGACCTTAGTTAATGAAGATTTTACTAATTTAAATAATGGAATAAGTATTACAACTAAGAACACATATTTTACTACTGGGCCACTTGTTTTGTTTATGAATAAGTATAAATCATTAGCTATGTCTAAAAAGTTCTCACTTCTTCTAATCAATCAATATAGAAATACTATTGATATGAAGAAAGGAACTATTCTAAAAGAATATGGTTCAAAGAACACGAAGTATAATTCTGATGTCATTCTTCGAATTGGACCAATTAAATCCAATTCGGATTATTACGATTTTAAGAGAATGACTAAACCATTTGAAAATGGGAAGGAGTTATGTTTCGAAGTTGTGAAAAGTAATAAAGCTTCACCAACTGAGAGCATACCATTCTATTTTGTTTATGGTAAAGGAATTAGTGATGTATGTAATTATTTGTATGCATTACAAAAAAATGGTACCATTACTCAAAGTGGTGGATATTACGAATATAAATATAAGAATATGGTTGTCAAAGCCCAAGGAATTAATCATTTTTATAATCAACTAGTTTCATATGTTGATTTTAAAGATTTAATCGAAGACATTGAGACTTATTATCGAGAACACTAGATAAGTTAACATACTGGTGGACTTTTATGGTCGTAATTCCAGGAATAATATAAACAACAGTATCAGTAGCATAAGCAACAGTAAGAGTAAAAATAAAAACAAAAGAAAAATATAAAAGGGAGAATAAAGAGAAAAATGAAAGAAAGGAATATTATTTTTTATGAATGATTATTATTTAAATAATTTAATAACTCAATCGGATAGTGCTTACGATTTGGTTATGAAATTAAAAAAATTAAAAGAAACAGGATGTAACTATGTGAAAGCAAATAATGACAAACATAAAATAGGTAGTCTTATGTATGACATTGTGTCTATGAGTAAACATGGTTATAAATATCCTGAAATAGTAGCAGAATTAATGCGTTACTAAATGATTATTGTGTTCCTCTGGTGCAAATCAGTGGGAACACAATAAATAGAAGGAGAAATTAAAATGATTACAGTAATAGAACATCCTATAGAAGAAGTTTTTGATCGATCTAATTCTATAATAGATTTACTCGATCAAATGCAAGAATTTCAATCGAGAGGAATTAAGAACCTTAAAGGTACTTATTTCTACTCAGTTGAAGTAGATAAAATTATAGATGTTATAAATAAACTAAAAGATAATAATACAAAAGAAGAAATCTATAAATCATTAATGCATATGATAGTTGGATTTTAAATAGAAGGAGAAATAAAAATGGAAGAAAGATTAGAAATGTTTATTCATTATTCAGCAACAGCAAAAGAATTGCTTGATCAACTTTATCATGTTAAAGCTAATAACATAACAGAAATATCAAGTTATTGTAGTGAATATTCATTTAAAGTAGAAACTTTAATTGATTTGATTTCTAGATGGGATATGATTGGATATGAATATAGTGAGATTGTTTTACATTTATTGAATCTATGTGTAGAAGAATAAAATAATCGATTAACAAGTTGCTAACATCGTTTCAGTTGGTTATTAATTTTATACATGGTGGTTTATGTTCACAATTTGTATATGGTGTTAGCTTTGTTCAAATGGTGTAATTCTGTGGGGTTGCAATTATCAAGTAGGTGTTGTTACATATAACACACAAAGGTATATAAAGGAGTGATTAAATGAGTAACGAGTATGTATGCAGTTTAATAGATAAAGTATGGCTAAATACAGACGATATTCAAAAATTATGTAGTTGTAGTAGAAACAGTGCTATGACTATACGAAAAGAAGTGGAAAACATTGTAAAGGAATCTGGTAAAAGGATACCAGTATCTAAGTATCGTGTAGTTCCTACTTTATTAGTATTAGATTATCTTGGTATTGATGTTGATACAGTACTTAATCTTAATAAAAAGAAAGAATTAGCAGCTTCAACAAAATGAGTGTAAGAAATACTAATATACCAACTAAAGATGGTCGAAGATGGGTATTTGAAACAAGATATAAAACACTATCTGGAGAGACTAAAAAATATACATCTAAAAAGTATAAAACAAAAAGAGAAGCAGATGAAGAAGAAAAACTATTCTTAATGCAACATGGAAGCTTAAAATCTTATGATATGACCATTAAGGATTTATATAAATTCTTCTTTGATTACCAGCAAGATAAAGTCAAATCAAATACTCTTCGATCATATAGAGAAAGATTTAAGTACTTAAAGTCTATTGAGAACATAAGAATTAATGAATTTACATCTATTCAGTATGGTTTATGGCGTAAAGAAATGAACAACTATAATATTTCTGATACTACTAGGAACAATATACAGAAATTATTAAAAATATTATTTAACTATGCTACTAAATGGTATGGTGCTAATCTTAATGAAGTGTATCCTAAAATAGTACCATTTAGAGACCCTAATCAAGTGACTATTAAAGAAATGGAGTTCTTTACTTTTGATGAATTCCAAAAATTTATAAGTGTAGAAGATGATATTGTCTTTAAGGTTGCTTTTGAAATATTATATTATTTAGGTACTAGGATTGGAGAATTACTTGCTATTTCCTGGGACTGTATATCATTTGAGAAAAAGGAACTTAAAATACAACGAAACGTAGTTAAAGATTATTTTGGGGATAAGGGTTATTTAATAACTACACCCAAGACAAGAAGTAGTATAAGGACTATTCCAATTCCAGAAATATTATTAAACGATTTGAAGTTATTAAAAGAGCATCAAAAAAGCATGTATGGATTTAAAGAAAAGTGGTTTATATTAGGTTCATTTGAACCCATTAGTAGAGATAGAATACGACTAAGGAAAAATAGAAATTGTGAATTAGCAGGAGTTAAGCAAATCCGTATCCACGACTTCCGCCACTCAACAGCCAGCCTTTTAATAAGCAAAGGGGCAAATATAACCCTGGTCGCCAAGTATTTAGGGCATTCTAAATTGGAACAACTTCTTGAATATTCACACCTCTATAAGAGTGATTTAGATAATATAGTTTCGGAAATAGATAATCTAACTAAAACATAATACGGTTTACAATAAAAATCATTGTGAACCGTATTATTATTTTAAACGGCAAATAAACGACTTTCTTATAATTTAGCTATAAAATAGGTATCATTTGATTAATGGTGAATGATAATAAAGTATTATAAATTAAGATAATTACATATGATAACATACGTACTCAACACCCCCCTGCCACACCCAATGAAAAAATAGACTTGATTTAAGCCAGTGTTTATAAGGGTTTGTGAGCATATAGAAGATTGAAAATAATTCTTGGGAACAACTCGGGAACAAATTTTATTAAAATTACATGATTATTGCAGACATTTAAGTGGAAAAGTAGTATAATTAAATCATAGAGTTCTATACAATTTAAAGTATAGAATTTTTCTTTTATAAGGAGGATAATATATGGAGTCTGAGAAATTAAAAAAGGTTAAAGATCAAATGTTAAAAGAATATTTATCATCTCAATTATCATATGTTGAGTTCACATCTTATATTGAGAATAAAGTAAAAAATATTCTTATTGAAAATGGAATTAAATATCAATCATTAAATAGTCGTGTTAAATCTTATGATTCACTGGAAAATAAATTGACGGAAAAAATAATTAATGGGGTTTGTGGTAATATTAAGAATTTAAATGATCTTAGTGGTGTAAGAGTTATTTTTTATAATGAAGAAGATTTAAAAAGATTTAATGATATTATTTACGATGAATTTAATATTGAATCATATAGACCATCTGAAGATATTATGAAATATGATGGAACCAATATCACAATTTCACTAAAAAAAGATGTAAATAAGTTTAAGGGAATGTTATGTGAAATTCAATTGACAACAGTATTGTCTCATGCAATGAATGAATTTGGGCATAATATAATTTATAAGGATGTAGATGAATTACAATCAAAGGATAGCAAAGAGTATGAAAGAATAAAGAAGATATTTGAAAAATCAAGAAAAGATATATTAAATGTTGTAGCCAGTTTAGAATTCATTAACAGACGTGTAGATAGCATAAAAACAGGTGCCAAAAACATAGAATTATTATTAGATAAAGATTTTAATAAGAAGCTTCAAGAAGTAAAATCTTTAAATGAATTGGAAAATATTATTAATAAAATGGTTGAAATTATTCCGTTGGTTAATGAATATGAAGAAAAGTATAAAAATATTTATGATTCAGGAATAATATATTCCATAGTGAAAAAGTTTAGTGAATTACCTGTAGAAACTGCTAACTTTTTGAATTATGATACATATGAATATAAATATGGTAAATTATTAGAATTTTTACAATATTATAAATATTTATGGCTTGATGACTTTAAAAATATAATTTCAATTTTATATGGAATATCTGTTAATAATAATATTGTAGACAAATTTGATAAATTTTTAGAAAATTTAATGGTTTCAGACAAAGCTGATTCTAGCAGAGGATATGGATATTATAATGTCCATGAGATGGCATATTCTTTAATAATTGATAAAGAAGCAGACGAATATATTAAGATAAAACTTGCTGAATACTTTTGTGATATAAACTATAATTATTGTGAAGAAGTTGAGAAGAATAAAATTAATTTTGTAAGTAATAAGACAAATCCTAATGATAATTATAAAACAAAAATATATAGATCAATAGATGAATTATTAAATATATTCTTAAATAATCATTCAAAGGAAGCTTTACACGCATTGATTAATATTAACTATGATTTAGAAAGAAATACTGATATATTCGACTGTAATCCAATATACGAATTTTTTAATAATAATTATGATAAAATAGATATTTTCAGTAAAAATGAATTATATAAATCTGTATGTGTTTGGAAAAATACGCAACTAAAAGATAGTAAATTTTATAAAAAATTAAAAGCAGATAAAGTACAAAAACTATATGCAATGATATTTAATTTTTCTATCGATGAAATACCGGGTGCCAAGTACAATGAAAAAGAAGAATTTAGAAAACTATATTTGGATAAATATATTAAAGATTTTAAAGAGGATAACTTTGAGGAAATAATTGCTATATTGAATACAATGGACAATGAAGAAACTTGTAATTCAAATATATATAATGCAGGAAGATTTTTAATTGATGTCGGATCATTAAAAAAATATGGAAAAGAAATAATTAAAACTAAATGGAATGAATATGTATTTCTTGGAATTGTTAAACAAGATAAAAATTATAAGTATGAAATTGATGATGAGATAAAAGCAGACAAAATTATTCAAGCTATGCTTAGAGCTGGGAATATAGATTTAAAAGTATTAGATAGAATAATAAAATATGCAGAGAAAGATAAAAACGAAAAACTGATATTAAGTATATTAAAACTAATTGTTAATAATAACGATTTAGTAAATAATGAAAAATATAAAAAATATTTCTTAAATAAAGTCAAAGAATATAATGATCACAATAAAGGAATTATGGGAGAATTGTTATATAATCCTCATACAGAAAAAAAGATCATTGAGAAGTATAGTTATGATGACCTAAAAATATTACTTGTTAATTTTAGATATAGTGAATTTAACAGATTGGATGAATATTTTTTAAACGATTTATTTGAAATGTATCCAGATGATTTAAGAAAACTTCTTAGAAATAAGATTGCTGATAATCCAAATACTAATCTATACAATTCGTATAGTCACATTAATTTAACTGATTGCAGTAATTATAGTGAAGAAAGATATAATAACTTATCATTGTGCATGGATATCTTAAAAGAAAACGATTACTATAAAATATCAAATTATATACATTACTTGATAGGCGAATATAATGATGAATTGGGTAGTGATATATTAAAATATTTGAGTGAAAATGATAATTATGAAACTTATACTAAAGTAATTGATTTATGTAGATTATTTGATGCTTCAACATCATGCTGGAAAATTTTTGAATTTATTATATCTAAGGTTGATGGAAGTGATAAAATATTAAATGAAATAGATTGTCTACTTTTCAATACCGGTGTTGTATCTGGTGAATATGGCATTGCAAACGCATTTAATGACAAAAGCTTATTCTTTAAATCTCTTAGACCAAAGAATAAGAAAGTAAAAGAGTTTGTAGATAAAGAAGTTAAGAGATTTAAAACACTATATCAAATCGAAAAGAATAAAAGAGATAAAAGTATAATTAAAGATGAAACTACATACAAACTCGAAACTAAAAAAGCCGATGATTAGAATTCGTCGGTTTTATTGTTATCTAAATTATCTATTACAGCAACTACTTCATCTAAAGTGCTTGTAAATAGGTGTGAATAAGTTTTTAAAGTTTCTTCAACTTTTGTATGGCCTAAGTATTTTGCAACAACTTGAACATTAGCTCCTTTATTAACTAATAGCGATGCACAAGAATGTCTAAAATCATGTAATCTAATTTGTTTAACATTAGCAAGCTTGCAGTTTATATTTTTATGATGGGTTAGAGTATTACTACATACAGGAAACATATCTCCAGCCACAAAGAAGTTTTCATTAAATCCAGGATTTTTTTCTGCCTCGTATTTCATCGCTTTAAGGTCGTTTGTAAGGACTTGTGGCATTTTTAATATTCTTATACTACTTTTAGTTTTTGGAACCGAGAATCGCCAATTTTTAACGGATCCACAACGGTCATTAATTTGCTTAGTAATACTTAAAGTTCTATCTTTGAAATTAATATCTTTCCATTGTAATCCTCTAAGCTCTCCACGTCTTAATCCACAGTAATATAATATTTCAAAAATACCAATCCATTTGATATCAGTTTCAACAGAAAGAAATTGTTTAAATTCTTCATAAGTAAAAAATAATTGTTCTTTTGGAAATTCATTAGGATCATTAAAGTTATACATTTTAGGATATACCTTAGCAAAGTTAAACTCATGCCAAGCAGTAGCATAATTTAAAATAGTTTTTAATAATTTATAAATGTCATTTTTAGTTCTTGTAGCAAGATGAGTACTATTTATTTCATCATGCCATCTTTCAAAAGTAGGGTAGTTAAAATCTTTAAGTTTAACTTTATATAGTGATTTTAAATAAGGTAATTTATTGTTATAACCATATAATGTATTTTCCTTAACTTTATCTTTTCTAAAATCAATAAACATTCTAATCATTTCTTCAAAAGTCACATTATTAGTATTCTCATATTCTCTTAGCTTTAATTTAAATTCAAACTCAGCATCTTCTGCTTCTTTCTTAGTTGCATATCTACCTGACTTCTTAGTTTTATGAGTACCATCAATATCTTCATATTGAGTTTTAAAAAACCATATCTTACCATCTTTAGTAGGCCTATTATCTTTATACACACCCATATAAAAATTCCTTTCTACAAAGGAAATACCGTTAAAAACTTGTAATATTATATAAAAATGGTATAATTAATTTAGGAAATCCCATTACATTGTATTTATATAATGTTTATTTGTTTAAAGTTTCTCAGACTCAAACAAAACGGTATTTCTGATTGATCTCGTATTCCAGTACGAGATTTTTTTTATATATTTTTAGAAACCCTTATAGCCTTATGAGGTTGTGTAGCACTTTCTGTGAATTCTTTCTTTGTATAAAACCTAGGTAAGATTGATTTTGAATTATTGTTATTAAGTGGTGCAACTAAGTAGCCATCTTTTTTAACATAAATATGAATGAATAACCAAGAATCAAATTCTTTTAATTTTACTAAATAATCTCCATCTTCTTTAATTGATTTATTATTTAGAAATTCAACTAATACAGTATCACCAATATCATATTTAGGTGCCATTAAATCATCAACAACATCAAACATTAAGTATCCTGTTTCTGGTGTTAAGTATTTAGTAGAAACCCATTCATAATCGATAGGATGAATAATCCATTCTTCAGAACTAATATCAATTACAGATATCTTGGCTTTTTTTGATGATTGTTCAGGTTCAAAACCATTATCGTTAATTAATGAATCACCATCAGTTAATTGTTCAACGGTAGTTTCTAAATAATTAGCTAACTTTCCTAATTCAATTTCACTTGGGTAAGTTCGTGCTCTTGTCCAATCACATACCTTTGTATAAGATAGTTTAAGATCATCAGCAATATTCTTTCTTGATATCTTTTTATAGTCTAATAATGCTACGAGATTATTAGCTAAGACTTTTCTCATTTCAACTTTATTCATATTTGCTACCTCCAATATCATAATAAAATAAAATGATAAATTTGTCAACGCAAAAGTAAATAAAAATGATAAAAATGATAAAAAGATATTTACAAACAGAAATGTTTAGCCTATAATGGAGAAGAAGATAGGAGGAGGTGAAATAATGAAGATAACACTTAAAGCATTAAGAGTAAATGCTGGATATACAATAGAAAAAGCCAGTGAAGCATTAGGAATAAGTACAGTTACATTAAGAAGTTATGAAACTAAAAAAACAATTCCTAATATGGAAATGTTAAATAAGATGTTAAAACTATATGATGCTAAATTTAGCAAATTTGAATATTCAGCAAAAGATAATGCATTAGTATTGAATTAGAGTCTGAGAAACTTTAAAGAGATAAATATTATATTAAATACAATAGAAAGGATTTTTATTATGGGAAAAAGAAGAAAAATACTAACAAAAGAAGAAATAGAAAAAATAGCAGAATACCAATGGGCTAGTATTAAAGATATAATGGATATTGGTGCTATTGGTAGAAATAAAGCAAGAGAAGTATTAAATGTAATAAGTAATCAGTTTTATGATGGAAAGTCAAAAGTACAAAATGGATTAGTTCCAATGGATATGGTTCTTGATTATTTTAATATTCCTAATCATAAGCATGGTGAAACAATAAATGGCTAGAAGAAGAATGTTTAGTCTTGATATAGTTGACTCAGATCAATTTACTGATTTGCCACCTATGGCAAGATTACTTTATTATGAATTAGGTGTAAGAGCTGATGATGATGGCTTTGTTGGTAATCCAAGAAAGATAACAAGATTTGCAGAATGCTCAGAAGAAGATATAAAGACATTAGAAGATAATGGATTTATTTATATGTTTGATTCTGGCGTTTTAGCTATAAGACATTGGACTGTTAATAATCAATTAAGAAATGATAGATATCATGGAACTTATTATGTAGAAGAAAAGAAAAAGCTTTGTAAAAACATGGATAATAAAACTTATTATTTTATTGATGATGGTGTGCCAAATGGTATACCATTGGTTGACTTAGATAAGATAAGAGAAGAAGAATTAAATAAAGAAAATAGTAAGAATAATTTAGCAAAACAAAAAGAAGAAAAGAAAAACACAGTAAATGAAAGTGAAATTGACGAAGAAATAAAAAAGCAATTTGATGTATTATGGGATAAATATCCTAAAAAAATTGGTAAGGCAGAAGCACTAAACTGTTATAATGAAGCAATACAAGAAGGATATTCATTTGATGTTATAAATCAAGGCTTGGATAATTATATTAAATATATTGATTTAAACGGTATAGAAAAAGAGTATATAAAAAAAGGAGCAACGTGGTTTAGTGACTATTGTTGGGAAGATGAATATGATGACGATATATTTAATTTTTAGTCCCCCCCGATAGCAACTCTTATTATTATAAATAAATAACAAGACCGACCTGCCACCTAAATTCACACATTTATATATTTTCCGTGAGTTTTTTGGAAAATTATTGAAACTAAATTGGACATAGTCCAAAATATTGAATGGACAATTATAGGACAATGTCCTTTTTTTGTTTAAAAAAAAGAATTAAATTGTTAATATTCAATTCTCTTAAAATCCAATGGATCTTCTGAAATAATTTCTAAAGAATACTTAATTCGTAGTAAATTAATTACTTCAGTTTTTAATTTTTTATAATCCTTTTCATCAATATTAAATATATCTTTAGTAGAATTGTAGTGCTGAAAAAAAGTCGCTTCCCACATAGCATTCCTATAGTATGAACTAGCAATATAGAAAGCTATTACTTCTGGCATAACATATGTAATAACATATTCATCAAAGTTATCATAAAAAGGATCAATTACATTTTTACATTCTTCATCGCTTATATCTTCATCAGTACATTTTCTTAGCATAAAATACCTCCAATTCTTTGTATTAATCACTTAAAAAATAAAATTAGTCAAGTTTATAGGTACAATTAGGTAATTTCTGGTATGAATTAATGTCAAAATAACAAATTTTGCCGAATAATATGTTATAATTTAATATGAGAGATAATAATGACCTTGGAGGTGGAGATATGAATAATAATGCGTTATGGATGTTACAATCTATGACAATCGATCAACTTAAAAAGGAAATAGATAATAATATTTTTGTAGATAAAAAATTAAAAGACTACGAGAACGGAAGAAAAACAATAGATAGTTTTAAAGATATTCAAAATATGGATCAAGATGTACAGTATGCAATATTAATGTATGCAATTTATAAAATTAAAGGTGGTAAGTAATATGAATAATAAAAAAGAAAGAGAAAGAGAAGAATTACATAAAACAATTTGGAAAATAGCAAATGAGTTAAGAGGTTCAGTAGATGGATGGGATTTTAAACAATATGTATTAGGATTGTTATTTTATAGATTTATATCAGAAAACATTGAAAATTACGTTAATGAGAATCAAAGAAAAGCAGGGATAAAAGATTTTAAATATAGAGATATTACTGATGAAGAAGCTTTATTAGGTAAAACACAAATACTTGAAGAAAAAGGATTCTTTATATTACCAAGCGAATTATTCTGCAATATTAAAAAAGGTGCAGATAAAAATGAAAACTTAAATGTCGTTATATCAAATGTATTTAATAACATAGAAGCATCAGCTAGGGGAACTGCATCTGAAAATGATGTAAAAGGTTTATTTGATGATTTTACTATTGATAATAAATTAGGTAATACAGTAGATGAAAGAAATGAAAAACTTGTTAAACTATTAAATGCAATTGGAGATTTGAATTTCGGTGAATATGAAGAAAATAATATAGATTTATTTGGTGATGCTTATGAATTTTTGATGACAATGTATGCATCATCAGCAGGTAAATCAGGAGGAGAATTCTTTACTCCTCAAGAAGTTGGAGAATTACTTGCCAGAATAGTAATAATGGATAAAACATCTGTTAATAAAGTTTATGATCCAGCATGTGGGTCAGGTGGATTACTTTTAAAATTTGCTAAGATATTAGGAAAAGAAAATGTAAGAGAGGGGTTCTTTGGTCAAGAGATAAACCTTACTACTTATAACTTGGCTAGAATCAATATGTTCTTACACAATATTAATTACAATAACTTTAGTATTGAAAGAGGAGATACATTAATTCACCCAGTTCATTGGAACGATGAGCCATTTGATGCGATTGTATCTAATCCTCCATATTCAATAAAATGGGCAGGAAAAACTAATCCAATTCTTATTAATGATGAAAGATTCGCACCAGCAGGAGTATTAGCACCTACATCAAAGGCAGATTTAGCATTTACTATGCACATGTTATCATGGCTATCTCCTAAAGGAACTGCGGCAATAGTTGAGTTCCCAGGAGTTCTTTATAGAGGCGGAGCAGAACAAAAAATAAGACAATATATGATTGATAACAACTTCGTCGATACAGTTATTCAATTACCATCTGATTTATTCTTCGGTACATCAATAGCTACTTGCATATTAGTTTTAAAGAAAAATAAAATAGATAACAATATCTTATTTGTAGATGCATCAGAAGAATTTGTTAGAAACACAAATAAAAATAAGCTATCTGATGAGAACATAAACAATATAATCAATGTATTAAAAGAAAGAAATTCAGTTGAGAACAGATCGTATTTAGCCACATATGATGAAGTTAAAGATAATGATTATAATATTTCAGTTAATTCATATTTGAAAACAAATACTGATGATAACAATATTGATATAGAAGAAGTTAATAAAATGCTTGCTGAAGTTGTACCAAGACAACAACAAATTAGAAAAGAACTTGAAGAGATAATCAAAGAACTTGAGGTTGATTATCATGAGTAAAATTAATGAATTAATATTGGCACTATGTCCTAACGGAGTAGAGTATAAAAATATAAAAGATCTATGCTTGGAAAACTTTTGGGTAATGCCATCTACTCCAAATTATCAAAATGAAGGTATTCCTTATATAACATCCAAAAATATCAGAAATGGCATTGTTATGTTTGATGATGTGAAATACATTACAGAAGAAGATTATAAATCTATTTCTAATAATAGACCAATTACGGAAAATGATTTTTTGATTAGTATGATAGGAACTATTGGAGAAGTAGGCGTTGTTAAGGAAGAAGATCTACCTTTTTATGGTCAAAATATGTATCTTTTAAGATTAAATACAGATCTAATAAACATAAAGTACTTTTATCATTATTTTACATCCGAAATGGTCAGAAAAAAATTGTTAGGAGAAAAGAATAATGGTAATCAGGGTTATTTAAAAACTAAAAATATAGAATCGTTAAAAGTACCTGTGCCTCCATTAGAAGTACAAAATGAGATAGTACGAATTCTTGATAAATTTGGTGAGCTAGAAGCGAAGCTAGAAGCGGAGCTAGAAGCGAGAAAGAGTCAATATGAGTTTTGGCGTGGAAAACTATTAAATAAAGAGTATGGAAATAAAAAGAATATATATGAAGTTACTATATGGGATAAAAAATTCAATTCAGTTGAAAAAAATATGCAACCAAGTACAATAAAATATCCAGTTTTGTTAGCTTCTGATTTATTCTTGTTAGATAAGCCAAACGGAAATGTATTTTTACTCTCAACAGGAGAACAAACGGGATGGACTACTGAAGAATTAGCAGGCGAAAATTTATGTGAGGGTGAAGTGGTAACAATTCCATGGGGAAAATCACGACCAGTTTCTGAAGTTATGAAATACTATAATGGTAAATTTGTTACGGGAGATAACCGTATTGCTACATCAAATGATAAAGATTTATTACTAAATAAATATTTGTATTATTGGTTTCAAAATAATGGTAATGAGATTGATACGTTTTATAGAGGCGCTGGGATCCAACATCCTAATATGAAAAAGATTTTAACTATGACAATAGATATTCCACCATTAGAGATACAAAAAAATATAGTAAATATACTTGATAAGTTTGAATCATTAGTTAATGACATAACTTTAGGTCTTCCTGCAGAAATAGAGTTAAGAAGAAAACAATATGAGTATTATAGAAATAAATTATTAAGTTTTGAGGAGTTGAGTGTTAGTGAGTAGTATAGGTTTAATTAGTGAAAATGATAACTCTACTGTATTAGCTGAATATACAGGTTTAAATAGGGTAGCAACATCTTTTCAAAGTGAGGATGCTCTAGAAAAAGAATTAATTAAAACTTTAGTTGAACAGGGTTATGAAAGATTAAATATTAACTCAGAAGATGAATTAATTCTTAACTTAAGAAGACAATTAGAAAAACTTAATAATTATCAATTTACTGATGGAGAATGGGATTCTTTCTTCACAAAAGTAATAGCAAATAAAAATGATTACATAATTGAAAAAACGAGATTGATTCAGGAAGATTATAAACAAGAAATAACTCTTGATTCAGGAGAAAAGAAAAATATCTATTTAATAGATAAAAATAATATTCATAATAATAGTCTTCAAGTATTTAATCAATATGTTAATAATGAGGGTAATTTTGATAATAGATATGATGTAACAATTTTAGTAAATGGTCTTCCTTTAGTTCATGTTGAATTAAAGAAAAGAGGAATTGATTTAAGAGAAGCTTTCAATCAGATAGAAAGATATCAAAGAGATTCTTTCTGGGCAGGATCAGGACTATATAACTTTGTTCAAATATTTGTTATTTCAAATGGAACATTAACTAAGTATTACTCTAATACTACAAGAGAGTTCCATATTAACAATCAAAAGAAAAAGAAATCTAATTCATTCGAATTTACTTCATATTGGGCAGATCAAAAGAATAATGGTATTACAGATCTAATTGATTTTGCTAAAACATTTTTCACTAAGCATACATTATTAAATGTATTAACTAAGTATTGTGTATTTACGAGTGAAGAGGATTTATTAGTAATGCGTCCTTACCAAATAGTAGCAACTGAAAAGATATTAAATAGAATTACAATTGCATACAATAATAAATTCTATGGAACACTTAGATCAGGTGGATATATTTGGCATACAACTGGATCAGGAAAAACATTAACATCATTTAAGACTTCTCAATTAGCTAGTAAATTAGACTTTATAGATAAAGTATTATTTGTTGTAGATAGAAAAGACTTAGACTATCAAACAATGAAGGAATACGATAGATTTAAAGAGGGAGCTGCGAATTCTAATACATCAACAAAAGTATTAGAAGAACAATTAAATGATCCAAATGCTAAAATAATAATAACTACAATACAAAAGCTATCTCAATTCATTAAAAAGAATGAAAATAGTGATGTATTTAATAAACATGTAGTATTTATATTTGATGAATGTCACAGATCTCAATTTGGAGATATGCATAAAGCTATTATTAAGAAATTTAATAAATACTATTTATTTGGCTTTACAGGAACTCCAATATTTCCAGAAAATGCTAGAACAATAAAAGGCATTTCTGAAACAACAGAACAAATCTTTGGCGAAAGATTACATACTTACACAATAGTAAATGCTATAGCAGATAAGAATGTATTACCATTTAGATATGAATATGTTGGTAGAGTGGATATATCAGAGGACGTAAAAGATGAAAAAGTATACAACATAGATGAAGAAAAATTATTTGATAATCAAATACGTATAAGTCTAATTACAAATTATATAATAGATCATTTTAGTACAAAAACGAAAACATCAGAAAGCTATGTTTACTCAACGTTAGATAACGTCATAGATGTAGCCAAAAAACACAATACAGAAGAAATTAAATCTAAGAAGAGTATTAATGGTTTCAATTCAATATTCGCTGTATCAAGCATTAAAATGGCTAAAGAGTATTATGCTGAATTTAAGAAAGAATTAGCTCTTAAAAACAGTAATCTTAAAGTAGCACTAATATACTCATATGGTGTTAATGGAGAAGATGGAGTTATAGATGAAAACTCTGAATCAACAGAAGCATTAAGTACTGATGATAGAACATTCCTAGAAAATGCTATTAAGGATTATAACAATATGTTTGGAACGAGTTATGATACATCATCAGAAAGATTCCAAAATTATTATAAAGATGTATCTCTAAGAATGAAGAATAGAGAAATAGATATCCTAATAGTTGCTAACATGTTCTTAACTGGATTTGATGCTAAAACATTAAATACACTATGGGTTGATAAGAATCTTAAATGGCATGGCCTTATACAAGCTTTCTCTAGAACTAATAGAATCTTAAATAGTGTTAAAACATATGGAAATATTGTCTCATTTAGAAATTTAGAAGATAGACTAAATGAAGCATTAGCTAAGTTCGGTGATGAGAATGCACACGGTGTTGTATTATTAAAACCATATAAAGACTATTATTATGGATATGAAGATGATAATGGTAAAACTTTTGAGGGATATAAATCATTAGTAGAAAAGTTAACTTCAAAATTTGTACCAGGAGAATTAATGCAAAGTGAAGCAGAACAAAAAGAGTTTATCAAATTATATGGTGCAATATTAAAAGTAACTAATATTTTATCTTCATTCGACGAATTTAAAGATGACGAATTAATTAATGAAAGAGATAAGCAGGATTATCATAGTATTTATATTGAACTTTATAATGAATTCAGAAATAGAGCTAAGCAGGAGAAAACTGATGTTACAGAGGATGTAGTATTTGAAATGGAGTTAATTAAATCAATTGAAGTTAATATAGACTATATATTAACATTAGTTAAAAAATATCACGATTCTAATATGGAAGATAAAGAAATATTAGTAAGTATTCAAAAAGCTATTATGGCAAGTCCAGATTTAAGAAATAAAAAAGATTTAATTATGGCATTCATTGATTCTTTAGATCAAGATTCAAACGTATATGCTGATTTTGAATCATTCATGAATAGTAAGAAAAAAGAAGAATTAGATAAAATAATAGCCGAAGAAGGTCTAAAAAAAGACGAAACATATAATTTTATTCAAAGGTCATTTGATAAAGGTAGAGTAGAAACAAACGGAGTAGAGGTATCTAACATATTACCTCCAATGAATATGTTCACTCCTAATAATGAACGTCAAGAAAAGAAAAATAAAGTAATTGATAAGCTATTAGAATTCTTCGATAAATTCTTTAGTATTACAAGTAAGTAAAGTTGAGGTGAAACAATGGCAGTAGATACATTTAAACCAATTAATCAAACAATAAGTGAAATATTTTCTTGTGATGGTATTTATAAAATACCTAATTATCAAAGACAGTACAGTTGGACTAATGATCAATTAGAGGCATTATGGGATGATTTATATGAAGCATATCAGAATAAAACCGTTGATAATGATTGCTATTTCTTAGGATCAATAGTTGTAGTTAATGATGGTAAAGGATATTTTGAATTAATAGATGGACAACAAAGAATTACAACATTAATGATACTAATGAATGTATTAGTAAAAGACTTTCCAGATATTAATAAAAATAGTGATGAAATATTTGTTGCTGATAAAGATAAAATCCAAAATTGTATTTTATTCCAAGGAAGAAAAAATAGATTACAATTACAAACAGATCCTAAATATGATTCAATATTTAATGATTTAATAATAAATTGTGAATCATTTGCAGATATTGATGAACCAACAAGAAAAGAATTAAAACTTGATGATCCCCAATATAAATATATTAATTCAGCAGTATTCTTTTATAAGAAATTATCTGAATTAAATGAAACAGAATTAGATGAGTTTGTAAATTATATATTCTATTCTACAAACATTATTAAAATAGAATGTACTAATCAATCATTCGCTATTAAACTATTTCAAGTATTAAATGATAGAGGATTAGAATTATCACCATCTGATATAGTAAAATCATATATAATAGGAAAATATGAGCAAGATGATGAAACGGGAAAACAAATATTCAACAATAACTGGAAAAATATTGAAGACTTATCTAAACAATATGGATTTAAAATTGATGACTTTGTAGTATTCTATGAATATTATAAATTAAAATCAAATCCTAAAAGACAAGTAGTAGATGAATTAAGAGATATTATTCAAAGAAGTGATGTATACGAATTAGTAGCAGAACTTCATAGTTTCTCAGAATCATTAAAGAAAGTTTATGAGTCAAATAATCCAGTAATACTAAGTTTAAGATATATACCATGGAAATTCTATGTTATGACTGCATTAACAAGTGCATACCAAGTAAATTATCCAGAAAAGGATAAATTATTTAAAGAAATTAGAAGATTTTTCTATATCTCATTAACTGCAGGTTGTACATTAAACCAAATAAAACAGACTTCATTTAAATTAATTGAATCAATAGTAAATGGAAATAGTATTGATGACATAAAAGAAGATTTAAACAGAACTATAATATCAAGACGAATGTATGCGAAAGTATATGATGCATTGGATAATGATGTTTATAATGAAAAGTTCTTAAAGCCATTAATGCTATCATTAGAATATGAAAATCGAGAAAGTACAAATAATAGCTTTTATTCATTGGATAGTACATTACATATGGATCACATACTGCCAAGAGCTTATAAGCAAAAAAATGAATGGAGCTATATAAAGGATGAAGAAGTATCTTCAGAAATTAATGGCTTAGGAAATATGGCTTTACTTCAAGACATAAAAAACGAAGAAGCACTTAACTGTGGATTTGAAAATAAAATAAGAATTTACAAAGGTCAAGATGAGAATGGAAATAATAAATCTGGTGTTACTTCATTCGAATTTACAAGATCAATAATTGAATATTATGATGCTGGCAATAAGACTTGGGATATTGAACAAATATTGGAAAGAAAAAATTATTTGATGACTAAAATAGAAGAGATGCTAGATATAGACAGAGAAGATATTAATTTAAAAATAGCAGATGAATCTGCTGGAGGAAAAACTGGCAAATCAAAGTGGTTATATAAAAATGTTTATTATGATAATGCAAAATTAGTAAGAGCATTAATACAAGATTATATTTTTGATAATAAATTAACGAAGTATTCAGAAATACCAGAAGATATTCGAAATTTTAAAATGCATTCACATGAATTAATTGTAGAAGAGAGTAACCCTTTAATTAAAGATTATTCATATTCAGAAGTTGAGTCAAATGGAATAAAATTATTTGTTAGAAGTATTTGTAAAAAGGATAATACTAATGAATTTCTTGAAGTATTAAAAAAATATTATGATTATACCTTAGAAGTTGTTGATATAAATGAATAATAAATTTAGAAGTTTGGAGAAATCCAAGCTTTTTTAGTGGTATAATATAAAATTAATAAAAGAGGTGATAAGATGAAAGAATCTAGAATTATTATAATTATTTCAATAATAATTATGGTAGCATTAATACCAATGTTATACTTTTTACAATTATTTGGTATCAATCAGGAATTAAGTATTAATATAATTACTAATTTGGAGTGTGGGGTTATAGTTGGTTTAGTTACAGCGATATGTCAATACTTTATGGCTAAAAGACGTATTATTAATGCTGTGTATGGTTTATATTTTGAATTATATACTACATATTATACTGTTAGAAATAAAGAATTTTTACACCATATCAATACTCTTGCATTCTTTAATAAACTTACCGAACTTTCTTCAAAAATTAAAGATTCGTTATCAGAATATCATGGATTTTTTAAGAAAAATGATTCAATATATATGATAATGAATCCACAGATTAATATGGGTGAGAACTATAAAGCAGAAAAAATGATAAAGACATTAGTTAAATGGTTTAATGAAAAATCGGTTGATAAAAGTATTGAACCATTTATAAATGAAGTAGAGAACATACTAAAAAACATTGATAAAGAAAGATTTGAAGAAGATAAAAAACAAATGATAAATATGTTCAATTATATTTGGAAATAGCATTTTGAAAACGAATTCTTGGGAACAAATGGGGAACAACTACATAGAACAAGATAGGTAAAATAGGGCTATTTACGAGAAATATAGCAAGTGATAAAACAATAATAATGAAAAAAATGACAAAAAATCACCCCATAATTTTTCCCCCTGAAGAGAGCAAATAGTTTATATTTTGTTGAAAATAAAGGGTAAAATGTATATTGATTTATTTTAGGTACTAAGCTAGGTATGTAAATTTAAAAAAATATATAAAAATTGATTATTTAAAGT
>Ga0256404_1004073_pt1 | contig 28257 bp, 21 predicted proteins | sample RumenRJG_01DNA_FD_185990 | JGI IMG/M metagenome (GOLD analysis project Ga0256404, IMG submission 185990) | Bovine rumen microbial communities from Lethbridge, Alberta, Canada - RJG_01 | ecosystem: Host-associated > Mammals > Digestive system > Stomach > Rumen | place: Canada: Alberta | collected...
GAATCGAGCATGGCAATGTGTGCGGTGCCAGGACGTGTCCCTCTTGCTTATCTGTGAAACTTTTTCATGCTCACGAGTGAAAAGCCGCTCTGCTTTTTTGTGCAATTAGGAGGCTATCAAACACAGGGCGAGATCGCCGCGGTCAGGACTGTCTTCTCCTATCTCGCCGAGCAGAGGCGGCAGAAGACGGTGGATACGCTCCTGCGCCTCAGCAGGCTGCCGTCGAGGGAGCCGAAGACGTTCGAGGGGTTCGACTTCTCGAGGATACAGGGGCGCGATGCAGGGATGCTCCGGAAGCTCCCCGCCCTTGCCGACCTCTATGCGCACAGGAACATCGCCTTCATCGGCCCCGAAGGCATCGGCAAGACGCATCTCGCGCAGGCATACGGGCGCGCATGCTGCATGAAGGGGCTCAGGACCTACTACCTCAAGGCGAGCGAGCTGCGCGACAGGCTCTCCAGGGCGGCAGAGCGGGGGTCCGTCCAGCGCGGGGTCGCAGCGCTCGTGAAGCCCTCATGCCTCATCGTGGACGAGATCGGGAGGTGCAGGTTCGACAGGGCATGCACCGACATGTTCTTCGACATCGTCGACCGCCGCTACGAGAAGGACGGCCCGAGCACGGTGGTGCTCACCAGCAACATGTCCCCGAGCGACTGGAAGGGCTCGTTCACGGGCGAGGATGCGCTGCTGTGCGCCCTCGACAGGCTCTTCGACAATGCCTCGGTCTTCATGATGCGCGGACCCAGCTACAGGGGACGAGGGCTCGACACATACTCCGTGGAGGCGGTGCCCCAGGCGATGAGGCAGAGGGGCTCCGGCACGATGGGGCTCTAGCGATGGGCCCTCGGAGCACCATGCACGGCAACAGCTAGCATTTCCGGATGCCGGCACATTGGCCAATATCGTCCGGCTGGAAATGGACAGAATCGCCCGGCGCTTGGTGGCGATTATCGCCCGGCGTTAACACCGCTATCTGAGCGACGCGCAGGTTTTGAAGCTTCGACCTACGGGACTTCGACCTTCCAAGTCCCGCAGCATTAAGTGAATCCGTAATGAGCGCATTCATTTCGTATTCACGGCGCTCGGAAACAGGCGATAGTCCATTGATGATGCAGTGATTATGCGCACACGCATTTCTAAGAGCCTTTACATCCTTGAGGACGTAGTGGCGCTGCCCCATCGCTGCATCATTCCAACGATTGGCGCAGAACTTATAAAGCGTGAGGAACATTCCAAAGTCGAGTACCTCAACCAGAACCCATAGCGGCATTTCGTCGCGATAGTGCATGATAAGCGCACCTGCATACTCATCATCACACGCACGTCTAGTCAGAGTGCTATCCACCGCTTTACGTTGTCTCCGGGACAGGCTTGAGAAGAAGCTTTCAACCAACTCATAGCCATCTTCGTCCTTATCCTCCGCCATTCTAAGCACTTCCATTTTCGCAAAATGCTCTATGTCAACCGAAATCGTGAGGAACGTTGCTCGCATTTGTCTATCAAGCGAGGCGAGGGCGACAAGTGACCCAAAATCAAGATTTACGTACTCGCCCTTTCGGACCCCCTCGAGACGGCGAGGATAGAGTTTTCGATAGCTGCGAGTTCTTAGATAGCTGTTGGCGGTGGACAGATAGTCCCCAGCCTCTTCTTCGGAGCAATACTCAAATGTCACCCCTTGAGTCTTGAGATGTTCGATCTGCTGGACAACAGTAAGAGTTGGCTTCGAGTGGCTTATCGGCAGGCATGAGCCGAGGACTATGTCGTCTCGCTCATCCTTATCTCTTGAGACTTCGTCTTCGAACACGTTTTACCTCCCCCCTTCGTCTATCACATTGTCCCATCCGGTCACACCACCCGAATCGACAAATAGAGCCTCTGAGCAGCAGTGTTGTCGTATGCACGCAAGATAACCGGAAAGAAATCCCAAGGGCGAATGCGCGATGTCTCGAATGATGATCTCAATCGTCCGCACATGATGAAGTAGGCTCGTACCTCGAGCTCTACTCGTCACCTCACAAGCAGCTCATCCTCCTTACCTGATGGGTTATTCGTATGCGTACCTGTGCCTCCGTGGGCGTGGGCTATGATGGTTCCTCGGCTGCCGGCAGGCGGCCCCACACCCTACACATCGCAATGGCCACGCAGTGGCTTGGAGGACAAGGCATGCAGCATACCCGCACGACCGCAACGGACGCACGCGACCAGGAAGGCGCGCCCAGGCTCACCACCGCCGGACTCATGAGGCGCTTCCTGGGCTACTACCAGGGGCAGATGCACCTGTTCGTGGGCGACATCGCGTGCGCCGTCGTGGTCGCGGGCATCGACCTCGCGTTTCCGCAGATCCTGCGCACGCTCACGGGCGGGCTGTTCACGCAGGGGGCGGACGCCATCCTCGGCGCGCTGGGATACCTGGCGGCAGGCCTTCTGGCCATGTACGCCGTGCGCTTTGCGTGCCGCTACTTCGTGGCGTACTGGGGGCACGTCATGGGCGCCCGCATGGAGAGCCGCATGCGCGAGGACCTGTTTGCCGCCTACCAGCGCATGAGCTTCTCGTTCTTCGACCGCAACAAGTCCGGCGACCTCATGAGCCGTCTGGTGAGCGACCTGTTTGACATAAGCGAGACCGCCCACCACGGCCCGGAGTTCCTGCTCATTGGCGCGGTGGAGATCGTAGGCTCGTTTTTGATCTTGGGGTTCGTGAACGTGCCGCTCACGCTGGTGCTCGCGGCGGTGCTCGTGGTGCTGACCGCGTACAACCTCCGCGCGAACCTGCGCATGAAGGCCGTCTTCCGCGAGAACCGCGTGCGCATCTCCGGCGTGAACTCACGCGTGGAGGACAGCCTCGCCGGCATCCGCGTGGTGAAGGGCTTTGCCGCGGAGGACGTTGAGAAGGACAAGTTCCGCACCAGCAACGACGCGTACCTGGACTCCAAGGTGCGGATGTATCGCGCCATGGGCACGTACCAGGCCGGCATCGCCGCGCTCATGGGCGCGCTGTACACCGTGATCGTGTGCCTGGGCGGCTGGCTCATCGCGAAGGGCCAGATGCAGCCGCAGGACCTTGCGACGTTCGCGCTGTACATCACGCTCTTCACCACCCCGATCGACAACATCCTGAACTTCACGGAGACGTTCCAGAAGGCCATCGCGGGATTCCGCCGCTTCGAGGAGGTCCTGGTGGCGGAGCCGGACATCAGGGACGCGCCGGGGGCACGGCCGCTTTCCGTCACCCGTGGCGCCATCAGCTACCGGGGCGTGCGCTTCTCGTACGACGAGGGCCCGGAGGTCCTGCACGGGCTCGACCTTGCCGTGGATGCCGGCAGCACGGTGGCGCTCGTGGGCCCGTCCGGCGGCGGCAAGTCGACCATCTGCGCCCTTCTCCCCCGCTTCTACGACGTGCAGGCGGGGTCCATCACCATCGACGGACAGGACGTGCGCGACGTCACCGTGCAGAGCCTCCGCCAGGCCATAGGCATCGTGCAGCAGGACGTGTACCTGTTTGACGGCACGATCGCGGAGAACATCGCGTACGGCCGGCCGGACGCCACCGTGCGCGAGATTCGCGAGGCGGCGCGCAAGGCGAACATCGAGGAGTTCGTGGAGTCGCTTCCCGACGGGTTCGAGACCACGGTGGGCGAGCGCGGCGCGCGCCTTTCCGGCGGGCAGAAGCAGCGCATCGCCATCGCGCGCGTGTTCCTGAAGGACCCGCAGGTGCTCATCCTGGACGAGGCGACCTCCGCGCTCGACAACGAGAGCGAGCGGGCCGTGCAGCGCTCGCTGGCGCAGCTCTCTCGCGGGCGCACGACCATCGTGATCGCGCACAGGCTCTCGACCATCAAGGGCGCGGACGAGATCGTGACCATCGACCACGGTCGCGTGGCCGAGAAGGGCACGCACGACGAGCTGCTGGCACGCGGCGGGACGTACGCCCGCTACTATCGCATGCAGTTTGGCGACGGCCGCACGCAGGACTGACGGGACGGCGGCCCGCGCTGACGCGGCGCCGGACGGACGGCGACCCGCGCGCGGCACCGCACACAAGACGACAGGAAGGCCACCATGCACGCCCTTCACGCAAGGCTACCGAAGAACTTCGTGCTCGAGGAGCGGCTCGAGCGCTACGCCGACTCCATAGAGGCGAGCCCCGCCTCCTATGCGGGATGCTGGGCGGAGGCCTGTCACCCGCTTGACGCGGCGGCGCCGCACGCGCGCTACGACCGTGTGGTGCTGGACATGGGCTGCGGCAAGGGGGCCTCGACCGTGGAGGCGGCAACGCGCGAGCCGGGCACGCTGTTTGTGGGCGTGGACCTGGAGCCCATCTGCATTGCGTACGCCGCGCAGCGGGCGCAGGAGGCCGGGGTGGCGAACGCGGTGTTTGCGCCCGGCGTGGCCAGCAAGCTGGAGGAGTACTTCTCGCCCGATGAGCTGAGCCAGGTGATCCTGAACTTTCCCACGCCGTTCCCGCGCAAGAAGGAGGCGTGGCAGCGCCTGACGCACGCGGACAACCTGGTGCGCTACCGCCGCCTGCTGGCCCCAGGCGGCGTGGTGACGCTGAAGACGGACAGCTCCCCGCTGTGGGAGTTCACGCGCGGGCAGCTGGCGCTTGCGGGCTTCCGCACGCTGTGGGAGTCCACGGACGCGCGCCTCGAGCGGCCCGACGACCCCATGAGCTGGTACGAGCGCCGCCTGAGCGCGCAGGGCGCGAAGGTCCTGGCCATAGAGGCAACGCCGGACCCCACGCGCGAGCCCGACCTGGACGCGGACGGCCGTGTGCGCCAGACCATGCCGCTGAGCCTTATTGACTACCTCCCGGACGACCTGGAGCACATGGACTACATTCCCCATGGCATGCAGGGCACCGTCATCAACCTGCGAAACCTCGCGCGCAAGGGGCACTTCGACCGGCACCTGTAGCGCGTGTGGCGCAGGGGCGGGACGGGACGCGCCGGGGCAGACGCGCGCCAGGAGCAGTCGGGCGCTAGGAGCGGGCGATCTCCTCTAGGAACGCGTCGCCGTAGCGCTCGAGCTTCGTGACGCCGACGCCCGGAACCTGGAGCAGCTCCTCCGGGTCGCGGGGCTTCCGCCGGACCATGGCCCTCAGCGTCGCGTCGTTGAATATCACGTACGGGGGCACGCCCTTCTCGCCCGCAAGGCGCTTGCGCAGGGCGCGCAAGCGCTGGAACAGCTCCTCGTCGCCGTCCGTGGCAACGTAGTCCAGCGCCTCCTCGCGCGCGGTGGCGCGACGGCGGGAGCGGGGACGGGCGTCGCCTGCGGCGTCGAGCTCGTCGTCAAAGGCGGCGTGGCCGAACGCGTGCGACGCCCGGGCGGGCGCGAGGTAGCGCTCCGGCGTGGCGCCGGTGCAGACGGAGCACGAGCCGCAGTTGTCCGGCAGCGCGGACACGTCCTGCCCAAAGTACGCGAGGATGCGCCGGCGCAGGCACGTGGCGCTCTGGGCGTAGTCGACCATGTGGTTGAGAAGGGCGCGGCGCGAGCGCTCGAGGCGCTGGCGCTCTGCGGCGGGCGTGAACTCCGGAAGGTCGTCGCGGTCGATGAGGAAGCGGCACGTGCGGATGTCGCCGCGGCTCCACAGCAGGTAGCACTCCGCAGGCTCGCCGTCGCGGCCGGCGCGGCCCGCCTCCTGGTAGTACTCCTCCAGCGAGAGCGGCAGCCCGCAGTTCACGACGAAGCGCACGTTGGACTTGTCGATCCCCATGCCAAACGCGTTCGTGGCAACCATCACGCGCGCGTCGTCCATCACGAAGCGGCGCTGGGCCTCCTCGCGGGCGTCCGCCTCATAACCGGCGTGGTAGGACACGGCGGCCACGCCGGCGTCGCGCAGCGCCTGGGCAAGCTCGTCCACCCTCTTGCGCGTGGTGGCGTACACGATGCCGGACTCGTCGGGGTGCGCGGCGGCGTAGGCGCACACCCAACGCGTGCGCTCCCTTGGCTTGAGCTCGAAGCTCGCGAAGCTGAGGTTGGGCCGGTCAAAGCCGGTGACCGTGACCTGCGGATCCTTAAGCCCGATGAGCGAGACCACGTCGCGCCGCACGCGCTCGGTCGCCGTTGCGGTGAGCGCCACGACGGGCGGGCGCACGGGCAGGCTCGCAACGAAGTCCGCGATGCCGGTGTACGCGGGACGAAAGTCCTGGCCCCACTGGCTGACGCAGTGGGCCTCGTCCACGGCAAGGAGCGGCACGCGGGCCTGCGCGGCGAACGCGCGAAACGCCGGGTCTGCCAGGCGCTCCGGCGCGACGTACATGAGGTCGTACCAGCCGTCGAGCGCGCGGGCCATCACGACGGCCTGCTGGCGCGGCGTGAGGCTGGAGTTGAGGTAGCTGCCGCGGATGCCCGCCTCGCGCAGGCCGCGGACCTGGTCGCCCATGAGCGAGATGAGCGGGGACACCACGATGGTGAGCCCACGCATGAGCGCGGCCGGCACCTGGTAGCAGACGCTCTTGCCCGCGCCTGTGGGCATGACGGCAAGCGCGTCCTTCCCCGCAAGCACGGCGCGGATGACCTCGGCCTGGCCCGGGCGGAAGCTGGCGTAGCCAAAGTGGCGCGCGAGCGCCGCCTCCGCGTCCGCCATGGTGGGCGCGTCGAACTTGGGAGGCGGGTCCTGCCGTGACGCCATGTGCTTCTCCCCCCGACCGCTTGCGGAATTTGCCGACACACCACGTTAGCACGGCAGACGCGCGAGCGCGTTGGCAATGCGCAGCTAGACGCACGCGCGCTGGCGCGCTGTCCGCCGGATGCGCCGACTGCCGCCGCGGCGCGTGGGGTAGACTAGAGAGTATGTATCGAAGATTGGAGCCCGCATGAAGAAGACCACCAAGACCATACTCTCCGTCACCGGGGCCATCGCGGGTGCCGCTGCCGCAGCGGGCGGCTTCGAGCTGTGGTCCCGCTCGAAGTTTGGGCGCTCAGGCGTCGCGACCGCGATGGAGGGCGCGCTGCGCGCCACGGGCTTTCGCAACGTCGTGCTTGGCCAGGACCTGGGGCGATACGACGACTTCATCGAGAAGAGCCGCGTTGCCAACGAGCAGGAGTACCACATTCCGTCGTGGCTGCGCCTGAGGTCGCTGGTGTTTGACGAGACGTCCCACGGCATGAAGGTCTATCACGTGGGTACGACCGGCAAGAACGAGCATGCCGTCCTGTACCTGCACGGCGGCGGATACGTGAGCCAGATCACGCCCGCGCACTGGCGCTTTGTGGACAAGCTGTGCCAGGAGACGGGCGCGGAGATCGTGGTGCCGATCTACCCCCTGGCGCCGGAGCACGACTACGACGAGTCGTACACCCAGCTCACCACCGTGTACGAGAACCTGTGCAAGCGCTACGGCGCGGACGCCATCACGCTGATGGGCGACTCCGCCGGCGGCGGCCTTGCGCTTGGCCTGGCGGAAAGCCTGCCGCAGTACAACTTGGAGCAGCCCGCGAACCTGGTGCTCATAAGCCCGGAGCTTGACCTGTCGATGCGCAACCCCAAGATCCGCGACTACTTTGACGCGGACCCGGTGCTTGCGCCGTGGGGAATGGCCCAGATGGGCGACCTGTGGGCCGACGGGGACGAGATAGAGAACTTCCGCCTGAGCCCCATAAACGGCGACGTGAGCGCGCTTCGCAACGTGCTGCTGCTTGCCGGCACGCGGGAGATCTACTATCCCGACTGCGCGGAGCTTGCCCAGAAGCTGATCACCGCGGGCGTGAGGTCCGACATGGTGATTGGCGAGGGCATGAACCACGACTGGCCGCTGCTGCCCATTCCGGAGGCACGCAAGGCCCGCAGGCGCATCGTGGAGTGCGTCCTGCGCAAGGTGAACTAGGCGCCAGGGCCGGCACGCGACGTGTCGGCCCGCACAATGCCGCACGCGGCCGTCGCCCACACGGGCGGCGTGGTTTCGTGCGGCACGGGCAGGCGCGCATGCCGCCGCGACCGCACGTTGGCCGCAGACGCTCCAATGCGGCACACCCGGCACAAACGCACCACCGCACCGTTCAAACACACCAACCGCGCCGGGACCCGCTCCCCCGCGAAAACCATAGGAAGGCCCGCCATCATGTCCAGAATCACCGCAGGCAACCGCCTGTACCTGTACCGCCTCTTCAAGAACCAGGTAGGAACCGGAAAGCAGGAGCGCATACAGCGCTTCGAGGAGGTGCTGGCGGCAGACGACATAGTCCCGGACGACCTTGACTGCAAGGACGTGACGGAGCTTTTGGGCGCCCTGGACGGCATGGTGAAGCTGACCGTGTTCAAGAAGGGCCGCACGTACGCGACGCTCTTGGCGAACCCAGAGCTGGACGCCGCCCTCGCCGCGGCCGAGGCGCCCTCCGCGCAGAAGAAGGCCGTGCAGAGCGGCAAGTCGTGGAAGCGCAAGAAGTCCGCCAAGGTGGCAAAGCCCGCAAAGCCACGCCACAAGAAGCAAAAACCGGCGCCAAAGGCAGCGCCGGAACCTGTGGCGAAGGATGACTCGCAGCCCGCAAAGGACCCGGCAATGCCCGCGGGCGAGAAGGACGAGACGCCGCAGCCGCGGCACGCGTCCGCTGCCGAGGGCACCGGCGCCGTGGCCACCGCCGCCGAGGTCGAGGCCCAGGCGAAGGCAGCCCACGCGAAGGCAGCACCCGAGGCCGCCCCGCAGGGGCGCGAGGGCATCAAGCTCACGATCACGTACGATCCCACGACCGAGGCAGACGCGGCCACGGCCGCGCCGCAGGCGGAGTCCGTGCCGGCCCCGAAGCCGGAGGCCGCGACGCAGGCAGAGCCCGCGCCGGAGCCCGCGCCCGTCGCGCCAGAGCCCGCGCCCACCGCGGGCGAGAAGCACCCGGACGCCACGGCAAAGGCCGCGCCAGAGCCCAAGGCGGTGCCCGTGGTCGAGGATGCCCCGTCCATCTCGCTCACCATCACCTACGACCCGACGCAGGACGAGGAGCCCGCGCCCGAGGGGTCGCTGCCCGCGGAGGGAAGCTTCTCGTTCGAGGAGCAGCGCCCCGCCGTGCCCGCGTGCCCCGCACCGCAGCCGCAGGACGTTGAGACGCAGCCAGAGGGCTCCACCCTCAGCACCCAGTCAGACCTGCCGCAGACCATATCGCTCGACGTGCACTGCAAGGACGAGTTCCTGCGTGCGCTGTACCAGATGCTGCCGCTGGACGTGGACGTCATGGGCGTGCTGGACGAGGACTGGAGCGTCGCCCGCTCCACGGCGCTTCTGACCGGCACGCGCAGCCGCGTGACCTTCCCCCTTCGCTACCTGCACGAGGACGACGACACGCCCGTCACCATCACGCTGAAGCGCTCCGCCAAGGCGAGCGCCGGCAAGCGCTGGAGCATCAGCTGCATCGACGGCGACGACGGCACGGGCGCCATGCACGAGCCCGTGGGGATCGAGGGCCTGCCCACGGTGGACGAGGGCGCGTGGAGCGAGCTTTCCGGCCCGTCGCGCGGCGCCGCCGCCACGAGCCCCATCCGCGAGCTCGCGCGCTTCGCGATGGTGGGCTCGTGGGAGTCCTACCTCGGCGCGCTCGCGACCATGGCGGCGCCGGAGCACTGGGACTACCCCGGCGAGGGCGTCGGCAAGCCCAGCCGCTACGGCATCCTGCGCGAGTACCTGTGCGTCACGTTCCACCGCGCCCAAGCCCAGGGCCTGGTGGCGCAGGCGGCCGACGGCTCGCTCGCCGCGTTCGACACCGGGCTCTTCACCCCGTTCGGCCAGCACATCTACGCGTGCTTCACGCCCAACAAGGGCGACATCCGCTGGAAGTCCGCCGGCTTCTGCGTCGCGGGCTCCGGCGAGCTGGGCGGCGAGCTCGTGGCAAGGCTCGACCCCCTGCCCCAGCCCGTCAGCTACCTGCACGCCCTGGGCGACGTGACGCCAGACACCAGCCGCCTGGCCGTGCTGGACACGGACGCCATCCTCACGCACCGTCTGGGCGTGCTGCCCCGCGCGTTTCTGGAGGACGAGCTGCAGGCATCGCCCACGGCACGCGAACTGCTGTCCCAGGCCGTCGCGGCCGATGGCGCCCCCGCGGGCGAGAAGGACCTCGCCTTGCTTGCGCGCGCCATCAAGTCCGACCCCGGCCTGTATCGCAGGCTCGGCCGCGCGCTGGACGAGGCGCTCGCCCTCACGCTGTGCCGCGTCCGCGCGAGCTACCGGATCGCGGCGCCCGCGTACGACCCCGCGACGGACTCCATCAGGCTGCTGCTTCCGCTGTGCCTGGTAAGCGACTCGCAGGCGGATTGCGCACTTGTGCTTGCGCCGCAGCCCTCCGGCAACTACCAGGGCACGACCATCATGAGCCTTGACCGCGCCCGCGTGTGCGCCCGCGTCATCAGCGCGGAGCAGCCGGCATGGCTTGGACGCGCCGCCGCGCAACAGTAGCACGCGACACCCGCAAGAGGCGTCGGGCAAGACAGACGCAGGGGGCCGCCCGCGATGGACAGCCCCCTGCTTTCTGGCTTTGTGATGCCCGACTACTCCGAGCAGATCGCGATCGATGCACTCGCGCCAATGCGGTCCGCACCGGCCGCGATCATGGCAAGGGCGTCCTCGCGCGTGTGGATGCCACCCGCGGCCTTGATCTTCAGACGGTCGCCCACCGTGCGCTTCATGAGTTCCACGTCGTGCACGGTAGCGCCGCCGATGCTGAAGCCGGTCGAGGTCTTCACGAACGCGGCCCCCGCGGCCTCGGCGCACTTGCACGCGCGCACGATCTGGTCGTCGTCCAGCAGGCAGCACTCTAGGATCACCTTCACGGGGTGCCCCTGCGCCGCCTCGACCACCGCGGCGATGTCCTTGGTGCAGTACTCGTCGTCGCCGCTCAGCAGCCTGCCCACGTTCAGGACCATGTCGATCTCCGTGGTGCCGTCCTCCACGGCCTGCCTGGCCTCCGCAACCTTTCCGGCGGTGCTGCATGCGCCCAGCGGGAAGCTGATGCACGTGGTGATGCCCACGCCGGAGCCCTTCAGCCGCTCCGCCGCAAACGCCGTCCACGTGCCGTTGATGGATACGGTCTTGAAGTGGTACTCGCGTGCCTCGTCGCACAGCTTAGCCAGCTGCTCCTGCGTGGCGTTCTGCTTAAGCAGCGTGTGGTCCATGTACTGATTGAGCTCCATCTTGCGCTTCCCTTCTGTCGCACCCACTCGTGTGAGTAAACGTTTACTCACCCCTGTCGCTTGCAAGCGTAAACGTTTACTCATCCCGTGTCAACGTCCTTGGCCCAAGGGCCACGCACTTCTCGCCCAAGGCGGTTCCTGCCAGCATGCGCTTCCGGCCCACGGGTTCGCGCGCCGGCGCTACGCCACGTTCTGCCCGCGCATGGTGGACTCTCGGCGCACCAGGCGCACGGGCACCAGCTCGTGGCGGCCCTGCTCAAGTTCCCCCGCTATCATCTGCAGCATGATTTGCGCGGCCAGACTGCCTATGCGCTCCGGGTCCTGCGCGATGGTCGTTAGCGGCGGGCGGCCAAACCGCGCGAGCAGGATGTCGTCGTGGCCCACCACGGCAACGTCTTCCGGCACGCGCACGCCGCGCTCGTGCAGCGCCTCCAGCGCGCCCATGGCAAGCCGGTCGGTCTGGGCAAAAACGCCGTCGAAGTCGAGCCCCGCGTCCAGCGCCGCCGCTACGGCGTCGTGGCCAGAGGGAAAGTCTGTCGCGGGCGGGTGGATCACGCGCTTCTTGTCCAGGGGCACGCCCAGGCGCGCAAGCTCCTGCGCAAAGCTGCGCGTGCGCACCTCCGTCACGGGAAAGCCCGCCGTCGCCGTCAGCACCATCGGGCGCGCACAGCCCGAGCGCGCAAGCTCGCGTGCGGCAAGCCGTCCGCTGGCCACGTTGTCGCTCATCACGGAGCTGACGTTGGGGCCAAGGCCGCCCTCGGGCACCTCGCGGTCGATGTAGAGCGTCGGCACGTCGCGGCGCACGGCCGCGCGCACGTCCTCCAGGCTGTTTGCGCTCACGATGCCCGACACGCGCTGCGCCGCGAGCGACGCGTGACACTGGCGCTCCATGTCCGGGTCGTGGTTGGTGTTGTAGATCACGATGGAGAGCCCCGCCGCAAACAGCCCCGCCTGCAGCGTCACGATCATGCGCGAGAAGAACTCGTTGCTGATGTTGGGCACGATTACGCCCACGGCGTCCGCGCGCTGTTGGCGCAGGCCGCGCGCCAGCTGGTTGGGCTGGTAGTGCAGGCGCTCGATCGCCTCGCGCACGCGCGCCTCCGTCTGGGCGGAAAACCGGCCGTTGTGGTTGATCACGCGCGACACCGTCGCGACGGAGACGCCCGCGGCACGGGCCACCTCCCTCACCGTCACGCGCGAATCAGTCATGCGTCCTCCCCTCCCGCGCGGCACCGCGCCGCGACCCCTCCATGGTAGGGCAAGCGCCGCGGTCGCGCCCCTCGGGGTGTCCCAGCGGAGGGCAAACGTTTAAATTGCGCTACAAAACGACGTGGCGCGGCACTTCTCGCCCAGGCGGGCGCCAGAAAGCCGCTAGACTAGGGGCGCATGCGGCATGTGGGCGAGAAGTACGCGCGCCCTTGGCTGCCGCGCGCACGGATGTGAGGCTCAACGCTGGTTGGCGCCCGCGGCCGCCGGCCCGGGGCGCCCGGACGCTCGTTCGGAGGTTTCGATGGCCAAGATTTTGATGAAGACCCCCCTCGTCGAGATGGACGGGGACGAGATGACGCGCATCATGTGGAAGATGATCAAGGACGACCTCATCGTCCCGTTCGTCGACCTTAAGACCGAGTACTTCGACCTGGGGCTCGAGAACCGCAACGCCACCGACGACCAGGTCACGATCGACTCCGCAAACGCCACGAAGCGCCTGGGCGTGGCCGTGAAGTGCGCCACCATCACGCCGAACGCGGCCCGTATGGAGGAGTACGACCTCAAGAAGATGTGGAAGAGCCCCAACGGCACCATCCGCGCCATGCTGGACGGCACCGTGTTCCGCGCGCCCATCCTGGTGAAGGGCATCGAGCCGTACGTGCGCACGTGGAAGGCGCCCATCACCATCGCGCGTCACGCGTACGGCGACGTGTACCGCGACGTGGAGATGCGCGTTCCCGGCCCCGGCAGGGTCGACCTGACGTACACGCCGGCCGACGGCGGCGAGCCGCAGTCCGTCTGCGTGCACGAGTTTGCGGGCCCCGGCGTGGTTGAGGGCATGCACAACCTGGACGAGTCCATCACCGGCTTTGCGCGCGCGTGCTTTGGCTATGCGCTCGAGACCAGGCAGGACCTGTGGTTTGCCACGAAGGACACCATCAGCAAGACGTACGACCACCGCTTCAAGGACGTGTTCGCGGACCTGTACGAGGCAGAGTACAGGGAGAAGTTCGAGACTGCTGGCATCGAGTACTTCTATACCCTGATAGACGACGCAGTGGCCCGCGTCATGCGCTCCGAGGGCGGCTTCATCTGGGCGTGCAAGAACTACGACGGCGACGTGATGAGCGACATGGTCTCCACCGCGTTCGGCAGCCTTGCCATGATGACGTCCGTGCTGGTGAGCCCCCACGGCTACTGGGAGTACGAGGCGGCGCACGGCACGGTGCAGCGCCACTACTACAAGCACCTTAAGGGCGAGAAGACCTCGACGAACTCCGTCGCGACCATCTTCGCGTGGTCCGGCGCCCTGCGCAAGCGCGGAGAGCTGGACGGCACGCCCGACCTGGTGCGCTTTGCCGACGCGCTCGAGAGGGCGACCATCGGCACCATCGAGAGCGGCAAGATGACGGGCGACCTGGCGCGCATCACCACGCTGCCGAACCCGCAGCAGCTTGACACGGAGGAGTTCATCCTCGCGATCGCGGACCGGCTTCAGAAGGAGCTTGCGTAGATGGCCGGCACATACCGCCTGATAGCGCTTGACATGGACGGCACCCTCCTGACCACGGGCAAGAGGGTGTCGCCCGCTACGTCTGCGGCGCTGCGCCGGCTTTCCGACTCCGGCGCGTGCGCGACCATCGCCACGGGCCGCGCATACCGCGAGCTCGAGCCGCTGAGGCACGACCTTGCCCCCGTGCGCTACGCCGTGTGCGCAAACGGCGCCGTGGTGATGGACCTGTGGGAGCGCCGCAGCGTAAGCGTGACCACCATCCCCAACCACGGCGCGATCCAAGCGGTGCGCGCGGGCCTTTCGAACGGCTGCCTGGTGAACGTGCTGACCCAGACCGGCGCATACCTGAACCTCGCGGACGTCGAGCGCGCGGACGAGCTGGGGCTTGGCCAGTACAAGGGCCTGTGGGCGCAGGTGAACGAGCAGATGGACGACCCCATCGAGTTCCTGCGGGCACATCCCAACAAGGCCGTCAAGATCAACCTGTACCACTTTACGCAGGAGGCGCGCGAGCGCACGCGCGCTCAGCTTGCGGGCGCGGACGTGCAGGTCGCGTTTGCGGAGGGCGCATCGGTGGAGATAACGGCGCCCGACGTGCGCAAGGACAGCGGCATCGCCCACCTGTGCGACGAGCTGGGCATCACGATGTCGCAGGTCGTGGCCGTGGGCGACGGCGACAACGACCTTGATATGCTGCGCAGCGCCGGCCTGGGCGTCGCGATGGCAAACGCCACGCCGCAGGCGCTTGCGGCAGCGGACGTCTGCACCACGGCCGACTGCGACCACGACGGCGTGGCCGAGACGATCGAGCGCTACTTCCTGTAGGCGGCTGCTGGATGCGGGCCGGCTGCTGGGGGCGGGCCGGACGCTGGGGGCGGGCCCTACACCTGGGCGTGGGTAGAATCCGGCACGAAGCCCTCGAATATGGCGACGCCGCCCTCAGTCTCGGCAGCGGCGAGGTCCTGCGGGCTCCTTATGGTCCAGAACACGGGCTTCGCACCCAAGGCCTGGACCAGCCTGAACGCAGGTGTCGCGCGGTCCGCGAACTTGTACGCAACGAAATCCGGCCGCGCAAGGGAGTTCGCGACCATGGACGTCGCAGCCGCGTCGCGCGCGGCGGTGCAGACGGAGGCCAGGGCCTGCCGGTGCGCCCGCACGCTCTTCTCGCCCGTGCGGGCGGACGCCGCAGGCTTGGCGGACGTCGCGAGGTAGTCCTTGCTCAGCTGGCCGCGGACGACCTCCGGCCGATGACGGCGCAGCCACACCAGCACGCGCGGGTCGAAGCTCTCCACGCAGTAGCTGACGCAGTGGCGATCGAGCGCGTCCATGGTCTTGTGGCAGAGCTCCGCCACGCGCGGCCACGCGGCGCCCTCGGTCTTCACCTCCACGATGAGCGGCAGCGGGTCCGCGTCGCCCCCGCAATCCGCGTCGAACACGGAAAGCGCCTCATCGAAGGTTGGGATGCGCTCGTCCGTGCCGTCCAGGCAAAGCTCGCGCAGGTCCTGCAGGGTGCTCTTCTCGACCGTGAGGGCACGTCCGCACATGCGTCGCGTGTTGGCGTCGTGAATGACCGCGAGCTGGCCGTCCGCGGTGAGGTGGACGTCGAGCTCCACGCCAAAGCCCAGGTCGCGGGCGCGCCGGAACGCCGCGAGCGAGTTTTCTGGGATGCCGAGGTCGCGGTCGTGCAGGCCGCGGTGGGCAAAGCGGTGCTGGCGGATCTTGCCCCAGCGCGCGTCCACGTACGTGTCGTTCTTGCGCGGCGACACCAGGGCTGCGGTCGCGACGACGCCGGCACATGCGACCGCGGCGGTCCTTGCGAGCGTGGTGGTTGCTTTTCTCATATGGATGTTCCCTTCTGTCGCCGGCCGCATGTGCGGAGGCGGCATGGGTGTCTTGGCTGGCGGCACGCCCGGAGGCCGTGGCTCGCGGCATGCTTCCCACCATGTTCCGCCTTTGCGGCGGTCGTGGCGTCGACGGAGCGGCAGACGGTTGTGTCAGAATGGACCGGACGGAGGTGGCGCATGAAGCTGCAGCAACTGCGATACGTGATCCAGGTGGCGGAATCGGGCTCGCTCACGGCGGCGGCCGAGCGGCTGTTCGTTGCGCAGCCCAGCCTGTCGAAGGCCGTGGCGGAGCTTGAGCGCGAGATGGGCGTCACGATCTTCACGCGGTCGCGTACGGGCGTCGAGCTGACGGAAGAGGGCACGCGCTTCCTCTCGTACGCGCGGCAGGTGGTGGAGCAGGCGGACCTCCTGGAGGCGGAGTACAAGGGCGGCACGCGCGTGCGCCGCGTGTTTGGCGTGTCCGCTCAGCACTACGCGTTCGTGGTGAACGCGTTCGTGCGGCTGGTGCGCGAGCACGACGCCAGCAGCTACGAGTTCTCGCTGCGCGAGTCCACGACGGCCGGCATCCTGGACGACGTGCGCGTGCAGCGCAGCGAGCTGGGCATCCTGTACCGCAGCCACTTCAACCGCGACGTGATCTCGAACGCGGTGCGCGCGGCCGGCCTCGCGTTCGAGCCGCTGTTCACGGCGACGCCGCACGTCTTCGTGAGCCGCGACAGCCCGTTGGCGCGCCGCGCGTCCGTCACGCTCGCCGACCTGCGCCCCTACCCGCGCCTGAGCTACGACCAGGGCATCCACAACTCGCCGTACTTTGCGGAGGAGCTCCACATCACAGAGCCAGCCGAGAAGAGCATCGTCGTGACCGACCGCGCCACCCTGTTCAACCTCCTCATCGGGCTGGGAGGCTACACCATATCGTCCGGCATCCTCTCCGAGGCGCTGAACGGCAGCCAGATCGTGGCCGTGCCGCTCGAGAGCGACGAGCGCATGGAGCTGGGCTACGTGCGGCGGCACGACCGGCCGCCCTCGCCCATCGCGAGCCGCTACCTTGAGCTTCTGCGCGGCTACGTCGAGGCGTACCGGCAGGGCGACCACAGCTAGCGCCCGCGGGCGCTGGGGCGGCGCACCGTGACGTGGCACTGGGGCACTAACGTACTGGGGCACTAACGTAGAACATTATTTCTACACATTTCTGCCAACTGGGCAAATGCGGCCCTAACGTCAACCTTTAATGCAATGTTATACGTTAGCGCGGCCACGCCGGGCCAGCAGCACGCGGCCACGCCGGGCCAGCAGCGCGCGGCCACGCCCGATCATGGCCGCGCGGAATGTGACGGCTAGATGTCGAGCGCCGCGTGATAGCCCCAGTACACGGCGTTCGTGATGGTCGATACGCGCGCGGCGTCGCCAATCACGCGGACGAAGGGTGCACTGTCCCGCAGCGCCTCGACCACGTCCGTCCTGGAACGCTGGCCAAGCGCGCAGATGACCGTCGTGCCCGGCACCAGGTGCTCGGCGCCGCTTGCGTCAGCGCATACGACGCCCTCGTCGGTTACGCGCAGACCCTTGTAGCCGGTGTGGACGGTCACGTACTTCTCGACCTCGCGAAGCAGCAGCGGGCGGTGCCGCACGTTCGCATCCGGCGCCAGCTCGTCGCGCATCTCGACAAGATGGACGCGCTTGCCCTCCTGTCCCAGGTGAATGGCGCACTCGCATCCCGCGAGGCCGCCGCCAAACACCACGACGTCGTCGCTCACGCGGTCAACGTTCTTGTAGTAATCATTCACCACGACCACGTTGTCGCCGTCGAGTCCGGGGATGGGCGGCACGAGCGGCGAGGAGCCCACCGCCACGATGAGCGCATCCGCGCCTTCCGCCTCGACCAGCTCGGGCGTTACCTCGCAGTTCAGGCGAATCTGTACGCCGGCCCTGCGCGCCAGACGCTCGTAGGTTCCCGTGAGCTCGTACATCTCGTGCTTGAACGGAAGCGCGCGCTCGCTCTTGAGGATGCCTCCAAGCTCGTTCTCCTTCTCGCAAAGCAGCACGTCGTGGCCACGTCGCGCCGCGGTGTACGCCGCGTACAGGCCGCCGGGGCCGCCGCCCGCGACAAGCACCCTCTTGCGACGGGACTCCGGCACGGGGACGACCTCGTCGCCCTCGGACTCGCGGCCGATGAGCGGGTTCACGGTGCAGCGGCGCGTGGACGTTGCCGCGCGCTCCGCCATGCACGTGAAGCAGCGCAGGCAGCGCACGATCTCGTCGTCTCGACCCTCGGTCACCTTGCGCGGAAGGAAGGGATCGGCGAGAAGAGCGCGCGCCATGTACACAACGTCCGCCTGCCCTGAAGCCACGATCTTCTCCATTTGCTCCGGATCGTTCAGGCCGCCGATGGTTGCGACGGGCTTGCTCACGTGGCGCTTGATCTCTGCAGCAAGGTAGACGTTGCGGCCGTGGGCCTCGAACATGGAGGGGTGGGTGATGCCGAAGGTCTTCTGGTACGTGCCGGCGGATACGTGGATGAGGTCGACGTAGGGCTCGATCGCCTGGGCAATGCGCACGCCCTCCTCCAGGTCGTAGCCTCCCTCGCAGAACTCTGCGCCGCTCATGCGGAACTCGATCGGGAAGAACGGGCCCACGGCCTCGCGCACGGACTTCAGCACCTCGACGGCAAGGCGGCAGCGGTTCTCGAGCGAGCCGCCGTACTCGTCCGTCCTGCGGTTGAACAGGGGCGAGAGGAACTGGTTGATGAGCCAGCCGTGTCCGCCGTGGATCATGAGCATCTCGAAGCCGGCGCGCTTTGCGAGCCCCGCCACGTGGCCGTAGGCACGGACGATGTCCGCGATCTGCTCCTGCGAGAGCGCACGCACGGCGACGCCGTCGGCTCGGACGGTGTCCGACGGGCCCCACTGGTTGAGTCCGTGCTGACGGCTCTTGTCCGTCATGTACGTACCGGCGAACATGCCGGAGTGCGAAAGCTCCAACGATGGGATGGCGCCGTGGCGGCGGATGGCGTCAGCGGTGTACGTGGCGCATGCCAGGGAGTTGAGGATGGACTCGTCTAGGTGGTAGGCGTGGCTGCCGTCCGTCTGAGGGTGCACCATGCACTCAGACACGGTGACCGCACCTGCGCCGCCCTTGCCTCGCAGCTCGTAGAACGCCGTCGACTTGGGACCGATGCAGCCGTCGTTCGTGATGTCCGTGCCACCCATGGGCGCGCTGAACATGCGGTTCCTGAACGTGGTCCTCCCAAGGGTGATGGGCTTGCAGAGGTTGGGGTACTTACGCTGCATTCGCTCTCCTGTCCATGCCGGCCGCGTTTTGCGACAAAAAGTTACGCGCATATGATACGTGAGCGTAACGACATCCACACCATAACGACATACGCGTACATCCAGGAGCAGTCAAACTATGGGCAGCAATGCGCAAACGTAGAACATTGATTCCAAGGTTGACGTTCGGGCCGCGTTTTCCCAGTTGGGTAAAATGTGTAGGAAAAATGTTCTACGTTCGCACTCGTCACCTCGGCACCCGACACACAAGAAGGCGCCTCGCGACACGTGCCGCGAGGCGCCTCAAGTTCGTGCGACTGGAATCTCGCTACCTGCGAACCACAGAGATGCGCTGCTTCACGTGATCGCCGCTCTCGACCTCGTCCGCCATGGCAATCGCAAAGTCGGCGTAGCTGATGACGGACTCGCCTCGCTCGTTCAGCGTGAGCTCCTCCCCCGCGAGGATGTAGGAGCCGGTGCGCTCGCCATCCGCCTGGAAGTCACCCGCGGGAGAGACGAACGTCCACCTCACGTCGTCGCGCTTGCGGAGCTCGGCAAGCTCGTCTGCCTGGGCAGACGCGGTCGGAACGTACTCCTGGGGGAAGTCCGGCGTCTCGTACAGCTGGGTCGTGTGCTCGGGGTCTACGTAGAGCGAACCCGCGCCGCCAACGATGAGCAGACGAGTCTGCGTGCCAGAGAGCACGTCCGCAAGATGCTGCGAAGTAGTGGTGTGCAGGGGAAGGGTCTCGGGCGTCCATGCGCCAAAGGCGTCGACCACAGCCTCAAAGCCGGCAAGATCATCGGCCGTGATGTCCATGATGTCCTTCTGCACGAAGTGCTGGGCCTCGGACTTGTTCGCGCTGCGGGCAAAGCCGGTCACGTCGAAGCCGCGAGCAACTGCCTCTTTGACGATAAGCTGGCCGGTACGGCCGTTGGATGCAACGACGGCAATCTTCCTGGCGTCAGTCATGTCTATCTCCTTCTAGTTCAGCCGCGGCGAAGTGCCGCGTCGACTTCTTTCGTCTGACAGCTAGAACTATACGGAGGCAAATATATTCTTGAAAGTAGGCACTTTATAGTGCTATAGGTTCCTTATGGTAACTATTGGTATTTACCACATGTTTTACGCTTCTGCCACCCAGTCTCTCCTGCCACCCAGTCTTAATACCCGCGGACAAAGGGCCCCGCCCCGAAAGCTCCAAGGCGGGTCCAACCATTGCGGAATGCGCGGATGGGGCGGTCTAAAAAACTTTTCTCTCTTTCGCTTGCTACAAGCGAATACACGCATGCATCCTCCGCACGCCTGTCCTATCATATATATAACCTAAATTATGGTCTTTATTTTGACCATATAAGAGAGGAGTTATCGTGTCAGCGCTAACCATGGGGCTTGCCGAGGTAAAGAACAACTTTTCACGCGTTACCGCAGAAGTTAATAGAACGGGACGACCCGTTACTGTGCTCAAGAACAACAAGCCGTGGGTCATCATTCAGCCTGTCAGTAACAGTCAGAGTTCCCTAGACGTAGCTGTCGACTTCATGGATGAATACTCCGATGTGTTCGAGAAGCTCGCCAAATGACCGCGTACGCATTCACGAAGGAGGAAGTCCTCGCAATTCACTCTGCAGCCATCACAATGTTTGGCGGTGTGGATGGGGTTCGAGATGAGGGATTGCTTGACTCAGCCATGTCTCAGCCCTTTCAGACCTTTGACGGACACGATCTCTATCCAACCGAAATTTGCAAGGCCTGTAGATACGCATTCGGAATAATACGTGACCATCCCTTTCTCGACGGAAACAAAAGAACTGGGACAGCACTCCTAGGCGTATACCTGAGGATGTATGGATTCGACTTCAAGCCTATCCACCAAGAGCTGCTTGAAACCATGATGGGTGTGGCAGACGGATCTCTTGACTTTGATCAACTTGTGCAGTGGACGCAAGCTCAGGTCGTAGACAGCCATTCATCGATCCGGTAGTGGAGACATGCGCAAGGATTATTAGCCACAGACCTCATTGCCCACGCTCGCTTACCGCGCACAAAAGAGGCCCGCCCCGGAAGCTCCAAGGCGGGTCCATGATTGCCAGTGTCGTTCGCAGGGACCAAGTCCTGGCTACTTGGTCTCCCCCGTGACCTTCGCCCAGTCGGCCGCAAACTTCGCGAGGCCCTCGGTCGTCAGCGGGTGGTGCACGCACTTCTTCAGCGCGCCAAACGGCACGGTCGCGATGTCCGCGCCCAGAAGCGCGGCCTGCGTCACGTGGTTGGGCGTGCGGACGGAAGCGGTGATGATCTCCGGGCCGCCCTCCTTCTCCCAGTAGCCGTAGTCGTAGTTCTTCACGCACTCGACGACCTTGGCGAGCTGCTCGATGCCGTCGTCACCGATGTCGTCGAAGCGACCGACGAACGGGCTGATGTAGCGCGCGCCGGCGCGTGCGGCGAGAAGGGCCTGCGGTGCGGAGAAGACGAGCGTCATGTTGACGCGAATCCCCTCGGCCGCGAGCTTGTGGGTCGCGGGCAGCGACTCCTCGCAGATCGGCAGCTTGACCACGATGTTGGGCGCGAGCGACGCCAGGTGCTCGCCCTCGGCGATCATGCCCTCGGTGGTCTCGGCGGTGGACTCGGCGGACACGGGCACGTCCTCGCCCACGATCTTGCAGATCTTGACCATGTGGTCCTCGAAGTCGGCGAGCTTTCCGCCAGTCTTCGCGTAGAGCGACGGGTTGGTGGTGACGCCGGCGAGGATACCCCAGTCGGAGGCCTGCTTGATCTCGTCGAGGTCCGCGGTATCGATGAAGAACTTCATATCTAGCCCCTTCTGTCCGAAACCAACTTTCCAGTTTGTTATTGTTGCGACCCCATCGTAGCGCTCTTCTCCACAAAGTGGACCCGCAATCGGTGGTCAACCAAAATCGACAGGCCACCGTCGCGCGACGCATCGGGCGGCGGCCACCCGTGCGGCCTACTCGCGACCGTCCCAGCAGTACGTGCAGACCTTTTCGCGGTCGAGGCCGATGGCCTCGAGCAGGCCGTCGAGCGACTGGTAGCGCAGCGAGTCGAAGCCCATCTCCTCGCAGATGGACTTCAGCAGGCAGCGGCCGCGCTCCGTGGTGTCGTCCGCGTACTCCGCGATGTGGTCCTCGCCGCCGTCGGGCTCGAGCTCCTTTATCTTGCGGCGCGCGATGAGCTCGTAGTCGGAGTTCGAGCGCGAGAACGAAAGGTACTTGCAACCGTACATGATGGGCGGGCACGCGGAGCGCATGTGCACCTCGCGGGCGCCCGTGTTGTACAGGAAGTCGACGGTCTCTCGCAGCTGCGTGCCGCGGACGATGGAGTCGTCTACCAGAAGCAGGCGCTTGCCGTCGATCAGCTCCGGCACGGGAATCTGCTTCATCTTCGCGACGCGGTTGCGAATGGCCTGGTTGGTGGGCATGAACGAGCGTGGCCACGTTGGCGTGTACTTCACGAATGGGCGCGCGAACGTCTGCCCCGTCTGCATGGCGAAGCCCAGGCCGTGCGGCAGGCCGGAATCCGGCACGCCGGCGACGTAGTCGACCTCGGGCAGCGTGCCCTCCACCTCCTCGCGGCGCGCCATGATGCGGCCGTTGCGATAGCGCATGACCTCGACGTTCACGCCCTCGTAGTTGGAGTTGGGATAGCCGTAGTACACCCACAGGAACGCGCAGATCCGCATGCGGTCGCACGGCTTGGCCAGCACCTCGTAGCCGTCTGGCCCAATGCGCACGATCTCGCCCGGCCCCAGCTCGTGCTCGTCCGCATAGCCCAGCTTGCCGTACGCGAAGCTCTCGAACGACACGCAGTAGCCGTCGTCGTCCTTCCCCACCAGCACGGGCAGGCGCCCCATGCGGTCGCGCGCGGCAACAAGGTGGCCGTCCTCGGTCATGATGAGCAGCGTCAGCGAGCCCTCGATCTTCTCTTGTGCATAGCGAATGCCGTCAAGCAGGTTGTCCTGGGAGTTCACCAGCGCGGCCACAAGCTCGCACATGTTCACGTTTCCCGAGCTCATGGCCATAAACTGCGCACCGGCGCTCGTAAGCTCATCCACCAGCGCATCGAAGTTCGTAATGTTGCCCACAACGGATATTGCATACACGCCCAGGTGCGAACGCACAAGCAGCGGCTGCGGGTCCATGTCGCTGATGCAGCCCATGGCGCACGTGCCGCGAAACCCCGGCAGGTCGTGGTCGAAGCGCGTGCGGAACGGCGTGTTCTCGATAGAGTGAATCTCCTTCTTGAAGCCGCCCTCCGGCAGGCACGACACCATGCCCGCGCGACGCGTGCCCAGGTGGGAGTGGTAGTCGACGCCAAAGAACACGTCCAGAACGACGTCGCGGCGCGATACCGCGCCAAAGAATGCGCCCATGTGACCTCCAGGTCAGTCGTCGGGCCGAAAGCGCGTCCGCGCGACGCCACCCCGCCGGCCCGCCTTGCCAAGCCGTCAAGAAACCGCACCTAGAAGTATACGGCGGGCGAGAAGAACAAGACTCCTTCCCGGCAGGCGCATGCGCGGACGGTAGCTCCCCGTGCCCCTGCGGCGCGCCCTCGTACCCGCGCCGGCGCCGTCACGCACTGGCGCCGTCACGCGCGCAGGCACTCCCACCGGTCGCGGCGCAGTACGTTCTCTACCTCCGGAAGCGTGTATCCCAGACGCGTGTCCCCGTTGGGGTCAAGCCGCACGAACTCGAACCCCAGCTTCTGCTGGACGCGTGCCGATCGCGCGTTGCCGTCATAGTGGCAGCACCACACCGCATCGCACCCAAGGTCAGCAAACGCGCGGTCCACCATACACGAGGCCGCCTCCGTTGCATAGCCGCGGCCCCAGTGCGGACGTCCGATCCAGAAGCCGAGCTCGGGCTCCGCGTCCAAGCCAGAGCACGAGTCCTCGCCAAACCTGAGCGCGACGCACCCCACAAGCGCCCCGTCACGCAGCTGGACGATTGCATACGTCTCTGGCGCCGCAAGCACGCCGCGGATGGTGTCAAGGCTCTCCCCCACGTCCGCATGTGCCGGCCAACCAGCGGCGGGCCCCACCTCCTGATCGCGTGCAAGCTGGTAGAGCGTCTCCGCATCCGACGGCGCCCACGGGCGCAGCAGGAGCCTTTCCGTCCTCAGTTCCACGCTCTTCTCCCTTCGCAAGACACGTGCAAGGCAATCAAGCTTCGCACACCGTGCATCGCGCGGCAACCAGCACGCAGCACGCGACTCCCCACCCCGCACCGCGATGTGGCGATTTTCTCGCGTGCAATCGGGTACTATCGATATTAATCGTACACTATATAATATTGCGCTCATCTTTAGCGCACCTAAGTTGCCCCGCCATAGACCGACCCACCACCTAACCGCAAGGAGGCCACGTGAAACATATCAGGCCCGTACGCAAGGCGACAACCGCGCACCAGGCGACTTCCGCACACCCGGCCGCGCCCGCGCAGGCGCCCGCGAACCCAGACCCGCTTGCGCTGGAAAACCAGCTCTGCTTTCCGCTGTATGCGGCCTCCAAGGAGCTGACCCGCAGGTACAAGCCGTTTCTTGACCCGTTGGGACTGACGTACACGCAGTACGTGACCATGATGGTCCTGTGGGAGAAGGACGGCATAACCGTGACGGAGCTGGGCAGCCGGCTGTACCTTAACTCCGCCACGCTGACGCCGCTGCTCAAGCGCCTGGAGGCGCACGGCTACATCACGCGCACGCGGTCCGCCCAGGACGAGCGCGCCGTGATCGTGACGCTGACCCCCGCCGGGCGCGAGCTCCACGAACGCGCGCGCGACGTGCCGCACTGCATGGGCGGCTGCGTCAACATGGCGCCGGAGGACGCCCGGGAGCTCAAGAGGCTGCTGCTGAAGCTGCTCGACTCGCTCTCGAGCGATGGCGAGCGCTAGCGCGCCGAGCCACCCCGCACACACAAGCAAACGCACTTCTCGCCCCGCCCCGCCACATGCCGACGGGCCAGGGGAGAAACGCGCAACAAACGGAAAGGAACCACCTTGTCTCAACGAAACACCGCCCGCCTCGAGCGCTCGATGATGCGCCGGACCCTGTCCAGGTTCTGGGACGTCACGCGCATGCAGCCAGGCATCGCGGCGCTCTCCGTCATCGCGAGCGCCGGCTACACCCTCATGCTCACCTTCGCGAACACCTACGTGATGGGCCTCGTGGTCGACCGCGTTCAGGCATCGCCCGTGCCGGCCGAGCGCGTGTTCTCTGTGTTCGGGCCGTACGTGCTCGCGCTGGTGCTCGTGAACCTCGTGGGCCAGGTGCTGTCGAAGCTGCAGGACTACACCGTGTACAAGCTGGAGATCAACGGCAACTACCACCTGTCGCGCCTGTGCTTCGACACGCTGTCCAACCAGTCAATGACGTTCCACACCAGCAACTTTGGCGGAGCGCTCGTGAGCCAGACCAGCCGCTTCACGAGCGGGTACAGCCAGCTTGTGGACGTGGTGGTCTTCTCGCTCATACCAATGGTCACGTCCATCGCGGCCACCATCCTTTCGCTGGCGTGGCAGGTACCCACGTTCGTGCTCATCCTCGTGGTGATGATGGTGGTGTACATCGCGTTCGTGTGGGTGATGTACAAGAGGATCCTGCCGCTGTCCGAGCGCACGTCGCAGGCGCAGAACCGCCTTTCCGGCGTGCTTTCCGATGCGGTCACCAACATCCTGGCCGTGAAGACGTGCGGGCGCGAGGACTTTGAGCGCGAGCTGTTTGACGCGGCGGACCGCGACGCCCGCAGCGCCGAGACCGTGAGCATGCGCGCGACCATGCGGCGCAACTTCGCAAGCTCGGGCATCATCGTGCTCATCATGGCAGTGGTGTCCGTGTTCATGGTGGGCGGCCACGCATGGTTTGGCATCGGCGCAAGCACGCTCATCATGATGTTCACCTACACGTACAACCTGACGATGCGCCTCAACTACACCAGCTCGATGATGCAGCGCATCAACCGCGCCCTGGGCGACGCGGCCCAGATGACGCAGATCCTGGACGAGCCGCGCCTGGTGGAGGACGCGCCGGACGCGAGCGAGCTCGCCGTGACGGACGGCGCCATCGACTTCGAGCACCTGGGGTTCCGCTACCACGACGCCGCGGAGGACGACCGCGTGTTTGACGACCTGACGCTGCACATTCCCGCAGGCCAGCGCGTTGGTCTGGTTGGCCGCTCCGGATCGGGCAAGACGACGCTCACGAAGCTCCTGCTGCGCCTGGACGACGTGCAGGACGGCCGCGTGCTGGTGGACGGGCAGGACATCAGCCGCTGCACCCAGCAGAGCCTGCGCCGCCAGATCGCGTACGTGCCGCAGGAGGCGCTGCTGTTCCACCGCAGCATCCGCGAGAACATCGCCTACGGCCGCCCGGACGCCACGGAGGAGCAGATCCGCGAGGCCGCGCGCCAGGCAAACGCCCTGGAGTTCATAGAGCGGCTGCCGCAGGGCATGGACACCATGGTGGGCGAGCGCGGCGTGAAGCTCTCCGGCGGCCAGCGCCAGCGCATCGCGATCGCGCGCGCCATCCTGACGGACGCGCCGATCCTGGTGCTGGACGAGGCCACGTCCGCCCTGGACTCCGAGTCCGAGGCGCTGGTGCAGCAGGCCCTGGAGCGCCTGATGCACGGCCGCACGTCCATCGTCGTGGCGCACAGGCTCTCGACCGTGGCGTCGCTCGACCGCATCGTGGTGCTGTCCAACGGCAGGATCGTGGAGGACGGCACGCACGCCGAGCTCAGCCGCGCCGGCGGCGAGTACGAGCGCCTGTGGGACCGCCAGACCGGCGGCTTCCTGGAGGCCGAGTAGGACACAAGGCGGCCTTTGTGGACATCCCGGTCCACTGCACGTGCGAACCTGCCCGCCCCGCTCGAACGGGGCGGGCAGGAGTTTGGATACTCAACCTGCAATCAGCATAGGTGAGTGCGTTCGCGATGTCCCATGCGCAGTGCCTCGCGTGTGGATGACTCGTCTTCGCGATAGATGTCTCCAAGCCCGAGGGTCGCCTCGAGCACCTCTTCGAAACCTCATTCATCTTGCGACGACCCAAGGCGTTCTTGGGACGGAACTCCCACCCGCGTGGATGAGTCTTACCGATACAGGTCCTCCACGGTCACCAAATGCCACTCGGGCATACCCTTGACCTTTTCGATGGTACCGCCCGACAGGACATGTTTCGAGAAGAGATAGAAGGACTTGGGCTCGTAGCCCCTGACGAGGCCCGCGCGGCGCTCGAGTTCGCGCATCGCCTCGGTTTCGTCGAACTCCTCACGGTACTTGCACTCGCCCACCAAGAGCCCTTTGCTTCGAGTGTCGGCGGCCACGACGTCTATGTCCGTCGTCGACCGCCTGTCGGGATCCGTACCCCACCATGAGCCGAAGGCGTCAACCCGCAGGGGAAGCCTTCCTTCGATGGCCTGCGCCAAGAGCCACTCGCGGCAGACCCGCTCGAATCGCAGACCCAGGTAAGAGTCGAGGTCACCGTCACTTATTGCCGCGAGGGCCAACGTGCCGGCACCATCCTCTATCTGCGTCACCCTCGGCATGACGAAGCGATACCAGAACGCGAACGCAGCTTCCCGGATGCGGTAGATGCCCCGTTTGCTGCGCTCAGGATTCTCGCCGAAGGGCACTACGCGCTCCAGAATGCCAAGCGACACGAGGGTGGTGAGGTATCCCGCCAGGGAGTTGCGCTCGATCTTGGTTCTCTCGGCAATCTCCTTTGGCCTGGTAGCGCCGCCCGCGACGGCACGAAGCACCGAGTTGTACGCGGCGGGCTCCGATAGCTCCTGCCGCAACAGCATACCCGGCTCGCCGTAGAGGAACCCCGCCGGGTCGAAGTAGAGCTCGCATAGGTTCTCGCGTAGGCTCCTCCCCTCCCTTATCTGGGCAAGGTAGTACGGGACCCCTCCCACGCAGCCGTAGATGCGAAACGCCTCGTTTGGCGTCGCCCAGGGGACCATGTCAGCGGCATCCCGATACCCAAGGGGTCCGAGTCTCATCTGCATGGTCCTGCGCCCGTAGAGGGGACTCTTGCGGCCAAGGACGTCACTCTCCATGAAACCCTGGTTTGATCCGCAAAGAATAAGAAATGTCCCCGTCGCCTGCAACCTGTGGTCGATACACACCTGCAGGAGGGAAGGCAGCGCTCCGTTGCGCTTTGCCGCATAGGGGAACTCGTCGAACACGAAGACGAAGCGCTCCTGCTCCGCACGCTCGCACAGATAATCGAAGGCGTCTCGCCAGCCGTCAAAGCGCACGCCCCCGGGCAGACCGAAGAACTCGGCAAGAACGCGGGTG
>Ga0256404_1004074_pt1 | contig 28252 bp, 27 predicted proteins | sample RumenRJG_01DNA_FD_185990 | JGI IMG/M metagenome (GOLD analysis project Ga0256404, IMG submission 185990) | Bovine rumen microbial communities from Lethbridge, Alberta, Canada - RJG_01 | ecosystem: Host-associated > Mammals > Digestive system > Stomach > Rumen | place: Canada: Alberta | collected...
TCAATGCACCTATGAAGAACAGAAGGATATAAGCAATTCCTATAGATCCCACATCACCTGCAAAGCATTTAGCCTTACCTTTTGGACGGAAATTGAATAAACAAAATACAAAATCAGCTAATCCAACTGCAATAATTAACGATGGATCAGCAAAGTTCAAATGTTCATTCAATAAATACAATGGTATCAATGATGCAAAAGCATAAGCACCAGTAATACCATTTATTCCATCCATAAAATTGATGATATTAGATGCGCCTACACATACAATAAGTGCAAGTAACACCACCCACCACATGTTCCAGTGTAGCATGTCTAACTGATAAAACATCAATAGCATAGCTGCAAACTGTCCCACTAATCGAACCTTATCAGGAAGTGACCGAATGTCATCAATAAAGCTAATACCAGCTATTACTGTTACCGCCCAAACAAACCACGGATAAACGAATCCATAGAATGCTGTCCATATCCACAATACCATCATGAATATGATGCCACCGCCTCTTAACACAATTGTTGAGTGACTACTTCTCTCATTTGGTCTATCAATAATATTAAAGTGGTCCGCTATCTTGAAATATGCCAGTTCCACTATCAAAAGTAGAACTGCTATAATAATGTATTCTATCATATCTTCTAAAACAATAAACCTTACCTCTACCTTATTGTAACATAAACTAAAGCATTGAAAATACTAAATGTACAACTTCTATTCATGTCTCTTACCTTTCAATGCAACAGAAAATCCAATTGATAACATTCTGTATGTCACTTTTATAGAATCTATTGGGAAAATCATAAAATACTTCAACGAGTCTTTAATATGCCTCCACAACGAAATCGTCTTAAAAATAACATAAGGATACTTAGTATAATAACTATAATCCCTATTATGTCCAAAGTTACCTGTCAGCATTATGAAGTCATTTATCTTCTCCGCTTTCTTCCTTAAGTTAATGCTATGGTAATCGTCTGTATTAAAGATTGGCACCGCTTCAACAGGCATACCTAAATAAAAAACAGCAAATGCTGCAAATGCCTTCCATTCTGACATTAAACCAGCCTTGCGAATATACGATTCCAGAATATTTATATCTATCTCAGAGCGATATATCCACAATAGTCTGCACCAATCACATATCTGCCTCAAGCCAATTCCTTCTTTATAAAAATGCTGTAGTATATGAGTGAACACATAAAATACATCATACTCTACTTTCAATAAAGACACCTCAGTATTGCCATTCTGCCATAAGCGAACTTGTTCATTAAGAAAGGTTTCCTGTTGTAATGCATCTATCTCTTTATCCATTCTCCTCCATAGTCCACTTCTTAATGTTCCATGCAATTCCAACACCCATCCATTGATGGTCATCGCTATATGTTTGTTGTAGGCATTTTCTTCATCTACAGATGATGCCAATGGAATAAGCAAATCCTTGGCCTTTTGATAATTTTCATCATCAAGCAACAGATCCACATCACCACAAGCACGCCATAACGGACGTTCGTAACATTGCGCTACCCCCTGACCCTTTACTAATACGGCTTTTATTCCTTTATCGTTCAGAAACTTTATGAGTTTAGCAATAAAGTCATTCATGGCCTTGTTTCTCTGCTCTATCTGTAGAGTTCTACCTATAAATGGAACCAAACTCTCGTGTGACATCTTTGTATCTATCACATGTTCAAGTCCTGCAGTAACAAGTCCCACAACCGACTGTTCCTCAGCCTGCTGCATAACCTTTTTAAAGTCTATCCTCCCATATTTCAACAGCTGGACATCCTTCTCCCATAGTCCAGCCTGCAACAACAAAAAGAAAACTTTAAAATTCTTATTTAAAATCATTATTTATACTCGTATAATTAATGAGTCAAAATGTTGTTTACATTGTTTATGACAATCTCCTTGGCGAAAACATCGTCGTAATATTTGCGTCCAGCCCTACCCATCTCATCGCGTTCAGCCTTACTCATATCATACATTTTCTTCACATTCTCTGCCAAGGTCTTATAATCTTCTGATGCCGCAGTCAGTCCGCAACTAGCTTCTTCAACCACTTTGCTACCCTCACCATTCAGCATCGTCAGGATAGGCTTCCCTGAAGCCATATATGCCTGCACTTTAGAAGGTATAGTCAAAGAGAAAATAAACTCATCTTTTAATGATACCAGCATAGCATCTGCCTGCTTAAAGAACCAAGGCATTGTATTAACAGGATGCCTGCCAACAAATACAAAAGAATCCTGCAATCCGAGTTTTGCAATTTCCTTTTCCGCATCTTCACGGGCACGACCATCACCTACAATCACCCATTTGATTTCCTTTATATCTTTCAGCAACTCTGCTGCTTTGATAATATTCGGAAAATCTTGTGCTACTCCTATATTACCGGCAAACATCACTTTGAAACCTTCAGGCAATAGACAATCTGCAGAATGCTGTTCACCATTGGCAATACTATCCTCTGCCCAATTAGGAGCAAAAACCAATTTTTCTTTAAAATCACCCTTCTCGCAGATACTTTTCTCGAAAGCCTTCGACTGAACTAGAATAACGTCAGCCTTGCGGTATATCTTAGTCACCAGTTTATTTAACCAATTCACCACAGGCCCACCTTTAATACTAGTGGTGGCAGTCACGCTCTCTGGCCACAAATCCTGCACCCAATGTACATACTTCACTCCAAGTTTCTTCTGATAAGCAAGAGCAGGTATAGCCATCGTCACAGGCGATAGTTGGAAACACAGAATAGCATCAGCCTCTATCTTATGCCAACGGGCATACCAACTCCCAAAGAACATAAACGAGAGCATACTTTTCACAATGCCAATGCTACCACCCTCTCCACGAGTTAACTCAGGTACACGGATAATCTTTGCGCCTTTATATTCTTCCTTCTGTACACCCCAGAACTTGTATCCCTTTGGATATGGCCCACGTGGATAGGTTGGTTTGCCCGTAAGAACTGTTACTTCATTCCCACGCTTCACCAATCCCTCTACCAGTTCGTTTACCTTAAACTCTTCGGGATGGAAATATTGACATACTACTAGTATCTTCATTTTTCTATTATCCAACTAAACAATTAAACTACTAACCTTTATTCAGCAATTCTATCAGCTCATCAATATGATTGTATATTGTTAACTCAGACTTCTGTGTCCCCCCCTGTTCATATTTCATCACTGCATCTGCAATACTCTCTGCTGAGAAAGAATCAAACACTTGTGATGGTTTACATATTGAATGTAAAAATGGCAAATCAGATCCAATTACATCACATCCGGCTGTTATTGCTTCAACAATACCAAGACCAAGGCTTTCATTGTGAGATGGATAGATGATAGCCTTCGACTGTTTGTATAAATCAAACACCTCGTTAAAAGGTATCACACCATGATTAATCACATTTACGCCTTCCTTTTGCACTTCTTTGACTCTTTCTGACAATATACTGTCACTCTGCACCGTAAGATGCAACCTCTTATTTATACCATTCTTGTGTAACAATCTCCATGCATCCAGTAATTCTTCATGTCCCTTCCCTGGCGCACTTACTGCAACAAACACATAATCATCTCCATGAGGTTGTTTGGCAATTTCAGACACGCCTTCTGGTAACTCATAAAACGGCATTAGTTTCACCCTATCTTTCGATTCGCCAAGATGTTGGCAAAGTTCATTTGCAGTATTTGATGTTTGTACCAACCAATAGTTTGTGTTCTTTTTATAATACTTAAATACCTCTCTCTTTAACCACGACTTTACCTTTACAGTGAAGCTATGTGCTTCATCCAATGTCAACAGATTGATATTATGGAAGTATGTAAATACAGGTACATCTAAATGTATTGGCGCAGGAATATTCCCAAAACAAAGAACTGAAGAAAAGCGATTTTTTTTCGTCTCATAAAACTTCTTCCTTTCCCTTAGCGAGGCATTCATGTAGCGCACATGTTTGCAGGTATTGAATTTACCCGAGCACCTCATATCTGCTAAAAGATAGAATTCAATACTCTTGTTCTGCAGCGAACTGACTAAATATTCCAGCAGCCTAAGCCCACCACTATTGTTTATGTATAGTGCATCTATAAGAATTTCCATTCAATAATTAAATGACAAAAAATTACGTCCGTAACTTCTAAATTCCTCTATCTTCATATCTACAACTGCCCAATCTATATTTTGATTCAAAACACTGGCGTAATCATCTCCTTCATTAACTATCTGTTTTTCGAGTTCAAGTTTGCTCAATAGCGTCAGGAACCGGTCATTCATACCAGATCCTTTGTTCACCTCCATTATGGAAACAAATGGAACATGATGAAGTATGGCCATAATCATACCATGATAAGAGTTTGTTATCAATCCCTTTGAAAACGCAATAGTGCCAATCCATTCCTCCATGGTTAACGGACAGTGAGTTTCATCCATATATAAAACATTATTAAGAGAACACTTAATCTCTTTTCGAAGAATGTACATACAATAGTAGTCTTCTTTTTGCGGCTTAATAAGGTGAATATCCTGAAACAACCGCTTACCTATCAATATTGTAGGGTCAGGCACTACAATCACGTTTCCTTTATAATTGAGGTCTTTAAGTATGTCTATTCCGCTATTTTCACGAACACCAATCTTTGTAAAATTAGCCACAGCCTTTCTTGCCAAAGATGAAGCATTCTCAGGGTATTGCGTGCAACCAAAACTAACAGCATATCCTATTTTATTAGGAGCATCTCCAAAATCAAGGAAATAAGCTGTCGTAGGTCGTATTTCGCCTCTCAAAAGAAATGAAGGATTCAGTACTTGGTCACTACCGCTTATAAGAACATCATATCCCAGAGTCGCATTTTTTAGTTGTGATAGTTTTTTATAACGCTTAGACAATTTTAGATATTTTTCTCTAAACTCCCTCAACCTCAACTCTTTGCGATAAAGATTGAATTCACTTCTAAAATGCAGAAGAAGTTGCGGTCTTATTAGATATTTTAAAGGAGAGTAATCATACAAACTAGGCTTGTAGTCTAAAATTTCCACGTCATGACCACAATCGGATAAATACTTTTGTAGAGCATAAGCTTGGAGCACACCTCCATAATTTGCTGCCCAATGAAAAGTTATAATACCTATTTTCATTTGCCTTTAGTTTCTCTGAATTTTGTTTAAAAGAGATTTGATAATAAACCTTAGCGGGCAATTTCGTAAATACTCCTTATACTGCTGTTTTTTTGAATAAATCAAGAAAAATAGAGGATAATTTTTATTTCGATTGATTCTATATAAATCTTGTGGCATATACGTAGGAAGTATTTGTACAACTTCTGAGTCAAATGCAATTCTATCTCCATAACATACTGCAATACGAGCTTTTAAAATATGTTTTTTTTGAATTACATCCATAATATATTGTTCTCTTTCTTCCATAGGTATATCTATTCTTGAAAATGTATTAACAAGAATTTCGTAACCTCCATCAATATGTTCAAAACGTTGTTGTATAGTTCTTGTCCCATGAGAATCACTGTTTTTATAAATAATATAATTATACAGTGGCTCGTTCAGATATCCGACTTGAGTACTATATACCAATGGTAAGATCATTTGATAGTTTTGACCATGTTTACCTCCTATAATATCTCTTCCATTATTCGCAATTTCAAAGGAATGAGTCCTAATCATATAGTTTGGACAGAAATACACATTCCTATCCATATAGAAATCCTTAAATATACTAATATTATCACAATGGAACTGATCTTTTCTTTTGAAAACACCGATTGGATTTTCTAAATCATTTTGATAATACACACGACATTGAGTAAAAACTATCCCACATCGGGAATTATCTTCTAGATAAGTAAGACATCTTTTAATATAGTCCCTAGAATAAAAGTCATCTGCATCAGGAAGACAAAAATATTTTGTATCTACCAAAGACAATGCATTATTGACTGCGCTCGCTGCACCTTGATTGCTTTGTTGAATACAAGTTAGAGGGATTCCTCTTTTTTCAAAAAATATAGAATAATGATTTATTATATCTACGGATTTATCCTTTGAGCCATCATCTATAATAAGTACAGAAAATTCTGTACTTGTTTGGATTAAGAGAGAATCCAATAGTCTACCTATCTTATGCTCCATGTTATAGCATGGAACAATAATAGTAACTTTTGGGGGCTGCCTATCTTTATTATTCATAAAAAAGTAATTATATTAGATTTATGTTCTATTTAAGACATTACGTTTAATAAAACTTACTATTTTACGTAGATTATAATATAGTTTATTTATGTATCTCGCTCTTAAATAAAGCCGATAGTCAGAAGGCATAGCATTATTCAAATAATCAACAAAATGCAATTTATACGAAGAACTATCTATTCCATTTTCTCTACACCACTTGCTTATTATTCTATCAGTATCGCCATCAAAATTCCAATCAATCCCGCGTTGGTATTTTTGATGTTTATAGGCATTTAAAGTTTTTACTATCCCGTCTTTTATTGAAATCGACTGCTTAAACTCGGGTACAGCAGCACGCAATTTTTCATTGCTATTAATAGCATCAATAGAACGGCCACCAAGTATTTCGCCTCTTCTCATAGGAAGTTCTGCGGCATAAAACTCTGGTGACACATCTACTCTTATAGCTTCCTTACCTAAAAACTCGCTTAGGATATCCAGTACTTCATCGAATGAGGGAGTCTCATCACCACAGAGGTTAAAGGCTTCGCCATAAGCCTTAGGATTTCCAATTAATCCGACTACTCCAATAGCAAAATCCTCAACACGGGTCATATTACAACGATTCCTTCCTTCATTCCAAGTTATTATTGGCTTTCCTGAGAGTATTCTCGCCGCAAGGGTCCAATGATATCCATATAAAGGAGATATACCATAAGGAATGCGAGTATCGTCATATGTTACGCCTGGTCGTATTATTGTTACTTTTGTGGTAGATTTCTTTGCAAGAGCCATCAAATGTTCTTCGCTTTTCCACTTTCTCACACTATAATCCCATACTGGCAATACTTTTGGCGATTCCTCATTACACATTCCCCCCATACGAGTATCATAAACCGCACAAGAAGAGATAAAAAAATACTGTTTTGTATATTTGGAATAAAAGTTAAAACTCTTTTCTATATCAGGAATTGAGTAACACAAATAATCCATTACAGCATCGAACTGCCTTCCTCGAAGCCCTTTCGCAATTGTTGTATGATCATATTTATCAGCTTTAATCAATTCAACCCCTTGTGGAATACGGCTCATCCTATTTCCACGGTTTACCATAGTGACACAAAAACCTTGCTTAATGGCTTCTGTTGTAACAGCAGACGATAGGACACCTGTACCACCTATAAATAATACATTCATAACTTGTATGATTTAGTATTTCCAATAAATATCCTCATCAACAACCTGAGCGGGATTTCCTGAAATCATAGTAAATGATGGATAATGTCCCGTTACAACGGACTTTGCCCCCACTATCACGCTATCACCAAGTTTTGCTCCACCTATAACTGTAGCTCCTTCACCAAACCAACAATGTTGCCCTATATAAAGAGTATGAGACGTTTTATATCCTCGACGTGAAATATAATGATCACCATTATTGTCACGGATAGTAACATATCTACCCAAAGAGGTTCCCTGGCCAAAAATTATTTTGTTCCCACAAATGATGTTAGCGCCGATGTTTGCTCCGAAATCGCCTTCACAATGTATCTCCGCATTATCAAATATCTGGATTTCAGCGCCGTGCATCACTTGAAATTTTCCATCTAACTGTAATCTCGCATTCCGTCCTACATACAATCGTGTTTCAAGATTCGATGTAGGGAAAAAGCCATGATTACCTATTTTGCTACGACCTTTAATAACAATCACTCCTCCTTTTGCGATTTGTAACTTCACATTCTTGTAAAAGACAACAAAACCACCATGAATAATATCTGTCTTTACACGTTTATCGAAAACATTATACCAGATATTCTTTATGTAAAGAAATGGGTTATAGCGAGAAGCTATAACTATACCGCCAAGGAAATAAGCAAGATTTTTCAGGACTTGTCGCTTTGTCAGCTTGAAATCAAAACCATACTTATGAGCCATATCTTCGAAATCATAAGCATCCAAATCCTCATAAAACTTTTCTCTATCAATAGCGGGTTTTGGCAAGGATGTCATCAATGCTCTGTTCCCTTGAAGTATGCTTTCAAAAGGGACGTCTTTTTCAACAAGTTTTGCCTTTATTCCGCGGTAGAACTCTTCTCCTTTTTTTGAATTAACCAATACTAATGACGTCCCCAGATCATTATCAAGCTCCTTTCCTACGACTTTTTCTCCCCCCCAATAATCAGCTATACTTATATCTGCAATACGTGGAAGACCCTTAAATTTGCATTCGTAACAAGATGGCCTACAATATGCATGTGAAACAACATACCCATGGGTAAAAAAGCTTGTGTTTGCTGTATCATACAAAACCTTACCGTTATCAAAAACGAGTTTAGTGGTCAACTGCCGCCATCCCATTTCTTTATTCTTGGGCTTTACATAAACTGCCTTACCGCCATATTGTTTCTCACGATAATCAAGATACCTCCTCCATACTTTAGGAGAATTGACCCCCAAACAGATAAAATCAACAATAACCAGATTATTGTAATCTTTATAGTTCAGGTACGAGCGTAAAGCTGCCATCTGACAAGGAGTCCCACAGACAAGAACTTTTTCATCTGCCTTTAAGAGTTCTTTTATCTTTTTATAAAATCCCTCTGAAAGACTCTGAAGATACTTACTACTACGCAATCGAGGTAGATCATCCGGATTGTTGGAAATATATTCCTCAACATGCCAGTCACTCTCTATCCAAACGGCTCCACCAACATATCCCCCTTGCTTGTACATCGCCTCAGCTAATGCAGAAAAAATTCCACCAGATGTGCTATCGAAACGTGTTTCAATATTTTTATGTATAGCGGCATGACATTGCGGTTGTTTATAATCATTGTATTTTAGTTTATCCACATTGATTATTGGACATACTTTTTCACACAAATGACAGTCTACACACTTTTCTTTATCCACTATAGGATATTCAAAGGCTTCCTTGTCTCTAGTGAATGATATTGCGCCATATGGACAAACATCACCACAGGCATTACACCCGCAACAATCTTCTTTACGCTTAATCTCTATCATTATTCTTTAGATATTATTGTTCCTGACCAACTAAGACCGACACCAAAACCTGCCAACATAATTGTATCAGCATCTCCTCCTCTTGACAAATAATCTTTCAATGCAATTGGGATAGTACTACTAACTGTATTACCAGTATTCTCCAAGTCTATGTAGAACTTATCCTTATCTATATGGCATATTTTTCTTATTGTCGAAAGCATAAACTTATTTGCCTGATGAAAAATATACTCATTGATCTCAGATTCGGTCATTTTATTTTTTTCTAAAACCTGCTTTATCATTGCAGGAACAGCATTAAGAGTAAAATTAAAAATTCCACTTCCATCCATATATAAATAATCGGGAGCATTTACGTAGCCACCTTCATCATTACCAACAGTTCCCATTTTTTCAGGATGACGTGAACATCCCGTGCGTACTATCAATTTTTCCGCACCACTTCCATCCGTACCAAAAACAAACTCCCCTATTTTATACTTTCCCTCTATGGAAACTAGCGTTGCTGCTGCGCCATCACCAAAAATGCTTCTATTGCCATGGTCTGACGGATGAATGTATTTATTATATGTTTCTGCTGTAAGTAGCAATACATTTTTTGCCATTCCACCCACTATCAAACCCTTTGCAAGGGCTAATCCATACTCATACCCTGAGCACCCCAGATTGAAGTCAAAAGCTCCTGCTGATGTTGGTATACCCAACTTATCCTGAATAACACAAGACGTCGATGGCAAATGATAATCAGGGCTTTGGGTACAAAGCATCACAAAGTCAATTGTTCTTGGGTCAATTGCATATTCTTCAAAAAGTAATTTGCCGGCCTTTATAGCCATATCTCCAGCCGTTTCATTTTTTGAAGATAGATGCCTTATCGAAACTCCTGTTTTTTGGGACACCTTCTCTACATCCCACTGAGGATAGTCTTTAACCAGATCCTCATTTGTCAGTACTTTTTCTGGCAAATAGTAGCTTATAGCTTTTATGAATGCATTCATTTGTTGTCTTTTATAAACATTTTACACCTCCGGTAATTTCTATGTTATTACCCGTCATCCATTCACTTTCGTCACTCAGAAGATAAACAGTCAAACCAGCAACATCCTCTGGCTTTCCGTAACGACCAAGAGGATAACGCATTTCGTCCTCCTGTAAGGCATTCTCATCAACATTTATATTGGTCAAAAAATCTGTCCTGACCATTGCTGGGGAAATACAGTTTACACGAATTTTTCGAGGTGCCAGTTCCAACGCCATACATTTTGCATACGAGACCAGGGCTCCTTTAGACGCGCTGTATAGAGCATTACCGATAGCCGGTGATTGAGATGCCAGTGATGCGATAATCACAACTGAAGCAGCTTTTGAGATCTTCTTATTAGCCAACAACGAAGATTGCAATAGCACAGGTGCAACAAAATTAGGTCTCATTACAGCATCTATATCCTTCTCTGAAATATTTTTGCAAAACAATGTTGAACCAACACCAGCACAATGAACTATGCCATCAAGTTTGGGCAATTTACTTACCAGTTCTTCTATTCCTTCCTGTCGGGTCAAGTCAGCAACAATATATTCGTTCTCCCCCTGCATTTCCGAAATAGTTTCTTTTAAACGCTCTTCACGTCTCGCGGTAATAATAACTTTCGCCCCAACTTTTGAGCATAATATAGCTATGCTCTTCCCTATGCCAGAAGAAGCGCCTGTAACAACAACTGTTTTACCTTCTAACGAAAACACCTTATCCTCCTTCCTTACAGAGAGTTAACTAAATTATACAAATCCTCAATGGTGTCGCATGACCGAATTTGTTTGGCAGTAATATCCTTTCCAAAATCAGTCTTAACCATAGCAATAATGGAAAGAACCGTCAATGAACTCCACTCATCTAATTCTGTATAAACAGTTTCTGCAGTGATTTCACTCTCGTCAGTATCGTCAAATTGATTGGCGAAATTTTTAATAAAATCTTCTAACTTCATAATTGTAAATTTTTAAAATAATACTCCAAATTATTATCACAATTTAATCCATTTATCTAAAGCCATGTCTCGATTAAGGAAATTAGTAGGGCATACCACAACGCCATCATTATACTCAGATAGCCATGCCCCCCACCAATAAAAAGAGCTATTCGAGATTATCGCATGACGGCAATGCCTCATTAAATACATATCTTCAATCGTACTCAACTCCCCTTCCTTAGGGGAAGCATACATGATAGGGCTCCTTGCAACTATATGGCTTTTAGCCCAATCAGGCTGTTGAGTAAATACGACAAATTTAGGATTGTCTAATTTCGACTCCATCAACTGAATCGCCTTATTATAGTATTCTTCTTCGAGAACCATCCCTGGAGATGTAGTAACGCAATCTTGATAACGACGAATGCCAATGAAAACCAGGTTTTCCGTTCCTTGAGACATCAGGCGCAACTCTTCTTCTACAGCATCAGACATCTTTGTAACTATCTTGAAATCATTGCGTATTTGCTCCTTATAGTCCGCAAAATACTTTTCGCTCTGCCAATACCCCTCCAAATAAACATTCTTAGATCGAGATTCTACTAATTCTTTTTGAAAAAATGGAGGTTCCTTTTCTACATAAAACTTATATGCCGGCGCAAGAATATTCCTTCCTAAACGTCGACTTAAGAAACGGGTATATCGCGAAAAATTATAATCGAATGTCGGAATCTTACTTCTTTTGCCCAAATCTACATTTAGATTACTCAATTCCAATTTACGATGAAATTGGTAATCCATATCGAAACCATAATGCAGATTAAAGGTCATTTCTGTTCCGGACCTAAGAGCCATAGCTCTCGCATTGGCGTAAATAAACATCTGGTTACCCAGACCTCCTCGAATTGTTGTTGCTATCATAATGTTTAATATTTCAGAATAAGTTCTTTTCGGAAATTCACCTTCTTGGCTACGTATATAGCTAATCCGACTCCGACTAATCTAATCCAATACTGGGGCACTATGAAAGGTTCCAGTATTGACGAATTAAGTAAGTCAAATATAAGTAAGGCTAACATTATCTTAATAGAAATCATATCTTTCAACTTGGGGCTATCAATAACAGATGCCAAGATAATTATTAAAAACATCATAATATAACAGAAGCCATAGCCTCCAAAGAATAATGCATCTAATACTCCTGTTGAACCCGAGTTATGAGGATAATCTATAGGGAAGCCATCTACTTCGTGGGTTATGATAAAAGAAACGCCACCGTTAAGCAAGATAAACGGCACTCTACTGAAATCAAGTAAGTCCGAATGATTTAGGTGCGGATAAGCATTCATATAATAACTCCCCGTCATAAAAGCTCGATTATATGTTGCTTCTAAAGAATTATTATATTGTGCGTCTTTACCCTTTTCTTCATTGGACAACTCTCGCGCAGAAAAGATTTTTTCTGTTACAGACATGTTTGAATCTTTGAAAGACCGCATTGCACCAACTATAGGAAATAACAGAACCAACATCAGCATCACAGGTGCGCCATATCTTAGCACGACTGAAAACTTCGGTCTATAATAGATATACATTATCAGCATAGGAAGGCCTATATAATAAAACATCAATCCCTTGCTCATACTTGTAAAGCTACCATATAGGCCTAAAAGAATAATTATAATAATATCATTCTTTTTTACCTTTCCTTTTGTTAGTATTTGATTTTCAACTATTACCATAAATAATCTTGCGGCCACAACCTGGGCAAACACATATATAATACCGTTTAAATGGAAAGATAATACTATTCTACCTGCATCCCACATACTATCCATTCTTAACGAACCTGTAATAAAACCGATAGTCAATGCGAGAAATGTGATAATAAATATAGTTTTTACTTTCCTCTCCGACAGCGGAACCGCTTTATATTTATGAACAATCTGCCTTTTCCCTCTCCTCATATTAAGAAAAAGACTCGAGAAAATGATAAACTCAAAATAGAGGCGGTTGGCAAATGGCGCTAATAGGGTATAATCATTATATGAATACTTATTACCCGCCATTTGAAATGTAGCAATAAACACGACTGAAAGGAAAAGGCTCAACAGAACGATTGTTGATGCCAAGTCACGCAAAAGATCAAACTTTTTTACATAATCATACGTAAAAAAGATCGAAAACAAAAGGAGAAACAAATCAATTGCAGGAACACTATAATAAATAGCATTCCAAAACAAACATAGAGCAACCCCTGCGAAGATTAATATCTTATATGTTTTCATTGGCCAGCTACCTTCTTTATGATTACTTTGTTGCAGCTCTAATAAAATGTTGTATTAATTTTGGCCACATTACTAATGTTCTTATGCCAAAAATGTGATACAGCACTCCTACATGAGCTTCAGCATATTTAATTGAGAATTCTCTGTAAAATCTTTCTATATCTTCATAATCCATATCTAAAGGCTGGAAATCATAAGTTTCTAAGTTCCCGTTAATGACATTTAAAACCTTTGTTTCGAATTCCGCACGGCTCGTCATATTCTTTTTTAGCCGTTCACCTTCCGCTTGTCGGAAACTAACATCATCACAAAGCTTATGAGCATACTCACACATTTCGTCATTCGTTGTGAATGCAACCTTTTCCGGATATTTATGGTTTAATATACCACTTATTTCTTCCAGACTGGTCTTTTTCTTAGATCTTGCAACAATCGGTTTTCCACATAGCGCAGCGTATTCACTCATCAGAGCTCCCACAAGCGGGTATGTTCCATAATAGATGTCACAATTCTTAAAAACCGCATAAATATCTCTGCGATTATTTGAGATATAAATTCGATCCTTATTTTTCAGGTTCTTGGTTTTCAATTTAAGAAAATCTGTCCTGCCTGATGCCAAAAAGAATACTGCTTTGGGATTCTCGTCAAGAATACGATCTATGTTATTAAAATATGTATTCGACTTGTCCATCATCTTATATCCATCGCCACCGGAAAAAAATACGATCTTTCCTTCTCGGTCAAACGGAAACCCTTGAAACGGGACATCCTCAGTTACTATAGGATAATACGGGATATGTATCAACTGTTCAGGAAAAATGCATCGCTTTTCTACTGAGATTGTAGCTCCATATGAACGGAATTCAATTAAGTAGTCTAGCATTGACTTTCCTATCCAGAAAGTATGGTCATTAAAACAGATATTAAAGCAGGGACAAGTCTTTGCCGCCATTACGGCTACAATCGAACATACATCCCAAGGTATGACATGTGTTAAAACCTTAGTGGGATTATAAGAATATATGGCTTTAGCAATCGAAATTACCTTTTCGTCATAATTATCACTTTCTTCTATCCATTCTATCTCAACCTTATTCTCGATTTCCCTAAGAAGGTTCGCACATTTAGACATTGTAGAGTCATTTCTCATTGCGATTATTTTTGAAGGTTTGTCGCAAACAACTAGGGCTCTTGCATATTGTCTAATCAACTCGTGATTATCACTTATCCGACTTGTCACGAGCAGTACTCGATCTGAGGTTTGCTTCTTCGGTATAAAACTTAACTTCTCTCGATAATGATTGGCAAGAATCTGTATATATCTTTCCAAATCATCATCAGAGTATTGGAAATTATAAAAATAGCCCCATACTGCCGCTCTATCTATAAGGTATAACGCGCGAGAATAATTTTCTCTATTCAGCTCAACCTTTATCTCTTTCTTTATGCGGTTGAACATGTTAACTATATCTTTTCTCGTAATTTCGAACATAGTAAATAAATTATCGTCTAATTTTACTCATCACAAAACCCTTAATATCTATTTTCTTATTCAAATCTTTATAAGCCATATATCCGGATAAGAAAAGAAATAGACTACCAACTAGATACTTATATATTCCTGGTAATAAAATTACGATAAGAATACACACCAGAGAGACCGGCATTTGTTTAACGAGAACACTCCAAACTGACTTTGAGATGGATATTTGGAATCTGCGAGAACAAATAAACCAAACCTGAATAGCATATATTAAATAACTAATCAAGAAGGAAATTCCCATACCCGTTAGCCCCCACATCTTATAGCAAAAGATATTTAATGCTGTAGTATAAATAATTGCGGATAGTTCGTTCCAGAAATAGAATTTAGAATCTGCCTTTGCTAAAAAGGAAAATGCAACAAGGTTGCTCACTGTCTTAAAAAAGATACCGAACATCGCCAAATAGAGCATTGATTCTATTGACAGGAATTCTTCTGAATATAATATAATAACAACCGGTTGTGCAAAAATGATAAAGGCTGCTATCACAGGGCCTAAAACCAGCAACGAAATTTCTAACTGATTATTCAACACCATATTGAATTTTTCCAAATTATCGTTTGCTGCCGAAAGGCGTGGATAATAATCGGTTGCCATTGCTGTAAAGATCAACCCGACGTAGGTATTTACAATAGCAAAACCTGCATTATACAGTCCTACATCATCTACACTTCCAGTATGACCGATGAATACTCGTACTATATAAGAGGCCGCAATAGAAAAAATGGAGCTAAGGCTTATCATCACACCCATAACAACCATACTACGTCCTTCTTCCCTTATAACAGTTTTTGTAACAGGAACAGTTCTGACTTTTACCTTTCTAGAATAAAAGTATGCTATAACCAATGATGTCAAATTTGTGATTATCATCACGGGGACTATAGCATCAATACCCCAAAGATAATAGAGAGGTACCGTAACAAACAGACCTATGGTACTACCTACTACATTGGCTTTTGCCATGTACTTATATCGATGCATCCCTTGTAAAAGAGCATTCTGGCATGTCGTAAGCTGCTTAAACAAGAGAGTGCATGATAATAAGATAAAGCCTAAAGTATGATCGCTATCGCCAAATGTTATTTTGCTTAACCATGGCGACAATACCAAACAAGCTATTAAAGCAAAAAGACCTGTATACCAAACAATACGCCTAAATACGCTGACAACGATTTCTATCCTGGACTGATTGCCAGATTCATTAGCGACAGATATATTCCGAACCGCACTTGTCCCTAAACCTAATGACGTAACAGCATTAATCAAATTGACGGCAGAATCGTACAACCCGAATATGCCCATACCGGTTGGACCTAATAAGAAGGCAACAAATTTGGTACGGACTACGCCAATTAAAATATTATAAAACTGCACCCCCCCAAAAAGAGATGTGGCCTTTAGCGATTCTTTAAACGATTGCTGTTCTTGTGTATTTTCACTCATGAAGAATAATGCTTGTGTAGGTTACCATTAAGAATAAATAACATTCTTCGGAATAGATGATTATTTGAATCTGTTAATTATCTCGATAATGGTCTTTACCTCATCCTCTTTAATAGTAGGTCCAATAGGGAGGCTCAATTCGCTATTGTGAATTCTTTCAGTTATAGGAAGTGATAACTGTGGTAAATTCCATGCTTCTTTAGCATAACATTCTTGCTTGAAAGGCGGAATTGGATAATGGATGACGGTACCTACACCATTTTCTTTCAAAAAGGCTTGGAGTTCATCTCTTTTCTCACAAAGAATAGGAAATAGATGATATACATTTTGAGCCTCATCTAAATGTTCAGGAAGAGTAATAAGCGGATTCTTGATACCTTCGTAATACAACTTTGCCATTGTTTTACGATGTGTATTATCCTCATCAAGATACTTCAGTTTAACATCCAATACTGCCGCATGAATTTCATCCAAACGACTATTACGTCCTGCATACTTGAATACGTACTTCTTCTGACTGCCATAGTTTGCTAAAGCACGAACAGCAGCAGCCAGTTCAGGATCATTAGTAGTTACGGCACCACCATCACCAAGTGCGCCAAGGTTCTTACCAGGATAGAAGCTATGACCAGCAGCATCACCTATACTACCGGTTACACGACCATCAGTATGCTTGCACCCATGTGCCTGAGCATTATCCTCAACCAGTTTCAGGTTATACTTATTGCACAATGCACCAATCTTGTCTGTATAAGCATTACGACCATAGAGATGCACAATAGCGATGGCTTTAGTCTTGGGAGTAATTGCCGCCTCAATAAGGTCGTCATCAATCTCAAGCGTATTGAGCTTAGGCTCAACAAGAACAGGCTTCAAGCCATTCTCTGTAATGGCAAGAATGGTGGCAATATAGGTATTTGCAGGAACAATCACCTCATCACCTAGTTGCATCACACCCATCTCGATGTATGCACGGAAGATCCAGATAAGAGCATCTAGACCGTTGGCACAACCAATACAATAATCTGTGCCAATATACTTTGCATAATTCTCTTCAAAGCGTTTGTTCTCTTCGCCTTGCAGATACCAACCGCTATCTACAACACGATTAACCGCTTCACGTATTTCCTTTCCGTGACTATCAGTCACGTCTTTTAAACTTAAAAAAGGTATCATTAGTCTTCAATATTATGTTTAACTCCGTTTTTATCTTTATATTCCATATCAAGCAAAATGCCTGATTTTGTCACATATCCTTTCTGTCGAATAGGATTACCATACCATACTGTGTGAGGAGGAATATCCTTTGTAACTACACTACCACCTCCAATCAAAGCATATTCCCCAATAGTGTTGCCTGCAATAACTGTACAGTTAGCTCCCAGTGAAGCCCATTTCTTAACTATGGTTTGCTCAAAATGATCAGGGTATTGTTTTGAACGTGAGAAATGCTCATTGGTGAATGTCACATTAGGACCGATGAAGACATTGTCCTCAATGCGAGCGCCATTCCAAAGCTGTACGCCGGATTTTACTGTGACATTGTCACCAATAACAACGTCATCTTCCACAAGGACATTGGCACATATATTACAACCGCTGCCAATCCTTGCATTCTTAAAAATTACACAGAACTGCCAAATATTGGTATTCTCACCAATATGCTCTGATTTGCAGTCTGATAATGGATGTATATTAGCCATATTACTCGTTAATATATTTTAGATATTCATCATAATCACGGATATAGTCCTCTTTCTCATATCCGTGTGAGGCCAGCACAAGACAAATACTTCCTGATGAGAAGCCTTGTTCTGCCGCCCAAATTCCAGGGGGCACATGAAGGCCATAGAAAGGGCGATTCAACAGCACAGTACGCTTGTTTACGCCATCATCAAGTAGCACTTCAAAGGCACCACTCGCAGCAATAAGAAACTGGTGGCAATCCTTATGCGCGTGGGCCCCACGGCTTTCGCCTCCAGGGATGTCATAACTATAAAAGACACGTTTCACAGCGAATGGAAGATGCACATCATTATAAACGTACGTCAAGTTCCCTTGTGGGAAATGATTCTTTGGCAATTCTATGAACGAACAGTCATAGACGGTTGGTTTCTGCTTGTAAGCCATTGCGTAATGGGTTTCAATATAAATCTTTCAATTACAATACTCAATAAGATAGTAAGGACCAAGGTAAACGAAAGATAAATAATCAAATTATCTATTTGTAATTTAGCAAATACTATTGTTATATAATTGAGCACCAATTGGTGTACCATGAAAATAATAAAGCTTAATTCCCCGAGACGTAGGAGGTATTTGTTTTCCAACAAAAGCCCTCCCCCAACTCTACTTACTAATGGAACTGTTATGATGAGAGCTCCTATCAACACCCAGTACACGGGCGCAAACCAAGTAGCGGTTTCAGGTAAGACACAAGACTCTACGACAAGAAGCACGATCAATGACAAGACGAGAATTTGACCAACAATCTTACCGTTCCACCATTTTTGAGGATTGTCCTTAATCTTTAAATAAAGAAGCGCCAAATATATACCAAAGACAAAGTCAGTCAACCGCATATAGGGGCTTATATAAATAACTGTTTGATAATAATCCTTTGGAATCAATAAGGCAATAACAGCATAAAACAATATTATCAACAATGCAATCCATACTTTACGAATTGCATTAGACTTTAAAAAACATTTTAGCAAAGGAGGAAAAACCATTGAAAAAAACAATGTGTCTGCCAAATACCAACTCACATAATTATAAGATACACATACCTCTTTTATCGGAATCCATGAGTGTATAAGTGAAGCATTTAGTATCAAGACTGGTAGTTTATACCAACTGAATGCAAAAAATAGACTCAGTGGAATAGCCATTAACAAGCAAAACCAATGGAGTGGATAGAACTTAATACACCTTCTGGTAAGATATTGGTTATAATCAAAAGTTGAGCTTACCACTTTTTCTTTATACCCCAATGTCATGCAAAAACCTCCTAAGACAAAGAAGAAGACTACAGCCATTGTTCCTCCACCTGGATAAGAATTCCAGCAATGGTGGAGGAAGATAAACATTATGAATATTCCTCGTAAGGAGGTAAGACTTTTTATCATTTGCTTATAAAATCAAGAAACTCCTGATAATCACGAATGTAATCATCTGCAGCATACTTCGTAGAGGACAGGACAAGAGCCAGTGAGTTGGTAGAGAAGTTATCCATCTCACGCCACATTCCTTTTGGGATGTAAAGGCCGTTATATGAACGATTTAATGAAATGGTATATTTCTGTTTGCCATCATCAAGTATGACATCAAAACTACCACTTAAAGCCACAATAAACTCTTGGTTCTCCTTATATGCATGACCACCACGACTTTCCCCCCCGGGCACATCATAAATCCAATATGTCCGTTCGATTTTGAAAGGAATGTCTTTCAACTCCTCTATTACCGACAAATTTCCTCTTGGATCGGAAATCTTTGGCAAATCAATTATCTTAAACTGGTTCATTATTATGTATAATAAGTAATTGTTACTCTATCTAATTTATTGAATAAACGTTGAGTGGCGAAATTATATACTAAATATAGAATGTAAGAAACTAAATATATACTTGCCGCTATCACGATGTAATAAAGTATTAGCATTAAAGGCGTACCTTGTAGGAACGAATCAATTTTTAGATACTTTAATATATGTCCATGAGCCAAATAACATGTAAAGGCTGCTGCCGCTAAAGAGTTAATTAACTTTGATTTAAACTTGATATGTTTGAAAAACAAAAACAGAGATGCTGCCTGAAGAACAACAAGTGGATTATGATAGAAAAGTGAGACACTACCATATACATCATTTGTAAAACGTTCGTCTAGAAGATATACACCAAGAAGAACTAATGATGTTATTAACCATATTGCTAAGGCTCTCTGCTTTGATACAAATTGCTCTATCTGCATTTTATTCATTAAAGCGCCTACAATATAAAGCAGGGCAAAGGTTACAATATTCTGGCCCGTGTCCTCATGCCATCTGGACACCGTACTTACACCAGACACCTGTGAACCCGTATATAAATTCATATAATCCCAAAGTATCGGATATATAGACAATATAATCGCACTTGTGATCAAAAGTGTTTTACATTGTTGCTTTGTTAATCCGTCAATTGCTTTGTTGATGTATGGAGAGATAAAATACAATGCAATATACAGTGTGATAAAATAGTCGTTCGGTAGTACTATACTATTCTCAAAAGGAATAGTTGGATATTGCAATATGCACTCTATACCAAAGAACAGGAACTTAAATGTCATTAATTGGATTAACAAAGAAATGGGTTTCCCTATTGTCCTCTGCTTCTTATTGACCATAAAATAGCCAGATATGAGAATGAAAATATCTACAGCCGGTATAGCTATGACTTCAAATACATGTACAAGAAACAAATTGAGACCACCTGATGCTGTCTTGATGCCCCATGGTAAGGTCACATGTAACCAAACAACCATGCATGCAGCTATTATTCTTAACAATTCAGTGCCAGATTCGCGCCGCTTTTTACAGAATTGCCCCCCAAGCTGATTTTCTAAAACTTCTCTTGCCATTTGTTATTTTCTTAATACATCCGAGTCAATCTCCGCTTTCTTTTCTTCTATAACTCGAAGCAAATATTGCCCATACTGGTTCTTAAGCATAGGCTGAGCAATCTCGCGCATACGCTCCTCGTTAATCCAACCATTTCGATAAGCTATACCCTCCAAACAAGCAACCTTCAAGCCTTGGCGCTTTTCTATAACTTCAACGAAAGTAGAAGCCTCTGCTAGACTGTCGTGTGTACCTGTATCTAACCATGCGAAACCACGGCCAAAGACCTGGACTTTCAGTTCGTGGTTCTTCAAGAACTCTTGATTAACAGTGGTAATTTCCAGTTCGCCACGGGCTGAAGGTTTGATATGTTTGGCTACATCAACCACCTTATTGGGATAGAAATACAAACCAACAACAGCATAGTTACTCTTAGGGTTTGCAGGTTTTTCTTCAATGCTTAAGCAATTACCATCTTTATCAAACTCAGCAACACCATAGCGTTCTGGATCATTCACCCAGTAGCCAAATACTGTAGCTTTGCCATTCTGTTCAGCGTCGTTAACGGCATTTTGTAATAGCTTGGTAAATACAGCTCCATAGAAGATATTATCACCAAGCACAAGGCAAGCAGAGTCATTACCAATGAAATTCTCGCCAATAATGAAAGCCTGAGCAAGACCATCGGGAGAGGGCTGTTCAGCATACTCAAAGTGAACTCCATAGTCGGAACCGTCACCAAGCAGGCGTTTAAATCCAGGCAGGTCGTATGTTGTAGAGATAATCAAGATATCCCTTATACCAGCCAGCATCAGTGCGGATATTGGATAATAAACCATCGGTTTATCATAAATGGGAAGCAATTGCTTGCTCACTCCCTTTGTAATAGGGTAAAGTCTAGTACCGGAACCGCCGGCGAGAACTATGCCTTTCATATTTTTGATATTAGGATTTCTTCCAAATCATTTTATTCACAATTCCCACGTAGCTCTGTATGAGTTTTATCACCTTGGTAGAAACATTCTCATCGGTATATGCAGGTACAGGGCAAGCATCATCGCCATTGGCATGCATGCTTACGGCAAGGTCAACTGCTTGGAGTACCTGTTCAGAAGTGATAGAACCAATGGTAAAAACGCCTTTGTCCATAGCCTCTGGACGTTCCGTGCTGGTACGGATACTTACAGCAGGGAAACCAAAGAAGGCACCTTCCTCGGGAACAGTACCAGAATCAGAGACAACACAGAAAGCATTCTGTTGTAGTTTGTTGTAGTCAAAGAAGCCAAGAGGCTTGTGCTGGAGAACTCTATCATTGAACTTAAAACCTCTCTTCTCAATCATCTTCTGGCTACGAGGATGGCAGCTATAGAGTACCGGCATATTGTAAGTCTCAGCCATCGTATTTACAGCATTCATCAATGAGAAGAAATTGCTTTCTATATCTATGTTTTCTTCACGATGCGCTGAAAGAAGAATGTATTTCCCTGCCTCCAAACCAAGATCATCAAGTACAGTACTTGCTTCAATCTGAGGCAGAACTTCTTTCAATACTTCTGCCATTGGAGAGCCAACCACATAAGTGTACTCTGGCTTTACACCTGTATCAAGTATGTAACGACGTGCATGTTCACTATAGCACAGATTGATATCACTAGTCACATCTACAATACGACGAATAACCTCTTCTGGCAAATTTTCATCCTTACAACGATTTCCTGCCTCCATGTGGAAGATAGGAATTTTTAAACGCTTTGCAGATATTACACACAAACAAGAATTTGTATCACCAAGAACTATGACAGCATCAGGTTTTACCTCACTCATCAATTCATAACTTTTGGCTATTACATTTCCCATAGTTTGACCAAGGTTATCGCCTACGACTCCCAGATAATAATCCGGCTCACGCAAGCCAAGGTCCTTAAAGAACACCTCGTTCAATGTGTAGTCATAATTTTGACCTGTATGAACCAATATCTGGTCAAAATACTTATCTGCCTTCTTGATTATTGCAGACATCTTTATGATTTCGGGGCGTGTGCCCACGATAGTCATAAGTTTCAGCTTCTTCATATCACTTACAGATTATAGTGAGGATATAATTCTTTATGTTTGTAAATCCACTCTGCCATTTCAGCTACCATCTGCTCATAGTCAGGAATACGGTAGTTGAAATCCCAGTTGGTACGCTTCAGACTCTTGTCAGCATTAACTCCTTCAACGGGATTAATCTGAACACGCCCACCACGGAGATACTTATTGAAGAGCTTCAGCAGTTCATATTTAGAAATGTCCGTATCAGGAACAGCATTCACCAAACCGTGAGCACGTTCCTTTGCTGCAGCTTCCATAGTCTTTGCCAACTGATATGTACACTGGCCAGTCCACATCGCTTTGGTATAACCATTCACTACAGGATGCTCTCCGGTTGTGTTATTCATAAACCAGTTCAGTAGTCCAATGCCCTTTGGATTGATGTCAGCACCAACAATACTGTTACGCAAAGAAAGGTTTTTTGCATCATCAAGTTCACCTAATGCTTTGCTGCGGTCATAGAATGTTTCACCATCACGCAGATCATGCTCAGTGTAGCTACCTTTCTTGCCAGAAAATACACAGTCGGTGGTCATGTGGATAACCTGTGTATCAGTTCCTTCTGTGGTCTTTGCCAGGAAATGCGGGAAGTAACTATTCAAGAAAGCAGCAAGTGCATGATTATTCTCAGCAAACTGGTTTAGCACACCAATGCAGTTAATCACAGTATCATAGTTGCCCTCCTTGATAACACGGCCAATGGTTTCGGTATCAAAAGCATTTCCTGCAAAGCTTTTAATCAATTTGGATTCCTGGAGGTCAAAACCATAAACCTCATGTCCTTGTTCCTGAAGATATAAGCTGATGGTATGACCAGCCATACCATTGCAGCCACATATAAAGAATTTCATATCGCTATTCGTTTTTATTATTCAGAACGGTAATCACGAGCTTTTGCTCTGGGCTGTAAACCAAGATCTTCACGAATGAAGTTCAGCTTAAGAAGCAGTTTCTTCATTCCCTCTACATCCAAGCGCTTAGTGTTATGAGAATGATATTCCTCAACTTGCTCCACCTTATGATCACCCTCTGTGAAGAACTTATCATAGTTTAGGTCTCTGTTATCACAAGGAATACGGTAGTAGTCTCCCATATCAATAGCTTTGGCCATCTCTTCACGGGTCACAAGCGTCTCATAAAGTTTCTCACCATGACGGGTACCAATCACCTTTACTTCAGTTTCACCATACTTAGGATCTATTTTGGCGTACGTCTGCTTTAATGCCTCTGCCAGTACATCCAAAGTTGCTGCAGGTGCCTTCTGGACAAACAGGTCTCCATTTTCCCCATGCGTAAACGCGTAAATCACCAAATCCACGGCATCGTCCAATGTCATCATGAAACGAGTCATATTTGGATCAGTAATGGTGATAGGCTTACCTTCCATCATCTGTTCTACCCAGAGAGGAATAACAGATCCGCGGCTGGCCATTACGTTACCATATCGTGTGCAACAAATAGTGGTTTTGGCACCCACGCCAAGAGCACGGCCTTGCGCTATGGCAACCTTTTCCATCATGGCCTTCGATATACCCATCGCATTAATAGGATACGCAGCTTTGTCTGTACTAAGGACCACTACATTCTTTACGCCATGGTCAATAGCAGAAAGAAGTACATTATTTGTCCCTTCCACATTGGTTCGCACTGCTTCCATCGGGAAGAATTCACAACTAGGCACCTGCTTTAAAGCTGCTGCAGAGAACAGATAATCTACCCCCCCCATTGCAAAGTCTACCGCCCCACGTTGACGAACATCTCCTATATAAAACTTCACCTTATGGGATACATCAGGATGATTTGCCTGCAAGAAGTGGCGCATATCATCTTGTTTCTTCTCGTCACGGCTTAATATACGTATTTCCTTGATATCACTGTCAAGGAAACGGCGCAGGACTGCGTTACCGAAGCTACCAGTGCCTCCTGTAATAAGAAGTGTTTTATCTTTAAAAATGCTCATATCTAATCCACTTAAATAGTATCACTTAATAGTTCTATTAATTCATCTATATGATTATATATTGTTAATACAGATTTTTGAATTATTCCATTTTCATATCTCTCTACAGCATTGGCTATTGATTTTGGATTATAAGGGTCAAATACTACAGATGGATGGCAAATAGATTGTATATAAGGTAGATTTGCTCCTATTACATCACACCCAGATACTAAAGCCTCAACAATACCAAGTCCTAAACTTTCATTATGAAAAGGATAAACTATGGCTTTTGACATCCCATAAAGTTCAATCACTTGTTTAAAAGGAACTAGTCCATGATTTACGATATTAACGCCTTCTCCCCTGTAGTTTCTTTATTACATCAGCGATAGGATAACAGTCTGGCGGAACTGTCAGATGTAATCTTTCTCTGGAAGCGGCAGAGTACTACTCACTGCCATACAACTTTTTTCTGAGGACATAACAGCCTCCATTACTTGGCTTTCAAAGACTAAGTCACCATGCATCAAGATAATATCATCATCTTTCAGATGATCCTTAGCACAATAGATACTATAGATGTAGTTGGTAGTGGCATATTCTGGATTGTTCACAAAGGTAAACTTAAGCGGCAGATGTAAAGCATCGCAATAGTCTACAAGAATTTTATCATAATAACCTGTGGTCATCACCACTTCTTCAATTCCAAAACTAACTAGTTGTCTTAATTGACGACTTAGAATAGTATCTTTGTAAGAAATCTCCGTCATACATTTAGGATGTTCGTTTGTTATGACACCCATCCTATGGCCTAAGCCACTATTTAGAATTAATGCTTTCATAGTTTTATATATTTCTCGGGGTCACCTCATCATGTGATAAGATGGATATAAAATGAATACGAATGATATATTTTTTCTCTTTGTATCGATTGTCATGATATTAGATCCCTGATATCCAGTAGTTCTTTTTCATGTGGTCTGGCAACGTAAGATTGCCAAGTTTTAATTTTCGCTGTGTTTTTTCAATCCAAAGCGATGTTTAATCCGATATTTCGTGTTTTATATAGCAAATATATAATTTTTATATCAAATAAAGAAAAAAAATATGATGTTTTTTTAGAAAATTTCGATTTTTAATGTATGCCCATCTACTGTGTAGGCCCACGGGATTCCCTGCGTAAGATTACGGGACGATTTATATAGTCGCATAGCGTTGATTGTATTTTTAATATCATATCATCGTTTTCCTAATTTTTTATTGTATATTTGCATTTAGATTAAAAGCATAGAGTTTGAAAAATCAGACATTGATGAAAACAAATGATATTAAAATAGCTGTGGCAGGTACAGGATATGTGGGATTGTCTATTGCCACATTACTCAGTCAGCATCATCAGGTTACTGCTGTGGACGTGATTCCTGAAAAGGTGGAGATGTTGAACCAACATAAGTCGCCTATCCAAGATGATTATATCGAGAAGTATCTGGCCGAAAAGAATCTCAACCTGAAGGCTACCATCGATGGACGCGAAGCTTACAAGGATGCCGACTTCGTGGTAATTGCGACACCAACCAATTATGATCCGGTAAAGAATTACTTTGATACACGTCACGTAGAAGAGGTCATCGACTTGGTACTGGAGGTTAATCCGGAAGCCACCATGGTGATAAAATCGACTATCCCTGTAGGATATACGCGTAGTCTGTATATTCAATATGCTCAAAAGGGGATAAAGAAGATGAATCTTCTCTTTGCTCCTGAGTTTCTACGCGAGAGCAAGGCCCTTTACGATAACCTCTACCCTAGTCGTATCATCGTAGGATACCCTAAGGTGGAAAACTGTGAGAAGGAATTTACGGAGGCTATCCAAAAGATCACGGATGCTGAATACCTGAAGCATCAGGCACATTTGTTTGCTGAACTTTTGAAAGAGGGAGCCATCAAAGAAGACATTGACACCTTATTTATGGGTACGAAGGAGGCTGAGGCCGTAAAACTTTTTGCCAACACCTATTTGGCTCTCCGCGTGAGCTACTTTAACGAGTTGGATACCTATGCTGAGGTGAAGGGCCTCAACACTCAGGCTATCATCGATGGCGTATGTTTGGATCCAAGAATCGGTACACATTATAATAATCCTTCGTTTGGATATGGTGGCTACTGTCTACCGAAAGATACCAAGCAACTTCTTGCCAATTATGCCGATGTACCGGAGAATCTGATTCAGGCTATCGTAGAAAGCAATCGTACACGAAAAGATTTCATCGCTGACCAGGTGCTGAAGATGGCTGGATATTATAGTTATTCTGAGGATAATGCCTATAAGGCCGAAGAGGAGAAACCGGTAACGATTGGTGTATATAGACTTACTATGAAAAGCAATAGCGACAACTTCCGCCAGAGTTCCATTCAGGGTGTGATGAAGCGTATCAAGGCGAAAGGCGCCAAGGTCATCATCTATGAACCTACCCTTGAGGATGGCACAACATTCTTCGGCAGTAAGGTGGTGAACGACCTCAAGACCTTCAAGGCACAGGCTCATGCCATCATCGCCAACCGTTACGACAGTTGTCTGGATGATGTAGAGGATAAAGTATATACCAGAGATATCTTCAGAAGAGACTAAGCATTCTCTTCTTGAAGATCTTGTTCTTACCGCGTGCTTTTTGTCTGATCCTTGAGCGAATAGAACGAATAGAAGTGAGACAGATACACATAATTCTCATGATTTCTGTTTCACTTTTGCCAAGATGTTCCATGATAAGGATGATAACTCTATATGGGTAAATCGTTTTGATATTCCTTCAGATTCTTAACTATAATAGATTATGAGAACTAACCAACCTATCACACTATCAACGACTTTGATCAACACAGGTTACGAAAAGTTCGATAAGGGTATGACCATGAAAATGACCAATGTCAACCTTCTTCAACGATAAAGACATTCCGATGTGATGCAGACAAGAAGGGTATGAAATTGTTCAATTTCATTGAGGAGGAGACTTTCGTACAAACTCCTACCCAACCGGATCAATACGATTTCGAGGTGCTGAATGTAAAACATGAACGAGCTTGGCTGTTGGACAGTCCTGACTATGAAGTGTTAGAACATAAAATCATCGACAGAAGATAGCTGTTATAC
>Ga0256404_1004076_pt1 | contig 28247 bp, 20 predicted proteins | sample RumenRJG_01DNA_FD_185990 | JGI IMG/M metagenome (GOLD analysis project Ga0256404, IMG submission 185990) | Bovine rumen microbial communities from Lethbridge, Alberta, Canada - RJG_01 | ecosystem: Host-associated > Mammals > Digestive system > Stomach > Rumen | place: Canada: Alberta | collected...
GCGGATAGGTGCTGGTGGCAAAGACCTCGGGACCGAAGTTGCGAATCTGCAGCGACACGGGCTGCTCGCCGATGCCCTCGACGAGGATGAGCACCGACTGGCCTTCAGCAAACGTGATGCCCGTCGGGTTCTCATGGTTATTATAGGTGTAGCTGTTCTTCAGTTCGCTCTGCAGGTCGCCTACGGGACGGAAGGCCGTGAACTCGCCCAGGCGGAACTCCGTGCTATAGGTGCCGGCCAGCATCTCCTGAGCCGCCTGGCGCACCTCGCTGATGGGAATCTGTTCTAGCTGCTCGGCGGTGACACCGGGCTTCAGCTTCGTGCAGAGCGCATCGGCAAAGTACTGGCTCAGGATGTCGCTCATGTAGTTGTCGGCCTCGAAGAACTGCATCTCGGCACAGGCTGCATAGCCGCGCGTGCCGTCGTCGCCGGCTCCGCTCTTCACGATGAAGCGCACGGCAGTGACGTTGTCGATACCGTTGTCGCCGAAGGATACACGCGAAGCAGCACTCGAGCCTTCGAAGTTATAAGTGCCCAAGTCGACGAATGTCGACGAACCGCTCTGCTGATACTGCACCTTCACTTCCTTGAAGTTGCCATTGGTGTTGCCGTCCTGGCGCGGATTATAAACAGCGTAGTCCACGTGCGATGCCTCCTTGAACTTGTAGGTCAGCGTGACGGGGAAGTTGGTGCCGTTGTACCAAGGCGAGTGATAGTAGGTTGCCATATCTCCGTCGAACGACTTCTCGATGCCATAGCCCGACTGCATCTGCGATGCCGTACCGCTGGCCACGGGAATGAGGTGGTCGCTGGTGTCGTGACCAGCCTGAACCACCGTAACCGTGCGCACCACGCTGCCGTCGGCCGAGGTGAAGGTAATCGAGCCTGTGCGCTCTGCCATGTTATAGTTGGGCTGGGCAAACACGGCGGTGTTGCCGTTGGCCATGCGCCGCAGCGTAATCCAGGTGTCGGCACTGGTGGCGGTGTAGTCGCAGTTGGCAGCCACAGCCACGGTGGCGAAGTCGCTGTAGTCGAGATTGACGACGTCGCGCGCCAGCATCAGCCGCTGGGTCTTCAGGTTGGCATTATCAAGACGAAAGGACTGTGCCTGCACGCCTACGGCAAGCAGCATGCTGAGCACAGTGAGCAGGAAATATCTCTTTGTATTCATAGGTCTCATTTCTTTTTAAACTTCATTAAGTTCTTTCACTTCCGAAGGCTTCGCTTACTTGATTACTACTTTCTTGCCATTCACGATGTAGATTCCCTTCGGGAGCCCGGAGGTAGCAGAAGAGGCAGAAGTCTCAGAGAGTTTTCTTCCACTGAGGTCGTAGATGGCGTCGCTACCCTTCTCTGAGGAGCCTGCAGCCTCGCTTTCAACGCCTCTGATGCCGGCGGGGTCAATCACGTTGAAAGGCACGGTCTTGACGTCCAGACCAGGATAGTTGTCTGAGGTGATGGCGATGACCACACCGCTGTAGGGCTTCAGGAAGGTAAAGCTGCTGCCGGTGAACTTATAGTCTTCGTCGGCCACGAGGGTCTGACCGCCAGCTTCGGTGATCACCACGCTGACAGAATGGCTGTTATCCCAACCGTTGCGGCGCAGGGAGCGGATAGACGGCGTTGCCACGTTGACGTTCAAGTCGGTATCGAACAACGGATAGTCGTCCTGATGTCCGATGGCACCATCTACGGTCACCTTCTTATAAGCCATCGATGGCAGCTGGTCCAGGAAGAGCGCATTGTCGGAAAGGTCGGCATAGGCAAGTGCGGCCGTGTTGCGCATGTTGGAGTTCCACTTGATGGTGCTCAGGCGGTTGTTCTCTGCCATGAGGCCTACGATAACCGTGTTGTCCGACAGGTCGAGCGTCTCCAGCTGGTTGTTGCCCAGCCAAAGGTCAGTCAGGTTGACCAGCGGCAGCGTGTTGACGGTCTTCAGTTTGTTGTCGTAGGCCAGTAACTGCCGCAGCTCTACACAGCGGGTAACGGGGACCGACGTGAGCTCGTTACCCTGGCAGAACAGCGACGTCAGCCCCAACATGCTGCCCACGTAGCCGAGGGCCGTGAGCTTATTGTTGGCACACACGAGCGACGTGATGTTGCCGGCACTGCGCAGCCCGATGGCCGTCAGCTGGTTGTCGGCCACGTTGTAGTCTTCCATCTGCGCGCTGCCCACCGAGAGCGAGCTGAGTTGGTTGCCCTGGCAGTCGAGCGACACCAGTTCCTTGCAGTCCGAAAGGTCGAGCTTTGTCAGCTGGTTGTTCGGGCAATAGAGGCGGCGCAGCGTACCCACGATGCCCGCCACGTTGAGTTCGGTCAACTCGTTGTCGGCCAAGTAGAGCGAGGTGATGTCCTTCTCGCTGCTCAGCGTGAGCGTTGCGCCTTTCACGGTGAGCTCCTGAGGCTGGCCCGTGGCCACGATTTCTTCTTTCGTGCCGTCGCTCCACGTCAGCGAGAGGGGCACTCCATAGTTCACGGCGATTGTCAGCTTGTCGCCTACGGCCTTCGCCGTCTTCATCCTGACGCTTCCGGCCTGTGCTCCTGCCGATAGGAGAAACGTCAACAATAGCAATTGCAGTTTTTTCATATTGTTTGTCGTTATTATATTTCAATTATCATCGCGTCCCCACATCGAATATTGCGTTTGGGGACATAAAGTCCGAGCCCCGATGGGGAGGTCAGCGCGACTGCCGCTGACGGTAACTCAGCGCCGCACCGATGGCGGTGCTGAACTCGCTGTGCTCCGGCACATGGAAGCGCACGCCATAAAGGCTCTCGCAGGCACGGAACACCGTCTCGCAAAGGGGCAGCATCGACAGCTTGCCAATCATCACGAAGTCGCGGATGCCGCAGTCCATCGACGAGAGGATGGCAGCCGAGCAGATGCTCTGAAGCACCGTCCAGAGTATGCCCAGGGCAATGTCCTCGCGCCTTGCGTCGCTCTGGGCGTTACCGAAGAGCGAGGCGATGGCGTCGCTGGGCAGTCCGGGCAGCGGGCGCGGACTGATGTCGCCGATGAGCACATTGATTTTCGAGATGTCACCGGTCTTCGAGAGCTCCACCACCTGGCGTATGTCGCCGGTCTTCAGCATGATGCGTGCCAATCCTTGCAACGTGCCGCCGCCCACGCCGATGCCGCCGATGTGGCGGATGCTATCGCCGTCGCAGCGCACGAAGCTCGTACCCGTGCCCATGCTCACAACCACCATGCGTTCCAGCCGTGTCTCGAAGCGGGCTCCCAGGCCGTCTGCCATGAACTCCTCCACCTTCGTGGTAGGCAGCTGATAGACAGGTTCTTCAATATAGGCACTGCCCACACCCGTGAGCATCACCTGCTCCACGTCGCCGAGCCTAATGCCGTTGTCGTGCAGATAGCGGCCGAAGGCGCCGTAGAGTGATGCCACCGGGTCGGTAGCCTTGATGCGAATGGGCGAAAGTATCTCGCCGCACTCGTCGATTCCCACTATTTTCGTCGTGCTGATGCCGACGTCAATTCCAATTACGATTCCCATTTTTTAGTTGAGAGTTCAGAGTTTAGAGTTCTTTCTCCGCTTCGCTACGAAAGCGCCCCTGCGGGTCGAGCGGAGAGTCAGTTTTTAAGTTCAAAGTTCAATGCGACTGAGTCGCGGTTCAATGTCGCTGTGCGACGGTTCAAGAGGTTCAATGCCCTACGGGCTGTTTAATTCTCAATTTTCAATTTCGGCTTCGCCGACATTACTCCCACCTGAACACGCTGCCGTTGCGGCGGGCGGGGTCGGGGCCTACGAAGTCCATTGAATAAGGACTGCCCGTGGTGGGGCTCTTGCCCACGTAGCGGTGGTTGCGGAGCGAGAACAGCATGAACTCCTGATTCAGGTAGTCCTGCCAGAGGAACTCTTCGGCCTGCTGCGCATCGGTGGTGAAGCGCACGTCGCCGGCCAAGCCTTCGCCATAGACTTTCACGTATCGGCCGTCGACGCACTTCAGGGCTACCTTCCCCTGTCCGCGGTCTACAACCTGGAACAGCGTGCGCTCGCTCTTGTCATCTTGACGCGTGTCGTAGAGAATGCCATGAGGATCGCAGACGGCAGGCCGGTTCGTAGCCAAATTGATGATTCGGAACGTCTTGCCGAACGGGATGTTCTTGCTGCGGTCGGCCTTTGGCTCGTCAACGGTGAGATTGTCGAACTCGGCATAGCCGCCCTGCTTACCTTTTATATTAAAGGCGAACAGCGCGTGGCGCGAGCCCTGGAACGAAATGAGCTGATAGGACAGCGGCATCATGCGGCCCATGGTTTGGAAGTTCACGCCATCAGTGGAATAGGCATACTGTGCCTGGTCGTTGTCGTAGTCGCCGATGCAGCGCAACCAAATCTTACCCTTCGGCAGTTCTATCGTCGTGTCGATGGTGTCGTTCGTCAGCTGTTCGAAGCAACGCAGGAGATACTTATTCCCCCTTCCCTTTAGGGAGGGGGCAGGGGGTAGGCTCACACCAATCCACGAGCACGGCACGTTGATATTGCCAAGTCCGCAGACGTCGCCGTCCTTCAGTCCTTTCACATAGAGTTCCACCGTTGCCACCGATGTAGGACCGATGACACGCTGTGTCAACGTGTTGCGTGCCCACATCAGTTGCTCAGCCGGCAGGCTATTCAAGCGTAGTTTTCCACCCTTGAGGCTCCACTGCTTGTCATCGGGATTATGGTTCCACTGCCATACGCGCCCCAACTGCTTAGCGTCGAAGTTCTCACTGCGCACATAGGGTGCATGGGGCGTTTCGACCGGCTCGCCAATACCATAGCAGCCCCGAGCCGTACCGGGCTTGAACCACGTGCGCGGTGCCCTTCCGAGGTTGCCCTTCAGGCCTACCATCGGCCAGCCGTCCTGCCACGTCATCGGCATCAGGCACACGGTGCGGCCTATCGAGTGGAAGTCCATCATCAGCAGCGCCCACCACGAGCCGTCCTTGTACTGCACGATGCCACCCTGATGGGCGTTGGTGCAGGCCGTGGCGTCCTTGTCCACGGGGCCGAGGCCGAACTTCGTGCCGTCTTCGCCTATGCGGTATTTCTCGCCGCGCGGCACCTGCGTGAGCGAGGCGGCATGATAGCCGTAGGTCTCGTCGGCGGTGATGACGCGCGTCTCGTAGGGACCCCATATCGACTTCGACCGCGAACACAGCGTGCGACCGTTGGGACGGTAGTCGGTGGAGATGAGGTAGTACATGCCGTCAATCTTATACATGTGGTGGCCCTCCCCCACTCCGTTGCCTTCGGGAATGATGGTGCGCGTCGTGCCCTCCTTCGGGCCGCTCATGTCTGGCTCCAGCTCGGTGCATTTCACTTCACCATAGCCATGAATGGCATAAATCTTTCCATCGTCATCGAAGAGCACGCTCAGGTCGTAGATGTTGCCTTTCATGTTGTGATGCTCCCATGGGCCATGGATGTCTTTTGCCGTATAGCACTGCAGGCCTTTGCCGTTCACATTCGTATAGACATAGAACTGCCCGTTGGCATAGCGGATGCATGGTGCCCACACGCCCTGACCATAAATCTCCTCGTGGTTCTTCAGCGAGAAGCGGTCGTCGGTGAAGTCGAAGCGGTCGAAGCAATAGGAGATGTTCTCCCAGTTCACAAGATCCTTTGAATGCAGAATGACCAGTCCTGGCACAGCGTGCATCGTCGTACCAGCCAGATAGTAGTCATCGCCTACGCGCAAGATGTCGGGATCGGAGAACTCGTCGTAGAACAGCGGGTTGGTAAACGTTCCGTTGCCGTTGTCGGCAGTCCATGACTGGGCCGCAGCCATCATGGGCCACAGCATCATTATAATCCAGATATTCAGTTTTCGAGTCATGTCGATAGAGTTTTCGAGTTTTTTTCTCCGCCATGCTACAAAAGCGTTGCTTTGCGCCGAGCGTCGAGTATCAGGTTTCCAGCCTGCAAAGATACAACTTTTTTCTTTCGGATGCAAGAAAATCATAAAAATTAACTGGGTAGTTCACTGCACCCCTGCAAAAAAAGCGCCCGTCACTCGTATTCGAGCAGCAGGCGCTTTTTGGTAGTTTCAAGTTTCTATTCTCTTGGTGGGGCTACTGCTCCTTGCCCAGCACCATGTTCACCAGCTGCTTCACGTCGGCAATCGTCACCTGGCCTTCGCCCGTGACGTCGACAGCCGTGCGGTCATACGCCCCTGCCGTGTCCTTGTCCAGGATGATGTTCACCAGGGCCGTGACGACGGCGATAGTGACGTCGCCGTCGATGTGTGCCATCGTGCCGTCGATCTTATTGCTGTTGAATAAAGCGCCGCGGCCGCCAACCGGGCATCACAACTCGAGAACATCGAGTTAGTGGCAGCGCCATCGGCTATAGTCTAACCGTCACCTACATAGATAGTCCGTAGCTTGTCGCAAAGGAAGAACATCCAACCCATGTCGGTAACGTTGGCTGTGTTGAAGCCCGAGAGGTCAAGCTCAGTCAGTGTCCTGCACCTACTGAACATGTCTGCCATCGTGGTGACATTCGCGGTGTTCAGGTTCTCTAAGCCTGTGATGGAGGTCAGGTTAGAGCAATTGCAGAACCACCGGTAGAGGCTTGTCAGGCCCGTGTAGTTCTTGAAACTCTCATCGAAGGTGACGCTGGTGAGCGTGGGGCCAGTCCAGTTGGAAGAAGCATTGGCATCGTTCAGGTCGTTGAAAACAGTAATATTAGGTTTACCTTCGAACGAAGCCTTGTTCGTGTCGTAGTAGAACGTCACCTCGACGGGCTGGTTGTCGGAGTTCTTCGTCACGACGGCGTAGGCTTCCTGTGCCTGCGCGCTTGCGAAGCCTGTCAATGCCATGAGCATGGCTAATAATAGTCTTAGTGTTTTTCATATTCATTAAGTCTTAATTTGTTAATAAATTCGTGCCGTACCCCTCTCCTCTAGAAGGGGGAGAAAACAGATGTGGACAGAGTAGCTCACACAAATAACTATATCTCCGCTGCAAAGTTACGGAAAAAAAAAGCTCGTCATTTGTATATTTGAGTCAAAAATTTGAACTTTTGGAACGTTTTTGAGACAAATAAGCACTTTTTGACTAAAATAGCCATCAAAAAAACGTCAATCCGTCACATACTGCGAGGGAGGGATGCCGAAGCGGCGACGGAAGGTTCGGGAGAAATGGCTGGTATCTGAAAAAGCACAGTGGATGGCAATTTCAGCTATCGTGTATTTAGGTGTATGGGCCAGCAGGCGCAATGCCTCCTGCATGCGTTGCTCCAGGATGTAGGCCGAAGGCGTCATGCCGGTGAGGGCATGCAGCTTGCGCACGAGTTGCGAACTGCTCATGAACAGCTCTGCTGCCACGGTCTTTGTGCTTACGTCGCCCTTCGCCATTTGGCCGAGGATGACCTCGTTGAGTTTCTTCAGAAATTCCTTGCTGGCCTCTGAGAGTTGCTTCTCCCTTTCCTTTTCGGCATGGTCGGCTACCGACAGCGAGCCGTCGACGGCTGTAGCACCAGCCTTCGCCAACAGCCGGCGACGCTGTTCAAGCAGTTTGGCGATGCGCAGTCGCAGTTCGTCGGCAAGGAACGGCTTCGTCAGGTAGGCATCGGCACCTGCCGCAATGCCGCGCAGGCGGTCGGCGTCGGTGACGCGGGCAGTGACGACAACGACGGGTATGTGGTCGGTAATGATATTGGCACGTATGCGGCGACACAACTCCAGTCCGTCCATAGTAGGCATCATCACATCGGTGACGATGACATCGGGCACGAGTGCCTCTGCCTTGTAGACGCCCTCCTGACCGTCGGCGGCATAGACCACCTCGAAGTCGGGTTCGAGCACACTGCCTATGTAGGCTGCCACGTCGGGATTGTCCTCAACGACAAGGGCAAGTCCCTCAGCGCCGGGTAAGACGTCACGTGTGCCTTGATGCTTGTGCTTTGAACCGTCGCCTTGCAACATTGCCCCTTTTACGCCGTCGCGAAGCAACATTGCCCCGTCGACTTCCGACTTCTTCATGGCTACATCGAGGAGTTGGTTCACCAGCTGTAGCAGTTGGTTGGCATTGCGCGTGATGACGGGGAGGTCCAGCTTGTCGGCCACGCCCAGAATGACGGTGAGCGGCGTGCGGAACTGGTGAGTCATATTGGTGTAGAACTCGTCGCGCGCGGCCTGCAGCCGTTGCATGGCACGCATGGAGCGGTTTCGCGTGCGAATGGCATAGACGAGTGCGGCGATGACAGCCATGGCCAGCAGCCCCACGAGGAGCGAGGCGATGAGGATGATGCGGTTTTCGCGCCGCTGCTGGTCGTTCTCATCGCTGAGTTCGTCGTTGTGCAGCTGGGCATTGGCCTTGCCGAGCACGTTGTGCATTTCGTCGTAGTGCAACGAGTCCATCATGGCCGAATAGCGGCGCAGGGCTGCCAAAGCCTCGCGAGGACTGTCGGGTTCGAGCGCCTCGGCCAGCGACTTGTGGTCGTAGCAGACGGATCGCATGTTGCCCACCTCCTGCTGCAACGCAATGGCACGGCGGATGACGGGCACGGCCTCGCTGTTGCGCTTCATGTCGAGCAGGTTGAAGGCCACATACTCCAGGCTGATGGCCAGCAGGTTACGGTCGACAACAGGCATCTGTTCGACGGTGGCCACGGCCTGGCGCGACATCTCGAGGGCCTGCTCGAGGTTGCCGGCGCGGTTGTAGGCATAGGAGAGCTGCGAGAGGTGATTGACCACACCGGCATCGTAGCCGATGCGACGGGCTGCCTCGACGGCCTGTCGGCCATACGAAATGGCTTTTTCGGGCTCTTTGGCTACATTATACACCTCGCAGGCGATGCCGAGGTAGTTATGGGTGTTGAGGTCGGAGCCCGTCTGGCGGTCGGTGTCGATGGCTTTCTGGACGAAGTGCTTGGCCTCGTCGAAGTAGCCCAGGCTGAGGTCGATGATGGCCATATAATTATAGGAACGCGCCAGGGGCTGCAGCAAGTTGTGCCGACGGCTGAACTGCTCGGCCTGCATCTCTGCCTCGGTGGCTTCGGTGTTGCGAGAGAGTTTGAAGAGGCTGTAGCCGCGGTCGCAGAGCAGCGTGGCCTGCAGCATGGGATTGCCCTTTCGACCGGTTTTATTCTCTTCGGGCGGACTGATGCGCAGTGCTGCTTCGCTGTGGCGAAGGGCATCCTCGAAGCGTCCGCAACTGATGTAGAAGCGGTCGGCAGCGAAGTGCACGAGGAAGTTCACCGTGTCCTTCGGCAGGCTGCCAAGCGAGGATGCCGGACCGTCGCCAAGTCGCTGCCGCAGCGGTTCCGTCAGCTGGTCGTCAACCAGACAGACATCTACAATCTTGCGCGCCAGCACGGGCCGTGGGCTTTTAGCTGCCTTGGGATAGATGGCAAGCAACGAGTCCACCATCTCCTCGGGCGTAGCCTCGGCATCCTTGCCGACAGTCGCCTTCGCTGCCGACTGTGCTTGCATGCTCAGCGAGACAAACAGCCCGACGAGTGACAAAACAGCAAAGAGCAGTATTCGTTTTTTCATCATTAACAGTTGCAACAGAAAGACGGCAAGCACCATCGGTGCCGTCATCATTTTGCCTGGGTTTGCGTTGCAAAGATAGAAAAAGTTTCACTAATCGCCAAGGATTTTCCGAAAAACGTTTTGTGCTCTCCGCTTTTTCCGCTACCTTTGCAGCAACAATGAATCATACAAGCAAAGAGAAGACATGGAACAAGAGAAACTGACACTTCAGAGCAGCAAGCCGACGGTGCGCGTGGTGGCGGCAGTGGTGAAAAAGGGCGACCGCATACTTTGCACGCAGCGCACGCGGTCGCACAAGAACTACAACAGCGAGCGGTGGGAGTTTCCCGGTGGAAAGGTGAAAGAGGGCGAAAGCGACCACGAGGCGCTCATCCGCGAGATTCGCGAGGAGATGGCGTGGGACGTCTTCGTGGGTCGGCCCGCAGCACGCGTCGTGCATGAGTATCCCGACTTCATCATCGACATGACAGCCTACTACTGCCTGGCCGAGAACGACGACTTCCGCCTGCTGGAACACCTCGATGCCCGCTGGCTCGCACTCGACGAACTCGACACGCTGAACTGGGCCGACGCCGACCGCAAGATTGTGGCACAGTTGAAGGAGGCTGCTTTCAAATCGTAACCACACGGCAAGGGCAAAAGTCTGCCCGATTCCAGGCCGTTTTTGCGAGCAACGATTCCTTAGGTCGCAAATAAGCCAAAATTTCGACATTTTGCTAACACATTGTCGCCCAACGTGTTAGCATTTTTTATTATTCTCCCTCTTTTCCCGGCCAACGAAAACCTATGGTTTAGTCCTTCTAAACCTATTGTTTTACTCCTACATACCCATGTTCTGGACGATACAGACCTATGCTCTAGTGGGTCTAAACCCATGCGTTGTAGCAACGAAACCATAGTTCTTGGCGATGCAACCACTACTTCATGTTCAACCAAACGCCCATCCGAGCCCGATGTGCTAATGTTTTTAACGCTCCGCCGCTCTAGTTTGCATTTTACGTTTGTACAAAAAAAGTCACAAAATCTTTCCCGATTTCGTGACTTTTACATTTTTTAGCATCAAATTGCAATCGGCGAGGGGCAGGGAGAGGTTGCTCACTCGCCTGCAGGACGATACACGAAGTAGCCTCCCTCCGTGGTTTCGCAGTAGCGGCCCACGAGGTCGAGGATGAACTCGGCGTTGGCGCACACCTGCCCCTCGTTGCCGTCGTAGCCGTTGATGAGCACCACCAGATGGCGGGTGTCGAGGGTAATCTTCGTGCGCTCGTTGTCGCTCGTCGGGGTCCCCACTCCACCCTCAGCGTCGCGGTAGACGGGCAGTCCCTCGATGTTCAGCATGCCGCGCCCGATGCCCTCATAGGGTTCGCCGGCACGGCCGATGCCCAGCGTCAGCGTGTCGCCCACGAATTTGTCGGCATCAAAACCGCCAATGGAGTAGCCAAAGCGTATGCTGGCGAGGTTGATCAGGTCGACGAGCGTGTCAATCTGGTAGAGTTCCTTGCCCTGCAACATGCGGCGAATGAGCTGTTCGGAGGCAGGACGATAGCGCGACGGGTCTTTGCCGCAGGCTTTATAGACACGCCGCGTGGCAGCGATACCCGACAGCTCTTTCAGCGACTCGGTGGTGAGCGTAGCCTTGTAGTGCTCGCCCAGCTCACGTATTTCTTCCCAAAGGCCTTCGCAGTAAGGGGTGTTCACAACGTCGGCCATCACGCAGGCTCCCACAAATCCCGGACACACCTGCTCAATCTCATTAGAAACGATTATTTTCATTGTTCAATTGTCGCTTCGCGACGTTCAAAGTTCAAGGTTCTTTCTCCGCTTCGCTACGAAAGCGAGCAAGCTCGAGCGCAAGTGTCGCTATGCGACGGTTCAATGCAGCAGAGCTGCGGTTCAATGCGACTGCGTCGCGGTTCAAAAGGGGCAATGCCCTGACGGGCAATTCAATTATCAATTTTCCATTTCCATTTTCAATTTCACGCACCGCAAAGATGCGTGACCAGTACTTTCACGCCGATGGCAATGAGGATAATTCCTCCCAGCAGCTCCGGTTTCAGCCTGCGGCGGATGCCCGCACCGAAGCGCCGGCCCAGCCAATGGCCCAGCAGACTGAGGAGGAATGAGCCCAACCCAATCACCACCAGCGGCATGAGGAGCGAGGCGAGCGTCGCGTAGCCCGTCACGGCAAACGAGATGCCCACGGCCAGCGCATCGATGCTCGTAGCCACAGCCAGCACAATGCCCGTCCACCAGTCAGAGGGGTCAAAGTGATGTGCATCTTCCTCATCGCTGAACGCATCGCGAATCATCCGACCGCCCAGAAATGCCAACAGTCCGAACGCCACCCAGTGGTCGTAGGCCTTGATGCTCTCCGCCATCCACGTCGTGCACAGCCATCCCACCAGCGGCATCCCCGCCTGGAACAGGCCGAAGAGCACGGCCAAGCGGGCCATAGGAGAGGCTTTTCCAGTAAGGCCCTCCCTTCCTTTGGAGGGGCTGGGGGAGGTTGTCGGAATGGGGCTTTCTCCCTTCCCTTTAGGGAGGGGCCGGGGGTAGGCTACCCCACTGGCAATGCTCACCGCAAAGCAGTCCATCGCCAGCGCTACCGACAGCAGTAATATGTCCCAAAAACTCATCATGCCAGCACACTTGTTTTTTCAGCATGCAAAAATACAAAAAATAATGGAAACCATATAGAGTTTGACCTGAATTTTATTTTCATCAGAAATAGAGAAAAACATTTTCCTTTATTTTCTTTAACTTCTTGCATGCAACTTTTCTACTTTAAACTTTGAACATTAAACTTTTCTTATTATCTTTGTGGTCGAGAAGAATAATCATGGAACAAAAGATATTACGGATGGAGCAGTTGGTTGAGGAGCTCAACCGCGCTTCGGAGGCTTATTATAACGGTCGGCAGGAACTGATGACCGACTACGAATGGGACGCTCGCTTCGACGAACTGAAGCGGCTGGAGACGGAGACGGGCACCGTGTTGCCCGACTCGCCGACGCAGCGCGTGTCGGAGGACAACACCGCTGGACAAAAAGAGGAGCACGAGTTCCCGGCCCTGTCGCTGGCGAAGACGAAGCAGGTCGCAGACTTGGTGAAATGGGCTGAGGGCCGACCCATCTGGATCTCGTGGAAGCTCGACGGTCTGACGCTTGTCGTCACCTACGACGGCGGTCGGCTTCAGAAGGTCGTGACACGCGGCAACGGCCACATCGGCACGAACATCACCCATCTGGCGCACGCCATCAGCGGCATTCCGCAGCGCATCAAGGAGCAAGGACACGTGGTGATTCGCGGCGAAGCCGTGATCTCGTATGACGACTTCAACCAGTTCGTCATGGAGAGTGGCGAGGACTATGCCAACCCCCGCAACCTGGCTTCGGGTTCCCTTTCACTGAAAGACCCCGAGGAAGTGAAGCCAAGAAAGATTCAATGGATACCGTTTACGCTGGTAAACATAGAGCCCAGCAGACCCACCCCCAGCAGACTCTCCCCCCTGCCCCTCCCTGTGAGGGAGGGGAGTAATTTCTCTCAAGACGATGGTTTTCAGGCAGAAAAGCATTCTACTCCCCTCCCTCCACGGGAGGGGCAGGGGGGTGGGTCTGCTATGGGTGGATCTTCCTGGGGTGCCCGTATGGACTGGCTCGACGCAATGGGGTTCAACACCGTGGAACGCGAATTCGTTGAGAATCCAACTGAGGAAAACGTGCAAGCAGCGATTGACCGCTTCACGAGAAGACTCACCCCCCTGCCCTTCTCTGAGAGCGAGGGGAGTGATTACTCTCAAGTCGATAGTTTTCAGGCTGAAACGCATACTACTCCCCTCCATCACAGGGAGGGGCTGGGGGGTGGGTCTCCTGGCAGAGCCTTCCCCTTCCCCGTCGACGGCCTCGTCATCACCTACGACGACACGGAGTATGCAGCCACTGGCTCCGTCACCGGCCACCATGCCACACGTGCCGGACTGGCCTTCAAGTGGCAGGACGAAGCTGCCGAGACGGAATTGCAAGAGATAGAGTGGTCGTGTGCGGCCTCAACGATTTCGCCCGTCGCCATCTTCCGTCCCGTCGAGCTGGAGGGCACCACCGTGAAGCGTGCATCGCTTTGCAACATCAGCGAGTGCGAACGACTGGGCATTGGCGACCAAGGCACCAAACTCTCGGTCATCAAGGCCAATAAAATTATTCCGAAGGTCATCAAAGTCATCGAGACCGTCGGCACGCTGCACATTCCCGAGACATGTCCTGTGTGCCATCAGGCTACGGAGATCGTGGTCAGTCAGCAGAGTGGCACGCGCACGCTGCACTGCACCAATCCTACCTGCCCCGCCAAGCAACTGAAGAAGTACGCTCGCTTCGTGTCGAAGGCTGGCATGGACATCGACGGTATCTCCGAACAGACACTGGCCCGATTCATCAACCTCGGCTGGATCAGCAACTTCGCCGACATCTTCCGCCTGCCTGACCACCTGCGCGAGATAGCTTCGCTGGAAGGTTTCGGCGAACGCTCGGCAGCGAACATCGCGAAGTCTATCGAAAAGGCCCGCAAGGCGGACGCCCAGCGACTGCTCATCGCCCTAAGCATCCCGAAATGTGGTGCCGACGTGGCGAAGCGCCTGCTCAGCGCCTACGCGTTCAGCGACCTCGTGGAAACCGCTTCCAACACCGACGACAGCGAATACTTTGCCCACATTGACGGCATCGGACCGGAGCGTTCGGCACTCATTGTCGAATGGTTCCACAACGAAGAGAACACAATGGTTCTCAACGACTTGCTTTCATTGATTGAAGTTAACCAGCAACAACAGCAACGCTCTGGAAATCAATGCGAAGGCCTGACCTTCGTCATCACCGGCGATGTGCACCACTTCAAAAACCGCAACGAACTGAAGGCTTACATCGAAGCCCGTGGCGGCAAGGTGGCTGGCAGTGTCAGCGGCTCCACGTCGTTCCTCATCAACAACGACGTAACATCCACCTCGGGCAAAAACAAAAAGGCCAAGGAACTCGGCATTCCGATTCTTTCGGAAGACGATTTCCTCAGCCAGTTTGGCCTCACCCCCGACCCCTCCATCCCGAGCGGAGCTCGCCCCCCCGTAGCCTTCCCTAAAGGCGAGGGGAGTAATATGCCTGATGGGGCTACCAAGCCTCAACAACTTGCATTAGATTTCTAAGCGTCAAACACTTATCGGAACAGCGTGCCCGTCAGGGCCTGGAGCATGCGCACCACACTCTCGCGGCGTGTCCAGGAGAAGCCGTCCTCTGCCATGATGGTCTGCATGATGCGGCGCTTGTCCTTAGGCAACATCCGCCAGAGTTCCCGGTCGTGCACCTTGACAATCTTGCCATTATAACGATAGTAGAAGGTGTTGATAACGGGATAAACAGCTGTGCTATCGCGAGCTGGGTCAAGAGTAATCAAGTTGATTTGCTCGCCAAACTGAATGTCTGTGATCATGCGGTCGTTGCGGAAGCGTGCCTCATAGGCTTCGCGGTCGATGACCTGCTGCTGATAGACGGCATTGGCTTCGACAGTGTCGACGAGGAATGCCAGCACGGTGTCGATGCGTTCGTAGTGACGGTCGGCGAAGTCAACGGCCTGCACGGTTCTCATATTGGCCTCCTTCACCGAGTTGCCTGTTTTATAGACCAGTGTACTGTGCTTCAGGAACACGTTTGCCTTCGGCACCTTGATAGTTCGGCCGTTGGTCAGTTTGACATGAGCCTGCCGGTAGTCAGGATAAGCCATCACCGTCGACGTGTTTTCGCTCTGCGCCATAGCAGCACAAGGAAGCAACGAAACGAGGTAACAGAGCATGATGGCTCTGAAAAGATAGAGAATTATTTTCATTTGCATAGGCTTTTAAACAATCCTTCACAGGCGTCCTCGATGAGGTCGAGGGCAAAGTCGAAGTCGGCCGTGTCGCCGTAATAGGGATCAGGAATGGTCTGCTGACCAGGATGACGGGTCATGTAGTCGACAAGCATGCGTACCTTCTGCTTGTCGGCATCGTTGCGGGCAAGACGAGTCACATCGAAGTAGTTCTCGCGATCCATAACAAGTATCATGTCGAAGTGGTCGAAGTCGGCCGCCGAGAACTGGCGGGCACGACTCGAGAAGTCGTAGCCACGTGCAGCCCCACGCCGCCGCATGCGGTGGTCGGGCAACTGGCCCACATGCCATCCGCCGATGCCTGCCGAGTCAATCACGAAATCGGCCTCGCGCCCTTCGCGCTCCACAATGTGCTTCATCACGCCCTCCGCCGCCGGCGACCGACAGATGTTGCCGAGGCAGATGAAGAGCAAAGAGAGGCCTACCCCCTGCCCTTCCTCAAGGGAGGCGTGTTTGAATACTCTTTCTTCTTGACTTTGATTGCTACTATTTTTGTTCATTGGTTAATTGCATTATTATATAAACACTACCTGCTTTGGCTATTCAATCACCCTTCCTTCAGAGGGGATGGGGGAGGTTTCTCTTCCTTCGGAGGGGATGAGGGAGGTTTCCTCCTCCTCAGCCGGAATGGGGTACTTCACGTTTTCCTTCACGCCCAGTTTCTTCAGTTGGTTGGCTTTCTGTACAATACCCATGCGGCCATTGTACTTCTGTTCCAGCTGCTCGCAGTCGGTGGTGGCACGGCGCAGATGCTCCTTCAGTTGGTCGAACTCCTTGATAAATGCGCCGACGCGCTTCAGCAGTTCCTCAGCCATGATGAACACCTGTTTCTCGTTTTCCGTCTGCATGAACTGGCGCCATGCCGCATGAACCATCGTCAGGATGGCCATGAGGTTCTGCTGTCCGGTGATGAAGATTCGTTTGCTGAAGGCTTCGTTCCACAATCCAGGCTCGGTGGCGAGGGCCAGCTGCAAAGCACCCTCGTAGGGCACATACATGATGACGAAGTCCACCGATTGGCGGGGCGGCTTCACGTAGCGGTTGTACTCCTTGGAGGACAGCCGCTTAAACTGCTCCTTGATGCTGCGTACCACATCCTTGGCCAGTTGCTTGCGCAGCGTCTCGTCTTCGGTCTCGACATACTTAGCATAGGCATCTATTGACATCTTGGCATCGATGATGACATCTTCGTTGTTAGGATAATGCAAGATGGCATCGGGCACCATCTTCTCACCGCTGTCGTCGTTCAGAATAGCATTTCCCTGTTCGTCGGTGAGTGTATTTTGCAGGTCGAAGTCGCGCCCCAGCTTCAGTCCCTGACTCTCCAGCAGGTTCTTCAACGTCACCTCTCCCCAGTTGCCCTGCAGCTTGTTGCCGCCGCGCATCACGTTGGTCAGTCGCGTGGCAGTCTCGTTGATACGCGAGGTCTGTTCGCCCATTGCCTTCAACTGTTCGGAAAGCGACGCCGTCTGGCGGGCCGTCTCGCTGTTGGTGGTGCGAATGGCCTGTTGCAGTTGTTCCAGGTTCTGGCGAAGCGGTGCCGTGAGCGTCTGCATCGACTCGGTGTTCTGCGTCTTCAGTTTGTCCGATGTCTGATCGAGTACCTGTGTGGCGAGGTTCTGAAACTGCTCCTGCACCGTACGCAACTGTTGCTGGAACTGCTCCTGTCGCAGTTGCGAGGTCTTCGAGTTCTGCTCGCGCTCGGCCTCCACCTGCGTCTGTAGCGATGCCAGACTGATGCGAGCCTGCGTCAGTTCATCGCTGAGGGCACGGGCTTTTTCGGCCTCCGTCTCGGCCGACTGGCGCAGTCCTTCATTCTTCTTCTCCTCCTGATCGAGCCGCTGCGCCGTGAGCATCAGCGTAGACTCCACGCCCTTCTTCTTCACATTCGTCGCAAGGAAAGCAACTACTGCTCCCACGACAGCACCTATCAATAGATATAAAAATTCCATCCTTCTTCTTTTTTGCAGTTACTTTTTCAAGTGACAAAGATACAACTTTTTTTGTAATTTTGGCACTATTGACATAACTTTCGTTTGGAAATATAAAATAAAATGAAAAAATGATACAGGAAAAATTGGCGCGTATGCAAAAAAATCGTAACTTTGTCATCGTAACAAACTACTTGCGATATGAAGAAGACATTGCTTTCACTTGCACTGCTGGGCATAGCTGCCATTGCCAGTGCACAACCTCGTCCTAATGCTGACGGGACGGTGACGTTTGAGTATAAGAACGACTCGGCCAAGGCGGTGCTGGTGGACGTGCAGTTTGCCGGCCGCAAGGAGATGACGCGGGGCGAGAACGGCACGTGGAGCGTGACGCTGGGCCCGGTGGCTCCCGACATGTATCCGTACTGCTACGTGGTGGACGGCGTGAGCGTGATGGACCCAATGAACCCGCAATACTTCCCCAACGAGGGGTTCAAGAACAGCTTGCTGGAGATTCCGGGCGGTGGCAAGCTTCCGCACGACATCAGGGAGGTGCCGCACGGACGCATGGAGTACATCCATTACTATTCGAAGACCATCGGCGCCACGAACAACGCCGTGGTCTATCTGCCGCCCAACTACATGCAGGACATGCAGAAGCGCTACCCGGTGTTTTACCTCATCAGCGGCACGACGGACACGGAGGAGGTGTACTATAAGGTGGGACGCGTGAACTACATTCTCGACAACCTCCTTGCCGACAAGCAGGCGAAGGAAATGATTGTAGTACTGCCCTACGGCAATCCGCTGAAGCTGGTGCCGGCGAAGGCTGCCGAGGCAGGAGGAACACCCCCGACGAAGTTTGGCGGCGACCCGTTCAGCCTGGACCTCGTGAACGACCTGATGCCCTACATAGAGCAGAACTACCGCACGAAGAACGACCGCGACAGCCGCGCCATCGGCGGTTTCTCGCGTGGCGGCAACCAGGCGCTCTACAACGGACTGAGCCACCTCGACAAGTTCAGCTATCTGTGCAGCTACAGCTCGTTCACGTCGACCGACATTCCCGATGTCTACGACCAGGCCGAGGAGACAAACAAGAAGATTCACCTGCTGTGGCTGGGCGTGGGCACCGATGACTTCCTCTACGGCAGCGCGCGCGACTACATGGAGTTCCTCGACCAGAAGGGTATCACGGCAGTGAAGGAGTTCACGAGCGACAAGTTCGGCCACACGTGGATGAATGCGAAGTACTTCTTGAGCAAGACGTTGCCGCTGCTCTTCAACAAGAAGGCTGCACAGGCGGCGATGGCCGGAGCACAGCCTGCCCCTGCTGCCACAGGCAACGAGAAGCCGTTTACGCCGGGCGTGCTGGCACGGATGTTCCCAAGGCCCATCATCTCGCCGGAATACAAGGAAGACGGAATCGTGTTCCGCTTCAAGGCTCCTGAGGCACGGAAGGTGGAACTGGAGTGCGACGTGCTGGCGAAAAACATCCCCATGGAACGCGACAGCGACGGCGTTTGGCAGACGGTGGTGAGGGAGTTTCTCTTCGACACGTTCAGGTATTGCTTCGTGGTCGACGGCACTCGCGTGTGCGACCCCTGCAACATGTATCTGTCGCCCGACGAGGGATTCAAGTTCAGCATTGCCGACAACCCGCGCTCGCCCTTCAACTTCGCCTCACAGGGCGACATCAAGCATGGCCGCACGGGCTATGACCTGGAACGGCAGGAGGCTTGGTACATGTCGCCGATGCCACAGCAGGGGTGGACGATTCCGCGCTTCGTGCAGCTCGTGCCGGGCAAGGGCGACACGATGGAGAGCTGGTTCAAGGTGGGTGGCGCCGATGCCATCGCCGACCGACTGCTGGCAGAGGGCAAGACAAAGCCGTGCATCATCACCACGAGCAACATGGACTTCATGCAGCAGAGCGGCATGCCGCAGATGCCGGGTTTCGAACCAAAGGTGCTGCGCGCCGACGACTATCCGACGTGGACTCACCGCCGTCGGGCGCTCATCAAGTTGCTGATAGAGATTGGCAAGGAACCCGAACCGGAAATGCCGGCCTGGGGAGGATTCTAAGAGAATGGAAGAAAGACAAGCGAAGGGACAACAGGGGGCCGTCGCAGCGGTGCTCCTGATGGTGAGCCTGGGTCATCTGATGAACGACATGTTCCAATCGGTGATACCCGCCATCTACCCCATGCTGAAAGAGACGCTGGGGCTAAGTTTCCTGCAGATTGGCGCCATCACGCTGACCAACCAACTCACCTCGTCGCTGTTGCAGCCGCTGGTGGGCTATTTCTCCGACCGCCATCCGCGCCCCTACGCACTGGCCTTTGGCATGTGCTTCACACTGTCGGGCCTGCTGTTGCTGTCGGTGGCCGAGAGTTTCCTGCTCGTGCTGCTGTCGGTTGCATTTGTGGGTGTGGGCTCGTCGGTGCTTCATCCCGAGTCGTCGAAGGTGGCCCGCATGGCCTCGGGCGGTCAGAAAGGCATGGCGCAATCGGTGTTTCAGGTGGGTGGCAACATCGGCCGTTCGTTCGGTCCGATTATCGTTGCCCTGCTCGTGGTGCCACACGGACAGCACGCCATCAGTTGGCTGTCGCTCCTGGCTGTGGTGGCCATCGCCCTGCTCGCCAGAGTGGGCAGCTGGTACAAACGCCAGATTGAGCAATACGGGCGAATGAAGTCGAAGTTCGACATCGAGAACACCACCCACCTGAGCCGTCGCGAGATTACCGGAGCCATCCTGGTGCTGCTCGTGCTGATGTTCTCGAAGGATTTCTACATGGCCAACATCCAGAGCTACCTGACCTTTTTCCTCATCGACAAGTTCGGCCTGAGCATCGGCGCTTCGCAGCTCTGCCTGTTCGCCTTCCTGTTTGCTTCGGCCATCGGACTGCTCATCGGCGGCGCCGTCGGCGACCGCTACGGCCGCAAATACGTCATCTGGGGCAGCATTCTGGGTGCGGCTCCGTTCGCCCTTGCCCTACCCTATTGCAACCTCACGTGGACCATCGTACTGGTGGTCATCATCGGCATCGTGATTTCTTCGGCCATGTCGGCCATTCTTGTCTATGGAACCGAGCTGCTGCTGGGAAATGTCGGCATGATTTCGGGGGCATTCTTCGGTTTGTCGTTTGGACTGGGTGGCATCGGTTCTGCGCTCTTCGGCTGGCTTGCCGACGCAGAAGGCATTCAGCGCGTGTTCCAGCTGACAGCTTTCCTGCCACTGCTGGGCATCGTAACCTATTGGCTGCCAAACATCAAGGAGTGACTTTCACTCCTGACACACACCGCAGAAAAGTGCAGGCCGATTTGGCTGTTTCGTTGGAAATGCTTAACTTTGCAACAACAAAGAAAGGAAAAGAAAATGAACAAGAACAGAAAATGGATATGGCTTGCCGCCATTGTACTTGTGGCGGTGCTGACAGCCGTGCTGGTCTATGGCATCAGAACCGACCAGAAATTCCTGAGCCTGCTGGCAGGCATTGTCATTCCGATGGTTCTAGGATGGATGATTCCGAAATGGAAGGACTCCGAGGTGACTGTAGCCAGAGAGAAAGTCCAGCCGCAACAGACCGTTGACAATCTCATTGCACGCTATGGCGAACCGAGCAACGTCATCCTGCTGAATGCCGCAAAGGGCAACGACCCTGATGGTGTCGTGCTGGTCTATGACGACCGCAACCTGCTGATTGTCAACGGAAAGGAGTTGAAGAAGAGCAAAATCGCAGACGTAACGTTCAACAATGCCGCCATTGCCTATACGCCGAACGACTATCAGGTGCTGCTGACATTGCGCGACAAGCAACCCTCGATTCATCTTTATGTGGGTTATGACCTTGAGTTGGCACGAGAGATTACAGAAGAAATCAGAAATAGCCTGTAAAAAGAGAAATGAAACAGATTGACTATATTTTTGAGACCGAGATGGAGGTGCGCGACTATGAGTGCGATATCGAGGGAATCGTGAACAATGCCAACTACCTGCACTATGCCGAGCACACACGCCATCTGTTTCTGCGCAGTCTGGGCGTGAGTTTCGCCAAACTGCACGAACAAGGCACCGATGCCGTCGTGGCCCGTATGGAACTGAAGTTCAAGACCCCGTTGCACTGCGACGACATCTTCGTCTCGAAGCTCTGGCTGACGAAAGAGGGCATCAAGTACGTGTTCCATCAAGACATCTTCCGAAAAGCCGACGGCCGTCTGTGCTTCCACGGTGACATCGAGTTGGTATGCCTCGTCAACGGTCGTCTGAGCGGTTCGCCAGACTACGATGCGGCGTTTGCGCCGTTCGTTTCTAAATAAACGTGCTGCACCACTCCTCTCAGCACCAGATAGACAATGAGAGCGAGCCATAAGGCATGGTTGCCCCAGACGGGGAACAAGAGGAAGTAGAGAACGAAGAACGCTGCCGTGGCAATGGCGCAGGAGATGAGCATGCCACGCGTGAGCAGCATGCCTACGAAGATGCCGTCGTAGACAAAGGCGGCCATGCCTGCCAAAGGAATGAGCAGAGCCCACGGCAGATATGCCATGGCGGCATCGACAACCCTGGCTTCGTCTGTGAGCAATGAGAGGAAGCCCCGTCCACACAACGTATAGACTACTGTGAACAGCACCACCATCAGCCATCCCCAGCGGAAGAGGTGACGAACAACCTCACCCGACCTTCTACCACACAGCGCTTCGCCGGCATTGGCAAAGCCATCCATCACGTAGGAAAACAGCGTGAAGAACGTCATCAGCAGGGTGTTCACGGAGAGCATCATGTCGCTTTGTCGCGCTCCAGCCGAAGTAAAAAACAGATTGACCGCCACTAAGCAAAGCGTGCGCAAAAACAAGTCGCGGTTAACATGGAAAAGGGAGGAACTTCCCCCCACACCTCCCCTCCTTCGGAGGAGCCGAGGGAGGTTTCCCTTTCGGAGGGGTCGGGGGAGGTTTCCCCACGCCATCGCTGCACCACTCCACTGAGCAAAGAGCGTGCCCAAGGCAACACCTTCAATTTGCATCTTCAGACCGAACACCAACACCAGCGACGCCACGATGTTGATCAGGTTTTGTGTAATGGAAATTACCATTGGTGTGCGGGTGTCCTTCCTACCGATATACCAGCCCGTCATCACGTAGAGGCTCAGCATGGCAGGCGCTCCCCAGATGCAGATGCTGAAATACGAACGCACGTAAGCAGCCACCTCGTCCGATGGCCCCATCAGCCATATCGAGAGCCAACGTAGGGGCAACTGCAAGACGAGGAAACCAATAGCAATGAGCAGTGCTAAACGAAGGTAACGATGGAGGACCTCCCCTGCCGCAGAGGGTGTATTTGCCGTCATGCCCGTCGTGCCCATACGCAGAAAACCCATAAGCCAATACATGACGTTGAAAATCATCGAACCAACGGCAATGGCGCCTATCATGGTCTCGTTGCCGATGTGGCCTACGATGGACAGGTCGACCAATCCCAGTAGTGGCACGGTGACATTCGTCACGATTGATGGCACCGCCAACCTCAATATTTCCTTATCCCAACTGCTTATTTTCATTTGCGCTTACCGTGAAACTGTTTAGCCAGCAGAAAGCCGACAAGGAAAATAGTGATGGTACCGAAGACAATGGCGAGATATTCGTGAATACCGCTATTGCCAAGCGATATCCAAGCGATGACGAGGAAGCCGCAGACGACGCCAATGGCAGCATCAACGTTTCGTACCTTCTGCGAAATGAATCCCAGCAGGAACAGCCCAAGCATGCCCCCAGAGAAGATGCTCGAGAGCTTCCACCACGAGTCGAGGATGCTGTCGACATCCACCAGCGCCAACGCCACCGTCATGCCCAGCAAGCCGATGATGATGCTTGAGAGCCGGAGAAAAGAAACCTCTCCCGACCTCCCCGAGGGGGAGGAGGGCCGTCCGGCATCGGACTTCATCTTAATTTTCTGATAGAAATCACACAGTACCACCGTTGCACCCGAGGTGATGCTGGTCGAAACCGTGCTCATGCCGGCTGCAAAGATGCTGGCCACAAGCAGCCCCGTCAGCCCCGTGGGCAGGACGTTGACGATGAAATATGGGAACACCTCGTCGCCTTTGAAGCCTACCCCCAGCCCCTCCCTAAAGGGAAGGGAGGCATTGTAATAGCTCCACAGGGCCGTACCAATGAGGAAGAACACGGCCGAAACGGGTATGAACAAGTAGCCGCCGAAGAGAGCCGAAAAGCGGGCCTCGCTATCCGACTTCGCTGCATGGTAGCGCTGCACGTAGTTTTGGTCGATGCCGTAGTTCTGCAGATTGGTGAAAATGCCGTAGATGAGGCACACCCAAAACGTACTTTCACTAAGCGTCGAAAGCGAGAACGAACCCAACGAGAACTTGTCGGCCTGCCACGCCACACGCAAGGACTCGACGGGGCCTCCGGGGTATGAGAACCATAGGATGAACAGGCAGATGACTGCCCCACCAATCATGATAAAACCCTGAATGGCATCGGCCCAAATCACTCCCTTCACACCGCCCAGCATAGAATAGAAGATGATGGCAACGCTCGTCACGACAATCACCAAGCGAATGTCCCAGCCCAACAGCAGGTTCATGGGTAGCGCCAGCAAGTAGACGATGGTTCCAATACGCGCAATCTGCGTGAGCAGGTAGCACGCCGAGGCATACCAGCGAGCCCACAGCCCGAAGCGCTCTTCCAGGAACGAATAGGCCGAGACGCTGGTCTGCTTCCTGTAGAACGGGACAAACCACTTCGCTGCCGCCCACGAGGCAATAGGAATCGAGAGCGAGAACACGAAAGCGTTCCAGTTGGCATCAAAAGCCTTGCCGGGATACCCCAAATAGCTGATGCTGCTGACGTAGGTCGAGAAGATTGACATACCCACCACCCACCCGGGCAGCGAGCGTCCGGCAGAAGTGAAGTCATCGGCCGTTGCTTTTCTACTGTAGAAAGATGCTCCCAGCAGCACGATGCCGCCGGTGAAGACGAAGAATATAATCAGATCAATAATGTTCATAATAAAAGAAGACCCACCCCCTGCCCCTCCCTATAGGGCGGGGAGTGATTAGAGAGTTGTATGAAGTGTCTTTTTCTTCATGTTGAAGAGAGTATCCACTCCCCGCCCTATAGGGAGGGGCTGGGGGTGGGTCTTTTTCACGACAGCAGCGACGTGTCGCCCGTATAGAGTTGGTAATACTTACCCCGCAGGCGAATGAGTTCGTCGTGTGAGCCCTGCTCGATGATATGCCCGTGGTCGAGTACCACGATGAGGTCGGCATTGCGGACTGTCGACAGGCGGTGGGCAATGACGAACGTCGTGCGCCCACGCATGATGCTGTCCATACCCCGCTGCACAAGCTGTTCGGTATGTGTGTCGATGCTCGAGGTGGCCTCGTCGAGGATGAGTACGCGCGGGTTGGCCACAGCGGCACGAGCGATGGCCAGCAGCTGGCGCTCACCTGCCGAAAGGTTGCCGCCGTCGCCGCTGAGCATGGTGTCGTAGCCCTGTGCCAATCGGCGTATGAAGTCGTCGGCCCCCACCAGTCGGGCAGCCTCGCGACACTCTTCGTCAGTGGCGTCGAGTCGTCCGTAACGTATATTGTCGAGCACACTGGCCGTGAACAGGTGTGTCTCCTGCAGCACAATACTCATCGAACGCCTCAGCGACTCCAGTCGGATGTCGTTCACGTTAATTCCGTCGTAGAACAAGTCGCCCTTGCCCTCCTCCACATTGTAAAATCGGTTGATGAGGTTGATGATGGTGGTCTTGCCGGCTCCAGTGCCTCCCACGAAGGCAATCTTCTGGCCAGGCATAGTATTGATATTGATGTCGAAGAGCACCTGCTTTTCAGGCACATAGCCGAAGTTGACGTGGCGGAAGTCCACATCGCCCAGCACAGGAGACCCATCCCCCAATGTCTTGTTGCCGTCGTCCTTCTCGGGTTCGGCATCCATCAGGCGGAACACGCGCTCAGCACCTACCGAGGCATTGAGCACGGAGTTGATCTGTTGCGACACGTGCGAGATGGGCTGCGTGAAACTCTTGTTCAGCTGCAGGAAGGCAACAATGGTGCCAAGAGTGATGGAGAACTGGACGTTGGCTATAGAGAAGTGCCCCAGCGCCAACGAGGCTCCCACCACGGCTATGAGCACATAGCCCAGCTGACCGAGGTTTCCATTCACGGGCATCACAATACTGGCAATGCGGTTGGCATTGCAGGCCGACGACCGCAACTGCTCGTTGATGCGCTCAAAGTCACTGATGGCCTGCTCCTCGTGGCAGAACGTCTTCACGACCTTCTGCCCCGTCATCATCTCCTCGATGAAGCCGTTGACGCCTGCCAGCGACTCCTGCTGCGTGCGAAAATAGCCGCGCGACCACTTGCCCAGCTGCGTGGTGGCAATCGACATGAGCACGGCAATGAAGATGCTCACCAGCGTGAGCGGAACACTCAGCACGAGCATCGAGGTGAACGTCACGACGATGGTGATGAGCGAGTTGAACACTTGTGCCATACTCGTCGAGATGACCTGCCGCAGCGAGTCTACGTCGTTGGTGTAGGTCGACATCATCTCGCCGTGCGAGTGGGTGTCAAAGTAACTGAGTGGCAGCCGCTCCATGCGCTCGAAGAGTTGCTTGCGCAGTCGCAACTGAGTGCCTTGCGAGACGTAGATCATCAGCCGGTTATACGTGTAGGAACAAATCACGCCCAGCAGCAACACGAGTCCCAGTTTCAGCAAGGCTTGCAGGAGCGAGGCATATTGAGGATTGTCGACCTGCGTGAGTGGCACCACGTAGTCGTCGATGAGTGTACGGGTGAAGAGCGTTGAGGCCAGCGACGTCACAGACGAAATAGCGATGCACACCAACACCGTGAGCACCATCCACTTATAGTGCTCCAGTACCAGTCGCAAGAGCCTGAGCAGTGTTGACCTTTGTTCTTTATTCATCTTCTGGAAGCCTGCCTGAGCCCGTTGCCCAGATCCTCCACCTCTATTGAAATTGGGTTGGCGCATGATGATGATTTTCTGATTTACATTTTTATGGATTTCGCTACCACGAATGGCAAGGATTCTCAATTTTCAACTCTCAACTTTATCAAAATCTCCCGTTCCTATGCTCTGCAGTTCGTTCACTTTGCGGTAGAACTGGTTCTCGGCGAGCAGGTGCTCGTGGGTGTCGAAGCCCGTCACATGGCCGCCCTCCATCACAAGGATTCGGTCGCAGTGCTGCACGGTCGAGATGCGCTGGGCAATGATGATCTTCGTCATGCCTGGCAACTGCTGCCGGAATGCCTGCTGAATCTTACGGTCAGTCTCGGTGTCGCAGGCCGAGGTGGAATCGTCGAGAATGAGTATCTTCGGGCGACGCAACAGCGCACGTGCAATGCAGAGGCGCTGCTTCTGGCCGCCGCTGACGTTGGTACCACCCTGTTCAATCCGGGTCTCGTACTGCTCGGGCATCTCCATGATAAAGTCGTCGGCCTGTGCCATACGGCATGCCTCGCGACACTCTTCCAGCGTGGCCTCCGCACGGCCCCAGCGCAGGTTGTCGAGGATGGAGCCCGTGAACAGCGTGTTCTGCTGCAGCACCACAGCTACGGCCTGGCGCAGCGTCTTCAGGTCGTATTCTTTCACGTTGCGGCCACCCACCAGCACCTCGCCCTGCCCCACGTCGTACAGTCGGCTGATGAGGCTCACAAGCGTCGACTTGCCCGAGCCCGTGCCACCTATTACGCCGATGGTCTGTCCGTTCTCCACGCTGAACGTGACGTTGTAGAGGGCGGAACGGCGGGAAGCAGACTCTCCCCCAACAGACTCTCCCCCCTGCCCCTCCCTATCAGGGAGGGGAGTAGATACTCTCTCTGCTTGGCTTTTTTCCCGATTCTCCACCTGGTTAGGCATTTCACTCCCCTCCCTATAGGGAGGGGTGAGGGGGAGGGTCTGTTGGGGGAAAGGGCTGTTGGTTGAGGCCTTATAGTCAAACCTTACCCCCCGGAACTCCACACTGCCGTCCGATACCTCCATCACAGGATTCTCAGGGTTCACGATGTCGGGCTGCTCGTTGATCACCTCGCAGACACGCTTGGCCGAGGCGGCACTCTGGGTCAGCATGACGAAGATCATCGAGAGCATCATCAGCGCCTGCAGAATCGACATCACGTAGGTGAAGAGCGACGTCAGCTCGCCCGTGGTCAGCGTACCGCCCACGATGAAGTGGGCACCCCACCACGACAGGGCAATCATACAGCCGTACACCACCATATTCATCACGGGGTGGTTCAGCGCCATCAGGCTCTCCGCGCGTACATATAGTTTATATAGCCCCTCGGCGGCTCGGGCAAACTTCTCGTTCTCAAAGTGTTCGCGCACGAAGGCCTTCACTACGCGAATGCCCGCCACGTTCTCCTGAACACTCTCGTTCAGCGCGTCATACTTCTCAAACACCTGCTGGAACAGGCGCGACACTCTCGAAATGATTTGCCAGAGCGACACGCCCAGTACCACCATTGCCACAATGAAGATGAGCGAAAGCCGCGGGTCGATGACCAGGCACATCACCACCGACAGCACCAGGCGGAACGGCGCACGCACCGTGATGCGCAAAATCTGCTGGAACGCCTGCTGCAGGTTCTGCACGTCGGTGGTCATGCGGGTCACCAGTCCCGATGTGGAGTATTTGTCGATGTCTGAGAAGGCAAAGCGCTGGATGTTCCTGTACATCGCCCGCCGCAGGTTAGCGGCAAAGCCCGTCGAGGCCACCGCCGACGTGCGGCCTGCGGCAATGCCCAGCGCCAGACTGATGAACGCCATCAGCAACATCAGCCCTCCGTAGCGATACACCTGGTCGATGTCGCCGGCATTGATGCCCTTGTCGATGAGTGATGCCGTCACCCACGG
>Ga0256404_1004077_pt1 | contig 28238 bp, 31 predicted proteins | sample RumenRJG_01DNA_FD_185990 | JGI IMG/M metagenome (GOLD analysis project Ga0256404, IMG submission 185990) | Bovine rumen microbial communities from Lethbridge, Alberta, Canada - RJG_01 | ecosystem: Host-associated > Mammals > Digestive system > Stomach > Rumen | place: Canada: Alberta | collected...
TTTATCTTTTCTGTTACCGGAAGATAGCAGGTGATGTGGAAGTACAGACCGCTTGCTTTTCTCAGGAATTTGGCATTGGCGATCTCTGCGTCCCCGGGGATCTGCTGCAGTCCTTTCACCTTGAACGGTTTCTTGCATCCCTGAACTCTTACAGTTGATTTACTGAAATCTATCTTATAAGTGTTGTTATATTGCTTCAGGTTGACACAGTTGCAGAAAGACTTGAACTTAAGAGCACCGACTTTATTGCCTGCTGCCTTGGACAAAGCAAGATCCCGGATGTTTTCCTTCACTTCAGCGATGATGGATTGCTTGATGTGGCTGCCCATCACCTCCAGCGATCTGGTCTCAAAGACATCTCCTACCTTAACGGGTACAGAAGAACTCTTGTCCGTTACGGAAGACCTGTCAGCGATATAGGCATTCCTGAACCATTTGGCTTCCCGGAACAAGGCATTGACGAACTCCTTCTGAGTATGGTTCATTTTGGAGGAGACGACCTTGACTTCGAAGACACGGCAAAGCATGCCGCCCCGTCTTTTACGGGTAGCTTTACCATGTTCTTTGATCGCTCTGTTACGCTCCTGAAGATTCATAGAAACACCTGGAAGGGTATAATCATACTGTATTGCATTGCGTCCAGAACAATAATACAATATGCGCAGAGCAAAAGCAAGAGCAAAAGTACAAGGTGCATAATATATTACGCACTTTATCTATATTTTCTATTCTATTATCTGAATAGACTAGACACTAGTTTGCGGGCGATTCATCCCGTGTTTGAAAGCACGGGTATTCTCGCCTGACTAATAAAAATGAACAATTCTTTCCGGATGAATTTAATCGGGGAGGAAAAATGACGGGAAAGTGTGAGGTGAATGATGGGGCTTCCTGTTTTTTCCATTGAGCCGTCGGTAATTTGCTGTGACCTGTGTAACCTGGAGTCGGAGATCCGCAAGTGGGAAGCTGCTGGAGCGAAGGCGCTCCATATCGATGTCCTTGACGGAGCCTTTGCTCCGAGTCTCCCCGTGGGGATCGACACGTTTCAGCAGCTTGCGAAAAAAACGGATCTTCCGTTTGACGTTCACATCATGTCCAGAAACAATCGGTGGTTCATCGAGGAGTGCATTAAGATGGACCCTGCAAGGATTTGCTTTCAGATCGAAGGAGAAGCGGATCCGGAACAGAAGATAAAGACGATTCGCGGGGCAGGGATATCTCCCGGACTTGCTTTCAGCCCGGAAACAGATGTGAGGGTAGCTGAACATCTTCTGGAAAAGGTCGATTTTGTTCTTTTGATGAGGATCAAACCGGGATATGCAGGCTTTTCCCAGGAGGAGGTCACTGTCGATATGGATCAAAAGATCCGGGACACCAGGATACTCTTGGATTCTGTGGGGCCGGGAAAGGGGATCGTCATAGACGGAAGGGTGTCGTTTGAGGATATCACCCGTCTGCGCAACTTAGGAGCGGATACTTTTGTCGGAGGAAGCAGAAGTCTGTTCAGCACGAAAAACTATTCTGAAAATTACATGCGGGCAGAGAGGAATTACGGGGGATAATACTGATGTTTGATTATGCCGAAAGCTATAAGGCGAATAAAGCACTGATCCTGAAAGAGGTAAATGAGATATTGGACAAAGTAGATCCCTCACATACCGCCTCTTTTATTGAAATGCTGCTCTCCGCACGAAGAGTCTTCTTCATCGGGGTGGGAAGAGTGATGCTGTCCATGGAAGCTATGGCAAAGCGTCTTGCCCACTTGGGTATTGAAACACATGTGGTAGGGGATATCAATGAACCTGCGATGGGGAAAGAGGACCTTCTTGTAGTGGGATCCGGGAGCGGGGAATCCGTAGTACCTGTCGCTATCACAAAAAGGGCGAAGGAGATCGGAGGAAAGGTCGTTCATATCGGATCCAATCCAAGCGGTTCGATCGCCAGGATGGCTGATCTTCAGGTCAGGATCCCTGCTGCGACGAAGCTGAATCTTCCCGACGAAGTGAAGTCCGGACAGCCGATGACTTCGCTGTTTGAGCAGTGTCTTCTGATCTACGGAGATGTAGTCTCTGCCATGATCATTGAAAAGGAGTCCATCGATGTGCATGGACTGTGGGACAAACATGCGAATCTAGAGTGAGGTGTCGAAATGTTGTATGAAGAGAGATACAGGCCACGTTTTCACTTCAGTGCGCCGAAAGGCTGGCTAAACGACCCCAACGGGGCGGTGTGGTATAAAGGGGAGTACCACCTCTTCTACCAGTATCATCCGGATGATATTTTCTGGGGACCTATGCACTGGGGGCATGCGGTGAGCAGGGATCTTGTTCACTGGGAGAACCTTCCTATCGCACTATACCCGGATGAGAATGGTACGATCTTCTCCGGAACCGTCGTAATTGATGAAAACGATCAGACGGGACTCTTTGACGGCGGAGAGGGAATGGTAGCATTTTATACGGGCCACATCGACCGACCGGGGCAGCACCCGATTGAGCATCAGTGCATCGCCTACAGCAAAGATTGCGGCAGGACATGGGAAAAATATTCAGGAAATCCGATCATTTCCGCTCCTGATACCCCGGATGCATACGACTTTCGTGACCCGAAAGTGTTCTGGCATGAGGAGAGCAAGCGGTGGGTGATGTTTCTGGGCGGCGGATTCTACCGCGTTTACTCTTCTCCCAACCTGATCAACTGGACACTCGAATCCGAATCGCTCTTCTTTGAGGAGTATCCCGACATCTTCCAGACGGAAGTAGAGGAAAGCGGTGAGAAGAAGTGGGTTCTCAATGCCGCGGGTTTCAAATACTACATCGGGTCATTTGACGGAAAAAGGTTTATCCGCGAGGAGGGACCTTATACCAGCGATTATACTAACGGATGTCAGGCAACACTGACATTCAACAATGTTCCGGACGGAAGGACATTGGCTATCGCCTGGATGAGGGACGGATCCAGAGGACCGACATATCCGTGGCGGAATAACATGACGGTCGTCAGGCAGTTCAGTCTAAAGAAAATGTCGGACGGAACTCATCGTTTGATACAAAGGCCGGTATCTGAGTTCGATGCGCTGGAGAAGGAGGGTTGGACGGAGAAAGATTTGATTGTCCCTGCAGGAGAGAACCCTCTGCAAGAGGTCAAGGGCGCTCAGCTTCAGATCGATGCGGATATCGTTCCGTCCTCCGACAGCAAGGAAATTCGCCTGTCCTTCCTGGTGGATGATAGACAGCATACGGATCTTGTGTTTGATTATGTGAACAAAATGATATTCGTGGATACAACGGCTTCAGCTGCACCGGTCTGGAGAAACCTTCAGACCTCCATGGATTCGAACTATTTCTTCTCTGAGAAGGCGATCGTTATCAAAGGGGCATGTTATCAGGTTCCGATGACCAACCGGAGCGAGATTAAACTCAAAGTCCTGATCGATCACAGTGCCGTAGAGATTTTTCTTGATGACGGATTGGTCTCTTGCACATTCTGTGTGTACCCGGATGAAGGTGCGCGCGGTGTGTCTCTTCGTTCGGATGCCGAGATGTTTGTAAAGCGACTGAATGTCAACCCAATAAAAACGATATGGTAAAAAGATCCCGGTTCGCTGTAATGCGAACCGGGACTGTTTTTTGTTATTTGGCTATGACGACCCTTATGCCTTTTTCTTCGAATAGATTCAACCAGTGTTCAGAAATGAGGTCGTCCGTAACGACGATATCGAAATCATCGATCGTACCGAAGTTGTGCAATCGGACTGCACCGAATTTGCTGGAGTCCGCAACAAGACACTTCACGGCTGAATGGGTCATGGCAGCTTGTTTTATCGGGACTTCAAACTCATTGATGCAGGTTACTCCAAGATGTTCATCGATTCCTGCGGCGGAGATAAAGGAGATATTGATCGAGTAGTTCTTTATCGTATTGATACCGTAGCGGTCAATGTATACGCCGGACAGCGGATCCAGTTTTCCTCCGGTCACGATATAGTTCCTGTAGTCGATCCGCAGCAGTTCCCGGAGTGCGTTCTCGGTGGAAACGATCACAATGTTATTGGCTGACGGGTCAAGATGTTTGAGGACATTCACGGTGGTGGTTCCGATATCCACGTATATGACTTCGTTCTTTCCTGCAAGGGAAGCACATGCGGTTCCAATCGCTTCCTTTTGGATGTAGTTCGTCTCCCGTTCCTGTTCAAGGGAATATGTCTTGTAGATATCGCTGTCGCCGAGCATGATCGCACCGGAAACCGTTTTGACGATCCCTCTTTTTTTCATCTTCTCAATATCTCTGCGTATGGTCATCTCGGTGACGTCGAAATATTGGGAGAGATCCTTAAAGGAGATACCGCCATGGCTCTGAACGATCTCTATGATTTTCTCTGACCGATCCATCGATGCTTAGATCTTTCCTGCCTCCTTGAACAAACGCATGGCACTGCTCGTTCCAAGACGGGAGCAGCCGAGTTCTGCGAATGCTTCGATGTCTTCGACGGTCTTCATGCCGCCTGCAGCCTTGATCTTAACTTCAGGGCCGACATGCTCCTTGAACAGCTTGACATCTTCGATGGTCGCCCCGGATGTACCGAATCCGGTGGACGTCTTGATAAAGTCCGCCTTCTCTTCGGTGACGATCTGGCACATTTTGATCTTTTCCTCTTCGGTGAGGTAGCAGGTTTCAATGATGACCTTCAGCACATAACCCTCTGTCGCCTTACGAAGGGCAGCGATCTCAGCGGACACAAGGTCCCAGTCTCCGTTCTTGACATCGCCGATGTTGATGACCATGTCGATCTCACTCGCGCCATTCGCGATGGCGTCCTTGGCTTCAAACACCTTGACAGCAGTCGTGTTGTAACCGAGGGGGAAACCGATCACGGTGCAGACGTTGAGTTCCGGATAGGTCTCGTGCGCTCTCTTGACATAGGACGGGGGAATGCAGACGGATGCAGTGTGGTACTCCAGGGCATCTTCGCAGATCTTTTTGATGGATTCCCAGTCCGAGACCGCCTTCAAAAGGGTGTGGTCCACAGTTTTCAGTATCTCTCTTGCTTCCATATTTATACTCCTTAATCGTATCAGACTATTTCTGTTATTATTTTAACATATTATAAAGAAGAAAAGATGTTATTTCTTGTGGCGCGCAAGAATGCGTGCAAATGTGTACAAGAGGCGCAAGTTTGTGCTCGGAACCGTTTATTGTGCAAATTGTACTATAAAATAGGGGATTTATCGCCATATAGCACAAGAAAACGCTGTAAAACAAGGTAAATAGACACAGGAAACGCAGAAAATGTTAGGAAATTAACATATTTGGATACAAAATGTTCGTGAATAATCACAATCAAGTTGTGAAATATTTGTTAACACCGTAAATGGAATTCATTTTTGAGGCAAGGTAAAATATAGTTAATAGTATGAATTTGTATGGACGGAGGAGTACAACCTATGGTTTTGACTGATGAAGGACTGCAGTACCACATTAGGATGAAAGAAGGAGACGTCGGAAAATACGTGTTCCTTCCCGGAGATCCCTTCCGCACAGATCTGATCGCAAGTTTTTTTGATGAGCCCAAACTGGTTGCTCACAACAGAGAGCACAAGACATGGACAGGATACCTGGACGGTGTGAAAGTCTCTGTCACATCGACCGGCATGGGATGCCCTTCCACCGCGATAGCCCTTGAAGAGCTGATCCATATCGGCGCTGATACATTTATCCGCATAGGAACAGCCGGAAGGGTGTGCCCGGAATCCTATGACGAATCCCTGGACGGCGTCATCTGCACAGCAGCTGTCCGTGATGAGGGAACGACGATCCATTATATTCCGATCGAGTATCCCGCTGTTGCTGACCGTCATGTCGTGGATGCGCTGGCAAGAGCTGCGAAAGCTCGCGGACTCAATTATATTGAAGGAATTACACAGTCCAAAGACAGTTTTTACGGACAGCATGAACCGGACAGCATGCCCGCTGCCGCAAGGCTGCATGAGCGCTGGACCGCATGGGAGAGAGGACACGTCATGTGTTCCGAGATGGAAGCAGCTGCTCTGTTCGTCATCTCCTCCATCCGCGGCTGCAGAGCCGGCGCCATCATGGACTGGGGCGACATGAAGAAGACCATCGGTGTCGCCTGTGATGCAGTCCGTATCCTTGCAAAGGAGGATGGGTTACTGTAATGCCTGAGATTCATGATTTCAAGAAATATATGGAAGGCGACAATCCTGTGATGTATCACATCCATTGCAGGAAAGGGGATGTGGGCGAATATGTATTTCTCCCCGGAGATCCCTTCCGCACCGATCTGATCGCTTCCTATCTGGATGACGCGAAACTGGTCGCTCACAACAGGGAGCACAAGACCTGGACGGGATATCTGGATGGCGTGAAGGTCTCGGTCACATCGACCGGTATGGGATGTCCGTCCACCGCCATCGCGGTGGAGGAATTGATCCGTTGCGGCGCAAAGACATTTATCCGCATCGGAACTGCCGGAACGGTCAGAGACCCGAAAGATGCGGAGAACTATGATTGCTGCATCGTTACCGGCGCGGTCCGGGACGAAGGAACGACGATCCATTACGTTCCTATGGAATATCCGGCTATGGCGGACCGTCATGTAGTGGACGCCCTGGCGAGAGCATGCGAAGCGAGAGGGCTGAAAGCTCTTGAAGGTGTCACTCAGTCCAAAGATTCCTTCTACGGTGAGGTGGAACCTCAGACCTCTCCGAACGAAAAGCGGCTTCGTGAGCGTTGGGCGGCATGGCAGAAGATCGGCGTATGCTGCAGTGAGATGGAGTGCGCTGCAATCTTCGTGGTATGTGCCTGCAGAGGCGCGAGAGCCAGTGCCATCATGAACTGGAAAAACATGGATCAGACCATCCAGGCTGCATGTGATGCGGTCAGGCTGATGATAAAAGAAACAAATAAGCAGTAAGGTGGTATCAAATGGGAAAACCGATTATTGAGTTTAAGCATTTTTCCTACCGGTATCCGAATTCCGAGGAGATCGTTCTCAAGGACATCAATTTAACGATCGAAGAGGGTGACTTTGTCGGAATCATCGGATGCAACAAGTCCGGAAAGACCACACTTTGCCAATCCATGGTCGGCATCCTCCCGTTTGTTCTCGGTGGGGACTGGGATGGAGAGATCGTTGTCGACGGAAAAAGTTACAACGAGACCCATGGAGAAGGCTCCTCAGACGTCATCGGTATCGTCTTCCAGGACGCTGAGAGCCAGTTTACCCAGGAGACAGTGGAAGACGAGATCGCCTTTGCAATGTGCAACTTCGGTTTTGACAAATCCCTGATGCGCGAGCGCGTGGAGTACGCAGCGAAAGCCTGCGGGTTATGGGAGATGTTGGACCGTTCTCCTTACCGCCTCTCCGGTGGTCAGCAGCAGAGGCTGGCAGTCGCCTGTATCCTTGCACTTCGTCCCCGTGTACTTCTTCTTGATGAGTCAACATCCCAGCTTGACCCTCAGGGAAGGGATGAGGTATTCCGTCTGGTGGAAGAACTGCATGCCAACGGGAGCACTGTTATCATGGTGGATCACAACATCGAGAAGATCGCTGAATCTACCAACAAGGTACTTGTTCTCCACAATGGCGAAGTCGTGGATTACGGCGATACACACAAGGTGTTCGCAAACAAGGAAAAGCTGAATGAGCACTTTGTTCGTGTTCCTCAGGTAACGGACGCTGCTTTGGCAATCCGTGAGAAACTGGTCGGTGACATTGTCCCGATCACCCTCAAGGAAGCCGAAGCGACCTTTGAAAATTACAAAAGGGAGGGATGACACGGATGGAGAGAAATGTAGCGGTTGAAACCAGGGATCTGGTCCATGTTTATCCCAACGGCGGGGTTAAGGCGCTGAAAGGCGTTAACCTCAAGATCTATGAAAATGACAAGATGTCCATCATCGGCCAGAACGGATCCGGAAAAACAACGATCGTCCGGCATTTCAACGGTCTTCTTCGTCCCACAGAGGGACAGGTTCTCCTTTTCGGTGAAGATACCGCAGGAAAATCCGTTGGTGAGATGGCCAGAAGATGCGGATATGTCTTCCAGAACCCGAACCATCAGATCTTCTGCACGACAGTTAAGGAAGAGCTGGAAGTAGCTCCCAACAACTTCAACTTCACCGAAGAGGAAAAGAAGGCGGAGATCGATAAAGTCGTTGAGATGATGCATCTGGAGAGTATCCTCAACACCCATCCGATGACACTGGACTATACGACCAAAAAGATCGTGTCGATCGCTTCCGTTCTTGTCTTTAAGCCGGAAGTCCTCATCCTGGATGAGCCTACCGGTGGTCTGGATGAAGTGGGAAGAAGGATGCTGACACAGATCATAAACATGATGCATGAAGACGGGCACACCGTCGTTATGATCTCGCACGATATGGACTATGTAGCGGAGAACTCTGACAGGATCGTGGTCATGAGTCAGGGCGAAGTGATCGCTGACGGGGAACCGAAGGAGATCTTCCTCAACGCTCCGGTCCTTGAAAGGGCGATGATCGCTCCGCCGCAGATCACCTCACTGGATCTCTTCCTCGATGGAAAAGGTGAAGCTGCATTATCTGTTCAGGATTTTGTACGGAAGTACAAAAATTAAATAAAAATGGAGGTTCTCTATTATGGCAATGCAATCTACTGAATCCAAAAGCAGGCTTTGGGGTACATATGTTGCGATCATGATCCCGTTGGGCGTCGCGATCAACTATGTCGGTGGTCTGCTGAACAGCGCCCTTGGTGGCCCGCTCTATCTGGACTCCATCGGAACTGCAGTTGTCGCTGCAGTCATGGGTCCTTGGGTAGGTGCGATCTCCGGCTTGCTCTTCAATATTGTCAGTGCTCTTATGGGTGGTAACATGATGTCCGCTCTGTTCGGTATCTGCAATATCGGTACAGGCCTGATCGTCGGTTACATGACAAAGTGGGGATTCTTTGAGAAATGGTGGCAGGTACTTATCGTAGCCAACGTTCTCGTGTCCTTCTGGAACGCAGCAACCGGCTCCCCGATCGCATCCGTCGTTTATGGTGGTGTTGATGGCTCTGCAGGTACATCCGTATCGATCGCTGCACTGCAGGCAATCGGTGCTGACCTTGTTACCGCCGGCTTCATCGCACGTATGCCTCTCAACTTGATTGATAAAGGCATTGCTGTGCTGATTGCCTGGATCGTATACAAGAGACTGCCGGAAAACATCAAAAACTTCAACAAGAAGAAATAATCTTCCGTGAAGCCATGCAGGGGGAGCGCTGCTCCCCCTGCAACCAGAACATTTTCGAGGTTTTGCTATGATACAGAAAAGAGATACTTCCACATTGCTCCGTCGGCTCAGTCCGGGAACAAAACTCCTGATGGCGCTCTCCGGAACCCTGGCAATCATTTTCTTTGAAAATATCTGGCTCTCTCTTGCCATGATGCTAATATGCTATGTCGTGATCCTGCACGAGAAGATGGGTTCCATGTTTAAGCTGATCTTCATTTCCACCCTCTCGATGCTCGTCTTTATGTATGCGATCTATGGGTCGGTCGTTCAGGAAAATCAGAAAGACACCTATGTGTTCTCTGTTTTGGGGATCAAATATTATCAGGCAGGAATCGATAAGGCGACCCATTTCTTCTTCCGCATCGCCCCGTTGATGGCTTTCCTTTTCCTGCTTTTCCGTACGATCAACATGACAGACCTTGGCGTATGGATGACGACTGTCGGTCTCCCTTACAGATGGGCGTTTATCTTTACGGACTCTTTCATGGTCATTCCTGTTCTCAGCAAGGACATGGAACAGATCATGGACGCTCAGAGGGCAAGGGGACTTGTCACGGAAGGCAACCTGATGACCCGTATGAAAGCGTTTGTGCCTGTTATTATTCCTGTTGTCGCGAATGCATTCGCTAAGGTTCAGGATCAGGCTATCGCAATGGACACGAAGGGGTTCAACTCGAAGAGCAAGAAGACGGTCTATCGTGACCTTCCCAATACAATGGAGGACAAGATCTGCAAAGCGATCAGTCTGGTCGTTTTAGTCGCAGCTATCGCGTACAAAGTATTGAAGGCTCTGCACAAGATCTAAAGCATTATTATGGAGATTATGGCCGGGCAAAGTCATGCCCGGCCTGTGTTATTTACAGTGGATAAGACAAAAGAACTGGAATTTAAGGATAAATATTACACAAGAAATTATCTGTCGTTCATGGCGGAGGGCTTTTTGTATGCGTTTGCCTACAATCTGTTTTCCACCTCGAATGTACTTCCCGGGTATGCTGCGACCCTGACAGACAACGCGGTTCTGCTGAGTCTGCTGTCGGTGCTATATTATGGTCCGATGTACATCTCCAGCATTTTCTCGGTGTTGTTTTCGATGAACTCGGCAAGCCCGAAAAAAATGGGGGTCCTTGTCTGTCTTTCCCAGCGTGTGGGACTGTTACTGATTACAGTTTCCTCTTTCCTGATCGGAAGAGTATCACAGCCGTTGGTGATCGCATTCTTCTTTTTCGCGTTTACTTTTATGAACGTGGCGGATGGTATTTCGAGTCCGATCTATTTCAATATGACCGGATCCATGATCCACAAGAATGTGGGGCAGTTTTTCGGCAACTACAGCATGATCGGATCTGTTGCCGGTGTCCTGGGGTCTTTGCTGCTGTCCTATCTGTTTGGTGCGAAAGGTTATCCGGACAACTACCGGCTCATGTTTTCCGTAGGTGTAGTGTTTGCTTTAGGCGCAACAGGTGCGATCCTTTTCGGAACGATGGAATACCCGGACCGCAGACCTGTAGGAAAGCGTGTACACATTCAGGACCTTCCGGAACTGTTCCGCGATTGTTTCAGGGATAATCCGGGATTCCGCAATTACACACTGATCTATGTCATACTCGGTGCGGCGGACTTTGCCATGCCGTTCTATATTCTTCGTCTTGCAGAGAAGGGAGGCCTTGCGTCGAATGTCGGGCTCATGTCCTTCGTGAATCTGGCATCAGGTATTATTGCGAACTGGGTATTCGGAAAGATCGCTGACAGAAAAGGGACCTTTTCTGTGCTTGTGATCTCCACATTTTGCGGTCTCCTGGCGGCCTTGACTGCGATATGGAATCCGGGAGGAGTCCTGAGCATTCTGTGCTACATTCTGATCTCCTTTGCCACATGCGGCAGCGCGCTGTCCAACAACATGGCGTGCAACGCTTACGCGAAAGGGGATAACACGACAGTGTGTACCGCAGCTTCGAAGCTTCTGGCAGCTCCTGTGTTTATAGCCGCTTCGCTTGGAAGCGGTGTTCTGGCACAAAAGACATCGATGACGGCAGTGTTTGCGCTGGCGTTTGTATCTTACACCGTAGGATTTATCCTTTCACTGACCCGATCCAAAAGAAAAGGATAATACTAACAGCATGATCTGGTAGTGAAGAAAAATCGTTTAAGGAGACGTCTCATAGGAGGCGTCTCCTTTTCAAATGCGGAAGCTCAAAATGGGACAGCGAAAGTCTTGAAAAAAAGAGGAGGTATTGTTATGATGAAATCATTCTAACAGGGACGCTGTCCCATATAGGAGGAGCGGTAATGCAGCACAAGGATTACGATGTGCTAGACAGGATGGCAGCATACGTAAATGCGTATGTGATGGATCATAACGGTTTTCCTTCCGTACGGGATCTCGGAAGGAGGTTTGACCTGAGCAAAAGCAGCGCTCACCGGTATCTGATGATGCTTAAAGACGGTGATCAGCTCCCGGCGGAAAACAAACTGATGGATGGGGATGACGAGCGTGTTGCATGGCTGTCCAACACGATCTCCTGTGGTGCTCCGACCTATCAGGAGGAGAATATTGACGGGTATGTGAAACTGTCCTCTGCTGTGTTCGGAAAAGGACCGAAGTATTTGCTTACGGCATCCGGCGATTCCATGGTTGACGCAGGAATACGGGAAGGTGACGTTCTGGTGATTCGTAAGCAGGTGACCGCGTCTGAGGGCGATATCGTCGTCGCATTGCTGAACGGGGAAAACACGCTGAAACGCATGATGCTGCATGAGGACGGAAGGCCGTATCTACATCCGGAAAACAGAAAGTACTCGGATATTGAGATCGGGGAAGAGGACACGTTTTATATCCAGGGTGTGCTGACGCACATCATAAAGGAGGCGGTTCGGTGAACAGAATCCAGCTGCAGTGCAGAAATTGCGGAAGCGTAAATCGGAATCTGAACCTGAAAGACACCGGCGGATCATTTGAGTGCGAGGCCTGCGGAAGCGTAAATCGCTTTCTGGGTTGGAAAGACGGTTGCTTCCCCATCATCATTTCCGATTCCGGGTGGGAGGTATTCTCCCGGTCACACCGTAAGGATTATACGGACGTGTGCCTGGGCCGAATGGGGAAGAGGAGAAAGAGGATCTTTTCCTATTGAGGGGATATAGAAAGAAATGGGGCAGATACCACAGAGAAAAAAATATGTAAATGTGACTGCTGTGCACTATATCAATGGTCTTTGCTGTCCTCAGGTCATCGAGACGGAAGCGGGAGCTTACCTTCTGGAGGATATCAAGCGGGTGCAGAGGCTCTCTGCCAAGAATGAGACAGGTGCAGATGAACGGTATCTGGTGAAGGTGAGCGGGAAGGAACGTTATTTGTACCGCGAAGGGGACCGCTGGTTCATTATCCCGGACAAGACGGATTTTGAGATCTTCGGAATGGTTTCGGTTTAGAGGAAGAGAGATGGACGACAGGAATCAGAACGGAAGGCAGTATGTCACGGTGCAGGCGATACATTATGCGGACGGAGAGACCGTTCCCGTCAAGATCTTCTATCCGGGGGAGAGAATCTACCCGATCCGCTCTTCAAAGGTGATCGAGAAGATCAAAAATGGTGACCGGACCGAGAGCAGCACTTATGAAGTGGTCATCAACGGCAGGAAAACGAAACTGTATTTCGAAAGAGGAAGATGGGCAGTTCTTGTGAAAGCGGGGAGGAAATAAAATGACAGGACTAAAAAAATATGTGGCGGTGCATGTGATGCACTATTCCGACGGGAAATGCTGCCCAACGGTGATACAGGTCGACGGAGAAGCATTCCTTATTGAGAAGATCACGGAGATCCGCAAAGTGGATGCCCGGAAGAATCTAGGAGCGGAGGAGAGATTCTCCGTAATGATACGCGGCCAGGAGCGTCCCCTATTCCGGGAGGATCAGAGATGGTTCGTCGTACCCGGCGCAAGGATCGTCCGGAGCAGTGTCCCGAAAATCGGAGCATAAAATAAGACCCCGTTTGGAAACCAGGATTCCAAATGGGGTCAGTTTTTTTAGAAGTTTCAGGCCAGTTCCGCAGCTCCGAGCGGCAGGTTTGCGTTGTAGTTTCTTGCGTTTTCGAGTGTTTCCACAGCGATCGCCTGCAGGGCTTCACGAGTGAAAAATGCCTGGTGGGATGTGAGGATGACATTGGGGAACATCTGCAGCCTCGCTGTGATGTCGTTGTTCAGGAAGTCATCGGAACGATCGGTATACACATTTTCGTCCTCACCTTCATAGACATCCAAACCAACTGCGTGGAATTTTCCTGCTTTCAGCGCGTCGATCAGAGCTTCCGTGTCGATCAGACCGCCTCTCGCCGTATTTACCAGCATGGCGGTGTCCTTCATCTTGGCGAAGGCTTCAGCGTTCAGCAGGTGGTAGGTTCCGCCTTCTCCCATGATCAGCGGGGCATGAAGGGAGATGAGGTCGGAGCGTTCAAGCAGTTCGTCGAAGGTCACATAGGTGAGAAGTCCGCTCTCCTCGAGAGCCTTGTTGGGGTAGGCATCCCACGCCACGACGGTCATGCCGAATCCTTTGCAGATATTGGCCATGCACTGCCCGATCTTTCCGGTTCCGATGATGCCCGCGACCTTGTTGTAAAGATCAAGACCGAGAAGTCCGCTGAGAGCGAAGTTGTTTTCCTTGACCTTGGGTATCGCCTTGTGAAGGCGTCTGTTCGCTGTCATGACCAGCGCCATGGCATGCTCTGCCACTGCATGGGGCGAATAGGCCGGGACACGGGCTACCTTGATTCCGAACTCCTTCGCCGCTTCAAGGTCCACATTGTTAAAGCCTGCGCACCGAAGGAGGATCAGACCTACACCCCCTTCGTAGAGCATCTCGATCGCGCTGCGGGGACATTCGTCGTTGACGAAGATGCAGACCGCATCATATCCGGAGGCGAGGTAGGCGGTCTCCGGGGTCAGCCTGCAGTTGAAATACTTGATGTCGCAATTGTAGGTGCCGTCTCCGGTCTCCTCGGCCAATTTGCTGAAGAACAGTTTGTCGTAGTCCTTAGCACCGAAAAATGCGATGCGGAGGACATCCATTTTCCTCTTTCCGTTGAGTTTTTCCTCCAGGACAGCAAGGACCTTCTGAAGAGCTTCTTCCTCATTTCCTCCCTCCGCTGAGATCTCCAAGACGGATCCGTTCCTGGCTCCGAGTCCGATCAGCTGAAGGACGTTGGCTCCGTCAGCGGTCTTCCCGCCGAAACTGAAAGTGATCTGAGATGGAAGATTCACGCACGCCTGTGCCACGAAAGCGGCGGGACGGGCATGCATTCCCAGGGGATTCGTTATCTGATAGGATATGGTCTTCACGATAGCACCTCCAAAAGTGAAATAGTTGTTTTGGAAAAAGCGGAAGTCGTGTGGCTTCCGCTTATGTTTCTCAGTCGTCGTCAGGGAACACGGACGCAAAGAGGGGGGAGATATTCCGGAGATAGTCCCGCACCTTTTCGGCGGTGTTCTTCTTTTCCTGGTGATGGTCGATCAGGTACTGATAGCGGTCATAGACCTTGTCGATGATGGAGTCCCAGGGTTTCGGAATGGTATTCCTTGCTTGTTCACCCATAGCTTCCAGGGCTGCCGGGTCAGAGAGCATTTCCCGAATGACCCTTGCAAGGTCATCTACATCGTTTTCACACAGTCTGCCGTTCACACCGTCTTCGACGATCTCCGCAGCGCTGCTTTCTCGGGCGAGGATCGGAGGCGTGCCGGCGCGCGCAGCTTCCCGCACTACCATAGGCGCGTTGTCATAGATGGAGGGGAATACGAAGATGTCCGCCAGACGGTAGAAACCGTCCAGGACGCGGATATCATCCATGTGCCCCGGGATCTTGGTGGTGTCGCTCAGGCCGAGCTCATCTACTTTCTTCGCGATCTCGTCCGAATCGGGTCCCATGCCGACTAGAAGCAGCTCACATGTCAGACCCTCCTGCTTCAGCTTCGCCACCGCTTCGAGGATGAGGAGAATATTCTTTTTCCAGTTCATCTGGCCGACGAACAGAAGTGTGGGAAGGTCAGGAATATCATATTTTGCCTTCAGTTCCAGCGGGTTGCCCTGTTTCTCGGGAGGAAGGAGATCCGAACCGTTCTCCATTACTGTTATCGTTCCCTTGTATCCATAGGATTCCAGGACTTCTGCGGTGGAGGAACTGACTGCCCACACCTCATCGCACTGGTCATAATACTCGATGATCGTTTTTACCCCGATCTTCGAGACGGTCTTGCTGTGGGTGAGCTTTAAAAAGTCGTCATAGTATTTGGAATGGAAGGTAGAAACGAGGGGGATATCCTGCTTTGTCGCGATCCGAAGCGCTTCCATTCCGGTGACGAACGGGCTGTGAGAATGGACGATATCGAAAGGAACGGAGTGCATGCGTGCCCGGTAGTGGGGATCGATGTAGGGAACGCCCGCTTTCCACTCGAAGCCCGCAGGAAGGTCGGTCGCGATGAAATCGATCAGTTCAAAGGGGTAGTTTCCCCTGTATCCGGTGTCTGCCATCGGTGCGATGACCGACAGTTCATTTCCTCTTTTTCCAAGATGTTCACTGTATGCCAGAACGACCCTGCCAACGCCGTCGACGATAGGGACGAAACTGTCTGTAAATTCTCCGATTCGCATGGTCGGGATGCTTACCTCCAATATTAGTGTTCCCTTGCATAATAGCGAAAACATGTGAACATTTCAACAAAAAAGCGCCTATATAGGCGCCTGGGTCATTTGGATGCTCGTCACTCCAGGATCTCAATTCTGCCTTCCACATGGGAGTCCAGTCCGGGGTGGGTGGCGAGGTATTCCTCTATTATGTTGTTGACCGAAGTTGCTACGACTCGCGGCTTCCGGTTTTTCTTGATATCTTCCAGCGGTACGCCGAGGAACTTGTCAAAATTCTGGTAGTGGTAATTCTGCAGCGCCACCAGCAGGTGCTGGTCATAGGTGATATCCTGGCCGTTGAATTTCAGTTCCTCGATGGTGTGAGTGCTCTTGCGGTATTTGATTCGCACCCCCTTGGAGAACTGATAGAATTCGGTATCTCCTCTCCAGGCTGCGTCACGCATGAGATATTGGATCATGCGGCGGAACTGCGCGCCGTTGAAATCCACCATCCATACGACACTGTCAAACGGTGTGTTTTCCAGCAGTTCCTGGTATTCCACGATGGGACCGAGTTCCTTCTTGCGTATGGAGCCGCTGCCAAACATCATGATGTCAAAGGAACTGTCATCCTGCATGATGTCGGCGTAAAGATTGCCCAGCTCGGTCTCCTGCTCACGGGCGGGGTGCGTCAGTTTTCTGGCGAACCTGGTGACTACACGCTTGTATTTGGTGTCGGTCTCGGTGCGGTATCTTCCGAGAAGTTCACCGATCACAGGATCTTTCGGAGCGGTGTTCTCGTTGATCGGTACACACCGCCATTTGTATTCCGAGATCTTTCTTTCGGCTGTATCGTATACGATGTCGAATCGGCCGATGATATCCGTGCCTGTCCCAGCCTGAACGATCGGGATCCCATTGACTACGGTCGGTTCGTCCATAAAGGTGTGGGAGTGCCCTCCCAGAATGAGGTCGACTCCCCAGTCCGGGTCAAGAAGGGCAGCGAGTTCAAGATCCTTTTCGAAACCGATATGGGTGAGAAGCACGGTCATATCGGTGTCCGTCGTGCGGTAGTTGTCGCAGATGATCCCGATCTCCTTCGCCGCGTCCTCGATATCAATAAAGGTCCCGATCACCTTCTCGGACCTTGTGGAGTCCAGGACCTCCTGGGTGAGGATACCGATGAAAAGAATCTTCAGACCGTCGATCTCCACGTTCAGATAGGGCTGGAACAATCGCTTGTTGTTCAGGGTAACGAACATGTCCGCATTGATGATGGGAAACTGCGCGCACTTTTCCAGGAAGAGAAGGTGGCCTACGCCGTAGTCCACTTCGTGGTTGCCGATCGTAGCTACGTCGGGACGTAGCACATTGACAAGATCGATGGTGGACAGCCCCATGTATTCGGAGTCGATGATGGAACCGCGGAACATATCTCCGCATATCGCATACACGACATTCGGATCCTCAGCCCTGGAACGGTTCAGATATCCGGAAAGCAGTTCCAGTCCTCCGGTCTCAACGCCGTTTTTGTTCTCGGAAAGGAAATCTCCGTGCATGTCGTTGGAGTGGAGAAGAGTTAACTTTTTGTACCGATCCATGATGCACCTCCCTTGTAAACTATTTTAATAATAGCCGAAACGGCGGTCCGCAAAGAACCGCCGTTTGTAGTATATTTCCGGATCGTGCATATATCGGACGGGGAAAATCACTCTTTGAATACGATGTATTTCTGATAGAGGAATTCCGTCACAAGATTGACGATCATGGTGAGGATCAGTACCAGATAGTCGTTCCATCCGGCAAGTGCCAGACGGTTTCCGGCCCAGGTGGACAGGGGAGTGAACACGGCATAGTAGAGGGCTACCAGCAGCATGGACTTCGCGATGTTGGAGGAGGACTTGAAGGTGTATTTCCTGTTGATAGTGAAGTTCCACAGAACGCTGAGAATCAATGAGATCAGATAGCTTGGCCAGTAGGGGAGGTGCATCACCTCTTCAAAGAGTGCGAAGGATCCTGCCTGAATGATTCCCGCGGATGCGGCGATCAGAGCGTATAGAAGCGCCTGTTTGATCTCCTGTTTCTTTGTCATTAGTCTGTATCCGGCCGCTTGATGCTCTTCCCGAAAGCGGTCGATCCTTTCGTCATAGTCTGATTGCATTGATTGTATCGCCTTTGAACATGAATTGCAAAGGGATCTGCTTCCGGGCTATTGTTTTGGATGTGTTCACCGCTATAAGGGAAAATGCGGTATAATGAAATACAAATCTGTGTTTCGGAGGCCTTTATGGGGGAGAGAAAGAAACTGGTGTTTCAGGAAGCGCCGCCCAAAGATCCGCTGTTCGAGGAATTGCTTCCGAGTCTGAACAGTCATCTCGCTCTTTCGGCACAACAGAATAAGCTTATTGAGGGTGATTTCGAGAAAGCGATCGCCTATTATCGCGAACACGGTTTTTCGGATGATAGGATAAGACAGCTGATCTCTCCTGAGAGGCTCGGGGGATTTTACGCCCGTCCGGCGACCGTATGGTTCCCCCTGGACAATGCCGCCAAGATCTACCCGCTTTCCATGAAAAGGGGAAAGATGGCCATCTTCCGGCTCTCTGTATATCTGAAAGAAGCGGTAGTCCCGGAGATCCTGCAGATGGCGCTGACTTTTACCATCAAGCGCTTCCCGGTGTTTGCTACGACGCTGAAAAAAGGTTTTTTCTGGTATTATCTTGATTCTGCCAAACGGCGTTTTCTCGTGGAGAAGGACAGGGCGGTGCCCTGCCAGCCCATCTCCATATCCGGAAGCGGGTCGCAGTCCTTCCGTGTCCTTTATTATGAGAACCGGATCAGCCTGGAGCTGTTCCACGTTCTTTGTGACGGCACAGGCGGAATGATCTTTCTCAAAACTCTGACAAGGGAATACCTGAGACTTCTGGGGAATGAGATATCCGCGGATGAAACGACATGGGATGTGGATGAGATCCCGGATCCTTCCGAAACAGAGAACGCTTTTCTCCGGGTGGAAAAACAGAGCTCTGCCTCAGGCTTTATGGGAAAACTTGCCACTCAGATGAGCGGTAAGCGCACCCGTCTGAGTCCGTGTCAGGTCCTGCATTTTGTCATGGACACACAAAAGCTTCGGGAAGTCAGTAAAGCGAACGGAGGAACCGTCACGGCTTACCTGCTGTGTCTGATGTTCCTCGCCAACAAGTTTGCCACCGAAGAGCGGGAAGGCACGATCCAGATCCAGGTTCCCGTCAATATGAGAAAGTATTACGACAGCAGGACCGTCCGGAATTTCTCCCTGTACTTCAGCGCAGCGCTGCAGCTGGAAGAGATCACCACCGTGGAGGAAATGATGCCCAAGATCATGGAGCAGATCCGGAGCAAGGGTACCAAGGAATGCATGGATGAGATGATGTATGCGGCGGTGCTCCTCGTCAAATCCCTTCAGTTCGTTCCGGTGCTGCTGAAAAAACCTGTGGCGGAGATCGTGTACGGTTTCCTGGGGGACGGCATCGTTTCCAATACGCTGTCCAACCTGGGACTTTGTACGGTGCCCGCGGATATGGAACAGTTCATCGATCGGTTCGATTTTATTCTGGGAGGCGGTTCAGTCCAGAGAGCGGGCTGTTCCGTGGTCTCGTTCGGAAACAAGACGGTATTCTCCGTCTCCAAATATACGGCAGATCCCTCCTTTGAGGAACGGCTCTGGAAGCTGCTGGTAGAAGCGGGGATCCCCGTGGATGTGGAAGGGAGCGAGCTCGATGCAAGTTAAACTGACATATCCGGAAAAGACCAAGCGCTCCAGATGGATCGAAAAGACCGGAAAGGTCTTGGAATGGCTGTCCCTCGCTGCGGTCATTATCTGCCCGATAACCAATTACTATGTCGGAGGAAAGGCGTGGTCCGCCGTGGTCGTATGGGCGGTGTATTCCTTCTGGAGCATCATCCTGTCCCCGGACATCGTGGAGAGAAACCTGATCTCTCAGACTGTGAAGATCATCTGGAGGGTCTGCGTTCTGCTGGCTCTCATTGACCGGTGCCTGTCGCACGGGTGGGCGGATTTCGTGATCCCGATCATTGCCTTCTCGGGTCTGCTGCTCATTTCCATCATTTATCTTGCGGATTACAACAAGCAGAGACAGAACGCCATGCCTATGATCTGGCTCTTCCTGTTCTCTCTCATTTTCTCCATTGCATCCCTTCTCGGATGGCTGAAGCTGAACTGGCCTATGATGGTCCTCGGGGGCATCTCCTCTGCACTCAGCATTCTTGGGGCGATCGCCTTCCACAAGGATCTCGCTCTTGAACTGAAAAAGCGGTTTCACCGCGACTGATCGTTTTCAGGTGGTGTTTAGATGACGAAGAACAAAAAAGTGACGTATCTCGGAATGGGAGTGGCATTGTATGTCGTTCTCTCCTATACGGTGAAGATCCCGCTTATCAACCAGATCCGGACGGATTTCGGGTACCTGGTGTTCGGTGTATTTCTGTGCATTTTCGGAATGGAGGGCACCATCGTCGGGGTGCTCGGGTGCATCATCAGCAATTTGTTATACAGCGGGACGTTTCCCATCGGATGGGCTCTCGGACAGCTGTTCATCGGTGCCCTGTGCGGTTATATTTTCCGAAAGACGGAGAGTACGGCTCTGCGTCTGGTCATAGCTTTGATCTCTGTATTTATAGGGATCGGAGTGATCAAGACGCTGGTGGAGTCTTTTTTGTTCAGCTTGCCGCTTGCCGCGAAGTTTATTCGGGGCATCGTCGCTTCGATCGCGGATGCTGTTCCTTTCCTGGCGGGGATCCTTTTGAGCAGGCGCATCGAATCCAAAGTAGCAATTAAAAATCTCAAATAGAGGGTAAAGAAATGGAATTTGATCTTAACAAGAGGCAGTGTTACTTCTTCAACGCGATCTCCCAGATACCGAGGGGATCCCGGAACGAGAAAGCCATCAGCGACTACATCGTGTCCTTCGCCAAAGAGAGGGGACTCGCGTATAAGCAGGATGATGTCTGGAACGTGATCGTGGACAAACCTGCGACTCCCGGATACGAGAAGGCGCCCACCGTGGTCATCCAGGCCCACATCGACATGGTCAACGAGAAGAACAAGGGCGTAGAACACGACTTTGAGAAAGATCCGCTGGACCTGTATGTGGACGGGGACCTTTTGAAGGCGAGAGGAACAACGCTCGGTGCGGATGACGGATACGGCGTGGCTTATATGCTGGCGATCCTGGACGATGATAAGCTGGAGCATCCGGCGCTGTCCTGCGTATTCACCACGATGGAGGAGATCGGACTCATCGGAGCGGGGAACCTGAAGCCCGAGGATGTCCACGGCAGCCGTTACATCAACCTGGATGCTGGCGGGGAAGTGGGAACATGCGTGAGCTCCGCCGGTGGTGCTACAGCAGTGATGACGCTCCCGCTTGAAAAAGAGAAGAATGACAGTCCTGCGTATCAGCTCTCCATCCGCGGACTGAAAGGTGGTCATTCCGGCGCGATGATCCATCTTGAGCTTGGAAATGCCAACCTGCTTCTTGTGAGAGCTCTTCAGGAACTGAAGAAAAACGGGATCGAGGTCCGCATGGTCTCCTTCAACGGAGGAATGCAGTACAACGCGATACCGAGAGAAGCGGACGCGCAGTTCGTTTCTCAGAGCGACTGCAGAAGGATCTCGGAAGTGCTCACAGCGACCGAATCGAATTTCAGGAAGGAACTGGAGTTCAGTGATCCCGACGTCCGTCTGGAACTGTCCCGCGTAGATGCGGAGGAGAGACTCACGGAAAAGTGCAGCGACAGTTTCCTGAACTTTGTTTTCCTGATGCCGGACGGCATGAAGCACCGCTCCATGGTGATCGACGATCTGACCACATCTTCCCTGAACGCGGGCGTGGTCAAGACAGGCGACAATGAGATTGCCATTGAGGACCTCATCCGCTCCGCTCTGGAGAGCCATACGGATACGCTGGTGGATCAGCTGACCGTTCTGGGGAATATGCTTGGCTGGAAAGTCGAGATCAAGAACCGGATTATGGGATGGGGATTCAGCGCGGAATCGCCCCTGAGGAACATCCTGAAAGAGGTCCTTGCGGAGAGAGGGATCGAAATGCAGGAAATGGCTACGCACGGCGGTCTGGAGTGCGGCGTGTTCAAAGGCCTCCGTCCCGACCTTGATATCATCACCTATGGCCCTGTCGCAGACGGGGAGCACACCCCGGATGAAAGTCTGGATCTGGCATCCTTTGACCGGGCGTATGAGAACCTCTGCGAAGTGCTGCGCAGAGCGAAATAATTCCGAACAGAATAAGAGCGGCTGTCGTCTCTTCCGAGACGGCAGCCGCTTCTGTTTCCGCAGATCAGCCGTATCCGTAACCTACGATGACCCAGTTTCTTCCGTCATTCCGGGCAAGGACCCAGTCCCAAGTGTACTCGGTGTCGGCTTCCCAGGCGCCTTCCGGCTCTTTCGGGGTATGGAAGGAAGAATGGAAAACGGCGCATTCGTCATAATTCGCTGCAAGCCCATTCTCCTCGGAACCTTCGGCCAGGGAGCGCTCATCGCCTGCGTAGGTCAGCGAATGCAGGGTGCACCCCTCCAGATGTGCGAACTCCTTTTGGATGGTTTCCACCGCGTCTTTCAGTTCCCGCTCCGAGTAAAGAGAGGAGGAGCAGAGATCGACGCTCACATTGGCCTTTTGCCCTTGGCAGGACGTGAGGAAACATCCGATCATCAGGATCGCGATGACTAATATGATTTTTTGAGAACTCATGCTGTTTCTCCTTGATAGGGGATGAGCGGGAATCTGAGGATCACCTTGAACAGATCACCGTCCGAATACAGGTTCATTTCGCCTTTTTGTAATTCCACCAGGCTTTTGGCGATAGAGAGCCCGAGACCGTTTCCCTCTGTATTTCTTGATTCATCTCCCCGGACGAACCTTTCCGTCAGTTCTTCCGGAGTGAGATCGATCGGATCACGGGAAGTGTTCTTGAACACAAGGATCGCTTCGCCGTTTTGCTTCACCATCGTAATGTATACCCGTGTCCCGGTCAAAGCATATTTGATGATATTGTTCATCAGATTGTCAAATACACGCCATAGTCTCCGTCCGTCTGCCATGATGGGAACCTGGTCTTCGGGGAGTTTGGTGATCAGAGTCAGGTCCGCTTTTTGCAGACGCTCTTCGTACTCCGCAGAGACCTGTGAAAGAATCACATTGAGGTCGCAGGGCTCCGGTAGGATCTCGATATTTCCTGTCGATGCCTTTGAGGCCTCGATCAGATCTTCGATCAGTCTTTTCAGTTTTACCGACTGACGGTGCAGCACATCGGAATACTCATGGATCGTTTCATTGTCCGTGGGCTCCTTGGAGATCAGATCGGAATAATTGATGATGGAAGTTAGCGGTGTCTTGATGTCGTGTGACACATTGGTGATCAGTTCCGTTTTCATCCGTTCACTCTTGAGCCTGGCTTCGACCGCATTGTTCAGCCCGCTGCTGATGCGGCTCAGAGTATCCGCGTGTTCTTTGAAGCCGAACAGGAGGAACCTGCTGTCCACCGGCTGGTCGTAATTGCCTTCCGATATGAGGGATGCTCCGCGCTTCAGTTTCCACATGGCATAGATGCAGTAGACAGCGAGCAGTCCGGTGAAACATTCCAGAAGAAAAATAATGAAGCGATCGAGATCGAGGATGGCAAAGATTTTGATCAAAAAAAGAGCGAAAGCAAGGAAAAGGGCTTTCCAGATGAAAGGGATGGAGCGAATGAGGGAAGCGAGAAGACGCAACAGATAGGATGCGCCTCGAAGTGTGATCTGAGATACCCTCCAGCAGACTGTATTGGTGAGCAGATTTCCCTGTTTGATCCTCGCTGCGGCGCTCATGCACCACGCGAAAGCGAGGCACACGATCGCGAGAAGGCAGAGAGCCGCAAACAGATAGCCGGGGACAAAGATGTTAAAGAAACCGAAGCCGGAAGGCAATTCCGTGGCAAGTACGAAACATAATGCGCCAAGGCCAAGGACGGCTGCGGACAGAAGGTCAAAAGGGATCCTGTTCAGAGGCCCTGGTGCCAGTTCTTCAGAGTCCGGTCTTCTGGCGGACGATGACATAAGGACTGCGAAAAGAAGGATCGTGAGGACCCCTGATACAGCGGCAACCGGAATAGCAACTTCTTCCAGTGAATATGCAAGGTGAATAATGTAGCTGGAGCGATACAGGTGATCTTTTACAGGAAGTTCCGGATCCATCCCGAGAATCATATGGTAATAGTGCCTGGTCCAGTCAGCGTTTTCCTCGGATTCCTGCTGAAAAATCGGTGCGGAGGAGTTTTGGTCCCACATCGTCACATTTTCCCCGGTCACGTCTTCTCCGTTCGTGCAGACGGTATAGTATACGTCATACACAGTGTCAAAGGGGACTTCGGTGTTTGTGAACAGCAGTTCTTCCCCCTCGGGAGATACGGAAGAGAGACGCAGGCGCAGGTTCGTACGGGACTCGCTGTAATTGTGCTTCATGGAGTACAGGTCGCCGCTGTCGTACAGATAATTCCACAGAATATCATCGCTCTGTGAACGTACCAAAGAGGAGAGGTGATTCTCGATGTACGTTTCCTCCGGCATGTAAGACATGTCGCTTTCGATGAAGAACAGCTTTCCCGCTACCGAAACCGCGGTAAGCGAGAAGAAAAGAACAAGAAGGATAAAGACTGTTACTTTGCCGAATGTGGAGTGAAATATCCGTTTCATTTTTGTTTTTCCTCCTTTTTACCGGCTTTTCTTATTTTTACGGTGAACAGGTAAAGGGAAGTGACACTGAACACCAGAAGGGCTCCGATTTGTATAAGAATTGACTTTTTCTTCGGCATAATGAACGACTCCTAGAAATTGATGACTTTTTGAGCGGGATCTCCGGTTACGCTTATCATTTGCGCTGTGACCACATGGGGGATCGGTTTCCATTCGGGGCGGGCGAAAATGGCGCACAGAGTGATCGGTATGTACGAGAACATAAAAATGGGAAATGTGATCACCGATCGTACCTTTTCTGCCGCAGTCGCGCGGATGTGTTCTCTTTCTGTCAGGACTGTAAGAGCGGCGATACATGCAAGCAGCAGGTAGGAGCGGAGAAGGACGGTCAGGGGACCGTATAAGGAAGCGAGATGGAAGCCGCCTGCTAGATTCTCCCAGAAGAGGAGAACAAGATTGAGCAAAAAGGAGGCGAGGGAAAAAACGGCCGAGGGGAGCGATGCCATGCTGACATCGTATGCAGCGTAGTTTCCTGTGAAGACGGCTTTCATCATTTTCTTTCCGTACCTTCCGAACACCTGAAGATATCCTTTTGCCCAGCGGATCCGCTGATTCCAGGAGGCAGCGAAGGTAATCGGCTGTTCGTCAAAGAATTCTGCGGTCTCACAAAAGGCGATCCGGTTTCCGAGAAGGATCTGGTCCACGGTGAATTCGAAGTCTTCCGTGAGAAGATGATAGATCCATCCACCGTTTTTCTCCAGGATCCTTCGGCTGACCAGAAAACCGGTGCCTGTGATCTGGCTGCTGGTGTGAAAGAACTCCCGCGGAGCATTCATGAATCTGGACGTCCTCATAAACCACAGGGCGTAGCTGGAACTGATCCAGCTCGAACCGAAATTCTTGCTGTTGCGGTAGCCGGTGACGATCTCGTTTCCTTCCGAGAACTTCCTGTCCATCTCGGTTATGAAATCCGGTGCGAGAATGTTGTCGGCATCGAATACGAAGTAGCCGTCAAAACCGTCGGGGAAGTCGCGATAGATCCGTTTCAGCAGAAAGGACAGCGCGTAGCCCTTTCCTTTTCCGACGACGGAACTTCTTGTGTATACCCGGGCACCGTATCTTGCAGCCTCCGCGGCGGTGTTGTCCGTACAGTTGTCGGCGACCACAAAGACGGTGATATTCTCCTGAGGGTAATCCTGCGCGCGGATGCTCCGGATCAGGTCAGGAAGACAGGTCTCTTCATTGCGGGCGGCGATGAGAACGGCGTACCGGTTTGTCTGAGAGGTCGCGGGAAGCACCTGCGGCTTCTTTCTTACTGTTCTGATCAGTGCTGCCGCCATGTAGACGATCTGAGGAAAGGAGCAGATCAGGAACAGGATGGAGATCCAGTGAAGGATCGTAGTTATAGTTTGCATTTTCTCCCTCCGTTCAGGAGAGAAACGCCTGTGTCACTGCTCGATCTTATATCCCTGTCCCCAGACGACCTTCAGGTATCTGGGTTCCGCGGGTATGACCTCCAGTTTTTCACGGAGGTGCCGGATGTGTACGGCGATGGTGTTCTCACAGCCGGTCGGCGTTTCGTTCCATATCGATTGATAGATGGCTTTGGGGGAGAAGACCTTTCCGGGATTCTGGATGAGAAGTTTCAGGATATCGTACTCCGTGGGAGTCAGACTGACTGGGTCGCCGTCCAGCGTGACGGATTTTGCCCGGTCGTTCAGTTCGATCCCGCCTATGGTGTAGGTGTCGGTATGCACTTTGCCGCTTCCAAGCTGCATGTAGCGTCTGAGATGGGATCGCACCCTGGCGGTGACCTCCAGGGGATTGAACGGCTTGGTGATATAATCGTCCGCTCCAACATTCAGACCGAGAAGCATGTCTGCATCCTCGCTCTTGGCTGTCAGAAAGATCACGGGGGCATTGCTGATCTTCCGAAGTTCGGTGAGAGCGGTGATACCGTCCATGACCGGCATCATGATGTCCATCAGGACAAGATGGATATCAGTGGAAGCCAGCAGATCCAACGCAGCCTTTCCATTGGACGCTTCATAAAAACAGTAGTTCGGATCCGAGAGATAGATCTTCAGTGCATTGACGATATCCTGCTCGTCGTCGCAGATCAGAATGTTGTACATGGTTTTCTCCTCCTCGGTAATACTATAAACGCCATGCGGATTAAGAAAAAACGGGATAAAAGGTTAAGAAATGATTAATTAGGCGAATATTGTTGACATATACCCCATGGGGGTATATCATGTTGGTGCAATGAATAACAGGGTGGTATTGAAAATGGCAGAGACCGTTTTAAAGGAAGATTCGTGCTGCTATATCCACGATGCGAAGGAAAGATCAGAGCAGGAGATCAAGGATCTCACCTGCCGGCTGAACCGGATCGAGGGGCAGATACGCGGTATAAAGGGAATGGTGGAGCGCGGCGCATATTGTCCGGAGATCCTGACTCAGGTATCGGCTGCGCAGGCAGCTCTGAACAGTTTCAACAAGGCGATCCTCGCCGGGCATATCCGAAGCTGTGTGGCGGAGGATATCCGTGAAGGGAATGACGCTGCGATCGATGAACTGGTCAATGTCATGCAGAAACTTATGAAATAGAGGAATGAATATGGATCAATATCTTGTATCCGGAATGAGCTGCGCCGCCTGTCAGGCGAGAGTGGAGAAGGCAGTAAACGCAGTTCCCGGAGTCACATCCTGTTCGGTCAGTCTTCTGACCAACAGCATGGGCGTGGAAGGTACCGCAAGTGCTGCGGATATTATAAAGGCGGTGGAGGACGCAGGATACGGCGCTTCGCCAAAAGGACAGACGGAAAAGAAGAACACATCTCTCACTGCGAAACTGGAAGCGGAAGAGGATGCTCTGAAGGACCGGGAAACGCCTGTCCTCAGAAGAAGGCTTTTCACCTCTCTCGGTTTCCTTCTTGTCCTCATGTACTTTTCCATGGGGCATACCATGTGGGGCTTCCCGCTGCCCGCATTCTTCAGGGACAATCACGTCGCCATGGGTCTGGCCCAGATGATTCTGGCTGCCATCGTGATGCTGATCAACAAAAAATTCTTTGTAAGCGGTTTTTCCAGTCTAATGCACAAGGCGCCGAACATGGATACGCTCATCGCCCTGGGATCCGCTGCGGGTTTTGTCTACAGCACAGTCATGCTGTTCGCGATGACCAGGGCACAGGTGGACGGCGGCGCCGAAGCGGCGATGCCGTATATGCATGAATTATATTTTGAGTCATCCGCAATGATCCTCACCCTTATCACGGTGGGAAAGATGCTGGAGGCATATTCCAAAGGAAAAACGACCAACGCGCTGAAGAGTCTGATGAAGCTCGCCCCGAAGACGGCAAATGTGGAGAGAAACGGGGAGGAAGTCACGGTATCTGTGGACGAAGTACAGATCGGGGACATCTTCCTGGTGAGACCGGGAGAGAATATCCCGGTGGACGGTGTGGTCATCGACGGTACAAGCGCGGTGAACGAATCCGCCCTTACCGGAGAGAGTCTGCCGGTAGACAAGGAGCCCGGGAGCGCAGTTTCCAGCGCAACGCTGAATCAGTCCGGATTCCTCCGCTGCCGCGCGACGA
>Ga0256404_1004079_pt1 | contig 28230 bp, 20 predicted proteins | sample RumenRJG_01DNA_FD_185990 | JGI IMG/M metagenome (GOLD analysis project Ga0256404, IMG submission 185990) | Bovine rumen microbial communities from Lethbridge, Alberta, Canada - RJG_01 | ecosystem: Host-associated > Mammals > Digestive system > Stomach > Rumen | place: Canada: Alberta | collected...
TTGTTCATTTTTCCCACAAAAGCATCAAAATTGTGGCAAACATCGGCTTCAATCATCAAATAAATAGTGAAGTAGCCAATCCCAATGATTCCTTCTGTGTACAGGCGTTGAAGGAGCTTCTTTGTTTATGTTAATAGTAGGAACTCTTTGAGAAGCTTTCTCTGTCTTTTGTAAAAAAGGCTCTCTCTCAACGGTCTGTACCTTTGCTTTTACAGGTTCTTTGACTATCTGTATTTCTTTTTTCTCTTTTGGAATAAGCAACTCGTCATCCTCAAAAGTATACTGACTTCCATCAAATTCTTTTTGTTTGTTCAAGTCCTGAAGTTTCTTGTTCAGACAAACGTAATCATCAGTAATCATTGATACATACCAAACCTTTGAGTGAACTCTTTGGGATTCATTCAATACTGGCAAATATTTATTATCTAAACGGAACGCAAATTCACAGTAATCAGCAAAATTCATCACACCAAATACCTTTCCCGATGAATATTCACAATAAAGTTCTTCAACCAATTCCGTCCAACTATCATCAATGATACGGTATGAATTGATTTCTGACAAGCGTGACTCCATTTCCTTTGTAACTTCCTTTTTTCTATTATCAAGCAGTTTTTTCCTACGCATGTACTCCTTTGGATCGTCACGCAGCATATCATAGAACATATTCTGGAAATCGGATTCCATTCCCAAATCGTAAGCCCTACCTAATGCATCTTCAAGGTATGGAGTGGATTTAAGATGAAAAGGTAGATCCAGCCTGTATTCACGAAGGAAATCCCATTGCTCGAAGATTGTCATATTCTTCAGTTTGAAGAACCAGGTCATAGGAATGGCCACCTGTCGTTCATTGACCTTAATCATCCTCACTTCCTCATATTCATTTTTGGGAGAGAATGAATCCTTGGTTAAAATCATGTAATCATCTGGGATATGAACTTCGTGAGCATAGAAGCGCCTATCCGCCAAATCCCTGTTCTTGAAATATCTGGGCCACCACCAACCTTTTGCCGGGATTGCGATTGATACAGGGGAGGGGTGACGGTAATCATGCCCGAACAGCATATTCCCGTCGTAGGTCATGGCATCAGCCATGTTCTTATAATAAATGCTCACTGAGTCCATACGTCAATATCACAATACAACTATACGTCAATACGTAAATATATCAATACAACTATATATGCAGCGTTCGATACAACAATACTATTATTTAATATGTACACGCATACGTGCATATAGGAATACTCCTATACAACAAGCTGTTAATACATGAATCTGTCAATACGGTAATACGGATATACTACAATACCGTATTCGATGCTATCAGCTTTTCAACTTTCTCCTTCGGTTTACCTTTTCCCCGATGCTTTTTGGGCTCGTCATCAGCATCTTCCTTGGCTTTCTTCTTGCCAAGCTGTTTTTCGAGGGTGGCAATCCTTGTTTTCAGTTCCTTGATCTTCGCCTCGTATTTCAGATTCAGTTTGACGAGTTTCCCGTTATCCTGCCATGCAATAGCGGCTTTCATCACTTCTGCACGGAATTCTTCGCTGACTTCGCCCAACTCCTCGAAGCCAACATGATATATGAATCCGTCAAGCAGCTTCTTAGGATTGAAATACATGAATCCTTGCTTCTTTTCGCCCTTCTCGATATCAAGCGTATAACCGTTTGGCACCGTCCTTACGTTGATAACCAACTTGTCTTTCTTATCCTGCTGTGCCATCAGAGTTTGATTTTTGAAGCGTTCAACATCGTGTCCTTGTGTCTGGCGAAGTCTGTCAGACGTGGAAAACAGGAATAAATATTCGAGCAGTTCCTGACTGATGACTTATACAATTCCTCAATGGTCTTGGACAGGGTACGCCCAGCAGTTGAGAGGGGTAGGAGCAGGTAGAGATGGTCATAGTTCTCATTGCCGATTGCTTCCAGCCAGGCATTGAGGTTCGTCACCTGATTGAGTATCAAGACATCACTCCAGTCGGGTATTTCCTTGAAGATCTGTCCGTGAAGAGACTCGTAGGCAAGGAAGTCAATATAGTCGGCAAAAAGAAGAAGATGGCTGTCTTCGGCATCCTTCTGTGGCTTCCGTTTGATGAAAGTAAGTCCTTTTTTGCCGAATGTCACAGGACTCTGGCAGTAGATGTCACTGTAAATCTCCAGTCCTCCGTTCAGGTTCTTCATGCAGATGGCGTGAACCATGCAGCTCATGCAGTCGAACTCTATGCCGTTGCAATAGCGGTCAATCACTTCCTTGGAAATGTTTGTACGCAGCATCTGCTCCAATGCGTCCTCACTGGGTTTCTCTCTCACTTTGATATGCTTGGCATATCCGAAATTCAGGTGATTGAGGAACCTGCCTTTAGCGGCTGCCTCTTTACCTCCTAAACGTTTTCCTGTTGACATTATCGTAAAATTCTTGTTCTGTCAGTTCCTGTAGTTCGCTTGCCTGATGGCCGAGACGGAAGAAGTCGGAAATATCCTTCTCCTGCTTGGTTCCTGCAAGCGGTAATTTCACCTGGGCCACATTCTTGTAACCCAGATTCCTTGTTTCCTCCACTCGCGAGCTGGCTTCCTTCAGACCCGTTTCATCGGTGTCATATAGGAAGACCAGCCTTTCAAAGCGTCCGGAAAGAGACTGCAGAAGTCCTTGTGGAACCTTCGCAGTCTCGCTATTTAAACTAATCGTATGAAATCCATGAGAAGAGAGGCTGAGAACGTCTTTCTCCCCTCCTGTGAAATAAAGCGTCTCTCCATGCTGTGACAGCTGATCCAATCCGAAAACATACGGATGGGGCAGCTTTCCTGCATAGACAAAACGGTGAAAATGGCCAGGGCGATAGATTTTCACGCCCTCACCACCTCCGAAATAATAGCCGAAGAAGGGACTTCCGTCAGCTTGGATTTCGTAAGGTGTGCCATCCTTCTTCTGTGAACTGAAAAAGTTGACACTCTTTACGTTATACCGCTCCAGAGTCGCTTCATCAATACCATACTGTTGCCAGTAAGCTTTCTCTGTTGGCGAGAAATGCTCGTTGACTCTGATGTTGAAGGGAAGAATCGTGTTGGAATTGGAAGGTACAATAGTCGCTACGAACTTTGGCTTCTCGGACTTCTGGGTTACTGGCTTCTTGTCATCCTTGAAGATGTTCAGGCAAAGCTCGTTGTCTATAACCCGAAGGATTTCCTCAAAGTCGTTGTGATAGTCCAGGTTCTCCCATTTGGCAACGAACCAGAAACAGTCACCGCGTTCTCCACTATCACCGAAGTCCACGAGAAAATATCTCCCGCAGGTCTTGCCGTAGTAGAGGTTGCAGCTGGCAATGGTGTCCGTATAGAACGGATTCTTGAACTTTACTCCAGCAACAACCTTGTCGCCAAGATAGTGCTGGAATACCTTCAAGCCGCCGTCAGTTGCCCTGAGAATGTCATCCTTTTCCTTCAGATCCTTCATCATTGCTTCATTATCAGGGCATGAGTCTGTAGAGAGAAAATAAGTTCCTTGATTTCCGTCAGAGAGTACCAGACGGCTGAGTTGCGGGAATCCCCCATCTTCACAGGAACCAGCAGATTGTCCTTGCGCCATCTCTTCAACATAATGGGCTGATAGCCCATTTTCTCCAAATAGCGTTTGGCATCCTCCTGCTTAATCCTGTCATCCTCAGGATCTCTGGTCTTGATGTATCTCTGAACACCAATATCTGCCGATGCAGAGATAATGTTTCTTAATTGATTCAACGTAATTTCCATATTCGTATTGAACTTTTTTGTGCCTGTTTGTGGTACAGGCTTTGGCTTTTCAAAGAATCGGCGCAGTTTTCTGCCTTTCACAAGGCAAAATGAGGCATATTCGACGCAAAACCTCATTTTTTGTAGCAAGATTCAATAATTTAACACCCATTTTCTTTTGAAATCCAATCTTTTTTTTTAAATTTGCACCCGAAACAAGTTATCCTTATCGGATGCGGTTCTTGAAAACGGCTGCAAAGATAGAACTTAATTCTATACTCCGCAAGAGATTTCTTGTAAAAGGCAATATTTTAACATTGAATTTAACATAGTTTTACTATTCTATGAGAATAATAGACAGGTTTGACCTTTACATGAAGGAGAAGGGACTGAATGACAATCGCGTTACAGTCCAGCTTGGTTTGTCAGTAGGTTCAATCGGTAAGTCCAGAAAAGAAGGACGAGACCTCTCGAAGAAAGCTGTAGCCAAGATTCTGGCTTACTACAACGATCTAGACGAGACGTGGCTTCTAACCGGTAACGGTGAAATGCTGTGTGAGCCGAGAGTAAAGGAAGAGGAGCAGAAGCCTACTCAGGAAGACAAGAAAACTTCAACTCGTTCAACCATTGAGAAACTTGTTGATGGTATCTGCAGTACGGAATCCATCATTGAAAAATTGGTGGATGAAATCTCCAAATCACACGACCTTGTCGCTAAGCAGCAAGAACAGATGGATCGTGTTCTGACTATGCTGGAGTCAGAAAGAACGGATAAAGGCGAACTGGAGAAAATTCTCAAGAAGAAGTACGAGGGTTCTTTGAAATAAAATCTTAAAAATAATAACGGGTGCCGAAATCGACGCAAAATCGACGCAAACCCGATTTTCGATAAAGTCGCAAACATCGATAAACAGAGGGACTATCGGAGAATTTGATAGATTGCTTGTGGTTCTGAATGTCGACGGTTCGAGTCCGTCCGGGCACCCCAAGAAGAAAAGTCCTGTAATCCAAGAGATTACGGGACTTTTACTTTTTCAGAGCATCAATTTTTGATGGAACATTGATGGAACATTTTTAAGTTGTTCCATCAAAATTGAGTTTCATGAGCCATGAAGATGCACATGAAATCATAAACTCCCGCCCCCTTGTCTAGCCAATATTCAAAAAGGCCAATGGCGTTGCTCATCCTATTTTATAGTCTATAAAGTCGAAATCTATTGTGTATCAGCTTTTGCGGCTTGATGAGATTGATCTAACAGCTATAATCCTTTTTTTAGAATAATATGATATTCGTATCGGATAAGTTTTCTTAAAAAAGAGCCGTAGTTCGAATTATTAAAAAAATAATAACTATATTTGCAGAAAATTTAAAAATGATTGTATATGTTGTGGAAAGATTCAGAAACTAAGGTCGATTTTTTGAATTTCAAGTATCTGTCTGATCAAGTCGTTGAAATCGCATTGGACAAGAATTTGTCTCCCGCTACTATTGGAATATATGGTGACTGGGGAAGTGGCAAGTCTAGTTTGATGGAAATGGTAAAAGAAGAATTAGAAAATAATATAACTCAAGAAAAGATTCTCATAGTAGATTTCAATGGCTGGACTTTTGAGGGGTATGAAGATGCCAAAACCGCCCTGTGTGGCTCCATTTTGGATGAATTGGCAAACTTGAAGGGTATTACAGCAGAGGTTAAAGATAGGATTCTTGCGCTTATTAAGAAGGTTGATGTAAATAAGATAGTTAGTAAGGGCATAAAGTATGGTATAGACTTCGCGTTGACGGGTGGTATCGGTACGTTGTCAGAGTTGACTTTAGCTGGGCTTGTCAGTGCAGTGAAAAGTAAGGTTACGGGAGCCAGTGAGGAAGAGGTAAAATTAATCCTTGATGCTTTAAAGAATGAAGAAAGTAAGCGTGCTAGCGTGAAAAATTTCAGTAAAGAGTTTAAAATTCTCTTAGATGACAGTAAGGTTGATCATGTTGTAGTTTTCATAGATGAGCTGGATAGATGTCTGCCAGATACTATCTTGGATATTTTTGAGGCCATTAGATTGTTTCTGTATGTTCCTGGTACGACTTTTATTATTGGAGCAGACCAGAGAATGGTTCAATATGCAGTTAAAACCCGATATAAAGACATTCCTGGCAATGAGATGGATATCAGTAAGGAATATATGGAAAAACTGATTCAATATCCAGTTAAGATTCCTCAGCTTAATGAAAAAGAGGTGAAACAGTATATATCATGTTTGCTACTACAAAAAGATCTTGGTGAAGATTTTAAAAAGATAACAGATGTTGTGAATAATCTCACAATCGACGAAGAGTTATCAACAGATTTGTTGAAAGGAAAATATGATGAGTGTTTTGCGGAAAGATGCAAGGAGGCACTTGACTTGGCACATCAAATTTCATCGGTATTGGCTTTCATTATGAAAGGCAATCCTAGGCATTGTAAGAGATTCCTTAATACCTTGTTTATGAGATTGTCAATGGCAAAGAGTAGGCACGTAAATTTGAACAGGAAAGTACTTGCAAAACTTATGATGGTTGAATTATACAAATCGTCATTCTATGATTTATTGGAGGACAAAAATAACAAAGAAGACCTGAAACACCTAGAGGATGGTAAATATGAAAGTATACAAGGTGAAATATCTAAATGGATTTCTGACACATGGATCCAGGAATGGGCTCAGAATAGTCCCAAATTATATCAAGTAGATTTGGCGCCGTATTATTATTTCTCACGCGAGAAGCGTAGATATAAGAGTTCTTCTATGGCTAATTTGAGACCTGAAGTGAGAAAGGCTTTGGAAGGTTTGCTATCTGGAACAAGTAAGGGACTTAATGATGTACTTAAGATTTCTAATGACATGCTGCCTGTAGAAAGAGAGGAAATTGCCAATGTGCTGTTTGAAGAAATGAACAAGGATGAGAAATTGGATAAGAAAATCTTAAAAGCTTATGTAGAGTTCATGATTGCCAGCAATTTGACATTGGAGGCCAAAAACTGTTTGATGAGTATACCTGCCAGTAAATTTGAAACAGGTAATATTGGCACTATCTCTCAGCTATTTGATAAATTAGAAAATAAAGATAGGGGTGAATTAGCTGATTATCTTAAGACTAATCAGACTATTGCTAGCCAAGTTGTAACAACTATAAAACTATTGAATAAATAATGGGAACATCTAATCTTAATAAAGGTCCAAAAGGTTCTTCGCTTCTTCCTTCGGATTATGATGGAGAAGCATTATCTGGAGCTGGTATTTATCCGTCCGATGATGAACCACAGGACAATCCAGAAAAGGAACCTCAGGATAATCCTGAAGAGGATCCTCAGAACAATCCGGAAGTGCAGAAACCTGCCTTACAAAAAACATGGACTACTGCTAAAAAAACTTTTGGCTCTCAGATTGGAAGAACAAATCCTCATGTTGGGCATATAGGTAAAAACTATGTTAGAGCGTTAGGGGGGCATAAAAGAGCTGCAGGAAGTGTACCATCTGCAAGAAAAATAACATCGGACATTATCTATTTATTCTCCGGTGCCCCAAGTGATGTTAAAAGAAAGCTAACAGAGTTGGGGATTTCTTATGAAGGAAAGACAACTAAAGAGGTCTTTAACGACATTTTTAGGATATTGAGAACAGGGGCAGGAACTAACGAAGAAACAATAGCTGATTCAGCGTTAGGAGATACTATTAACGATTTGCTTGAGAGTGATCTGTATAGTGAAGACCTTGATGAGACTTTGAATAAGGGGTTGTTGGATTTCTTGGTGGCTAATTATCTAAAAAATTCTATTTTCAAAAAACTACTAACCGAATTGGCTTATGCGGAACTTACTATAAATAAAACATACGATGAGATACAAAGTTTGGAAGATAATTTGATGGAATATATTAGTGGGATATGTAAAACTATAGTCTCTGGCAAACTCCATGATAATGTAAATGAGACAGAGATTAAGAATCTTTCCAACATACTATATGAAACCTGTTATAAAGTTATGGAGGGAATGAAGTGATGAAGCATACTTATATATGTCGGTTTGGTGATGATGGTTTTCGTAAGGAAGATGCAATTATCGTTGATTTAGCCAATAAAAATCAATATCACTATACATTATGGGATAATAACAAGAAAAAGTTGTATAAAATTCCCCACTTCTTTACTGAAGAGGCGATTGATTTGTATTGGATTTCCCTGATGGTGTTCTATGCAGACAAGTTGATAAAACGTGATGATGAACCTGACAGATGGACGAGGGAAATGGAAATCTATATGCCTGTCTTATGTGTGGAGAAGTGGAATAACAATAAAGCGTTATTTGAGAAAATGCTTAAATATCTTACAGGTGACTTTTGGACTTTCTTTTTCCGAAGGAGAGATATAACAGATAAAGAGTTGCTTTGTAAAAAGGGATTGGAAAGACAAAAAGACAAGATGGAAGACAAAACGGAATTCTGTATGTTGTCTGGGGGCATGGATTCATTTATTGGCGCGATAAATCTCTTATTTCAAGACAAGGAACCTGTATTCGTAGGAAATCACAATGGCGGCAAAGGTGTGAGTATCTATCAGAAGAAAGTAATAGAAATACTATCAGAGCATTACAACTATAGTATAGATAACTTTTACCAATTTTATGCAGCCCCTCAAATGAATGGTATTGAGGGAGAGAATACTACGAGGTCACGGTCGTTATTGTTTTTTGCACATGCTATTCTTCTTGCATCTGGCTTTGGCCATGAAATAAAGTTGAATATACCTGAGAATGGAGTTATATCTCTAAACATTCCGCTTACGATACATAGAATGGGGAGTTTAAGTACGAGGACAACACATCCATATTACATAGGAATGTTAGGGGAACTTTTAAGGAATCTTGGAATTCCTGTTGTGCTTTATAATCCCTTCCAGTTTTTGACAAAAGGAGAGATGGCAGATAAATGTCTTGATAGAGATTTTCTGGCTCAAAATATAGAATGGACAATGTCCTGTTCGCATCCTGATTTGGGTAGATATAAACACGACCCTTATCCTTCGCATTGTGGAACATGTCTACCATGTACGATTCGTAGGGCTGCTATAGCTTATGCGAGAATGATTGATCGCTCCAAATATAGGGACCCTTTGTATGATGATCCTAATGCCCAAATTAATCTAAAATCATTTATTATGGGTGTAAGGCGCTATAGGGATGGAAAAATAAATCCTTCTTTGGCCATTCAAGACTCGGGGCCATTAAGTGAGGATCTTGACCTATTTGAAAGTGTGTATAAGAGGGGGATTGAACAATTGGGAGTTTTTTTGGATAATTTTCATGGCTAATTTATTTGATACACATTTTCATCTGGACTTGCAGAAACCTATTTCTGTAGCTGTTGATGCTATCAACGAATCTCAGATATATACTATAGCGATGACAAACCTCCCCGATTTATACAAAAGGGGTAAGGATTCCTGCAATAGTCAATATGTTAGGGTGGCTCTTGGTTTTCATCCAGAACTTGTTTGTCAGTATAAGAAGCAACAATGCCTTATGTGGGAATTGTTAGATGATGCTAGATATGTAGGCGAAATAGGTTTAGACTATACATGTAAATCCATTGAAAAGAGTTTTCAACGTACTTTTTTTGAGGAGCTAATAGGTAGATGCCGAGATTCTAGAGATAAAATACTTTCAATTCATAGTCGTAGAGCAGCTAATGATATTATTAATATAATAGGAGAAGATTTTAAATTTACGCCTATTCTGCATTGGTATAGTGGGTCAAAAAGAGATATTGAGTTGGCAATTAATAGGGGGTTCTATTTTTCTGTGAATCATATTATGATGAGATCGTCTTCGTTTTTGAGCATGATGTCACTTATACCATTAGAAAAGCTTTTACTTGAAACTGACAGTCCTTTCACTGGAACTATTTCCCAAAAGGGAAGCCTTGAAAAGACAATATTTGAGTTATCTTTAGCGAAGCATCTAAGTATGGAAAATATGAAAGTAAAATTATGGAATAACTTTGTTGGACTACTAAAAACAACATCTACTAAATGAAGTTCTTTTGTGACTATTATAATATTAAGGCTCAATACCACGGAGATAAATTTCGAGCCATAATAATATTTTGCCAATGCTCAAGAATTTATTAGAGGATGTGCCTGTATGAAGTATTGCTCGTTGTCTGACCATTTGTCACAAGTCAATTTCTATCAAGGATGTGTCATCTTTTGGATTTGTGATGCTGCATTTTATTGAAATAAAGACATCGTCCTTTATTAGCAAATTCTCATGCTCTTTATAGAAACCATCTGTACAGAAAAACAAAGAGTCCCCTCTTGACAACCTTTCAGATGCAAGTGGAATATCATCCCGTATTCCGGCACCTTTAAGACATCGTGTAATTCTTTGTTGGCCATAGCCAATATCAAGTACATGATCTGTTGTCAACTGTCTCAACGTGCTTTCTTGCTTATGGTATATCCGCACATTCCCCTGCCAAGTATAAAAAATCTCGTAGTCGGTAACTATCGCAGCAGCTATTGTAGTACCCATTTGACATTTATATTTATTGAGTCCCTTTGAGATTAATTTGTCGTCTGCCTTTTCAAGAGCCTCTTTCAAGATTATGAGTTCCGAATGAAAATCTTTATAGGTGGCTTGAATGTGTGAGATGATGGTCGTACACGCTATTTGGGATGCAACTTCTCCATGTGGAAGACCGCCCATACCATCGGCCATGACAACAGCATATCCGTTGATGCCCATATTTGCATGTGCTATACTGTCTTCATTGTGATTCGGTGTACTCCCAATTGAAAAACTATTGATTTTCATTTCTAACAACTATTTCTTTGTTTAAAATAACATAGATGTTAAGCCATATGTTATAACACGTTTCGTAAGCTTCGTCTTTTTCATCACCATAGAGCAATATGAAATCCTTAATCAGTTCACTTTCAGTTTCCTTATCAAGTTCTTCTTTTATCTTGTTAGAATAATAGTTTAGATGTTCTGTGCTGAGAATGGAGCGCATAATACTTGCTATCCATTGGGCACCACTGATTAATACTTCTTCGTTGTCATCTACATCGTCTGTCGGAGTTTGGCCATCCATGACGCTAGTCATATAGAATTTACCAAGGATGAAAAACATGTCGTCGGCATCCTTGTGGTCACGGTCATGTCTATCCATCCATGAATCCAGTTTGATAAAGAACTGGCCAGCTAAAGGTGCGATGTGCACAGTAAATTCATCATTGACGGAAATAGGAATGGCGTTTTCCATTACATCGGCAAAGCATTTTACGGACATTTCTGGTGTACCATCTGGTGGCCATGCAATAATTTCGTCGTCTGCGATTTCACCAAATGGCACGATGTCAACTTCATAGTCGTTTTCGTGATGTTCACCTTTATAGTAGAATTTTTGTTTCGCCTTTCCTTTATGGAAGTTATTAGCCTGCAATACTTCACTCAGGTTATTAAATTGAGACCAATCAGATAAAGCAATTGCCACATCAAGGTCTTTGGTCTTCCTTTGGGATGCCGTTTCGTCAAGGAGCTTCATTGTTAAGTCTCTTGCTGTTGCACCAACTACATATAGATTTAATCCCATGCCGGAAACGCAATTGTGAAGTACTTGCAGTGTTCCATACAAGAGATCGTTTTCCAATTCTATTTTAGTGATACTATTTTTCATCGTCCAAGATTCTTTTTGCAGCTTCAAGACAGCGGCTGTTAGCTGTACCCATCAAATCCGCGTAAATTAATATTCTGGGTGTAATATGGTTCTCGTCATGGCCCAACCAGAATTTTTTATATACTAGAATCTCCCCTTCAGATGAAGGAAGAATTCTGCTCGTTCTAATGATTTCGTTACTATCACCATCTGTATAGATAGTTAGGATTTCTGGAGTAAGATACCCATCTGTCAGATTGGCCCCACTCTCTCCTCCCCAACAAGCGCTTTCTGGAAGTTTTGTGCTTTTCCAGTTCTTAATCCTTTCTGGGCTTGCCAGTGTCATCTTCTTTAAAAAGAGCTTGGGCTTTAGTGTTTGATTGTAGGCTACTTGCCAATCATCAAGAAGTTTTCTCCAATCCATAAGAACTCTGCCTTTGGATGTTTTGATGATATGATGCTGCAAGGTCATTTCTTCGATGACATTCTTGACGGTTCCGATAGAAAAGCCAGTTTCTTCCACAATCTTTCTATATGGCTTGCCAATATTTGACTTGTCGAGGAGGAAATAGAATATCAGTTTTAATGCAGAATCATTAAAAACTTTCTTCATAGTTTCCTTAGGCTTAGTCCGTTTTTGCCCTGTAATGAAAATGTAAAGAGGTGGAACGTTGATATAACAATTCCCCGCAGAATCCAATACATTAAAGCCTTCATCCACAAACTTCATGAGATTTTGGGGAGAAATATCTCCGACAATCAACAGAACAGGTAGCTTGTTGATTTGACTTATCTCTTGAAGCCGTATAAGCATTTGGTTGAAATTTGCATTGTTGACATAAGATTTAACCTCACCGATTAATTTTACTTCACCAATGTTGATATCGGTGTCATAACGTCTGTTACTAGATGGTTTAATTATTATGTCATTTCGCCGGGTAAGACTTATCAGGTTCTTTTCGGCATCCAATAATAATTCTCTTTCACTCACCATGTTGTTCAACTTCTAATTAGTGTTCACGAATTTATGAACGCTGCAAAGTTAGTGAACATTTTTGAAACAACCAAATATTTTGTTCAAAATTTGATATTTGTTCACGAATTTATGAACACGCCCTATTGTATGAACTTGAAAATCGAATAAATTGTAAAGAAGACATTATCATAAATCGAATTGTTATGTGATGTCCGCTACCATATTTACAACGTTGGTTAACAACGTCAACTGTCAGGTTACTAATTGAGACTGTATTAAAATGCGAAATGAGTTATCCAAAAATTGTTTGATAACAATTTGCTTATTATTTCAAAAACGCTCCCAATGTTTGCTCTTACAGGAGTATTAAGTTAATTTCTTTTAAATCACACCAATTCTTGTATTTTATATTTTCTATTTACAAAATATAGTTGTATCTTTGCAGCAGAAATTATAATTATATGAAATATAGCATACCAATTGAAATAACCAACTTTCCTGCTCTTTCTCTTTTTGAGGAAGAACAAGGCTTCAAGACCTCACTTAATATAATAGGTGAAGTCATGAATGTACCTATGTGTGCTTTGGAAAGCATACTTAGGGAAAATGGTTATAATGAGGTAGAGCCGGGTAGCATCTGTATAGATGAAAAGATGCTGTCCATTTTTGCAGATGCATATATCCGCAAAATGAAAAACTATTTTCTAGGTTCTGTCCGTAACATAGAAAATCTATCCTACGAAGAATTCACGGACTTAAATGAGTTTTATAACAATTTTAAAAAACAAGAAGTAAAGTTCGTACGCAGAGCCGAATGGAGCCAGATCGATACTGAGCTTATCCGTACTGCGTTTATGGACAAAATTAAAGAACTTACACCACGTAAAAAAAATGCGCTTGATTTATTGTTTGAGCGTATCTTTGACAATCGCAATTGTGTATTGGTAATTGATGATCCAGAATCGTCTATACATGGGACAATTAAAAATCCCAGTGATTCTCATAAGTTGAGAAAGGTACTGGATCATATTGTACACAATCGCTTTTATTTAGTAAGGCAGAAAGTAAACAGGACATACCGTTGTTCGGTTAATATCATGCGGCAGTTATTCGTTGCTGCAAGATACCACATATTTGTTGCTGATGATGTTGACACTAATAGAGACCTTCATCATATTGAGATTTTCCCTTTAGTGTTTTACATTTTTAAAAATAACAAATATGAAAACGGAACAACTTATCAAAAATATCGAGACAAGCAATCTTCCAGAAGAAGACAAGCGTATGCTAAAAAATCTTCTTAAACAAAATCGCTTCGATGAATATCTCAAACTATTATTTAAGTTAATTGGACTGGGCAGTGTCTTTTGGGACTGAGCTTTCCACAATAAATATAAAATGGATATAGGAAATGCAATTAAGACTCTTCGAAAACAGAAGAAGATAACACAGAAGCAACTTGCAGAGTCGTGTGAGATATCAACCAATGCTTTATGTAGTATTGAGACAGGGCAATCTTTCCCTTCTAAAACTACTATATCAAAAATATGTGCTTCTCTTAACATTCCAGAGTCTTATTTGCTACTTTTCAGCATATCTGAGGATGATATTCCAGAAGATAAGAAAATTTATTTTCGTAATTTTGGTGAACCTTTGAAGAAAATATTATTAGATGATTAACAAAAGAAGGACTACCCAAAAAGATAGTAGTCCTTCTTTGCTATTCTTCCACTTCAAACTCCAAACCTAATTGAGAGGCTGATTCCTTCACACTCTTAAAGATGGGTGAATTATCTGCCAGAGGACTGGCTGGGCTATTAGAAGCCGTAAACTTCACCTCTATCTTCAGATGATTATTCTTCAGCGTATTCACGAAACTGGAGAATAGCTGGCTATAGTTCTCAATAGGCACACTACCACTGATGGTTACCTTCTTATAGGTCTTGGTGGTTGGTGTTGGTTCTGGATCTGGCTCTGGTGATGGTGTAGGCGTTGGACCAGGCGTAGGCTCTGGAATTGGCCCACCTCCTCCAGCAGGCTTCGGCATGACTGATGGATCCAGTAGCCAATAGCCATCTTCCTGGGGATTCAAGAACGTAACCCTTTCGTTATGATAGATACGAGAATAAGGTTCGCCAGCACCAGTCCCCACATTCCACATTCCTTCTTCGCAATACCTGTTTACAGTATCCGTGATAGCCTCAGCATTCAGAATCATAGGCTTGTCATCAAAGCGCAGGAATGCCTCATAGACATCATTCACCTTAACAGGATTTTCTACGGTAGGCATCAGGCCATTTCGATTGATGATATTCAAACCAATCTTACGGAGCACTAAACCATTCTCATGAAGTTCATTTAACGTATTGACAGATATCTGAGCAGCGAACTCTGAGGCAAAGGAATTAATTTCCTGTGTGTTCAATGTATCACGCTCGCATTTTACCACTGTATTATAAGCGTGGATCAATTGCTCTTTAGCAGCATCTGCACTAAGTTTCTTTCTGTCAGCCACATCCTTTCTTTGATCAGAATCCAACTGACTACTGTATTCCTTGATGATTTTATCGCAAGCCAAGTATTCCCTCAATTTCATGCTCAGGGCAGCCTTGCCTGCTTCAGAACATAAAAGGTACAGCATGGTGTTACGATATACTCTCTGAGACGATCCTTTCATCTGAGCCATCTGCTTGATGGCAAGCTCTGCAGAACGACTCACATTACCACCAGCAGCCACAGTATATTTGGGATGCATCACAACGAATGTCAATTGTTTCTGCTCAGGCACATCTCCAGATGGATCAACAAGGACTTTCACTTTTGAAATAGTCATTACAGATTGTTTAATCATCTGCAAAACCTCGGCATTTATCTCATCGCCTTTCACATCGCCCTTAGCCTGATTAATCAGGATATTGATGTTTGGCTTAGACTGGAACCAATAACTCTGCTCCCCACCAATACTACTGCGATACATATAGTGCACGATATTCTCCAGCTGATTCACCGTAGAATCGATATCAATATGTTGGAAAGCATCAGGCTTCAGCAGACACAATTTCAGTTGTTTCAATGATAATCCTTTCTGAGAGGATGCCCCAATAGACGCCATCAGCACCGTTGTGGTGACAGCTGTTGCCAGATGATATTCGCCAATGTTATTACCAGCATTCTGCTCATCCAGTTTATAGGCATTGCTGATAGTGCCAATCACATCCGCATGCATCACGGAATCCCATTGGGCACCCATCAGACTTGTAATCTGACTCTGCAAAGTAGGCAGATTCTCCATCTGCACGTCACTGGTCTGAATCAAGGCCTGTGTACCCACAAGCGATGCTCTACGCTGCCATAAATCTTTCACAATACTTGCCAACAGGCGTAAGACGCCTCTTGTACGCTGGAAACGGGAATCGCTTCCCCAGCGGACACGGAACAGATCAATCAGTTCCGGATGGAAAGGATAGGCTTTCTTGATGCGTTCCACATAGGCCACACGATCAGCTTCTGCAGGCAGCGAATCCCTACGGTTGTGATACATGTCTTTATATTTCCTTGCCACTTTCTCAATGACTGTTTCATCAGCCATACGGTCAAACAACCTGCGACGTACTACCTCATAGATTTCTTCATCATCAACAGGCTTCACGCTACTACCCACACGAACTACTCGAGTTTCCAAAGAAGAAAGGATCTCCTGGCCTATCTCACTCGATGCCACTTCTCTTGCACTGGCAGGAAGCGTACAAATCAGCACTGTCTTGGGAATAGATGATACGACCTCTGTCAAAGTCTGGATAAAACTATTTGTCTGGGTGAACAAAGTGCCACTACCAACAACTTTTCCACTTGCTTTATTGCAATAGTCTGCCAACTCATCTATCAATATCAAAGCAGGGCTTGCTCCCTCAATAACAGGCTTGATATCCTTGGCTGTTGGTGCAATCATCTGTATGTCTGCATTCTTCACTCTTTCATATCCTTCTTTGCCTCCTAACTGCCATGCCAATTCACCCCATAGCGTATGGGTAATAATTCCATCTTCTACCTGATGGCCATCCACCACGCTTACTGTATTTTGAGTAAATACAGCTACCCTTGCGTTATCGAATTGAGGCATATCCTCTGGATCGAGTATGGCTCTTGCAGCAGCCAAGTCCCTAAAAGTCCGGCTATCCTTTACCACATGATAGAGAGAAATCAGCGAGTGAGTCTTACCACCACCAAAACCAGTCTGTAATGAGATAACCCTATTCTGGCTCTCTTTGCCATTCAATGCTTGTACAACACGACGGATCAACTCTTTCATACCATCAGTAACGTAGGTGCGATCAAAGAACGATACCAAGTTCTGATATACCTCAGGTGCTGTACCTGTAGCCACCTCTTCTATATTGGCAGCAAAGACACTCTCGTCTAACTGGCCATTACGAATATCATATTGTGGCATGATAGAATTATACCACGCTGGTAAAACGCCAGAATAGTCAACGGCCTCTGTATTATCCTGTTTGGGGCTTTGTGCTTGCACTCGTTCAACTTGCGGCGTTGTTTCTACTTTTGCTCGGGTGCCACCTTTGACACGTTTCAGTTCGTCTTCAAGATCTACCATCTCCAAAAGTTTGGCCACCTGCACCATATTGCTGAAAGCACGCTCAGCCTCATCTTCATCTAACCCATCCTGATCAAAGTGAGCCCAGTTGTTACGAGTGTCCTGAAGTTCTTGCAGACATGAACGCAGGCGGTTATAGTTCTTATTACTATTTCCGACCAACTTTGTTACGCTTTCCTTATAATTGATGATGAACGTCACAAGATTGTTATAATCAATCAGTCCCGTCAACGATGAACCATTATTATTGAGTTTCATTCGCTGCATCTGCCAACTACTCTTCTTTCGCTCATTATCCATGCGACTTTCAAAATCTTCGTCCCATGATAAGCCTGCCTTACATTCGCGCTCAACCACACTAACGACATAAGGTCGCATTGCATCCAAGAAAAGGCCTAAACCGCGTTGTAATTTCTCTTTATCCATAGTCTTTCAGTTTTTAATTTTCAAAATCCAATGAGGCTTCATGATGTTGTATTGCCTCTTTACATTTCTGGCGAAGCATTTCTGCACTCGCAAGAATGCCTTTTACATCTTTATAATCTTGACTGTCTTCAGGAAGATGACCACCAAGGAAATCTAACAGTCGCCATTGTGGGGCATCGCTTTGTGGGCAAAGCTCACGCACTAATTTTAGTAGCAAGACCTGATTTCCACCACGATAAGCCAACATCATACGGTGTACTTGCGAAATCATATAGTCTGTAGGCTGTGTGCCCCAGCTTTGATTACTACCAACATGCTCTTCGGCTGTTGCTAAGTGTTGCTTGCTGCCTTCGGTTATCAGTAATTTATCACTTTGCAAACTGCGAATCTCCACATTTACACCCACACGAGTATATTTATTCACATCGTCGAAATCACATTCTGACATACCGTTCATCTGGAGCCAGCCACAATAGAACTTGGTTTGTGGCTCTCCTGGTACTCCTTCAAGCAAAGCCTGTGCAGCACTCTCGCGGGCAAACTCTAATAATTGTCCTACACTCACAGGATCACCCTCAGCTGTCTCAACTAATTTGTAATGACCAAATACGCTCACAGCCTGACCAAAGCAAGCTGTCAATAGGTCTGCGCCTCGGAAGCCAAGACCATAAAGTTTCTCCACTTCTGCCTTCACCAACTGGCGAATATCATGCTTCACCTCATCAAAATCAGCATATCCTTTACGCTCAGATGGACGACAAGCAACGGTGACTGAAGATTCCAGGAATGCCTTATCTGTTTTTAATGCTATTGAAACTTCAGTATCCATAGGCCAACTTCCTGTAATATTCATTCTTGCATCGAGAATAGAATTACATAGAGTTGTCCATGCCTCTGTACTTTGATGAGCAAACATTATACTTACAGTGTCTGTTGTCTGATTCTCAATCGCATCAAAAATCTGAGTTAGCTTATTTTCGAAATGGCTCTTTGCTTTATCATAATTGCCATTATGCCGATGCCTTAATGCAGTACATTCATCGGTTTTGGGAGTAAGAGGTGTCGCAAATATTGATGGGAACAAGTCTCCTATTATTTGTTTCTGCCAAACATAAAAGAAATCAGACAAGTCAGCATAAGCAATAGCATCATAATATGGTGGATCAGTCACCACACATGTTAGAGATTTCTTGTCAAATTGTTCCTTCTCTCCACTTGAAGAATTTGTAAAATATGAACAGAATGAGTTTTCTTCATTAATATATGCAACAATAGCAGAAAGCTGTCCATAATAGGCTCCTGATAAATCAGAAAAAGGATTCATTTCTGGATAGGAAAACTTCATAGGAATTGCTTGTCTTCCAAAAGGATGCTCAACCGTTTCCTGCAATACATGCCAGACTCCAAATTCTGTGAATCTAACAATTATTCTATCTAACAAAAATGACAGATAAGTAATGACCGCTTTATTATAATCATTTTCACAATCAACCTTTTCTTTTATTATTGATATACCCTCTTTTATTTTATTGATAATGAATGCTTGCCGATTTGAAAAAAGCTGCCCCCACTTTTCCATACCCCAAGTACAAGATGGTAACGCCTGAGTATACTCAACAGGCATGGGTTCTATAGGTGTCGGTGTTTGTTCTATTTGTGGCAATAATTTTAAATAGTCATCCGTAGGAATATGATATGACCTTATACCATTCTTCTCACATATAATATACAATAATCTCCTTTTATCTTTACCTGCCTTAAACTGTTTCTTTAGTTCTTTTGCTTCAGTAACATTCCCACAGCATGGGCACTTTAAGTTGGCTCTCCCTATCCAACCTGGCTCATTACATTCTCCGCTTTCTATTGTAAAAGAAATATTGGCCCCGTCTATATGTGGCTGCAAGTATTTCCAATCCTTTTTAGGTGCTCCTCTTCTTTTTGAAATATAGAACTGGCCTAGTAATGGAATATCAGCATTACACGATGGATTCGTGCATTTGGCTACTTTAGCCCAATAGTAAACAAATGGGGTTTTATTATTTAGTTCTGGATATAATTGATAGTCCAAATACTTAAGATCAGAGTAAATCTGATTAGCATAAAACTCCACATCAAAAGCTAAACGGTTAGGAATATGATAGCATTTCCCATCAAAGGTAATGCCTTGTTCTTTCTCCTGTGCCATTTTACGGCCATCTTCACCATAGAGTTTTTCGAACTCCTCCTTACTATACACAATAGGCTTACCGTAATTCTGTGGGAATTCAGCAGAACCACGCTCGATAATATGAGCCACAGGGTTAATATCGTTACCATAACTACGACAGCCTAATCGGGCAGCCTCCAAAGGTATAGCGCCTCCCCCAGCGAATGGGTCAAAAACTGATGGCATTTCATTTTGGAAAGCATCAATAGCAGCTTGCAGTTCAGCTTCAAGTTGCTTTACTTTCTCCGTCTCAATATGACGATCTTTCAATTCATAAAGAATCTTCTCTGCCTTGGGAATTGCTTCATACAATTTTGCGAATTCAGCATCCAGTTCTTCCCAAGTGGCATCAGGTCGTTTATCACCCTGATAGGCCACAAAGATCAGTTCTCTTGCAATGCGGAGAATCTGAGGATTATTCTTATTCTCCCATTTGATAAGTGACCAATCATCCAATTGATCCTTTGGAGGTGTTGATTTACCCGCAATCATATTTGCTTGGCATGTTTCCGAGAACTTACCAATAAACATCATCAAACGGTTGCGATGGTTATCTTCCATCTCGTCAACAATGCTGGTATAGGGAATATCTTTGTATGGCTTGTAGTGCAGTTTACCAAGACCTGTATTCAGCAACATCTCTACAGCATATTTGAATGCATCAGGGCAGTTTTCATCCAATGGGTCTGGTACCAAACTGGCAAATACAATGGCACGACAAACAGGCAATGGCCTGCGTGCCCACCACAGATGAAGGGTACTGATATGTCCGTGACGGATACTCTTATCACGTACGCTTTCTGCTGAAATTTCCTTGATGGGCAATGCCACCTCTATGAGTTTTTTTGCTTTCATATTGTGAGTTAATGAGTTTATACGTTATTGAGTTTGGACTGCCATTCCTCCAAGGGGAGATAGAACTGAATGCCTTTGGTCTTTTGCTCAAAGTTCATTCTGTTGGCAGGATCATTGATAAAATTGAGTTGCGGATTTGATTTACAATTAGTGACGATGTAGAGCCAGGCTTTTGAGCCAAGTTGGGCCAGGCGGTTCATCTCGTTTTCAGAGAGCATCACGCCATCTGTGCCTGAGCGACCTTTCACTTCGATATAACGTTTCTGGCCCTCAGCATCGATACTCTTCAGGTCGTAGCCTACGTTGTCTTTTGATACATCTTCAGGTGTGCGACCATTTGCTGTTTCATAGTCCATAGCAGTCTGCATCGCAATGGCCTCTACTTCGTCATCGCGGCTCATGCCATAGTTATGCTTGTATTCTACCTGATTGAGTGGAACAACATAGGCACAGCCTAAAACCTCAGGCGCAATAGCTGAGAGTTCATTGCCTTCTTCAAGTTCTTGCAATCTCTCTACCTTTCGCTGTTTTAACTCTTCCAAGCGTCTCTCTTTAGCCTCAAGTTTTTGTTGAGCCTTTTCATCTTCAGCCATGAAGACTTTGCCTTGCAGTTCGTTAATTTCTCCCTGAATATCAAGGATAATCTGTTGGAAAGCAGACTGCAAGTATTCTTTGCGTCTGGCATTATCTTCCTCTACTGTTTGCTGCGTTTGCTCAAATAGAGGCTCTGTAATGTGCTCGAATGCCCATTCAACTACTTTGTCTTCATTGACAACATCAGGAGGGGTAATCTCCTTAGCAAATGCCGCAGGAGGACAGAGATCCAACAATTTGGCTGGTGAGGTCTGATGGAATTCTCCATCCTTCTCACAAACAAGTGACAACAGTTCGTTAGCCACATTGGGTTCACCTTCCTGGTTCGTTGTATTATCCTGTATCTGATTCTTCACGAAGTAAGCAAAATAGGGATGCTGGTCTTCTGGAGAGACCAAGACTGTACCCTTCAGCATTTCATCGTGGAACAGGTCACTCACAACATCCACCAAACTATCAAATAAAGCGTTGCCAGGGTTGATATAATGTGCACGCCCATATGCTGCCGTTGAAGCCTGATATTCCAAGAACAATTGCTTATCGAAGAAGAAATAGAGATTTGTCAGATTCTCAGCATAGATATTGTACTTCTCCTTGAGTCGTTTTACAATCACATCAGGAATCACATCTATTTGATAGATGCCATCTGACAGTTCACGATATTGCCCACCAAAGTACTTAAAGGCTCTCTCGAAGAACAGCCGGATATAAATAGGCTGGAGGCGACGCTCATCACTATCCTCTTTCAACAAGCGGGCTTCTTTATAGTCAACTGTTGAATGAGCCATTGCCTTACTTTGTTCTTCAATGCTCTTTGAGAAAAGACCACCCAATTCCGTTGGCGTTTTATCGATAAAAGCATCAAGGTCGCTCTCGTGACCATTCAAGACTGATTCGATGATACAGTCAAGAGACACACCTTTCAGCACATCTTGGATGACATCGTAAACACGATCGTCACCAAGCTGCTCACGGATGATGTCGAGTTTCGTAAGCAGTTTCTTCAACACCTGGCCTTCTCGCGTATTGTCTGCCACCATATTGAAGACTATTACATCATCCTTTTGGCCATAACGGTGAATACGACCCATGCGTTGCTCCAAGCGATTCGGATTCCAGGGAATATCCCAGTTGATGAGCAAGCGGCAGAATTGAAGGTTAATACCTTCGCCTGCAGCATCCGTACAAATCAGAATCTGAGTATCAGGTAGCATAAACTGGCATTGAGACTGGCGACGCTCATCCACAGACATACCACCATGAATCGTAGCCACCGTATAACCGTTGTTTTGAAGACGCTCCTGAAGATATAGTAATGTATCCTTGTGCTCAGTGAAGATAACCAACTTCTTGCCATCTATCACACCTTCAGAGGTGAGCAGATGCTTGAGCTCCTTATATTTCTGCTCTTCCTGTTGCTGATTATATAGAGAATCAGCCATCAGATAGAGTTCCTTCACCTCCTGTGTCTCTGCCTTAATCTCGCTGGGGCTCTTTGAAGTGGTAAAGAGTTTCAGTTTCTTGGAATCAGAGAGGATATTGTCTAATGCCTCACGCTCATCATCCTCCAGATCATCGAGGTCGTCGATGTTGATATCATCAAAATCTTCTAACTTGACTTTCTGTTTCCATAAAGACGGATTGCGTTCTAATTCGTCTGTAAGTCCTTGCAGCGCGATCCAACGTTTCTGCAGGGTGTTGCGAATGGCATAGATACTACTCACAAGTCTGCGCTGCATCACTTGAAGGGCCAGTGATACATGAATATTCTTGGTTTCTGCGGCTTCCTCCTTACGCTTCGTCAGATATTTAGTCACAGCATCATATAGACGCTTCTCATCTGGCGTCAGGTTGTAACTGGTGGTTTTGGTAAAACGTTTCTTATAAAGAGGATTACCATCCCAATCTTTCATATCCTCCTTCAAGCGACGAATGAAGAATTTGTTGGAACCTGTCTCAGAGAGTTCACGCACACGTTCTGTAGCCAGATCTGCTGTGGCAAAGATATCTTCATCGAGTAATTGAAGCAGTCTTTTGAAAGTATCTCTGCGTCCACGATGTGGTGTTGCCGTCAGTAACAGAATATGCTCACATTGCTGTGCCAAAGTATATGCAGCCTCATAACGTTTCGATTTATAGGTCTTCTCGCCATATTCATAGGCTGAGAGCTTATGTGCCTCATCGAAAATCACCATATCCCAGCTGGTCTTCGACAAAACATTCATGATGTCGTCTCGACAGATAAAATCGATACTGGCTACAACACGATCACTATTTTGGAATACTGTTGGCTCAGAAGAGAAAACGCTGCGATTCACCAACTTGAAGGGGATATTGAACTTCACGCCCATCTCATCCTCTTGCCATTGTTTTGTCAGTCCTCCAGGCGTGATAATCAATATTCGCTCCACATAATGCCGCAACATCAACTCTTTCAGCAGAAGACCTGTCATAATGGTCTTTCCTGCACCAGTGTCATCAGCAAGCAAGAATCTGATCTTGGGTTGTGGCAGCAGGAACTTATAGACGGCCTCCACCTGATGAGGCAAAGGATCAACTACGCTACAGTTAATGGCAAAGAGAGGGTCAAACTGATAGGCAGACTTGATGCGCCCGGCTTCTGCATAGAGTACAAAACGCTCAGGATCGCCTTTGAAATTAAACTCGCCTTCAGAGGTCAGGACTTCTAAGGCTTCTATCTGCTCTGCCGTAACAATCTTTGAGCCTGTGCGATGGGTATTCACCCCAGTATAAGAGAGTGAATACTTCTTGCCCAATGGCTGAATCTTGGTAATCTCCACCGATTCAGTGGGTGTGAGGCCTGACACAATACTGCCTACCTCTATTTTCAGTTTTTGATCGGTCATTGTGGTAGGGACTAATCAATCTATTTATGTTCACCGCAGGGAATAAAGAAAGCGCACCCGCTGTTCATATTCCGAAGCTCAGGCGTCCCTACCACAGTTACCTTGCCAAATGAAATACTTACAAACGGATACGCCCTTACGAGCGCATCTTCTCCGTTTGCGATTCATTTGGCTTTTGCCGATTGTCATTGGTAGGGACTTTCGAGCTTTCGAATCACTTCCGAATCAGATACAATATCTTTTTCGACCCACGATGTCAAAGTGCAATTCAGCCTTAGGCTGATATGCAGGTGCAAAGATACAAAAAAAAAGGGAAATTAGTAGTTTTTATATATTTATCTTTCATAAAAAGGAGAAAAAAGAACATATATCTGAATAATTTTGTATATTTGCATCCGATTTTACTATAATATCAATAACCACTTCAACTTATGGACAAAAAATTAGTATTCAATGATGAAACTATTCAAGGTCTTTTTGGCTTTGAAGATGCAGAAAGCGAATCTATTGAAAGACTCAAAGAGTATTATTTCAAAAAAGATACATTTGATAGAGTGACCGCAGAGTTACCAATTCGTTTGTTGGTTGGACATAAAGGAACAGGAAAATCAGCATTATTTAAAATTGCGATAATAGAAGAAAAGGAAAAAGGCAATTTGCCTATTCTAATAAAACCAGATGATATTGCAGAACTTGGTAAAGACAACGAAAACTTTTTGTTGAGAATTCGGCAATGGAAATATGGGCTCATAAAAATTGTTGGGCAAAAAGTTTTTAACGAATTAGGAATTCATGATGATACAATAACATCTAAACTCACCCAATTTGGGCTTAAGCTGGTGACGTATATCAGTGATTCTGTGAATTCTATTAAAGACACTATAGATCTAACACCATCTCAGAAATTGTTGGTCGATAATTTTTTGAAAACGAAAAAAATAATTGTATATATTGACGATCTTGATAGAGGTTGGGAAGGAAAGAAAGAGGATATAATTAGAATTTCTGCACTATTAAATTCTATACGGGATCTTGCTAACGAAAATCCTGGTATTCTATTTAAAGTTTCATTAAGATCTGATGTTTATTATTTAGTAAGGACTTCGGATGAGTCAACAGATAAGATTGAAGGCTCTGTTGTTTGGTGTAAATGGACAAATCATGAAATATTCGTACTTCTAATTAAAAGAATCCAAACGTTTTTCGGAAAGACAATTAATGAAGAAAAACTTATGGAAACCCCTCAAATACATTTAAGATTCTATCTAGATGACATAATGGAGAGTACCTTTAATGGAAAGGGTAAATGGAGCAATGTCTATATGTACAAAGTTTTAATGTCGATGATTAGGAAGCGTCCAAGAGATTTAGTGAAACTATGTAGTTTAGCAGCACAACAGGCTCAATTGACGAACTCATCAATTATAAAAACAAGTCATTTTCAGGCTATCTTTGAAGAATATTCTCAAGGACGCATACAAGATACCATTAATGAGTACAAATCAGAACTTCCTTCAATAGAAAAGTTACTATTTGGAATGAGACCAAGTAAAAAAGAGAAAAATTCCCAAAACGGTTATTCATACACTACTGTAGAATTAATGTCAAAACTAAATAAATTATTGCAATCGGAGAATTTCGTATTCAAAAATGGAAAACATGCAAATGCTAGAGATTTAGCCCAGTTTTTGTATAAAATAAACTTTTTAACAGCAAGAAAGGTTCTTGAAACAGGTGAGATTCAACGAAAATATTTCGAAGAGAATAGATATCTTTCATCCTCCTTTGTTGATTTTGGGTACGAATGGGAAATACACCCAGCATTTAGATGGGCATTACAACCTGAAAACATTGATGATATTTTTAATAAACTAGAATTATGAAGTCATGAAGTTCATTTTTGTCTTTTGAATATATTCAATACCTTGGACTTATTTGCCATGTTGATATAATCAAATGTATGTAATGTGAAATTTTCATTTTAGATGTCCCAATATGCTCTTAAGTAAAAATATCAGATATGATTCATAATATATTTTATTCTTGGCAATCAGATTTACCAGAAGAGAATAACAAAGCATTTATAGGCTCCTGTTTGCGCAAGGCATTATCAAAAATTAAGGAAGACAAAAATTTTTCTTTAGAGTATGTTATAGACCGTGCCACAAGTAAGCGCATTGGAACTGTTGATATCGCTCAAACTATTTTCAACAAGATTAATAATGCCAAATTATTTGTTGCTGATGTATCAATTATTAACCATCGATCTCGAAAATATAGGAAAACTCCTAATCCAAATGTCCTTATTGAATTAGGTTATGCTGTTAGAACTATCGGCTGGGAAAATGTTATATGTGTCTTTAATACAAAATATGGGCATCCTGAAGATTTGCCTTTTGATATACGAAATAGGCGATTATTATTATATAATAGTGAAGATGACAAGTCTGTTCTAATCAATGATTTATGTCAGATTATCAGAGGAAGCGATAAGATGCTTGTACCATCAGATATAATTCGGGATTTCTATAATGCTAAAATTTATACCTCACTGTTTCAACTCGTTTCTGATGTTCATAAAATGCTTTTTGGTTATGAAGACGGAACTACCGTTAAGAATATAAGTAAAACACTCAATCTTCAAAAAAAGGACATCGTTAAAAAACTATCTAATTGTACATTACTAGGTTTCCAGTTGTTTAAAAGTTATCAACCAATTATAAATGATTTGAGGTCTCAATTAGAGAAAATACTCACAATACGCCAATTCAATGATATATACTATGTCCCATTGGTGGAAATAATAGATACCTTAAAACTTCACGATAAAGCATTAAACCGAAGGCTAGAAACCGATGAGTTAAAACTGGTTTCTGATAATAATGATAGGTTTAGTCTTTTATCAAACTCTTCTTGTTCTAAAGACCTCCCATGTCGTTTTGTTCTTTTACATAAATTTGAAAGGAAAAAGAATTATGGGCGTGTCGTGGATTTCGGTGATATAATTAAGAAAAAACACCAAGAAGCATTGTTGCATTCATTTAAGTTGACAGAAAAATCTCTGATATTTTATTCAGGTTTTGCATATGAGCTGCTAAAATCAATTAACAAATGGATTGATAACAATGGTGGTGAATTCATTCTTGACGAAACAGAACTGGAATACAATCCAGCAGCTCTCAAACAATAATTATCATAATTTGTCGGGTATCCTTTGTTTAAGGAATTTCCTGGCAAATGTGAGGTTGATTAGATTAAGTGAATTTACGTGAGAATTTTGACGAGAATAGATGAAATCTAAGACGAAGAAGGTGATTCTGGAACCAAAACCAGAATTCACCTTCTCATATAGGAAGTAGGATGATACAGCTTTATCTGCCCCATCCCCGTTTCTTAGTGCCATTCCAATTTGTCAGCTCGTCTGCATTGCCATTACTGCCACCAATGGACTGACCACCTGTTGAGAGTCTCATTTCTGATGCGAGCTGGCCTATACGTGTTACAGCGATGTCCCATTGGAATCTGCCGATACTGCCAACAATGGAATCCGCCATATCAGCGATACTGCTTGCAGCCTTCATGCGATCAGACTCTTGGCAAGGATTGAGACCGTTAAGCTGGCATTGGGCAATGATGCCCTGGCCAATGGTGCGTTCATCGTCATGATTGAAAATGGATGCTGTACTATGAGCCCAATCAGCCAAGGCCTGAGCCGCTTTCTTGACAACCTCATGGAGAGAGTTCCAATGCTCGTAAGCCTCTGATGCACCTGACATACGGATGAAACGCTCTATATCAGAAAGACGGCTTTCCGCTTCATTGGCTCTCTTCTCTTCACGATTGCCTCTCATTGTCTGCTCCTGGGCTTTCTGTTCTGCGGCATCTGCTCTACTTTTCTCACGGGCTACTGCTCTTTCATCGAGTTCCGAGATACGCTGTCTCAAAGCCATATTCTCCTTATCTGTTTCAACAGCTAAGGCGATCTTCTGTTTGACATCGAGATACATCTTCTTGCCGACATCGTTGATTTTCTTCTTGTGCAGTTTCGACACGCTGAGTAACTGGCTCTGAAGCGTGGTTACAATCTCTTTAGCCTTGGCATTGCGTTCCTTTTGCCATTCTTCACGCTTCAACATAGGAATGGGTGTTCTGATTTCCCGGTCAAGTCGTGACAATGTCATGTCAATAAGGTCTTTAACGGTCAACGGCTCCTTTGAACCTTGGAAAGAGAATGTCATTTCAGCAAATGGCACCGCCTCCAGCTCTTCTTCTGGAA